>Ga0208388_1000062_pt1 | contig 33970 bp, 25 predicted proteins | sample CryBogCBH18Jul07_FD_185511 | JGI IMG/M metagenome (GOLD analysis project Ga0208388, IMG submission 185511) | Freshwater microbial communities from Crystal Bog, Wisconsin, USA - CBH18Jul07 (SPAdes) (version 2) | ecosystem: Environmental > Aquatic > Freshwater > Lake | place: Crystal Bog...
TAACCCTAACCCTAACCCTAACCCTAACCCTAACCCTAACCCTAACCCTAACCCTAACCATAACCCTAACCATACGTATCAAGACGGTGTCAATCCGGTGAACCGAAATGGACAACACCGGATCCGTATGAATCTCGGGTCTCGGGATGCGATATAAGGAAGAAATCTCACGATGACCCCCAGCCTGGCGGCTGGTATATATGGCGCATCGCGAGAATGAGAATGCGCGGGCAAATGGGGGGAGTCGGGCGGAGGGGTTCAATCTATCGAAGCGAAGCCAGGTACTCTACGATGCGTGCTTGGCGAGCCTGTGCATCCCCGACGCAAAGAGGATCGGGGTCGTAATGGAGGCAGTTGCAACCGTAACAGAAGCAAGCGCCACCTGGAACCACAGAAGGGCCTCCAACCGCCCCGGGAAGCGGCATTACCCGCGGCACCCGCGGCACGACGACCTTGCAGTCGGGGTTGATCACGGGAGCGCCGTATTGGTACGTGTGGTTGCAGTAGTCGCACTCGGGGTGTGAGCGGTGGCGGATAGGACCCTTGCGCCCAGGAATGCAGACGGGATTGAACCTTAATGGCTCGAGAAACGGCAGGCGCCGCGATGATAACGGACCACCACAACTCAGGCGGGCACGCATCGTGCGGACCATTGCAAAGTCGGGAAAAGGAACAGAAATCGAGCGTAAAATGCCTCCGAAATCGAGCCACTCCAAAGGGGCTTTGTCTCGTCCCGAGCCCAAGGCGCGATACCCACCCAAGCCCAGTGTGGACGACGTGCTGTCCACGGCCAAACAGGCGCTAGGATTGATGCCCTTTGAGACCATCAAGCTGTCCACACCCGAAAGCCATCGCGTGTATGAGCTCAACGAGCTCCCCCAAGGCCCGGGTGCAGACGAGAATGCCCTTTCGGGGATCATGCCGTGGGAGCTGGGCGAGGAGGCCGTCAAGGAGATACGTGATGCCATGAACGCAACGGGCGCGGCAAATGACGAGGAAGCGCTCGCCACCGCCCTAAAGGTCTTTTCATCCGAAGACAGCGCAGATGGAAGCGGAGGCAAGAGCGTCGAGCAGCGAGGACCCGGGTGGTACAAGATGCGGCGCTATAAGCTCTCGGCCAGCCAGGTGGCCAGTGTGGTACGCAAGAGCCCCTTCACCAGTCGACGGAAAATGCTGTATGCCAAGGTCTACCCCAAGAGCCATGCCTACACGGGCAACACCTACACGGCATGGGGCACGCTGCACGAGCCGCATGCCGAGGAGGCCTTCCGGGAGTCGTTCCTGACGCCCACCACGGGCATGCACACCATCTCGCACTGTGGCTTTGTGTGCGGCAAGTCTAAGCTGTGGTTCGGGGGTTTCTCGCCGGACGGCATCCTTGAGCGGCGCAGCGCGGACCAGAAAGCGCTTGATGCCATTGCGGAGGAGACCGAGCCCGAGACCGAAGACTCAGTCAAGGAACAAGAAGCTAGGCGCCAGGCGTGCTATACCACGGTGCAGGAACTCGTGGAGTATAAGTGCTCGGCGCATCACCGCGATTCGGATCGCCATCCCTACGCCAAATACTGGAAAAACCTACCCGAGCATTATCTCATCCAGCTTCAGTATTCGATGCACCTCGCGCGACAGCGGCCCGAGTATCGCAACATGGAGAGGGCATGGTTCGTGTGCTGGCAGCCGCGGGCGGTCCACGTCACGCATGTTCCCTACATGCCAGCATATGCTGCCTGTCTAGCCGACCAGGCCGAGCGCTTCTATCACAAGAAGTTTGTACCTGCGTGCCTGCGGGCCCTTGGTAAGCCGTGTGCTCAGGCGGATCTGAACGACCTGGCCGAGGAAGAGGAGCGCGGGAAAAAGAGGGCGAGGGATAACGAGTAACAAAACGAAGCGTGTTTACCTCCGCATTGAACACGGGTTCCCTACAGTTTGCATTATCCAGGACCGCCATGGCCAGCGCCCCCTCCTTCAGTGTCAGCGCCCTCGACATTCGGCGCATGGGAAGCCATGCACAGCAAGAAGCGTGTGAGAACCGGGAAAAGGAGATTGCTAAGCAACGCCAGTTTTGGATGCATATCTTGCCAACAGCGCTCACACCCGCCGTGTTCGAACGCCTGTACAGCAACCCGTCCAATGGGATGTACTCGACCAGCATCGACATACACCAGGGGGCGGAAACCTCGACGGAAACGGTGCCCGGAACAAGCCGCAGCGTGGGGCTTATCTGGACACCCCTGCGCCTTGTTCAGACAGACTTTACCGTGTCACCACCGCGCGACACCAACACCCCCGTATATAACGACGGGGCTCTGGTCACTGACTACTTTCGACTCCTATTCGCCGGAACACTGCGCAGCGATGTGGTTGAAACGCTGCACCCCGTTGTGCGAGACGAGGCGGTGCGCCATTTTGAGAGTGCTGGGCTGCAGCTATGCTTTACTCAAACCGAGGGCCCCTATCCGGTAACCATCGTGAGCTTTTTGGTGTTAGAAGGGAGGCGCACAGCCGAGGAGTGGGGACGTTACTGGAGCAAGTAAATGCAGCAGGTAGCGGTAGAAGAACAGATTGCGGGGTCATTACAGCCCTCAAAATCAAAAATGTCCACGTGGAGCGCATCAAGTGTCGTGACGTCTGTAGATGGCAGCATTACGTGTACACCCCTGCAGGGTGGCGGGACGAGCCTCTCGCAGTACGTGCAGCAGGGTGTGACACCGCAGCTCACATATGTGCGCCTGCCCATCATTGCCGCGCCGGCATACCCCGTGGCCGTTGTGCCCACGCCCTTTAACGGTACCGTGCTCAATAAGGTCCCTGCTCGTGTGATTGTCGATCCAAACATTTACCGGTGTAGCACTACGGTCAATAACCCCCAGTGGAGCATTGTTCCCGCACCAGGAACGATCACGCAAGGTTCACAACTGGTTGGCGAGACGTTTTACAACGCGCTCGAGTCAGGGGGCACGCTCGCGGCGCCAGTCTACCAGCCAGTGCTGTATCCGTTTGTGGTGGGCGGTATTTACTCGGTCACGGTCCCCTTTCAGGTTATCGTCACAGCTTCTGCAAACTTGCAGGTTGCGTTGGTTTTTACCATTGGCAGCACAAATGGCAACCTGTCCATCAACCAGATCGGAGCCTTTAAGACAATGGAGGCTGTAACTGGTTACAACCAGATAGGCGATAGCATTACGTTCGTTTTTGCTGCCACCGGAGGTCCGGCAGCGGCGGTTGCCGGGTCTACTGTGCTTGGTGCGCTATACATGACGGCCAGCACCATTGTGGCTGGAGTGAATTTTACGATGTCGGGTGGCTGCGCGCTGGGCATGGATCCTGGAGAGGACATCCTTATCCAGCGCATTGCGTAACTCATATCCAGTCGAACAGGCACGTGTTACGCGTGCAGACCGTGCGCTTGGAACGACGAGGAAAGCGGGAGGTGGAAAGTCCGCAGTTGAAGCAGGCGTTGGGTGTATATCGCGTGTTGAACAGCTCAGTGAATAACATGCAATTGAAGCAGCATCTAGACCCATCATTGCGTACCGCCACATAGGCCCCACAGGCCTCAAAGTTGTCACACTTGACAGGACGACGCAGCTGCTCCATTAAAAAAATGGACCTGCGTAAGTTGATGGAGTACCCGCTGTCGGACGACGACGTGCGCACCTGTCTTAACAACCCGGGTTTGAAGATTATTACCTACCCGAAGCTGCGCGGTGAAAACGTGGAAACGCTCTTTGGACCAGGAGGCTACACGGTGCTGCTCTTCTTGACGCGCAGCGCGTCCCGCGGACACTGGCTGTGTGTCCTTCTGCACCCAACGGAGGGCAAGAAAATAGAGGTCTTCGATTCGTTTGGGACACCCGTGGACGGCGATCGCGCGTGGCTAACCGAGGATCGGCTCACGTCACTCCACGAGGCGGCCCCATTACTCGGCGATTTGCTTGACGGGGCAACCAAGAGCGGATATTCGGTCGAACACAACACCCACAAGCTACAGCACGACGACTCCAACACATGCGGGCGCCACGTGGCCTGTCGCCTCATGCACCGCGACAAGTCGCTGGCCAACTACGTATCCTACCTGCGCTCGCTCGGCCCCGACTTTGATAAGACTGTGACGCAGCTCACCTACGACGTCCTTCACAAGTAAATCCTAGAAGATGGCCGGCTTTCAGCGCCTTTCGGATGGTATCAACGCCAGTCTAGGGTTTAGTGATAACGGGGCAAAGCGGGACCGAAACGGCAGGATCGTTGGAAACCTGTACTACAACGCAAATATCGTGGCCGTGCCGCCTTATAACTCGAACCTCCCCAAGTCAAGCTTTCCGGCTGCATTCTCAGACACGCGTAACGGTGACCTGTTTAAGAACACCCAGAATTTTCACGTGTCGCTTGTTCGCTGCGGTCTCACCACCAAGGACCTGCCGGCCTTTATCCCCAGCGTGGCGCCAAATCCGGATGACCCTACTGACATCAACTACCTGGATTACCGAGTGGGGGTGCAGATGACCACCAGCGGGTCTGTCATGCGCGCCTCGCCCGAGCTTGGCGGATTGGGAAGCGGGGAGTCCGGGGTCATTCTCTCGTGCTCGGACTTCCTTTCCCAGTCATTTTCCCAGCCCATCACGAGTTACTTCCCTACCCAAGGAACGACCACGTCTCTGGCCCCCTTTCAGGTCAGCTGGGCGCTGGACACCACCAAGTTCACTGGCAACATCCAGCAAAAGCAGTACCAGGCAAATGACAACTGCTGGATCAACCAGCTCAATGCGGCTACGACTGTCAATGGCAGCAACTACCTCGCCTTTTCTGTGACCGACACCCCGCCCTATGCCACCACAGGGACGTTCCAGGGCGGGTCGGGGCAGTACCTTGTCATCACCAGCACATATCCCGGTCTTGTAAAGATCGACTTTTCCGTCCATGGCAGTTATAACCCGAGCGGACTGGCTCGTGTGCTTGGCATCCCGGTCGGTACCATCATCGAGCTCATGGCCGTATCGGGCAGTGAAAACAACCCGTCCTATACGGCGCCATTGGGCGTCCTTACAGGCCCGGGCAGCTATGGCTTCACGCTTTCAACCTACCGCAATCTCAAGTGGGTGCCTGAGGACCTCTCTGTGGACCAACCCGACCCTCCATCGGCCACTGGGGCTCCAGCCAGCGCTCCTTATTACTACAGCTACAACATCTCCAGCTTTCTTGACAACGTGGTCAATCCCGGGCTTGAACTTGTCGTGCGCGGCCCCGTCATTACGACTGGGTATCGCGCTACCGATCTGCGCTACCAGTCGCTCGAGACACAAAAGACGGTGTATCTGAAAACGCTCGTCAGTGGACCGTCGGGCTTTAGTAATACGGCCACAGTGCCCTATACACAGGGACAGATGGTGTACTACCCCACACCAACCAGCAGCGTGGTAGGGAAGGCATGGGTTGCTCAGTATAACGTGCCCAACACGTCACCGGCAGTCTACCCGGGAACGTCGCCCACCCTTACAAGCACGGTGCTCGTAAACTACAGCGTCAGCAACAACGTGCTCACGCTAACCCCAAATTCCACCACGGGGTATCTAGTTGGGTTTCCATTGACCATTGCCAATGCAGTTGCTCCCTCAGCAGCTTTTACCGGCTTTTCGATCGGCTCTGTTCCGTCAACCCCCGGAGCAACGCAATACATCACGTTCTATTTCTCCGTGCCGGTCTTTTCGGTTAACAGCGCCGTGGCCATTTCCGGTATTGCCCCGTATACCTACCCGGGGTCAACCGTCCAAACAAACTTAAACCAGACGTATGTGGTCACGTCCATTAATGCCGGCATTTCGATCGTCGTGGCGTACACGCCCCCCGCGACATCACAGGGAACGGTGCCACTAAATGGATATTTCCCCACTACATACCCTACAAGCACGGGAACCATGACGCTTACCGGGTCCGTCACAACCACAAGCACATACACCGTTCTCACCCCCCTCACGTCTCTAAACAACACGTACACGATTTTGAGCAACAATGGTACGAGTTTGACGTGCGCCATCGCGGGGTTTCCGAATCTTGTCACGTCGTCTGGAGTGGGAGTTGTTCTAGGCGTGGCGTCTATCTGGGCCCCACTAGCTTCGAGTGCTGTCGCGATTCCTCCAGACCCCACCACCACCACGACATGGGTCTCGACAGTTTCGTATGCAATGGGCGCCGGCGCACAGGAACCCTCGACGGGTCTGGTCTACGTGGCGCTTACGAACATCCCAGCAAACGAGGCCACGCCTGCGCTCAACCCAAGCTGGGCACGGGTTGGACAGAGCGTGCAGAACTCATGGGTATCACAGGTCTACCCGGCCAACAGCTTTGTTACCTACCAGGGCCTAGCCTATTTCTGTGTTGCTTCAACCACCACGGGGTCGCCGCCCACAAACTCCGGGTCGTGGACGCTTTCAAACGACGCGCAGGTGTATCCAACCATCTTTACGCAGATTCAGGTGGACGGGACGATCGCTTCAGACCCGCCGCGCTTCGTTTATAACTCAACGAATCTGTTCGATCTGGTGATGGATACCTACTCGCTTAACGGCGCTGAAGATTCGCTGGGTCTTTCCGGCGGCGCGCCGATCCTCACAAAGGGCAAGAACATGAACCCGGTTTTTGAGAGCATGAACTTGGTCAGCGACGTGGCTGTGTCGAACCTTTTCGCAAGCTTCAAGCAAACAAGGCGCTCAACCACGACTACGAATCCCGTCCTGCAGAACGTGCCCGTCTTGTGGGGCGGAACGACGTCAATTGACCCCGCGCAGACGTCCCCATCAACCCTGGCCACGCTGGGCTATACATCGTCCAGCAGCACACAGCCGCCGCACATGCCCTCCTATGCGGACCGTCTTGCGCGCCTCGGCATCGTGCAGCCGTACCCGAACAATTACGGCGATGGCCCGCAGTTCCCAAATGCGCTCTCGTTTCCGAGCCGCTTCCTGTATGCGCTCCACCAGCAGTACGAATCCACCTCGACCATCTGGTGTCCGGTTGACGCGATCGTTATCACGTCGAACAACATTCCGATGAAGAAGGAGCTCGTGGGAAATCCGACCTATGTCCCAAGCACCTCGCCGTCCAGTGTTGGCCTCGTGTCCACGGCAGGCACCGCGCAAATTCTCACGGACTTTTCCGTGTCGATGCAGAACAACAGCGATTACCGCAGCTTTACGCTATACATCCCGACGGGTGAGTATCGCCGCATTTCCATGGCATCCAGTGGTGCGTTTCCCATCATCTCGTTCATGATGTGGTGGCGTAACCGCCTCACACAGACCCTAGTGCCCGTCACCCTGAGCCCGGGCGGAAGCTGCAACCTCAAGTTCCTGTTTGAACCCATTGATTGAATTTACACCTACCCGTAAAGTCACGAAAATACGGCCGTTTGCCCCCCAGCCAGGAACCAGGCCGCGGTTCACTCTGGAAGTGTGTGCACAGCTGTAGGTCGGCGAGAATGACGTCGTCTTACATCGAGAAGGTCGGCGTGTGGGACCCGCGCCTGGTCCAGGAGGAGCCTACCTTTCTCGTGCAGAAGGGCGCGCTTTCCAACACGGTGATGCCCTTTCAGGCAATCAGCGCGAACTCGTCTCAGCACACGTACCAGCTGCAGGTGCCGAACCTTGGTGTTTTTACGGCCCGTGATATCCGCTGGCGCAGCGGCGTTTACCTGCAGTATCAGGCCTTTTATGCGGGCATCCCGGACAGCCTCGCAACGGGGGGCGGGACGACCATCCCGTCCGTCCCGCCTCCGCCCATTACCAATAGTTACAGCACGGGGCTGGGTGGAAACGCGACGGTTGCGCCGACCCTTAACACGATGGCTATGCCGGGCAAGGACTTTGTTCTGTCCATGTTCCCGCTCCAGTCACTCTGCACCAACATGCAGATCTCAATCAATGACGCGAACGTCACGACGAACGGCGACACGCTCAAGGAGGTGCTCCTGCTGTCCAACGTCCCGAGCGTCCGCAAGCTGCGCACGACCCCCACGCGCTTTGACGTGTATGCCAACTGCCGCGCCGATGCCGGCGACGGCACGCAGAATTACCCGGGCGCCCATAACGGCAACTTCTCAACCTTCCTGGACGCGTCCGAGGCGCAGGTCTCCAACGGCTCGTGGCCCGTCGTGTTCTATGCGCCCGCGGCCACCACGGGCGACGTCTACCCGATCGCCCCGGCCAACGTCACGAACGCGAACCTGACGTATGGCTCACAGCTGGTGGGCAGCGGCACGTATACCGATCCGGGCAACGGCCAGATGGTGCGCTACATCAACGGCGTCCCGTGCTGGGGCCTCTACACCACGGACAATAACGGCGTCGCCCAGACCATCACCGGCACGACTGGCTTTACGGTGTGGCTGTCCTTCGTTGTCACGGAGCCGATCGCGGTCAGCCCGTTCCTGTGGCGCGAGACCTCGGAGATGTCGAGCGTCGGCCTGTTCGGATGCACGAACATGCAGTTCACCATGAACCTGCAGTCGCCCTCGACCGCGGCCGTAAGCGCCGCCAATTTCAACACGGCCGGCGCGGCGGTTGCATACCCGGGCGTGCCCTACTGGAAGGACAGCCAGGTCGCCTTTCCGGGCGGCGCCAATATCATCAAGGCGAGCGGCGTGAACACGGTCATTAGCAACGTCAAGATCGCCGGCCCGTCGTCCGCCACGTCCGGCTTCGCGAACCCGACGATCTACGCGCAGTTCCTGACGCCGGCGCCGGGCATCAGCGTGCCGCTCATTTCTTCGGTGCCCTACACGGACTTCCCGCGCTACTTTTCAAACATCACCCAGCCGCTCTACACGAGCAGCAATAACGTGGGCACCACGACCTTTAGCAGCCAGACCATCACGCTCTCGAGCTGTCCGGATATCATCCTCGTATGGGTAAAGCCCAACATCGTGGGCTCCACGACCAATATCCCCTATGTGCCCATCACGCGCGCGGCCGTGACCTTTGATAACTTTTCAAACCTGTGCGCTAACTTCCAGCAGCAGCACCTCTACGCCTGCACCACGGCGGCGGGCATTGACATGCCCTGGCTGCAGTGGGCGGGCTATGCAAACACCAAGACGGACGTTGGCATTGGCGGCTGGGGCGCGCCCAACATGCTGTGCGGCGGTCCGCTCGCACTGCGCGTCGGCACGGACATCACGTTGAGCCCCGGCCTCGCGCCGGGCTGCCTGGGCAATTACTCGACGCAGATCACGGTTGACCTGGACAACTCCCAGGGCTTCTTCAACCAAGGCGGCCTGTTCCCGGCCCAGACCTTCACGATGACGATCATGCCGGTCTCCTCGGGCATGTTCGAGACCTGCCAGGGCTCGTCCACGATCCGCCGCACCATCCTCAATACCAGCGACGTGATTTCCGTCACGACGGCCAATAGCATCACGACGGCGCACCTCCACCGTCTTGTGGGTGGTTCGCACCTCCTTGGCCACACGGGCAATGCGCTGGGGGTCGGCCCTTTCCATAATATCAGGCGCGGCGGAGCCCAGTCGGGCGGGGCTGGGTCGGGCGGCGGCAAGCGGATGCACAGCATGCTGATGTAAACTCATGAAAGTCCGCTTGGTAGACCGCTCTCGCGCTTGCGCTTCTCCTTCCGCTCCCTCTTGTCGCCCTTCTCCTTTTTCTTGCGCTCCAGCAGATCCTTGAGCGACTGTGGGTAGTGCTCGCTCGCATCCCCCTTCCCGAACCCAATTGAAGCTGCGGTTTTATTTGCCGTCTGCGCCGCGGCCGCCGCAGCCGCAAGGGGCGCCAGGGCGGGAAAGGACGCTGTTGCTGCAGCAAGCGCTGTGGCCGCACCCGGCAGGATCTTCGCGCGCAAATCTGAGTTCTTGTCTGTGAACTCGTGGCCAATCGCGGGCACGATCTCGCTGCGCAGCTTGCTTGACGGGTCCTCGAACTCGTGCTTGATCGCCGCGCCAGCCGAATTAAAGGCCGCGCTTACGCCATTCTTGGCCGGGTCAAGCGCGTCCCACCATGCGCCGCCCTTCAGTTCCTTACCCGTATCGCCCGTATCGCCCGTATCGCTCTCGCTTTTGCGTGCGCTCATGGGCGGCATCTGATATCCGTCCGCTTTGCGAAACATGCGGGTCGGCCGCATGTATCGCTCGATGTATTCGGGTGGCGGCAGATTGCTGGGATCGCGCAGGTCGCCAAAGTTCTCGTGTAAATGCCGCACGGCCGCCGACGATTGATCGAGCGGCGCATGTGCGGCCACCTCGGCGTCGCGGACGCGCGCGATGGTCTCCATGCGCTGTCGCGCCTGGTCAGCCATAAAGTCCACGGGCGCAGCCGACTGGCCACCCTCGGACGCGGGAACCGCCTTGTCGGCATCCGAGACGGGGCGCTTCGCCGGCTCACCAACCTCGCCGAACTTTAGGTTCGTGTGGTGCTCGCGGTGCGCCTTCATCATGCCCTCTGACTGCGCCGCGTCGTGCGCGCCCTTGCTCTGGCCCACCGCCTCATCGGCCTCCTTGGCCGTCATGTGCATCGACTTGCCGTACCCAAGCTTCTGTGCGCCCTCATTCGCCTTTTGCGCCGTATCCGCATACCCCTTGGCCGTGTCCAGCGCACCAGACACCTTGCTGTCCGGCGCAACGGCCTTTGCCACCTTTGAGGCCGTTTCCAGCGCCTTGCCCGCGTTCGGCAGAATTTTGCTGCGCAGCGTGGAGTTCGGATCGGTCACCTGGTGGACGGCCGCGGAGGCTGCGCTCTTGATCGTGTCGAACCACCCAGACCCGATCTGGTGTGCGCGGTGGTGCATATTGACCAGGAACTGCGCGCGATGGCGCGTGACCAGCGAATGCTTGGACGGGTTGGTAAGCACCACGCGCGCATACTCAATGGGCGACGAGTAGCCCGCGTCGGCCGCCTCGCGCGTGAAGGCGCCGGCCTGGTAGTCCGGGTTCGACATGACGTGCTGGATAAAGTGCTTGCCGTCGCCGGTTGCCCCACAGCCGCTGCTTCCGGCGCCGCCACCTGCGGCCATGCCGCCGCCACACCCCCCGCCGCCCGACTTGCCCGTGCCGACCATGGAGGCCACGGCGTTGAGGTTGGTCGATGTGGGGTGCACGTAGCCCGCAACCACCTCGCCCGTCTTGGGGTCCACGCCGCTCACCGCACCCGCGTGCCATTCGCCCGTCTCGGGATTGAGGTAGCTCTTGGCGGCGGGCAGCGGGCCCGTCTTCTTGTTCTTGCCGCGGCGGTTGCCGGACAGCGCGGACTTTGCCGCCATGGCCGCGGTACCGGGCGATGTGTGCAGGCCCGGGGTGTACGGCACGCCGCCCGCCGTCATGGTGCCCATGCCCGCCTTGGGCCACGGCACCTGGCGCTGCACGCCAAAGGCAGTGGCGCGCACCGACGCCTCCGTCTGCGGGCGGTCAAAGCCCGGCGTTGGATCGCGCGCCTCCCACGGCACAGCGCCCACCAAAACCGCCGAAGGGGCCTCGGTCACCACCACCGGGTTCGGCATCATGGCCTTGTGCAGCATGCGGTCGTGCATCATTTGCGGCACATTGAACTGCTCGCCGCGCAGCCCATTCTCTGGGTTGTCCACAGTGCGGCTCCACGGCTCGTCCGCCATCAAGTAGCCCGCCTCGACGTCGCGCACGTCCGTGGGGCTGACCTGCACCGAGTTCGGCGGGTGGGCCTGCGTGCCGCAAATCTGGAAGTAGCCACGCGCGTTATTATTGGCCAGAAGCTTGCGCATATACTGCATGCGCACCTCGTCCTGCGGCGAAAACCAGTGCAGGCCGCCGCTCTGGAAGTCGGCTGTGATTTCGTATACCCGGTCCATACCAATGCCCGAGTGGAGCGCGGACATTGAGCCGGGCGCGAGCGTGCGCTCAGGGCTGAGGAGCGGCCCGGCGGGGTAAAAGATCTGACTGTGAAAGCTTCCAATCTGCCCCGCCAGAATCATCCGGGATGCCCCGGGAAGACTTTCATCTGCGGCCATGTCTACTGCGCCGCAGAGGCGGGCGACGTAATTGGGCTTCCCTCGGCAGAGGCCAGGTCCTTAGCGACGGCCGCGTGCTGTGCCGCTTGAGCAAGCGCCACCGAAAGCTGACTCAGGACGGTCGTTACAGAGGGCGGCTGCCCCGAGGCAATTGCTCGCACGTCGGCCGATGCGTCGGTGCTTAGTGTGGCGACAAGGGTCGATGCGGCGGGAGAACTCATCAGCCTGCCCATGGACGGAAAGCGTGCGCGGGCAAATCTGTACAGGTCCTTGAGGACGTGGTAGGCCAGGAGCACACCCACGCCGTACAGCGTGTTGATTGCCGCCGCCTTGGGATCCTGGGGGTCCTGGCTGGACGTTGTTGCATTCTGCAGCGAGGCCAGCAGCGCCATCAGGAGCGCCGCCGGCAGCACCGTGGCCGTCGCGTTCATTTTCCGAGTTCTGGGAACGAACCAAGAAGGCGGTCAAACGGGTGTGCTGACGCGTCCTTCCACTGGCGCGCAAGACACGCGGCTGTGCTGTGCAGGGTAAAGGGGCGTCGAAATGAATCGCGGTGCGCTAGAGCGCGCGCTGTGGAATGCGCCCAACATGGAGCCGCGCATCCTGGCGTGGCTCACGGACCACGTGCAGCTGGACGGCCCCGCAACGCTGCGGCTCAATGAGACCATTGTGAACATTGCCAACATGAACTCTCTCGTTGATCTGCGCGAACTTGCAGTCGAGGCTGTGATTGCCTACACGCACGTCACAGAGCTCTTGAGACAGACGGCGCTCACGGCGCACGCGCTCTCTCGCCGCGTCCTGGCCGCGCCGCTGCACGGCGACCTCCCAGGCCCCGCAGACCCGGTCCCGCAAGGATAGACCAAAACAGTCCCCTCTTTTCACGCATTTCGCCTGCCCCCGCCCATCACTTTGCTACGTGCCCAAATGTCGACCGTCCACCAGGCTAAGCAGGAGGCGCAGGCCTACACGCCCTCCCAGAAGAAGCCCTTCAAGGCTCAGCCGGCGCCCGTCATGCCGCAGCCGCCGCCCCCTGCGCCGCTGCCGGCCTCTGTGGTGGCCACGTTTGCCACGGGCAAGGAGGAGGAGAGCGAGGAGGAGAAGCCGCGCCGCAAGGGCCAGCACACGGCCGACGAGAAGCCGAAGCGCAAGATCTGGAAGTCGCATAAGGACTGCGAGCGCTGCACGCACCGCCGCGAGCGCGACCTCGCTGCGTCGGCCGGCAAGAGCAAGTTCGAGCAGCGCGTCGCCGAGGAGGTCAAGGCGCGGATCGCCGAGCTTGCGGGTGGCGGCGGCGGCGGTGGCGACGCCATGGATGTTGCCGTCCCGGTCGCGGCGCCGCGCTCCCACACGGGCAAGTAGACAAAAAGAGCGTCCTGTTTCCCTTTGGTTTACCCCGCGTTCCGAAAAGTTTGCATCCTGCGAAGCTGGCGACCCCCTCGTTTCCTGGCGCGCTTTACTCCCCCGAAGACGCGGCGCTTCTCGCAGAACTTACCGAAATCATGGAGGGCACCAATGCGGCCCACGGCGGCGGCGGCGGCGGCGGCGGTGGCGGCGGCAGTCGCGTGAACCACACCGAGGTTGCGGACGCGGTGCGTGAGGCACAGCGGCTTGAGTCCGAGGCAAGGCTGCAGCGCCTTGAGCGGCCCGTGGAGCGCAGCCACAGTGGCGGATCCGCAGAGGCCAAGACGCTGCTGCGGCTGCCCATCACGGATGCCGCGGCCGCACAGCCGCCCTTCAAGGCCACAGGGCAGCTCATCCGCGATCTCGGCAAGTCGGCGCTCATGCGCGCGCGCGCCTACCGCGAGCTGGACATCAAGGCCCAGTGCAAGTTCTGGCTTGAGGTGCTGCCTGCCGCGCTCACGCCCAGCCTCTTCAAGGAAATGTTCGCCAGCTACGAGCCTGCGACAGGCGTCTTTTCGACGCGCTTCAGCGTGCGCGACGCGATTGACGAGTCGGGCCCGAAAAAGACGGAGGACGTGGCGCTCATCAAGCCCATTGAGAGCGCGTCCGAGGAGCACTACACGCTGGTCCTTCAGTGGACGCCGCTGCGCATTGTGCGCGCCGACTTTACGGAGGGCGTCTTCTTTGACCACATCTTGCCGGAGCACGCGCGCCTCTTTGACTTCTACACGGACGGCCAGTACACGGACGACCCGCCACTCGTGACGGACGTTTTCCGCGTTCTGTTCCCGTCTGGGATGCGCGACACGCTGGTGAACACGTTGCACCCCGCCGTCAAGAAGCTCGCCGTTGACATGTTCCGGAAGAACGGCATCGAGCTGCGCTTCACGCGGATCTGCCCCAATGACGAGTGGGATCCTAGCGTGGCCGTGCAGTTTCTGCTGCTGGATGGCCGCCGCACGCTCGGGGAGTGGCAGGAGTACTGGCGCGCGCCAACCGCGGGCAAGGAGTCGTTTGACATTGAGGTTGAGCCCACCATGGGCGCTCCGGCCATGGGCGCCCCGGGCTATGCAGAGGCGCGCGCGCGTTCCGGCACGTTCCACACCACCTCCATTGCCGAGCAGGAGGCCGCGGACGTCAAGGCCGCCGAGGAGCGCGCCAAGAAGGCCAAGAACCGCGAGGCCGAGGATCTGATGGCCAAGGTGAGGGGCCGCGGCCACGTTGAGTGGAAGGACCTCGCCGCCACCGGACGCATTCCTAACTCCATCCCCACGGCAACTGCAACTGCAACTGCAACTGCAGCCGCCCCAGCCGCAGCCGCAGCCGCCCCAACTGCCAGCGTGCCCGTCCGTGGGGTGGCACTGCCCTTGTCGCCCATCAAGAAGCCCGCCGCATGCGCCTGCGACGAGAACACCTACTGCGTCCAGTGCAGCAGCTGACCATGAAAGGTTTGAGTGCGCGCTTTGTTAAAAAAAAAGAAAGACGTCTGAGTACACTCTATCTACGCGTCAACCCCCTCTACAACCCGCGTGGCGTCGTCGTCCTCCTCGGGAAGCTCGTCCTCCGTGTCGTCCAGGTAGGACGGCTGGTAGAAGTTCGCACTCTGCACATAGGGCGCCGGGGCTACCACGGGCGGCGGCAGCTCCAGCACCGGCGGGTCCGGGGGCGCGACCGCGGAAGGCTTGGGGCTGCAGTGCGCCATCTTGATTTCGGGCTTAGCGGTCTTGGGAAGGTTGACCTTGGGGTCAGGGCGCGAGTAGCGGTAGTCTACCTTAAAGTAGGTCTTGAGGGTCACCTGCACCTTGCCCTTCTTTTTGTCGCTCTTCTTTTTGTCCAGCAGCTTGGCCAGGTCGATGTACTTGGGCACGGGCTTGACTCGCACCATTTTAAAGCTAGGTCGAGAGTGTCTGCGAGGGGAGGCGGTCGTACTTAAGGTTAAAATACTGAAGTAACTCGAACTCGCATGGGCAGATGTCAGATCACGTAAGACGACTCCATGCGGATCCGCTATAGATAGTCCGTGAAAATATCGATCGATTTTCGACACACTACGTTTAGCGCTCGATCGCTAAAACCGACGGGTTTTTATTTTAGCACGGGTATCTATACCGTTTCCGATCGTACTGCTTTTAGGTCGGGCGTAGTGTAGTCGGGAAACCGAATTACGCCTTCTGGATAGTACGCGCGTGTCCAGTGCTTTCCGTTCCTCTCGGTACATTCAGGTCATTACACCATCATAGTTCGTTCTAACATTGTTCTTGTACGACCTAGTCGTTACTCCAAAGCTTAGACCCACCAACCAATGTTCTTGTTTGACCCGTGTTGAGAGGTGGTCACGCCTTGTAAGACTCCCGTGAGGGGGTTATCGTAAAGGGGGTTAGAACTCAACCGTTAAAACCCAAGTCTAGCACATCTGGTGTGTGTCCTCGCCTGACCCCACGTCCAGTTAAGACCTTGTCCCTGGTTTGACCCTGGTTAAAAAAAAAAGAAACCGCACTTGGCGCGCTAGGAACTACCTGCAGGATGGCTCATATCACTTGAAGGCTCTGTGTCACGAGTGGTACTACTTCTGCGCTCAATGTCCAATGCAAACTAAGCGTCGGCTTCAGGCCCCTGCCAAAGGGAAAACCGGTAGACACCCTCCCTGGCTTTTTTTGCGCCTTCACTCTGACCCTTGGGGAAGGACCTTGGGGGTGGGGTGCGTGACCACAAAGCGGGGTTGCGCGCATGCGTGCAAAAGCGGCCGGCGAGGTCCGCTGCTCAACAATGAGGTGTTTTCGTGTTTTCGACGCGTTAGGTCGGACGCCCCTGGTTAGTGATGGTCCCGTGAGTGATGGTCAATTTCCAACCGCCACCGGACCCACGCGCGTCGCGCGGCGGGAGTTTCAAAGACAATGGAGCTAGAGCAGCGGGTGGCGCAGGTGCAGGCCGTGATGGGGCCGGCGCTGGACGCGCTGCGCAGGGCCGTGGCCGCGGCGCCCGTCAACGAAAAGCCCGCGTGGTGGGACGACCTCTTTGTGCGCGTGCCGCAGCCGAGCCGCTTCTTCCCGGAGGTTCTTTTTGCTTCGCTCGCGCACGAGCGCGGGGATTTCGCCGCGCGCATCGAGGCCGTGATGGCCAGCGAGCGGCGCAAGATGGAGGGGTGTGTGGCGGCCGTTGGTGCGCTGCTCGCGGGCCTCGAAGGCTCGCCGGCCATTGGCGAGTATGAGGCGGCGGCCATTGAAAAGGAGGTGCTGCTCTTCATGGACCGATCCATCCTCGCGGACGAGTGCCTGCGGCCTGACGTGGCGCGCCACTGGACGGCCTTTTCGCTCGTGTCACTCAGCAAGTGGGACCACGACTTTGGCCAAAGCGCCGTGGAGCGCGGCGAGCGCGCGCGGCTCTTCCCGGCCATGCTGCAGCTGCTGAACGACATGCAAGCGCGCGTGCGCTTTACGGCCGAGCAGCTCGCGAAGGTTTCGAGCACGGTGCGCGGCTTCACGACCAGCCTGAACAACCACGCAAAGAACCTCTTTTACCTCAAGGCCGCGCTCCACCGCGAGCGCAGCGGCGTGCTGCCGTGCCGCGAGCACAAGGCGAAGGGCGAGAAGCGCCAGCGCGAGGCCGAGGCGGTCGAGCGGGCCATGCGCACGCAGCAGCGCATCGCCGAGCGGGCCGCCGAGCGCGCCGTGAGCGCCGACCAGAAGCGCGCGGCCGCCGAGCTCGCGCGGCTCTGCGCCAAGCAGGACCGCATCAACGATAAGCTCGTGGCGCGCCAGCGGTCCTCGCTGCTCTCGCGGCAAACGGCCTTCCTGCGCATCTTCCGGCACCGGCGCATCCACCACATGCTCGGCGAGACGGGCCGCGAGCGGCTCGAGGTGGCGATGCGCGACATGGCCAAGGTGCGTCTAGGGCGCCGCCGCCGCGACCGCAAGCGCGGCCGCAAGCAGAAGCGCCTCATGGACCAGATTGCCGATGTGGCCGCGGCCGATATCGCGCAGCTGCGGCACCAGGGCGAGGAGGCGCTCGCGAATCTCGCCAAGGCCGACGCGAGCCCGGAGCGCGAGGCGCGCATCTACGGCCTGCAGCGGCGCGTCGAGCTCATGGTGGCGTCGCGCCGCGAGGTGCTGCAGCTCGGGCTTGCGGCGGCCGCGAAGATCATCGAGGAGGAGAATGCGGCAACGGCGGCCACGCGGCTGGCCATGGATGCGCCCGTCGTGCGCTCGGACGATAACCACCTGCAGCTGCAGCTCTCGGCCGAGGCGCGGCGCCTGCACGTCGAGGCCTCGGAGATGCGGGCGCTGGCGGCGCGCTACAAGGAGGACGCTGCGGCGCAGGCGCGGCGCAACGAGGTACGCGAGGACTTTATCCTCAAGCTGGTGATTGAGCGCATTGGCGAGGCGCACGAGACGCTTCGAGCGCTGCGCAACGAGGTCTGCCTCTCGTCGCTGGGCGTGCAGACGCCCGCGCGCCTTGTGGAGTACGGGCAGCTGCACGCGCGCATCGCCTCCGCCAAGGAGTGCATCACCGTCTCGACGGATGAATTCCATAAGCGCCTTTGCGAGATCGGTGGCTCGCTCGCGCGCGAAGACGCCGAGCGCGAGATTGCGGCATGGCTTTGCGAGGGGGCGGACGAGGACATTGAGGAGCTTTAACGCTGCCACCGTGCCGCCGCGCTGCTGCGCTGCCGTTTAATCGATGGTGGGCACGTAGGTGAGGTTGCGCGCCACGGCCGCGGTCGAGAGCAGCTCGTTCATGTAGTCGAGTTCCGCGTCAATGTCCTCGTCGGACGCGGAGCGGCGCAGGATGGGCACGATGGCATCGCAGAAGGCGTCAAAGAGCGCCTGCGTCTGGATGTGCGGCGCGATGTCGTGCGCCACGTGCTCGATGAGCTCGCTCGGCGTGTAGTCGCGCGAGAGGGCGCTCACGCACTCGCTCAGGTAGGTGGCCACGAGCTGCTTCTGAAACTGCTCGTTGGTCATGAGCGTGGTGTTGAAGAGCGGCTCGGTGACCAGCAGCAGCGCGTGGATCCAGGGCTGCGGGTTGCCCGACTGCGCGTACTTGAGCTGCGCAAGGTGAAAAAAAAAGGGCATGGGCGGCAGCGTCTTGTGCCACGAGAGCGTGCGCAGCCAAAAAAAAGAGTCGCCGAGCTCGTCAAAGACCGTGTTCTCAATCTCGCCCGTGATGAAGGCCGCGGCCGTCATGACGTACGCCAGAATGAGCGGGCGGTAGTGGCCGTCGCCCGCGTAGGTGTTACGGTTGATCTCGGTCTCGACCGAGCTGGCCAGGCCGTCCGTGATGCTTGAAAGGCCCGGGGTCGTCTTTAGGTTTGTGTAGGTCGCGGCCGCGTCGCCCGCCGTTGAGAGGATAAACTCGTCGGTCTCTTCGGGCGTGGCGGTATCACTCACGACCGGCTCGGCCTGGATGAAGGGAAACTCGGCCATCCCCGCACGATGCAAAGTGGAGTGACGCGTGGTTACGACCGAAGCAAAGAACGATGGATTTCCGTCTCTCCGGGTTGGCCGGGACTGACTGGGTGGTCAAAGTAGGTTGGACCGTATTTTCAGTCGTTCTATCTATACCGGATCGGACGGTAGGTCGGTATGTGCGGCTTTAGTGTGAGTTTTCTAACCCGTACGTAATCTGCGCGACCGCTCCTCCCGCCCCAGTCGCAGAAATGCCTTCTGACCTCGATCTAAAGGCCGATCTCGAGCTAAAGGACCTCTTCTATGAGTGCGCGCTTCTGAGTTACACGTGCCCTCAGACGCCCTCACCGCGAGGCGGCACCTGGCCTCTCATGTGCCCCCAGCTTTGTAAGCTGATCCTTATCGAGCGAACCATCATCAAGAAGGTCGGAAGCTTCAACGAGTTCGCGCGCCTTCTCAAGATCTACTACAAGGAGTGGGGCTTCGGAGACGTAACCGCGGTTCGCTATTAAAAAAAGAGTGCAAAAAGAATGGCGCTTCCCTCAGGCTGCCTTCCCTCGGGCTGCTTGAACCCGCGTTGGGCGCCGTCACACCACCTCTTTGCCTCGGCGGCCCACGCCTCTACGCTTGAAGGGCTGAGCGCCACGGTCTACACGCACACCCTACCCCCGCGCCTTCCCTGGGGAGGGCACGCGGTCTACGAGTACCGCTCCAAGGCCGAGTGCCTCGCGGTCTTAGGCACCAACTCAGCGGCAGACTTCCTGATGCCGTCGGGAAGACTGATGACGGACGAATCTAAGGGCGAACTGCTCGACCAGATCTTCCGCGAGCGCCAGCGCGCTGACGCACTGGCCTTTGAGATGGACAAGGAGAGCAAGCCTTCAAGCGACCGCCTCAGCGCCGAGTTCGACCCCTTCAACCGCGCGAACTGGAAGTGGTTCCACGGCCCGCCCGAGCTGGACCCGATGCGCAAGGAGGCGGTCAAGCAGCCCAAGAAGAAGCGGTCGCAGTTGATGGCACTCGGGATGATTTAGAGTTGTTTCAACTACCCAACCACCCCCCATTTTGCCACCAGTCCAGCCACAATGCTTGCTGCCTGGCTCGAGCTTTTAACCCACGTAGACATGGCCACGTTTATCTGTTTCTTTTTGCTACTGTCACCCTTCAGCCTTCAAAATGTCAACGTGGGTGCCGGGGTGTGTGGTGACGTCGGCAGATAGTAGCATCGCGGTCGCACCCGCGCCTGGTGGGGGTAGCAACCTTTCAGGTGTGAGTGGGAACATCCTTGACACGTCGCAGTACACGCTCCAGGGCGCACAGTTGGTTGGCACATATGCAAACTTTACAAGGACGAACCCTAGCCCTGCTAGCTTTACGTTGGTAAAAAACGCCTGCTACCAGATGACCGTTCCTTACTACCTTGGGCTTCCAAGTCTCCCGGGAACGACTGCTAACGCGGCTGTCAACTTCCAAACGTTGATAAAGTTTGCAATTACTGGAAGCGGGACTGCGACCGCGTATCTACCCAATTGCGTGATTGCACTCCCCAGTGTGCCCGGCTCCGGGCCCCAGTACCAGAACCTTGTCGGGGTTTATACTACCACGTTTATCGTAAACCCGACGTGGGGACCCGCTGTCAACACCGCGGGATACAGCCCCCTTGTCATTAATGGGTGCAGTCTAGGGTTTCAACTCAACCTGGCAGGCCCAGCCGACGTTGGAACCGCGTGGAATCTAGGCATCGGGAGCAACGTCGGAACCGGCTATAACGCTGGCCTGCAGGGCATCACGATCACTCGCGTAAAGTAGGTTGAATACAGTTACTCACGCGCGCGCTTCGTGCCCCTGCCCTCCACCTCAAGGCCCAGATAGAGCTTCGCCATGTCGGCCGGCATCTTCTTGCCCTGCAGGTGCGCCTTGACCATCCCGACCTTGCTCTCCTCGCCGCCGGCTGGCGGGCGCGTCAAGTAGGTCGTGGACAGCGCCGGAAAGCCGTCGTTCTTGCCGCGCAGAAAGTAGATGCTCTTGGGGCCGTGCCCGAGCATGTAGGCCTCGTTGAGGTACAGGATCTTGGAGAGCGTGCCGCGGCTGATTGCGCGCCGCTTGTAGAGCTCGTGTGCCTCGCGCATCTGCTTATGGCATGCCGCCTCGTCGTTCATGTGCGGCGGCCACTGCTCGAGAAACTCAGCGTCCACATACCGCGGCCCGCGTGCATTGCCGTCGCTCTCGCTGTCGCTGTCCGGTTCCGGCTTTCCGAACCCGGCAAGGTTCTTCTTAAGATGCCCAACGCGCTGCCCTGACGACTTGTCTTCCGGGACATTATTCCTAATCCACTCTCTGAACTTGCCGTTGACATATCCAGCTTTCAGCGCCCCCTTAGCAGTCAGGCTCGGGATGGGGATGGTTGGATCGCTCTGGAAGGCCTGGGCGTGCAGGCGCTGGTACTGGTCTGCCTGCTCATCTGCTGTGCCAAACACCGGCCTCGCGGCCGATGAGGCTGAGTGCTTAGTCGTGTGGTGCCGTTCCCGTGCTCGGCTCTCGTCTAGGCCCTTCCACGCCCCCTTTAACTGCAGCGCCCTGTCGCCCTCGGGAGCTTCAGCGGCATCAGCAGCAACAACAGGGGCGGCGGCTGCGGCGGCTGCGGCGGCAGGTGCGGCAGGTACGGCAGGTGCGGGACGTGCAGCGGCGGCAGGTGCAGCGGCGGGTGCAGCGGGTGCGGCGGCCTTGACCCTGGCGGCTTCCTTGGCCTTGAGTTGCGCCTGAAGCACTTCCCGTTGTTCTTGCAGACGCTGGGCAACAAGCCCGGCGGGAACTGCGGCCCGAGCCTGAGCCGCCGCTGGGCGCGGAGCGGGCGCGGCAGCTGCTGCGGCTGCCTGATCCGCACTAGCCTTCTGGAGCGCCTGGATGCCCGATTTGGCGCCGGACACCACCGCAGATCCCATTTGGCCAATGGCGCTTGCAGCACCCGACGCAAGTGAGTGGGCGGTACTGGCCGCTTGCTGTAGCAGTCCAGCGCGGTGTGCGGCTCTTTCCGCCTGGAGAGCCTCCTCTTCAGCACGCGCCCGCGCCTCGGCCTTGGCCCTGGCCTGTGTGGCGCGTATCTCGGCTTTAGCAGCCTGTGCTGCATCACGCTCCTCGGCGGCAGTACGCGCAGCAGCAGCACGCTGAGCTTCCGCTTTAGCAGCGGCGGCATCCGCATGCTTCAGGCCATAGTCCTTGCTCCTTGGGTTTTCGATGTCGCGCTGCTCTTTAGCGTGCCGTTCTACAGCAGCATTCATGGCCCGTCTGTCCGCTATCGCTTGTTCATCAGCACGAACACGGGCTTCCTCTGCCCTGTCGATCTGCGCCTGAGTCCAATCGGGGGAAGCATAGTCAGGGTGGTATGGGTTTTCAGCATCGAGGATCGTCTTGGACCGTATTCTAGCCATCTCGTACAGCTGTTTGAGCTCGGCCTCTGACATGTGTGCTGTATCAATTGCTATGATCCGTTTATAAATCTCTGGATGAAGCCCCATTTTCAGCTTGCCCTTAGAGTTAGCCGCCTCGGCGCGTTTCCTGGCCTGATCAAGCTCTTGGAGTTTCGCGATGCGATCTTGTTCCCGACCACGCAGAGCGTCTCGTTGGGCCTGTAGTGCAGCGTTTTCGGGAAATGGAACGTCGGCTTCATCCCTCATCGCTTCTTGTTCCTCTCTCCTTAGTTCATCCAGGTGCTCTTCATTGGTCTGGAAATCCGCCAATCCAAACATCTCAATATATTTGATATAATCTTCGTTGGTCATGGCATATTTACCCCTTGATCGTAGTTCCTCTGCAACAGTGGGAACTCGTGCGCGTGTACCGGCAGAGGCAGACGGGGCGGGTGCAGCAGGAGCCGGAAGCTGTGCGGGCACACCCGTCTCGCGCTCCGGCCTCTCTGGGCGGGGCCGGTCGCGTTCGCGATACGCAACCGCCCGCTGGAATCCCATCTCGCGTTCGTAATCTTGCTGACGACTTGCGGCCAGCACATGGGCTGGCGCCACGTCAAGTAGACCCGTATCAATGCCTGTGAGATCTTCATCCATGGCGACTGGCATAGCGGCCTGTCGCACCCGCTCATAGCCGGCATGACGCTCGCGCTGCGCTCCAGAGCGGCGGTCGGCCTGTCTCTCGCGGTCCATTGCACCTTCAAGATTGAAGAGATCGCGGTTGTATTCGCGCTGTCGGTTTCTCTCTGCAGCGGGGTACGTTACAGCCGCCTCGGGGTATACTCGCCGACCGGCGCGATGCAGCTGCCGAATAAATTGCTCGCGGGCCCTATACTCGTCGAACTCGGCCTCGCCTTCCTTGTGCTCGTCGTGGGTCGCCTCGTCCTCCGATTCCGGAAGCGGTGGAAGCTGGCGCGCCTGTGCCTCGTCGAGCATTGCCTGGATCTGCCCTCTGGAAAGCGGCTGCTGCTGCTGTTGGCCTTCCAGCTGGGCAGCAAGAGCCCTCTGCCGCCGGTCGAGTTCGTTATCGGGTGGGGGTAGTTGGTGCCATGGCGCATCCCCAGACTCTGCCACGCCCGGCTGGCCCGCTACGCCCACTGCGGCTCCAGCCGGGGGCTCAGCGCCTGCCGGGGGCTCAGCGCCTTCTGGGGCTGGAACTGGAGCTGGAACTGGAGCTGGGGCCGGAGCAGGGGGGGCCGCAGCCTCTTCCTGTGCAGCAACTGGGACCGGAGCCGGGGCCGCAGCCGCTTCTGCAGCTGGAACCGGGACCCGAACCGGCGCGGCCTCAGGTGCAGCAGCAGCAGCCTCGGGTGCAGCCGCCTCGGGTGCGGCGGCGGCGGCGGCGGCGGCAGCGGCGGCAGGCGCGGCTGGTCGGAAGAGCGCATCCACGGGCTCGTTATTGGGCCCGACGGCTGTGACCTGCGCCAGGGCTCCATACCGCGCGAGCTCTGCAACGAGGTTCCGCATGAGGGCAATAAAGGCCGGCGGGGGCCGCTCATTGGTATAGGTGGCCTCGGCATTGGCAAGAAGCTTCTGGAGACGCGCCTTGAGCGCATTGAGCTGGGCAAAGCTCATGGATGCGTAAAGCTTCTGCAGCTGGGCCGCAAAGTCCGTGCACACGCCCGCGGCGGCCTGGAGCTGTGCGTCGTCCTCGCCGGACGTGCGGTAGTGGTACCCCGACGCAACTTCGAGCAAATCAAGCATGCTGCTAAAGACGCCCAGCGAGATCGAGTCGCCCGAGCTTGAATACGGGAAGGGTGGCGGGGGCTCGTCGGGCTCGCCAGGGCCTGCGGGGCCATTGCGGCTTTCGATGATGCGCGACTGTGCCGCCCGCGATGCGAGCTGCAGCTTGACGTAATCCGACATCCAGTCGCGGTCCGCCCAGGACGGCAGACCCGACGCCTGGTGCCAGCCGTGCATGTCCACATGCGCCCCGCCAGGCTCAACGAACGCAACGTCGTCCGTGCCCGGCAAGTGTGCCGATGGGTACGGCCCGGTCTGTGTGCGGATCTCAGTGGGCATTACGCGAAAGCGCGTTTCGGGATACCACTTGGGCGGCCGCATGCCCGTGGACGCATTGAAGCGCGACAGCAGGGCGTACTCATGATTGGCCGCGCGGTAATCCTGCTGCTCCTGCAGGGCCGCGCCATGGGCAAGGTACTGCTCGCGCTTATACTCGCGCCACTCGCGGCTGCCCATGGCTGCGACTGCGCTGCCCCGCGTCGACCCGCGTAAGCACACCCACAGGCAAGGACGCGGCTAACGGCTCGCAGGGCGTCCTAAATGGCGTCTCAACTGTGCACCTAATCACCCAAGGCTACTCATCCAAGGAAGCTAGTACTTGGGTATAAAATAGTTGAAATTCTGGTTACCAACTGCGGCCACCGACAAGGTCAGTGTCCAGCTCGTGCCAGCAGTTACTGAGATGCTGTAGTTACCCATAGCGGCGCCGTTAATGGGCGAGATAAGCACGATTGTGGAGGCTGTAACACTGGGGTTGCTGAGCGTGACGGTTGTGGCTCCGTTGTTTACTCGCGCGCTGCCCGACTGGCCGCTGGTAATCACAAGAAGAGGGTTGCCGGTCCACGTTGGCTGGCTGGACGCATTCACGGCTAGGGTCCCCGTTCCAGCCCCTGTGAACCCAACGCTTGCAGTTGAAGTGATCGCACCGCCCGTTCCACCAAGATCGATATTTCCCGCGGCTCCTGTCACCTGAATGTTGTAGCCGTTCATGTTCAAGTTGCTGGTTGCCGTGCCCACCCAGGCGGGTGCAGACCCGGCCGCGTTGAGCGTAACGTTTCCGACATAACTGCCTGCAATAGGGCCGGGCGTGCTTCCGGCTGCAACCGTGAGGTTGGTTCCAGGCGTGAGGGACGTGAGCGTATATGCCGGGTTCGTTTGGACGTTGCTGCCTCCGCCCGGCGCGGGCGTTACAGCAACGGACCCATTCGCTGACGTGACGCGACATCCTCTGACCCAAGAGGCCATGGCTTGCGAATAAGGTATTCAACTCAATAACCGTCGCCATGTTCGTCCTCATCACCCGACTCGCTGGGCAGGCTGCGCTTGAGCGAGTGCTCGCTGCGTGGCGCCGCACCTGCAACGCTCCCACCCCCGCCCCCGCCGCCGCCGCCGCCGCCGCCCTTGCCGCCGCCCGCCGCTGCCTCCTTGGCCAGGCGCGCGTCGCGCAGTGCGTGCGTGATACGCGCGAGGCGCTTCATCTCGGCAATGGCGTGGTCCAGGATGTCCTCCGGCTCGGGCTCAGGCGCGCCGCCAAAGGCCGAGAGCGTCTTGAAGGCGGGCGCGCGGCTCAGCTCAAAGAGCTGCAGGCGGTCCTCCGTCCAGATGCCGTCCGGCGGCTTGGAGTTGCTGAAGAAAACGACATGCACCATGTCGATCTTCTTCATGCCCGAGTGGTACTTGCCCGAGAAAATCTGCTTGTTCTTGAAGCCCTCGGCAAGTTCAAAGCAGTCACGGCACTCGGAGAGGCTCACCGGCCGCGCGAAGTCGAAGATGACGACCTTCTGACCGTTATAGGCAAAGGCCATGTCGCTGACCTTGCCCTGCATCACGATTCCGTCGTGCTCGCAGCAGATGTTGGTCGAGAGCATCGACTTGCCCGTGCCGCCCGCGGGGTCCGCGACCCAGTGGATGTGGCGCGGGTGCGGGTCGCCCTTGAGGATGTCGAGGAAGGCCGCCTGCCACGGCCGCGGTTCAAAGTCGAGGTCGCGCGTCTTGGGCGCCAGCACCTCGGCGAGGCGCGCAATGCCGTTGAAGTTGCGCATGTAGAGGCCCGGATCCTCCTTTGCGACGGCCTCTGGGCCGAAGCGCGGCCCGTGCTGCTTGAGCAGCTCCACGACGCGCTGCATCTTGGCCGAGTTGCCGCCCGGGTTCATCACGTCCACCCACTTGCCGCCCGGGTTGCCCGCCTTGGGCCGCGCGCCGGAGCCCAGGGACCACCGCACGTAGTCGCCGTGCGTGGTGGAAGGCGCCTCCGCGTAGCGCGCCACGAAGGGGTGGCCCTCGTCCTCCTCGAGGTGAAAGCGCCGCTCGGCGTTGGTGCACGCGGCCACGTGCACCTCGCGCTGGTCAATGGCGGTCGCCACGAAGTCGGCCTTGGGCAGCCACGTCTGCACGCGGAACTGCGTCTGCTGCTGCGCGAACTCAATGTAGCCGTTGAAGACGAGCCGATTCGGGTGCGCGGAGGCGTCCAGCTGCCCGCGCCCAAAAACCGCGCCGAGCGCCGCCGGCGGCTCGGACACGACAAAGGCGTAGGCCGTTTCCTGGGCGCTCATGCCCGCGGGGATGTCCACCACGTGCACAATGACGTACGCGCGGCTCTTGACGCTCGGCATTTTCGGATTTCGACTTTTCACCAACGGTCCCACCAACGGCCCCAGCGGTCCCAACGGTACCGGTTCCACGGACGCGACGGACGAACTTACCAACGGACCGGAATGCAAACTCGGATCTTCGAGATCGACCTGACCGCCACGAGACCGTCTTTTCGTCTCGGACATAGGGACGGGCGGCGTTTCCGGCTGACTGCTAACGGTCCTCATTGAGCCCGCGGGCGGATGTGGACCGACGATCGCGTGACAATTTCGCGGCGGCTTTCTGTCCTTTTACGACCTTCTCTTTGTGCTTTGCAGCGTCCATGGCGTCTCGCCCTGCAGGGGACGAGCCGGATGAGGAGGGGGGTGAGGAGCCGCGCGCGCGCGTGGAGGGGAGGCTCTTGGACGCGGACGAGGTCATCATGAATCTCCATCTGGCCTACTTCCGAACGGCCTTTGACCTGGGCCGGGCAACGGCGATGGCGGCGCGCGAGCGCGAAGCGCCAACGGCTTCCCCGCGCTGCAACTGCGAGATGCGGCGCGAACGAAACCGCGAGGCGGCCCGCGCCTCCCGAAAGCGCGCGCGCGAATCAAAGCAGGAGGTTGAAAAAGAAGGCTGAGGGCTTTACTAAAGGAAGGGATAGGGTGGGTGAGTTGACGTGGACACACAAAGGACTGCAAAGTAGGAACGGAGTGATAAAGTCGGATGTGTGTGAGTAAGGTTGATTTGATTCATCGTTTCGATTATTCCCACTGTGCTACATTTCGTCCGTCGTCTTGTCACACAACGCGTCACTCGACTCAACTCGATATAAATGCTCAGCATTCAAGTCGTACATCGACCGAGTGAAACTGATATTGACGATGCCCCGATTCAAAACTTTAAAGAGGAGAAGGAGAAATTGAAGCAGTCTGGGTTTGACGAGTCTAAGCAACCCATTGCCGTCTTGTATGGCAATACGCCCCGCGATGGCCAGTGCATCTGCTTAAACACGACCCTTCCTGGCGACACACCCACTGAGCCCGTGCTAGTGGACGGCACGAAGGAAAAGGTGGCCATTGAACCCACACACAACCCGATTGGGCGCGACGTCTTTGCGGTGGGCGGCAAGTCGGGCAGTGGCAAGAGCAACTTCGCCAAAAACTTCGCGACCCGCTACCACGCCTTGTGGCCCGAGCGCAAGATCATTCTGGTGAGTTACTTGAAGAAGGACCGCACACTGGACGCTTTGCCGTTCATTACGCGCGTGAAGGGGGAGTCTTTTTTGGGCGAGGTGCCTTCGTTGCGCCGCTTTGACAAGACGCTGCTTCTTTTTGACGACATTGAGGCGTATGGCGCGGATGGCGCAAAGCCCGAGGAAAAGGAGATCCATAAGGCGATTATGCGCGTCATCAACATGATCGCAACCACCGGCCGCCATAACGCGAGCACGATTCTTTTTTTGACGCACGCGCTCACGGACTATAAGAAGACGCGCCTCTTTTTGGGTGAGTGCCACGGCTATGTGGTCTTCCCGAGCGGCGTGTGCCTCAAGCAGCTCAACAATCTTCTGGGCGGCTATGCGGGCGCGGACAAGGAGGACATCATGAAGATTCGCTACGAGCTCCCTACGCGCTGGGTGGCGATGAAGCCGAACTTCCCACCCGTCGTGATTCACGAGCGCGGTGCCTACATGCTGCGCACCTACGGCAAAAAAAGCCGGAAGCGCGGCAGGAGCGAGCGGGACGAGCCCAGCGAGGAAGAGGAGGAGAAGCCCACTGAGACATCCCACGGTTCCGAAAACGAGGAAGAGGAGGAAAAAGAAGAAAGCGATGAAAGCGAGGAAAGCGAGGAAAGCGAGGAAAGCAAGAAGGAAGGAAATGACAAGGATGAGGAAAAAAAGGAAGAAGAGGAGGAAAACTCGTCAGATAGCGACTCGAGCAGCGGTTCTGACTCGTCTTCTTCAGACGATGAGATGTGAACGAAAATCGCGCTCTATCTTCCCGGTTTTAGGTCCCGTTCTAAGGAGTTTGCATCCTCGTTCCGAGTAACGGTCGGTTGAAATTCTTAGGTGTGTCTTAAGTCGTACGGAAAGAGACAATTTCAAGGGTCTTACTCAAGTCAGTCCGTCTCAGCCCAGACCGAGTTTGCATCGTACCCAGACCGACCGCAGTACTACGGCAACGTCAAGTACAACTTCAAGATGGCCGCGCCCTCCTCCCTCGAGTCGGGCGACATGCCGGAGCTCGGTGACTGGAGCCGCCTGCTCACCTTCTCGGAGCCGCGCCCGGGCGACAAGGCCGGCCTCATTGACAACGGCTTTTACCGCCGCGCGGGCTTCAGCCTCATCAAGAAGGGTGACCCGCCACTGAGCGCGCTGCCCGTCATGCCGCTCGTCAAGTGCACGACCATGCAGGCTCTCGAGGAGCAGGCGCGCGGCCAGTTCAGCATGGCCTTCTCCATGACGCCGGAGCTGCACAAGATGCTGGCGGGCGTGGACGCCCTGCTGGACAACTGGCTGGTCCAGCCGGCCATCGCCAAGGCGCTCATGACGCCCAGCGCGGCGGCGCAGGTGGTGGCCGACCACGGCGCGCTGCGCATGATGCGCCAGTCGCCCCTCGCGGCCTTCAATCCGGACGGCTCGCCCGCGCTCGAGAAGAAGCTGCGCTTCCGCGTGCACGGCTGGAAGGAGTTCGTCGACCCCATCACGCCCTTCGATGTGCGCCAGCGCGCCGACGGCGAGGAGTACGTGCGCTCCATCAACTGGCGGCGCCGCACCGCACCCCTGGACTTCAACCACACCAAGTTCAGCATCTTCCGCGGCTACGCGCCGGACGGCTCCATCCGCGCGCAGTCGACGCTCGACATCCCCAAGGACGAGTGGACCGAGGGCGGCCCGCGCGTCGAGAACGTCGGCCCCAAGCACTTCACTGGCGGCCTGGTGCGCGCCGCCGCCTTCAAGGTCTCGCACTGGTCGAGCGTCAACAAGGCCAACTTCTTCGTGACGCTCTCGCTCGTGAGCGTCGTCTTCGAGAACCAGGAGTCGGTGGCGCTGCTGCCCAAGGGCGTCATTGAGTGGCGCGAGGAGGACGAGTCGGACGCCAAGGACGTCAAGCGTGCGCGCGGCGGCGGCTTCTCTGCCATCTCGGTGCAGTCGCCGGCGGACACGGACGCGGCCATCACGGACTTCCTGCTGGTCGACGACGCGGAGGAGGGCGGCGCGTCCGCCTCATCCTCCTCCTCCTCCTCAAGCAGCAGCAGCAGCAGCGGCGGCGGCGGCGGCGGCGGCGGCGGTGGCGATGACGGAAGCGCCCCAGCCTTCCGTCGCTCCTTCAAGGGCCCGGGCCGCGCCATGCTGGATTAGACACGAACCTCAAGGAACCGTTTGGATTTTTGCAACTCGATTGACCTTACACCGCTTCCTCATCACCACCGCCGCCACCGCCGCCATTACTTTGAAGATACTCTTTCAGTTTGCGTTGTTCTTCTGTATCCGGCGCGGCGCGCGCCAGGAGTTCTGCCCACTCGGGCGGCTCGGCCCTTTGAAGCTCCTTTACGCTGTTATGTAATTCCACCACTTTAGCAAGCTGAGAAGCTTGCGCCTCTGTGGGCAGCGACGGAAACCTCGACACGCGTTCTGCCAAGGCATCGTGCACATCTTGAAGGTCTTTTCGGGCATTCATGATGTCCATGGCCTTGTTCTGTTCAGCTGTTGCTTTGAACCGGGGGTCGCCCCATGGTAAAGTACTGGGTGGTTCTAGACCATAGGTTCCGTTGCGGGAGATCATGTTTCGGCGTAGACTGAGAGCATGCTGGAAATACGTTTTCCCCTCGGCTCGTTGCAGGGCGGTGTCAATAAGTTCATCCAACACACCACCTTCCAGCGGAAGCATGCTAAGATTTTCTTCTTGGGGACCTGTCCAAGGCAGCAGGGTTAGCTCCTGCACATGTACTGATGAGTCGTGTCGTTTTCCCGACAGATACTTCTCGAACGTTACCAGGTTTGTCTGGGGCCACCCTTTATTCATCGTGTATGTGTTGTCCGTTGGATGCGCCCTTGTCTCTATGTGCGGAAAAATCCAGTGGTCACGGAAACTGGTTGGCCCGCCCCATGGAGGCTCAAACGCAACAACGTGGCCTGTCAGTCGATCAACACCAACAGGAATAACATGGCCTTCAGACTTACCGGTCTCGTTGTTCTCAATGCTTACCCTCATATAGCCATACGGACTGGGATACAGGCTGCTCGGATCTTCCACGAACAACCCTCCTCGTTTTTTGAATTCGTGCGGGTATGATTGGTTCATCCGGACAAGATACCGATCAAATGCCTCGTGGGGATCATTTGGGGTACCAGGAACACCCGTGCGATCAAAGGGGTAATGCACCCTCTGGTAGTCCTGTTTTGAAGACGGGTGGTACGACGCCATCCAGTCTTTCGGTAAAGTTTCCTTGGCACCGCGGCGGTATGCCTCGTCCAACACGTCAGTCGGAATTCCCAGTGGTCCTTCCTTGGATTGATGAAGATCCGCGACCTTTTGTGTGAGATAGGAGGCACGCTGCAGTGCCTGACGCACCGGCAAAGAGTCTCGATTTGCATCGGCCATTCGCGCTAGCGTGTGAGCGGTAAGCGGTCCGCAGTTATAGGTGCGACCCAGTGGGTCTTTGGCGCATCGACTCACTGTTAACATGCCCCCATGCAGATGCCTGTCATCACCCTGAAACGCCTCCATGTCGATGCCGCGGCCGTGCAGACCTCGCGGCCTGACTTCCAGGTGATGCGCCCTGGCTTCGGGCTCGCGTGCCCTTCGGTGGGGCAGCTCGCGGCGCGGCGGTGGCGGAGGATGATCCTCCTCCTCGTGGTCCTCATCGTCGCTCTCATGCCAGTGGTGGTGGTGATCCGCGTCAGGCCCGAAGTGCGTCCTGATATGGTTCGAAATCTCGCCATGCCCGTCTTCTTCCTGGCGATCATAGTCGTATGCGACAGGCCGGTTCATGGTGCTGTTGGCGACCAGCGGGTGCGACGGGTAGTGGTAGGGGTCGGCGTCGCCCTCGTGCTTCATCTTGACCTCGGCCATCATGCGCTGGATGAAGCCCGAGTTGCGGTTTCCGCCCTTGAGCTTGCCGCTGCCCTCCTCCTCCTCGCTGCTGAGTTCACCCTCTCGCTCCGGGTCATGGTAGCTTAGACGCTGGCGCATGGGCTGTAGAACAACCCCAGGCTTCTCCCAGTCTACGTGCTCCCCATTGGGCAAAAATCCCATCTTGTCCCAGAACCCCTCGGCATTTTGAAACGCCTCCAGGCTGACGTGGCGTACGCCCTGCTCTCTAAGCGTTTCTTGCAGGTCTTCCCACATTTGGCGTCCCAACCCCTTTTTCAGCATTCCCGAGTCATGGCCGATCTGGACCCAGCTGACGTGTGCGTGTCGCGTTTTGGGCGGCCCCTCGGGCTTCGCCACATGCCACATGACTGTTCCAAGTTTGTTCTTGTACCCAGCGTCGTAATAGGTTCTCTCGTACATGGTTTTCCTCGATTTAAGCACATTGGGCGTGTTTTCTATGGTATGATGCTTGACATTATGCTTGCCGCCGCCCTCCTCTTCCTCGCTGCTGAGCTCACCCTCTCGCTCCGGGTCATGGTAGCTTAGACGCAGGTGCATGGGCTGTAGGGTCGTCTCCCCATCCTCTTCCCAGTCGACATGCTCTCCGGTGGGCTGAAATCCCATCTTGATCCAGTACCCCTCTGCCTCTTCGAGCGCGTCCAGGGTGACGTAACGGACTCCTTGCTCCAAAAGCGTTTCGCGCAGCTCTTCCCACATCTGTCGCCCCAACCCCTTTCCCTTATGGGCTAAAGGTTCAATGTCCATCCAATGAACATAGGCGCTCCGTGTCTTATGCGGCCCGGGGCTGACCTCCCACCAAACCTTGGAGATGACCTTTTTGGACGCATCCGAATCCAATACGTAATCCCGTTCATACTGCTCCTTGCCCGTTCGCGCCGTCCCCTCTACATTGATGTGGTCAGTGTACTTGACTGGATGCTTTGCCCCGCCGCGCAGCCAGCCGAGCCCTGGTGCGAGCCGTTTGGTGATGCTGCGGTACGTGTCCCCAAACCCAAACCGGTCAGCTGTGCGCTCAGCGTATTGCGCTACGCTCTGTGGCGCGTTGGGCGTTGGCACGACGGGTGCGGACTCGTCTAGATGGGCAAGGTCGTGTGCCTTAAGCCCCACAGGCAGATCCGACTTGCTAACTTGGGCATTCGGTGTGAACTGTCCCATTAGGTTATACAGCGGGTCCTTCTCGTTGTATCGCCGCACGGTCTTGCTTTCCTTGAAGAAGTTCTTTTGCTGGACAGCCGAGTTATAGGATCGAGCAGCTGCAAACCACCCAAAGTTGACGAGTTCGTCTAGGATTGCGCCTCCCAGTGAGTGGCCTGTCCCAAAGAACTTGAAGGCGGGTGAGGGGTACTGGGCCCGCAGCTGCTGGACAACCGCCAAGTCCTGCATGAAGCGGGGTGTGCTTTCCAGGCGGTTGATGGGGATTTGGCTGTCAGCATACACATCCTGCTTATCGGTGGGCTTGGTGCCGCGAAAGGCGACCAGGATCGACTGTCCGCGCTGCCAGGCCTTGACGGTAGGGGTGCTGGTAATGAGCTGGAAATCCTCAATACTTTTTGGGGGTGTGGCCTCATATGCCGCGCCGGCTGCTTCCTTGTACCCCTGAGGACTGGGTGCCTGACTTGGTGGCTCTGCGCCCGTGTCGGGTCCTCCTTCTTCTGTCCCTCCGCCGTGGAGCTGAAAGCGATACCGCACAGGTTCTAGCACATCTCGCTTCCGTTTACTGGGCCGCCCCTCGCCTTTGGCCTCATGAAAGGCGTGGTGACGGATATCGCAGTCTCGGTGTAATTCCTCGCTGATGCTAACCTTCCGTTTGCGCCGCAGATACTCTTTCTTGGCCTCTTTATAATGGTATGGATCGGATACAATCTTCTCACGTCGCAAATACTCCCGTGCCAAAGACTTGGCGGTCACGGTTGGCTTGCCACACCCCTCCTCACTGGCTTCTCCCAAGGGGGCAGACATGGTTACACCCTCAATGACGGGAAACAAACTGCTCTCCGTGGTGCCTTTACTCCGATTTTTGGGGACTATTTCCCCTCCGCCCGACTCCCCCCATTTGCCCGCGCATTCTCATTCTCGCGATGCGCCATATATACCAGCCGCCAGGCTGGGGGTCATCGTGAGATTTCTTCCTTATATCGCATCCCGAGACCCGAGATTCATACGGATCCGGTGTTGTCCATTTCGGTTCACCGGATTGACACCGTCTTGATACGTATGGTTAGGGTTATGGTTAGGGTTAGGGTTAGGGTTAGGGTTAGGGTTAGGGTTAGGGTTAGGGTTAGGGTTA
>Ga0208388_1000064_pt1 | contig 33654 bp, 49 predicted proteins | sample CryBogCBH18Jul07_FD_185511 | JGI IMG/M metagenome (GOLD analysis project Ga0208388, IMG submission 185511) | Freshwater microbial communities from Crystal Bog, Wisconsin, USA - CBH18Jul07 (SPAdes) (version 2) | ecosystem: Environmental > Aquatic > Freshwater > Lake | place: Crystal Bog...
TACTCCTCGGTAGTATTTTGCAATCGACTTAAGGTCAAACTTGACATTGTGACCGATCTTCAACTTATCACTAAAGAACAACGGCTTAAGAGCCTTAAAGACGTCACCAGGAAGAAGTTGTTTAGGTGCTGGACCAAAGACTGGTCTCCAGTTTGCTTTGTTCTTAGAGTAATCAGCATCGGTAAGTTCTTTACCTTTTGCAAGTTTGGCTTGACCGCCTTTAAGAAGGTCTTTATCCCAACGCAAAAACTCACCATTTGGATGTCCCATGGGAATGACATCAACGCGACCTTCTGTCGCTAACGAAATCCACAAAACGTCGTTGACTACAGGTTGGATTCTATTTTCACCAACTGTTTCGACGTCAAATGCAAATGCATCTACCTTGGAGTAATACTCAACAAGGTCTTCTAACTGTTCTTTTGTTGTAATTATGTTCATTTATCCCTCAATAAATAGATGGAGAGAGCCAGTGATAGGGCTGGCTCTCTACCGTGATTGGAAGTTACTCTGATTCGCGAGCGACTTCAAGTAGTTCTGAGCGAGGGGATTCTCGAACTACCTGTGCTGCTGTGTATGGCACAGCATTCGCTACTAGAGCATTGACCTGATCAAGGTCTAACTTCCAGTCCTCAGCAAGATCACGAGCGCGAACAAAGTTAAAACTGTATTGAGTTGTTCGGCCCATTCCCATGCGAGAAACTTCCCAGAACTCTCTTGTAAGAGGTCCTTTGCGCTCATCCTTGTGGGATGCAACGATTTGACGTGCTAGAACTGGAGGCGCAGTAAGTACTTGTACTGACTGTGTATCACCGCTAAGAACCAAAACGTTCCATGCGAACTTGCCGCGTGGCTTGTCTCCTAGGATGTCGCAGAGTGGGCAACCATTTTCTGAGTTGGCACTGCAAACAAAGGACTTACGACCCTTTGGGCGTTCGATCCAGTGTTGCTCATATACTGCAAATGGCTCATCTTGCAGGAACTTGATGAGTTGAGATGACTCCGTAAACTTGAAGTCAGTTGGGTATTCGCTAGATGTTTCTGGCTTTAGCAACGCTTCAAGAGCGCTCATACCAGATTGGATTGTTGTTCCTACTTTTGGTGTAGCGTCTTCTTGATCTGGATCAAGTGCAGCGCTATACGCGTCAGCAGCAACTGTTGGTTGTGTGATAGGCATGTGTTTTCTTTCTATAAGGGGCACGGCATAGGCTGTTGTACATAGACGTTGCCTAAGTCTGGCTCTCGGTTGTTGTGATTTCCTTCCAACGCTCTACTAGAGCCTCTGTAAGGTCATCGTGTTCGTTCCACTCAATACGAGCGGAACCAAGTAAGCCACGCTTTGAGAATTCCTCAATAGCGGACTCGATGAGGGAGCGGGTATACACCCGATTTCCTCCAGTCTTTTGACCTTTTAAAGTCTTAGACCGTAGTCGATACGGGGCACGTGGGATATACCCTTTGCGCTCCCACATTCGGATGGTAACAATGGTTTTTTCTAATGCGTGTGCTAGTGCACCGATAGTAAAAACCTCTGTCTCTTTACCACCAAGCATTTTAATGATGGGATTTTCATCCCAGCCATTACTCTCACCGCTTTTACGGCGAGAAACCTTTGGGTCTAACTCGCGACGCTTACGCTTTGATCCAGGAAGATATTCAAGGTCGGCAAAGGCTGCCTCGATCTCTTCGTCGCTGCGCATGTATCAGTCCTTAATGATTGTGTGGGTTTGGAATTAACTTACAGAAAGTCTTTCCATCAAAAGCAGTTTTCCAATCGTGATGGATTCCTTGTGGGTCAACACACACAAATCCAGAAAGATTAGGGGTTGTTGACGCGTGCGCTGGAACTACAGACGCTGCAAGAATAATTGCAGTAACAGTTAAAATCTTCATCTTTATCCCTTATCCATTACTAGTGCCCATGATATTTGTTGTGGATACATCTCGTCAATTTCTTGTTCAGTAAGTTGGTCGCTGTACAAAGCAGCCATCAAAGCATCTTCGTCAATAACACGAATAGTCTTGTAGAGTTGATCGCCAAGATTCTTTGCTTCAATAATTTCTTCTGCTTTTGCTTCGTTAATTTTACGAGAAACACGGCGTTGCTTTTTAAAACCAACAACACCATCTACTTCATCAGGAAGTTCTAGGATTACATGACCATCAGTGTCTGTTTCGCCAACTTCATCAATCTTTTCAAACAACTTATCGCGTAGAGTTTTTACTTTAGACTCAAAATATTCAATCTGTTTTTTAGAAAATATGTACTCTTTTGCTTGAGTAGTCAACTCATCTTCAGATGCGATTCGTGGTTCTGTTGGCTTTACCCTCGCCATTGTGCCTCCTAGTTTCTTCCTGTAAGGAAACTTATCAAACTTCCAACTGTCATGTCAATTCCGCCTTTAGAATTGATTCCAGCCCCATCAAGGACTGCATCTGCTACGGCGTTCTTTTGTTGGAGCATGTCATGTTGTCTTACTTCTATTGAGTTTTCCATGATCATGTCTTGAATAATCACAGTTGGCCACCTGCTAGATGCTCTTTTGATTCTTCCGTTTCGTTGTACAGATAGTCCTGCACTCCATGGAAGGTCGTAGTTAATTAGTAGGTTGGCATTTGGCAAATCTACACCATAACCACCCGCATCAGAGGAAATGAACACGCGACACGCGGGATCAGTTAAAAACTTCTCTTTACTAGCCTCTTTTTCTTTGGCATCCATAGACCCTGTGTAAAGGGTGCCACCCACTAACTCCTGAATTTTTACAAGCATTCCTACATAGGAGGTAAAAATAACAACTTTGGCATCTGGATCAGTATCTAAGTGGTCTTGGACATACTCTTTAAGAACCATCAATTTATGGGATTTTTTAGAGTTCAACAACTCTCGTTCTTTTAGGCTATAGGCATAAGCACTGCCTTCCCCATTTTGCTCTTCAAACTTGGTGGCGCTATCTATGAGTAGTTCTGGATGATCACACAACATTCTTAGTGCAGTAATTTTGCTCATGATAGAACCCCGCATAGCATCCGCTGGTCCACTTTGTTTGTTTTCGTGGCCATAGTGCGCCATCAACGAAAAGTTTGCTCCCAACAACTGCTGGGCCTCAATTAACTCGTTGCATAACTCTTCTGATATGTACTTGTAAAGTTTTTTGTTGTCACTATCAAACGGAACAACTATAGGATCTCTGTAAATAGTGTCAGGAAGATAAGGGGCTACATCTTCGTCTGTTTGTGTTTTTCTTACTGAAGCCTGCTGAACCTTTTGGTGAAATAAAGGTAAATTTCTATAGCGTTGTACACCTCCAAAATGATTTCGCACGATAAACGTCTGATCAAAAAGGTCAAATCTTCCAAGTAGATTAGGATCGACAAATTGCATAATCGAGTACAGTTCTTCTGGGCGTCCGTTCTCAATAGGTGTACCAGTCAGCGCAAACCTAACCTTTACATCTTTTGAGAGTTGTTTGACCTTCTTGGCCCTTTGGGAACGGAAGCCTTTTATAGCGGTTGCTTCATCACATACGATTGCATCCCAGTTAATCTTGCTAACGATATCCCAGTCATTAACTATGGCTTCGTAGTTGCATATTAAGTAGTCAGTATTTTCAGACCATTGTTTTTCACGTTTGATTTTTGACCCGTCAACTACTGTTGAAGATGAATCAGAAAACTTTGCTATTTCTTTTTGCCACTGGTATTTAAGACTTGATAAACAAATGATTAATGTTGGTCCTGTTATATCTTTGTTGTCTCGAAGTTGTTCTATCGCAGCAATAGACATCGCTGTTTTTCCAAGACCCATTTCATAGGCAACTAACATGGTTTTGCGATCAACCATCTTGGCTACTGCCTCAACTTGATATGGTTTTAAAGATTTTTTAAAAGACATTATTGTCAGGATTATCTACGGGGGTAGGGGCAGTGAGTAAGGTTCCGCAGTCATCGCATTCAGCATCTGTAAACCATAATGCGATGTCATAGTTTTCAAACATTGCTTTTATCTTCAGTACTAAATGCCCACAGTTAGGACAGGCATGTGTAGGAACTCCTCGTGCGTCTAGCGTCATGCGTAGGCTTCCTTACCGTAGATCATGTGTTTAGCAGTTTCTAAGCCACGCTGTATTTGCTTTTCAGACATGTCTCCGACGTCTTTTACGTCAATACCTGTGTAATTAAAGTACCTAAGATCAAATCCATATTTGCGAGAAAATACTAACATCTGTTCTGATGCCTTTTTTCCTGCTTGGTCGTTGTCAAATGCAGAAATGATACTTATCGCTCTGCGCATTAACTTACCTTGTTCTTCACTAATGATTGCGCCATATGTGGCGATAGCGTTGTACCCCAAGCCAGTAAGACGAACAGCGTCCAAAGGAGATTCGACAACCCATAATGGTTTAGATTCGTCAAGAATCTGTACGCCAAAGACTGTCTTAGACTTCTTTACTCCTGGTGGATAGTTTCTAAAAAACCTTCCTGTTGCGCCCTTTTCTTGCCATCCCCAAAGAGAAAAATCATCAGGCTCTCTAATCGGCAAAATCCAAGCGTTGTTTTTAGGATCCCAAAGAACTCCATGAGAATTTACTGCCTCTCGTGTGAGGAACCTCTTCTTGAGTTCTATATCTGGAACATCAGTAAACACGGCTAAACGGGCTTCTGACATGCCAATAGGCTCTTCTGGGACAATGTACTGAGGAAGGTCTTTCAAGCGCTGTAACAGGGTGTCAAGGGGCAGTTCTGTCTTCTCTTTGAGGAAGTCCTGGATATCAAAATGATCCAGCCCTTTAAGATCTCGAACAAGGGTGTACATATTGCCCTTGTACCCACAAGAAAAGCAGAGATGAACACCTGTCTCTAAGTTAACCCACCATGAAGGGCTGTGATCATCGCTACCTGTGCGAGCCTTATGCATTGGGCATAGCCCGTTAACTTCGTTGCCTCGTTGAGCAACCATAGTCACATCAAGGTTTAGAAGAACCTTCTCAACGTCCATTAGCGGTTCGCCATGTACTTAAGGCAGAACTGACATTTAGACATTTCGTCTTCATCGTGAAAGCACCCTGTTTCCCAGTTCCAGGTAATAGGAGTTTCTGTTGGAGGGCAGTTACGGCTAGAAACAATGCGAAGTTTTCTTACTTCTTCATCTTCTTCGACAGGCTCTAATCCCAAGATAACATCTGAGTCTTGGAAGAATGAGGATGAGTAACCAATAGAATCAGCAGTAACTTTTCCTCCACGCATTTTCCATAGCAAAGTCTGAGTAGTAATAATTACTGGCTTGTTAATCTTTTGCGCCAAGCGCTTTAGTCCTCGAGTAATGTTTGTAATTGCCTGTGGGGTGTTCATCTCTCCTGAGACTTCATCAAGCATCAAGTACACACCATCAACAAACACAACATCAGGCTTTGTTTGCTGAATCTTTGCTGCTAACGATGAGACTGTCAGACCATTTACAGCGTCAATCAAGTGAAAAGACTGCATAGTTTCAATTCGATTAAGCGAGGTTACATAGCGAGCATCTTCTGCAGGCTGCAACTTTCCTCGACGCAAACGTGTATGGGATATGTTTGCTCTAATAGCGTCGTGACGTTGCTGTTGTTCGTGGTTGTTCATCTCGAAGGACTGAAACATTGGAACTTTGCCACTCTCGTGAACATTGATCGCAATCTTCAAAGCAATTTGAGATTTACCAGTCTTTGGTGGGGCGATGATAGTGATGAGTTGTCCGCCTTGAAGTCCAGCAGTTGCTTCATCAATCTTTTCAAAACCTGTAGGTATACCTAGAAATTCTTGGTTCTGAAGTGCTTGGTATTCCTTGTATCTTTCTTCTACGTTTTTAGAAAGATCAATCTCATGTGTACCAAGAACACCTTGCTCGTTTACCTTTGTAAGCGTTCCCTCCATAGCGATGAGGGCTGCTTCGTGGTTGTTTTCTTGCAAGTTCTCAATCGCAGACTCTAACCCTTGACGAGTTATTAGGTTGCGACGAAACGTCACCATCGTGTCTAATAGGTAATCAATGGTGTCTTCTACATCTAAGACTTTGTAATTTGGGTAGTGGTCTTTTACAACAACAGCAGTAGGCACTTCGTTGTACTCGTTGTAGTGCTGTACAACAAATTCCCACACTCTGCGGTTATCGTCATCAAGAAACCAATTAGGTTTTACATTTCGTTGGAGGGCTGGAGTTATATCTCTGTCTCGAACTACTTTACTTACTAAACGATGCTCATTATCTGCTGCCATTACGCCCCTCCTACAAGTTTTCTAGTTCTACTCCCCAAGATCCATACCGAGCGACTCTACCAGGTAAATCAATTACGCCTTTAAAGTTTGCTCTATACGGAAGATCATCAATAAAGTTATCGATGTCTGCGTACAACTCAGCGTAGTTAAACGGGTTAGCACCACGCCTATCTAGCCTCGCCATAAAGTTATCTAAGTGTTCTTGAGTCCAGTCATCGGTCTCATACGCCGCTAGTTCAAGCGATAAACCGTACTTGTTTCCCAAATCCCACAATTGCTTTAACGCCAAAGCGTTAAGCCTTGTTATTTTTCTTTCTTGTGTTGTCCTAAGAAGTTTCTTTGTTTCCACCAACTCACTGACAGCAACAACGTCAATAAGGACAATAACACGAGGAGGCGTTTCGTTCGAGATGTCACCATTTTTCATATAACCTCAATAGTAGAGTACTTCAAAACCAGTTCTCTAAACTTTACAGGATCTTCTATTGCATCAGCAACAGCCTCTTCACTAACCCCTTTAGGAATGCTGATGGCGTAACGTCCATTGTTGATTTTGCTTTTTACATTTACGTACTGAGTGTGCTTGCATGACCCACGCTTACCCCATACAGGACATGTGCATCGTGTGTCTTTGGTTTCAGTATCGATCTCAACCTCAAACACACCCGCACCTTGATCAGAGATGAACATTTGGATAGTACGCCAGGTAGTCTCCATGCTCATCCCTTTCACTGTTGGCCTCGCAAATCTGAACCAATGATAGGAACCTGTACAAAGGCTTCTTGAGCAAAACTTGCCATAGCCTCAGAGTACTTGGCTTCCCAGTTCTCAAGTTTAACATTTGTAGTCACGATTGTTGGTAAAGCCTTGTCGTATCTTAGGCGAAGAATCTCATCAAAAGATGCGTCATCGTACTTAGATCCGTACTCTTTACCTAGATCGTCAATCACAAGGATGCGAACATTTAACCAGTCAAACTTAGAACGACCATGAAATCCGTCTAGTTCATCAAGAACTTTTTGATCTGGATCATTGCCAAAAGTCGATTTCTTTAGTGAAAGAAACTCTGGATAAGTTAGGTAATGGATAGGGCGAAAACTCATACCAAAGTCTGAGTTCTTAATCCCTAGGATTTTGCAGACTAGTTCATCGTCATCAGGTAAGCGCCTAATAACCTCCATAGCAGCAACAACTGCATGGGTTGTCTTACCGATTCCTGGACCTCCGTCGAACAACAGACCGACTCCGTTAGTTCCAAGGTTGCCGATGTTCTTTACGGCATGACCTTCTACAACAGAGTCGATCCAATCCTTAATCTCATCAGGAAAGTATCCAGTCTTTTGAACTATGTCAGATGGCTCTAACCCAAGAAGTCTGCGTGGAATATTCGAAGTGCGAAGTAGCCAGTGTCTCTTAAGAGAAGATAGTTTGTTGATGTCGTACATCTAGGCCTTGAAGTTTAGTTCGCCGTAAAATGAAACAGGCTTTCCTTTGGCATCTAGTTCTTCACCAGCAACCATCTTGACACTCTTACGAGGAGTCATCTCAATCACCTTTGCTTTGATCCAACGCTTACCTGCTGATGCGTTCTTCCATGCGGTTTCAAAGGAGGCTGCTTCTGAATCAGGAATTGAGTTAAGATTTTGAAAACCCTGCAGTGGAGTAACGAGACTGACATTTGCCAACCATGCACCACCCTGTTCAGTGTTGAGTTTTAATGTTGCTGTAAATGTCTTTGTTACTTTCTTAGCCATGGTGCTCCTCGTGTGATTAGGTGAATCGATAATGCTGTGGTTAGTACTACCAAAATATATCCAAAGATATCTTTCATGTGTTTGCCCCTCTTAAACGCTTTTCATGGCGTTCATACTGTGCACGACCTGCCATTGTGTTTTGAAATACACGACCGTCGCTTGCAGTGAGGACACTAGCAGACGGTTTCTTACTCTCGTCAAACTCGTTGCTGGAGATGCGTGGTAGACCAAGGTTCTGCCGTGCTTGGTTCATCTTAGTGCGGAACGATGCAAGGAAGCGCTTGTATAAAAACGGCGCTTCATCTCCAACATCTCTAAAGTTCTGCTCATCCGCCATGAACAGGCGCAAGAGTTCTAACTCTAAAAGTGGGGTGGTTTGATACTGACTTCTGAATTTGGCAAGTGCTCCTGAGAGTTGTTTGACGTTAACGGTTCCTGGTAGGAGCGGGAACTTGCGGCCAACTCTGTAAGAGAACTCAGCAGCAACGTCCATCGCAGTCCACTCATGCTCTGGTCGCTTTCCACGGGTTCGTGGATCTGTTTTTCTGATCTTAGGCTGTGGCGTATCTCGACTTTCAACGAGGCCAAAACCTGCGAGATCTTCACCGTCGTCATAGCCTTTCATAGGAATTAAGATTTCCCTTCGAATCGTAGATTCAAAATCTTTTAATTTATTACTACTTGTAGTACTACTATCTTGTATATCTACAGTATTACTATCTGTCACCATATCAGGTGAGAATGGGTAATCTACCGTCAGTTGGGAAACTTCAGATGGGTAGTTTACCGTCACCTTAGATGGGTAATCTGACGTTAGTTGGTAAATGTTTTTTCCCTTGTAGCCATTTGCCCGCTTGGTGTTGGTGACTGTGAAGAACCCCTTGGCTTCTAGGGCCTTAAGGGCATCTCTGACGGTTCGGTCAGATGCTTTGCCAGTCTGACTACCCAACTCGGCTACAGAGGCCTGTAAACGGCCGTCAGAGCCCGAATTTAAGCACATATAGGCAAGCAGTCTGAACTGATAATCGGTGATATCAGCAGAAAAGGCGCCCTCAGGGATGTTCACGGGCGAAACCTACTCCTCAAAAGGGTCGATGTCATCGCGACCCTCCACCTCGTTAAGATGGGCGTTGACCTCCTCAGAGATCAATCGGACAACCTTGTTGGCTATGTAGCCAGCCATCAGTTCGACCAATCCCATGAAAGTATCTTCGATTGCATCGAGGATCTCATCTTCTTCAAGGTCGCCGCCATGGTCTATCTCGATTACGTCCAGACCATCCATGATGTTCCACGTCTCTACGCCGTAGTCCTCGACCGAGTGCAGGGCTGTGTGAGCCTCAGGACTGTCGTCCCAAGCAATTGCTAGGACGTCATCGGGAATGTTGATCATCTTGATCACTTCCTTGATTGGGTTTCCTACCTTGGTAAAGTTCTTTGAACCTTTAAGGATTGAATCTGTAAAGTCGCTGGACTCTGAGAAGTAGGCGTGAAAATCTAGGCCGTGTTTCTTGATGACGTTCCAAACGCTTTCGACAAAGACACGATTGCTTGTTACAGGAAAAAGTATAAACGGATCCTCATACATGGATACCAGTTCATCTAACCCTGTAGACACATCAATGTCCTTAAAGCACACTACAGAAATACGTTTCATAGACGAGGCAACTTTCTGCGTGCATCCACAATGACTGGCGTATTTAGCCACTTGAGGATTACAGCAGAAACGAATGTGGCCGCTGGAACAGCGACATATGACTCTTTGTTCCAATACCCAAAAAGGTAAAGACCAAGAGTGCTTAGAGGAAGTGTTAGAAACTTATGACCAAAGTTACTGCCCCAGTAATCAAACGTTAAAAGCCCAAAGAACTCAACAGCGTAAGAGACCGCTAGTCCTGTAATTCCGACTGCTATAAGAAGGTTAACCATGGCCGCATACTACACGGTCAGGTTGTTGTACTCCACTGCTGCGTAGGTACGGACACGCCAGAAAACATTTTCTGGTAGCCAGTCACTAATGGTTTGGGCCAAAGCCAATACCTTAAGGTCTTTGTTTACGTACAAATAGGACGGGGAGTTGTGCTCTGTACCTGACCACACGCATCCAAAAGACGAAGGGATAGAGCCGTCGATGTAGTCTGTAGGGGAAAAGTTTGGAGACTGTGTTGGGTTGAATCTAAAGGTGTTCTCGAACTGAACACAATCAATATAGAAAGTTCCAGCACCTCCTGAAAACACTACTTCGTAAGTGTCTGTAAGTGCATCTGACGCGTCTGTTAGATCGGTTGCGTAAACACGAGTCCAGTTTGCAAACGTTCCTTGTGGGTATGGGTCGTTGTCAATGACATTACCACTTGAATCTCTTCCAATGAACGTCATTGTAATATCTGAAGAGGATTTTACATAAGCAGATCCTGTGTAATACTTTCCAGGAAGTATGTTTGCTTTGTTGGATGTGAGCGTCCAATCACCAGTTGCAATTATTTTTGCACTCTTACTACCTGAGTAAACTTCTGCAGGTACATCGGATACAGTTGAGATCGATGCTGAACCAGATAAAGTCCAATTATCTGTTGCGTTATTTTCAAATGATGGGTTATAAATAAGATTAGATTTATTTGGGTTTAAAAGAACGTCAACAGCACGAGCCTCATCATACGATGCGGTTGCCCCTGCTTGTAGTGAGATGCAGTCGATGTAATACGTTCCAGCGGCTGACCATGAGAAAGTGATTCCTGCATATGTAGCATCAGAGTTGTTAGCAGAAGGAACAGCAACACCTGACTCAGTATCGGTAGATGTTCCTGTGTAAGAGTTGGTTATTGTAAATGTGGTGGATGTAACGGATGTTATAGCGACGTTAGTTACATTAAACCCTGAAGTCGTAAAACCAGTAACTGTAACGTGTTGACCCACTGTCAATGTGTGTGCTGCGGGTGTTGTGTACACGATTGATCCAGATGATCCAACCGCACTAGATACAACTGTGCTGTAATGAGAGTATGCGGTGGCGGTGTATGTGATATGACCCCAAGTACCTGTGGCGTTTGTACCTGATGCAGGAGTTAAATCAGAACCAATCTGAAAACCATTTCGATCATAAAACTTTAACGCAGGTTTTATTGATCCAGCACTTGATGGTGAAATGATTTGAGCAGACAAGGTGTACTGAGTTCCAGGAACAATGGGAACACCTTTTAAGATTGGGGAATCAGCACCCAAGGTCATAGAGCCAGCACCTGATGCAACGATTTTGCATGAGTAATCTAAGTCTATGTAATTGGAAGTCAGTTGAGGTACAGGAGCCTCATCAGTACTAGAACTGATAGTGGCGTTGGTAGCAATCCAGTTGCCAGTTCCGTTGTAAAACGTAGAATCTTGAACACTAAGAAGTAAGTTACTTGAGACGGTAATTGTTGGAGAGTAGTTAGTTAAAGACTCTACATAAGTAGAAAGGCCGTTTAACGTGCCTTTGTTAGCGTACATGTAAAACGCTTCACGAACTAACTGCTTCTGACTTTTGATAGACATTCCAGGCTCTGGTGTAAGACCAAAGTTCTGCGTTTCCAAAGGAAGCAAAGTTACTGGGGTGCTTAAGCGAGTATGGTCTGGCAAAAGCAGGTCTAAGAAAGTCAAAGATTCATCTAATGTAAAGCCAATACCATCAACAAACGAATACAGGTTTGAAGAAGTGTCTGGTTCCCCTAGAGGAGTTTGTTCTTTGCTTGTGAAAACTCGAGGCAGATAGTTAATTAAAGATTTAGTACTTCCATGCATAGAAGGCACAACGTCAAATACGGCACCAGCAGGAACCCATACATTGTCTGACGTAAATAAAAACATTGCATAGTAGATAGGTTTTCCAGGAACTATTGGTATGCCTGCGGTGTCTTCGATTCCTCCACCGTCGTTAAACGTAGTTTTTGTAACTGATGAAGAAAGTTGTTGCCAAACTATTACACCATCTTCTGCAGTTTCAGGAAGACTGTTTTGATTTCGGACAAGGCGAATAGCAGAATAGGTTCCTGAAGGAGGTTGCCAGTTTACAAACACCTCTGTTGGATACACCACAGTAAGTGACATGGGTGATACGGAGTTAGGTACTTGGGTTGTTTGACCATAAATACTTTCTCCATATACTGCTACATCATAATTAGCCACTACTTAGTCCTTATGCTCCGATGAGTAGAAGTGGGTTAATGCTTGCCTCTGGAGTTGCCCAGGAAGCAGAAGTTCCATCTGTGGTTAGGTAGTTGCCAGCCTGACCCGATTGACTTGGAAGAGCATTGATAGTTGACCATGTATAGTCATAATCTGTTCCTGAAGATTTGGTAAGAACTTGACCAGTTGTTCCACCTGTTGGAGCACCTGCAAGCAACGCTTCATTAATTCCGTACTCAATATTGGCAAGACGAGCCTTGAGAGTAGGCCAGTTAGTTGTGGTTTTATCAAAGACACCAATCCAACCAGATCCCGTTGCAATGTTGGTTCCAAGGTTAGACTCAACGGCGCTTACTTCATTTTGTAGGTCATTAACGTCTGCAGCCTGAACTGTAGTGATGAAGTTCAGTTTAGTGCTGAAATCGTTCTTAACGTTACTTGGGTAATACGCAGTCATGAGTCTGCCTTTCTTGCTCTAGAATTCTATTTTCTCGTTTTTGTTCTTGGTTTACTGCATGAACCGTGTTCGTATTATGCGCCCATAACTAAAAATAACCCTGAAAAAAGGTCACCAATATCCACAAATGCTGTTCCAACAGATCCTTGTACACCTTGTGTTCCAATTCCTGTAGCGCCTTGTAAGCCTTGAACTCCTTGTACTCCTTGAGTTCCTTGAATTGCAGACCCTTGTACTCCCTGAGTTCCTTGGGGGCCAGTTGTTCCATCTGTTCCCTGTGTACCTGTAGAACCAGCAGTTCCCTGTACACCCTGTGTACCTGTTCCGATTACACCTTGAGTACCTTGGACACCCTGTAATCCTTGTGTTCCTTGGTAACCTTGCAATCCTGTTGCGCCTAATGTTCCTTGGGTACCTTGTGCACCTACCGAACCCGTTGCACCAACAGCACCCTGTACGCCTTGCGTACCTGAGTAACCTTGTAATCCGTAAGGTCCTTGAGTTCCAATTGCTCCCTGCAAACCTTGTACACCTTGAACACCCTGTGTTCCAGATCCCATAGATCCCTGAGTTCCCAAAGAACCCTGTACACCTTGGGTTCCTTGAGTACCAGACCCAGTAGACCCCTGTATACCTTGGCTACCCGATGAGCCTTGCGCTCCTGAACTTCCTTGTGTTCCTTGAATGCCGTGACCAGCAATAATTCCTTGAACAGTGTTTTGTAACGAGTATAAAGTTGTTTGTAATGAGTATTCTTTTTGCGCCAAAGCAATCAAGGTTGCTGTTATGTCAACCTCTTGAGTTCCGTCATTTTTTGTTACTAAAACTATTTCGTGATTTATGTTGTTTAAACTGGTTGCATTAGATAGTGCTTTTAAATATAATTTTTTATTACTTCCTTGGTTTTGTCCAAAGGTACCTAACCAAATAGGATACTCAGGATCTCCGCCAATGTAAGCAACCCACACACCCTGACCAATAACAGGAACATCAGGTGAGGTACTTGCAGGATCAATAGGCCAAGCCCAGTCAGTTACCTCTGACCCTGTAGTTTGTGGGATAGACAGACGTAATCTACGTTGATGTTGTGGATCGTTGTTGTCCTGAACAACACCTCTATAGATTCCGTAATGTCTTTTAATATCATCCACTACATCGTTCCAATATTGATATTACTTACTTGGAATCTAAAGATCTCATTTGGAGAACCAATAAGAGTTGAATAGGCTGTAAATGCTCCAGTACCTGTTGCAGTTCCACTGGACTGAGTACTGGCAACTGTGAAATGAGTTGAATCTGCAACTGTTGTTACTGGGACTGCTGTCACGTTATACCCACTAGGACTAAAGCCAGTAACTGTAACCGTTGATCCAGCACTTAAACCATGTGGAGCGCTGGTTGTGTAGGTTATTGATGTCCCAGAAGCAGCAGCAGATGTAATAGGTACACCATAACGGTATAGCCCTGTTACTCGTGCAGTCTTTACTCCAGGTAACGAATTTACTACTGCCTCAATATCTTGAGGGTAGATGGTTTGTTGAAATGACAATCCGTTATAACCGTAAACTACAGATAGCGTTGAAAGGATTAAAGAAGTTACATCTGAGGCTTTGTACTTGGGATCAAGAGCATATGTTAAAGAAAGAACAACATCTACATACGTTGGTGGTTGAACACTAAGAGAACTGCCAATTAGTAGTTTGTCTGCCATGTATGCAGATACGTTACTTGCCAATGTAGTGTATTCAGAAGAAGTAGTTCCATCAGGATTTAATCCTGGCTGTAGATCTGTAGTTCCAGCATTTCGTGTGGGTGCAATGTACAGAGTTACTGATGACCATACCGCAGCATTTGCGTTTGCTTTTCCTACGTTGTTTACGCTTAAAGCAAGGTCAGCATAATCTTTTTTGGTAACAGCACGGTTAGCAGCACGCAAAGATGCTGGTGCAGAGATGCGAATTTGGTCTGTGCTTTCTGGATCTGAACCAGCAATAGCAGCAGATGTGTTGGTTACTGTGATAGTTCCCTTAAGTGCAGTGACTTGTGTGTCTGTAAGTCCAGGAACATAACTAATATTTGTAGCAATATTTGTACCAATGTTTCCAATATCTCCCCCACCAACTGTATACGCGGCTCTGATTTGAGAGTAAGGAACAGGAATAGCGCCCGCTACACCGTCACCAAAACTTACAATGATGTTGTTGTTTTGATCAAAAGAAGTTGTGTATACAAGATCTGATGACCCGTAGTCAGTAATATGTTGTACCTCAGTCCACTGAGAGTAAATGTCTCCATCCTGTACAAACACTGTAATACTTCCATCAACAACTGGTGAGTGTAAAAGCATGTACGATTGATTTGGAGAACCATCTGAAGTACCGATAAGTTCTCCATATGTAGGTACGGCAGATGGAGAAACTAGAGTTATTAATTGACCTTCTTTTGCAAGAACAGTATTTGAAGTTCCACTTACTACAGTTACATCTGCAGTAGTTGTAAAGTAAAGTGTTTGTACAACATCTCCTGTTGTAACTTGACCTGATACCACTGTTCCTTGACCCAATAGTTGGTCTGTGCTTCCAGAGTTAGTAAATGTAAGGTTAACCAAAGCCTGACGATAGCCCGCTGGGTTGTACCCAAAAGTTTGAGCAATGTTAAGAACACTATTTCGTTGAGTCGCAGTGTAAATAGAGTTTTCGTTAGCGTTACGGTCAATGTAATAAGAAATAAGATCGCCCATATAAGCCATGGCTTCTACAAAAGCAACACCAAAATCAGCAGGATCAGCAGCAGTCCAATTTGGGATACGGGCTTGAATTCGTGCAATTAACTTCTCTCTAATAGAGTAGTAATCTCTCGAGGTGTAGTCAACGGATACTGGTATGGTAGAAATTTGTGTGGTCACAATATCTCCTCGTATGGTGGGTTAGATCCTGCTAATGAGAGAACGCCAAGAGTAGTTGTTACTGGTGTGCTATTTGGTAATTGATAACTGATATTTGCTGTAACAACATTTGTGTAGGTATCTACATCTATAGTTACGTCAGTTAGTAGCAAAGTTGGCAATTGAGAATTAAAAGCCTTTTCAATCTCAATCTTAATTTCTGATGCAGCATCGTCTTCAGCATCAAACAACGCATAAGGAATTAATGTTCCAAACGTAGGGCGCATCACTCTTTCACGAACCGCTGTCCCAACAACCGACTTAACTCTATCTGCCCACATAACTTCTTGACTTTGGGTAAAAGCAACCCGTCCAGAGTAATCAATCGTAAAAGGAAGGGTTACGGCAACTTCATTAGCCATTATTTACCTACCCATCTTCTTGGAACAATATTAAAACCAGTATTGGTCTGGTCAATTAACGCGGTTGCGGTGCTCAGTGTATAGGAATTAGATGGGTTGGTTCCTGATGTAGGGTAATTAAGGTTTACTGCAGGAACAGTCCCTGCAGACGATGGGCGTGTAGCACTTGGCTGGTTTGTTCCCACTCCATCAGTAGCACAAGAAAATTCAACCGTGTATTTTCCATCGATAGTCATCTCATGTTTAGACGAAGTGACTATCCAAAAACCATCAGAACTTGTGCCTGTGTATCTAACCTCAATAGTTCCCCATGGAGATACCCGTGGATCCCCTTGAGCAGAACCTTTTCCAGGAATTGAAAGTCTAGATAAATGGGCTTTTCCATCTGCTAAAGCCTTAGCCATAGCATCGCTGTTAGCCACTACACCAGACTCAACTTTAGAGAACAAAGGAGCCTTTACGTTTTGGCGTATAGGCGCTCCCACCTGGTGTGGAGAGGATTTTGATGTGTATATTTTTCCTGTAACTGGGTCTACTCCAGAAACTATTTTATTACTTCTGTTATTTGCTTTCTTTTCTACATAGTCTCCAAGTTTAGATTCAAAAGCGTCAAGGGTTTGAACGTCAAATACAGAGTTAGAGTTAGTAAATGGGTCTAGAAATGCCAGTATCGGGATAGTAGTCATGAACTGATCAATCATCGTGTCAATAGGGTGAAAGTGAAGTTCTGTACCTAATACTTGAACTCCATATCCAATTTTATTTGCAAGTTCTACAAGTTTTTCCCAATATGTATGGCCGCTCATTGAGATCTGGCTAAACTTAACTGTGCTTGGTGTTACTACAGGTTTTAAGTAAAACTTTTTAGCAATGTCTGTAGCAACTTGAGAAGCAGTTGTGTTTGTCCATATCTTTGTTGCCTCCTCTTTAAGAGGGTATGAACCACCTACACAAACAATCTCTACATACCTATTTAAAACCTGTGTTGTTGGGTATTGAATGTGGGAAACATACCCTATAAAATTTTTATTTACTTTGTCGTTTCTCCAAGAAACTTGAACTGGTGTTCCTGTTTTAAAAGACTCAACAATTAGCGTACTAAAGTATTGAAACCTAAGAACCATAACATCATGGCTATTGATGTTCTGTGTTAAAGTAATTTTACGAGGTTGAGTGTTAAAACTAGGGTAGTCAGGAAATGACACTGAATAGTTATTAGCAAATTTACCTTGACGTTGCGGATCACGCACTTGGCAACCTCAACAAAGTTCCTGGAGCAATAGATGTTGGGTCAATTATTTCTGGATTTAAATCCATAATTTTCCACCACAACTGTGGATTTCCTAAGAACTTATTAGCCAGAGTATCTAAGCGATCTCCATCTACCCATTCATATGTATAAAACTTAGTAGCGTACACTGGCCAATTACGCAAGATCATTACATGGTATGCCTGTCGATGTTCATCCCATGCTTTAGGTATAGTTCCATCAGCGTTTGTTACAGGGTTGGCGTATCGGCTATCTGCGTAAATTGTCATTTTCCACCTGCTGCTGCTGTAGATGCTGCGTTATAAAGTACTGAGTTGTCGTAGTAACGAGTGCATGTAATGTTTACAGTAGTAAATATTGGAACCATTCTCTCGTTAAAGATAGCATGGTTTATGTCCAAAGAAGATACTCGAACAAGGTAACGAAGGTTTGCTCCCAAGTGTAACTCTACTGGAATTGGCATTAACCAACCTTTGTCCGCTGTAATGATGTTGCCTACACTCGATTTGTATTGTGAGTTATATCCTCCTGTAGCCTTAAATAAATACTCAAGGTCATACATAGTTCCACGCTCATAGATCAGACCTCGTTCAGAAGCCGACACAGTTTGTGGATACGGGGAAGTATTTCCAGTCAAAAACTCACCAGTTTTGTCTTTTATGTACATCATGTCTTCGATACGGTTGAGTATTAAAGAGAATGTAACTGTGCTGGCAAGAAGTCCATTACCAATTGCTGTAGCAATATCCGCACCAGACTGCTCAAACTGAGGAGAAAAACTTTCTACAATTCCCCAAGACATTCCCACAGAGGTTGGGTTGTAAAGAAACTTAAATCCATACGGAGTTGTATCAGCAGGTAACCCAGATGCCGCAGTTCCTTTGGTAAGTACGCTGGCATCAGCAGCCAAATTTTGGCTCATTTGAATGACGCCTTTGGCTCCTTTGAACTTACCATCTTTGTCTGGTTGCCAGGCCAACTGTGCATGGTCCCAGGCTCCTGGATTAGTGATAAGCATGTCATTTTTTGCGGACAATACTTGAGGTCCAAACTTCAAGTACGAAGATGAAGTCATTGGAGCGTTGTATGTGTAAGGCTTTGGATCACCCACAACTGCTGGTGGGGGCGTTCCTCCAGGTCCACCAGCCCCAGCACTAGTTACTGCGGGTGCAGGTTTTCCTGCAGCGTTTGCAGCCGTTGCTTTAGCCAATGCATCTTGATCTATTTTTAAAGTAGTTTTTGCAGTTTGTTCGGCTTGGTTAGCACTTGTTAAATCTGAGGTGGTTTGTTGTGCTTCTTTTACTACTGCTTGCCATTTGTTGTACGCTGCTTGTACTGATGTTTGGATACTGCTACTTAAAGTAGTTATATCTACAGTTCCTTTTGGATTGTTTACAGGTTCAGAGATGTTGTACTCGTGTAACAAACCAAGGTACAAGTTGTACTCTGTTTGTGCATACGTGTTTTCATCGTCTAGTTTGCTAACTAAATCACTTACTTTTTTAACAGCAGCATCGTACGTAGTCTTTTGCGTTATGACTGCTTGAAAATCATTATTAAGGATTTGTTGATTTGCAGCAAGTTGAGCAGAAGATAACCCAGTATTTGCTCCTGGTCTTGTAGTGTTAGGACTTACTTTTTTAGTACCCATTATCTACTTCCCATCATGGAGATGCTGTTATTCTCTTCAAGAATGCTCTGCACTTTTTTAGCAAACCTAACTGCTTCGTCTTGGGAAGCCTGTGCAATGTTCACTGTTATCTGAACATTAGTTGATCCTCCCCCTCCTCCAGAAGAAGGCATTGAAGCGCCAAATCCAGAAGTTCCACCGCCATAACCAGGTATTTGTGTTCCCCATGGAGAATGGTTAACTGCACTAAGAACTCCAGCAGTGTTGTTACCTGTAGATAGAGCACTTAAAATGGACTTGTAACGTCCATTGTTAATTGTGTCAATGGTTGCCTGCATTCCCTGATTAAAACTTACGTACGATTCAACACCAACACTGTTGATAGGTACGGCCCCTGCTTCTGGTTGTGTTGTGTTTAGAGGATTGTAATGTGCAGAGTTATTCCACTGCCCACCTTCGTACGCCATCCACGTAGTAATAGCAGCAATATTTTGTTGTGTAACTGGTTTTCCTAGGTTAGTAAGAAATTGTTTTGCCCAATCTAATTTGCTGCCAGTAGCAAGGATTGTTCCTGGAGCGTTTACGCTACTTCCAGAAACTGTTTGTGGAGTTCCGCCTGTTCCTGTTAAAAATGCTGCTGGATCAACTGGGTTGTTGTGTCCTTTACGAACTTCAAAGTGAAGGTGAGGCCCAGTGACGTTACCCGATTGTCCAGACTTACCAATTTCTTGACCAGCAACTACTGTTTGTCCAATTTTTACTGACTTACTTTGTAGGTGACCGTACAGTGTTTGGTAGCCGTTACCGTGATCAATTTGAACATACACACCAAAATCTGCGCCAGGAGAATCATCAAAGACAACTCCATCAGCAACAGCCTTTACAGAGGTTCCTACAGGAACTGCATAGTCATCACCTGTGTGATAGTTCTTGGCTCCATTCCACATGCCTGGATCTTTTGCTCCATACATTGTGGTAGGTGCAACTCCAGGAATTGGAGAACTTAATGTTTGTTTTGTGCTTTGACCTGAGTATGGGTGAAGAGCACCCGTGTTTGCTGCTGGAGATGAGTATTGTCCTGGTGTTGCTTGCGCTTGAGAATACGCTCCACCTTTAGCACCAAACGATGCTCCAAATCCACCATAAGAACTTCCACCAGAACCAAAAAATCCAGCAACTCCACCGATCACGGTACCGATAACAGCGCCAGGAGCAGCACCTACGCCAAAGAATCCAGCACCAATACTTGCACCAATTAAAGCACCAGCACCAGCACTAGCGGCAATACTTCCCCCACGAACTACATCTCTACCAGTACTTGTTTTGTTTAACCCTGTTGCATTTCCAAGTTCTTTTCCGCCTTGGCCCATAAGGTATCCCGCACCAGCAGCCGTTGTTGCACCTCCCGCTACTCGCCCAAGAACGCCTGCACTAGTTGATGCTATTCTTCCAGCACTAAGAACTGATGAACCACTGCTGCCTATTGGTATTCCTAGTTTCTCTGCAGCAGCAAGGGCAACCATACCTTCTGCAATATTTTTAATGCCCATCGTAAATCCGCCAATAAGTGAGGTAAGGGCTGAGCCTAACCCAGTTTGACCCAATCCTTGAAGATAGGCTTTTGCTTCAATTACTGACTGGCCAAACTGCGCCATCTTTTGATTTACATCTGTAATAGTAGTTGCAGCGGCTTGGTACCCCTTGATCATAGAGTCTTGAGAAGCCTGCATTAAGTTTGTTTGAGATGTTGTTATTTGTTGCCCTGCAGCGTTAGGGTTTCCTGCTCCAGATAGCGTTGCTAGATCTGCGTTCTTTCCTTGTGCTAATAGCAAGAACTGTGCTTTAAAAAGTTGTTGTTGGTCTGGGGATAAGTTAAGGGCGTTTAAATCTGCGCCAGCAAGACCGTATTGCAAAGACTGTTGAACGGCATTTACGTTGCCTTTTCCACGTCCTTGAAAGATGCGATTAAAAAGTTGACTTGCAATTTGAGATTCAGAAAGTGGATTTCCCTGTTGATCAAACTGGGATATTCCATACTGATAAAGGTTTGCTCCCATAGCGCCAGTCTGTAATCCACCAATAGCGGTAGCAGCGGCTGCATTGCTCATATTAAATTGGCGGTATGCTCCACCAACTTCTCTTATGCTTTGTAGGTATGGACTGCTTCCTGGAGCATACCCGTACTGCTGAGTAAGGATGGCAGCAGCGGCTGCATCATCCCCAATACCTGAAACACCTCTTCCAAATCCTCCGCTAATTGCGCTAAGGGTTGAGGTCTGTAATTGCTTATATCCAAGACCAGTGGTTGAGTATTGTGAGACGGCGTAGTAGTTAGACGCACGAGCAATTGTGGCACCTAGATCAGGTCCTAGTGAATAAGCAGCACCTGCAACTCCTCCAGCAACTTGAGCAGCGCCACCAAGGATTGAGAACTTTGCCACAGTCGGAGACATCCACGGCATAGCGGTAGCGCTTGCACGTTGCTGTTGTGCTGCAGATTGAGGTTGCGAGGCTGGAACCATGTTCTCAGCCACGCCATTACCTGCTGTTGTAAAGTTAGCACCGTCTGTACCAAGAGTAACTTTTGTACCTTTGGTAAGATTTTTTTGACCATTTTTTGTAATGGTCTTACGCATTGTGTCAGCCGCTGTTTGGGCAGGTGCAGAGATGTGTTTGATCGTGTCATTGATCTCGCTAAGAGTTTTAAGCGTGTCCTTAAGGGCGTCATTAAGTGACTTAACGCTCGTCACCATACTAGCCATCTGGACTCCTTATCGCTTTTGCCTTGGCTAGTTCTAGCCAATTCTTTCTTTCTCTAGAGGACATCTCTTTTATCTCTGTGAGATTCCAACTTCCGTATATCTCTGATATAGCCGCCCATTCAGCGAATAACTGAACGTATGGAATGATATTAGAATTGAAACAACGTACCCAAATTAATGGATATCGTTACCTCACTTCCGCAATCAGGGCATTCCATGGTTACATCATCAAACTGTGGACCAGGTACTCGTTTGTTAATTTCTGAAATGATCTTTTTACGATCTACAATTGGAAGATTTTGAACTTGGAGTTTGCTGTATACAGGTGAACCGTTAATCTTTAACACTGTCTTCTCAAGAAGAATCGTGTTCATTTCTGCAGGAGTTTTATCTGCATTATTGATCAATTCTTTTTGAGCAATACCAGTTGGAAGTTGTACTTCAATCTCTCCAGCCTTACCACTAACAGTAAAGACTCTGTCTCCCACAGGATCTGTAAGAATCTTTGTCTTAATATCTTCGTTAATATCTACTGTTACATTTTTAAAGTCATTACAGCCTGAACAAAAGATAGACATATCTGTTGTTGAACCAAATGTTGCTTTCAAGATACCAAGAAGAATTGCATCTCGATCTCCTGTCAACATGTGATCAAGGATCTTATCGTCAGCCTTTAGGTCTCCAACTTTGACAGTTCCTCGTTCTAAGATAGTTAGAAGAGCCTTGCCAACATTTGCAGCCTTTGAAATAACTTCTTCATCTCGACCGTTCAACTCACGTACCTCTGCGGTCTGTAGCAACTCCCCAGCGGTTGAAATGTAACCGCCAGGAAGTTGTACAGTCGTATCTGAAGGAGCAATTATTGTTGGGTTGATATCCTTAGGAGACTCTTTAAGAACATCCTTAATTAAGTTGTTTGCCAAGTCTGGGTTAGAGACTGCACTAATTGTGTTCGACATTATGTTCCTTTGCTAGTTGTTAGTGTGCGCCAGTTGCTGCTGAAGAACCACCCGCTGCAGTAAATGCAGGAGCGCTTGTTGCTACATCTGATCCCCATGAGATGTCAAAGCCTTCGTGAACCAAAGACATCTGTTCTACGAGAAGGGCGTTGTCACCAGCGTTGAGGTCAGAGTATGAGACTGAGGTTGGCCATGCGTTGTACACCATAAAACGCATAGCAATTACGTCTGTGGATGAGTTAGTAGCCGCAGCAGTTCCATCCGCAGTTTGAGCACCCTGTGGAATTGGGTGTGCAAGAACCTTGATCTCAACATCGCAACGGAAGTTGTCTCCCGCAGCGCGTGAAGATCCTCCACCTTGAACTGTTGCAAAAAGGGTCTTCATCCAATCCCAGTTTGTGCTTGTTCCAAGAATCACACCGCGTTGGAAGGTGATTGGAGCAAACGTTGTTTGTCCAGGAATCTGGTGAACAGTGGTGTTGTATCCACCCTCACGGTAAGGAATGGAGTCTGTAGTGATTGACATTCCTGAGATTGAGGTAAATCCAAAAGTAACTGGAGGAGTAGCAAGGTTAGTCATAGCCGTATTAGCGTTTGCTCCACCAGCGTTTGGAAGTGGTGTGAAGGTAACGAGGTACCTAAAGTTGCGTAACGGATCAGTCGCAAGCGATGATCGGTTATTGTTGATTGTTGGCATCTGTTATCTCCTTCGGATTACGCCAGGGTCATTTGACTGAGGTTAAGTACTACAAACTCAGCAGGGTACTCAAGGGCAACGCCAACTTGGATGTTGACAATGCCATTTTGAATTGACGATGCTGTGTTGTTTGTTGCATCGCAGAGCACGTAAAAGGCTTGGGCTGGTGTTCCACCACGAAGTCCACCTTGGTTACGATAGTCGTTTAAGAATGAGGTAAACGCGTTTGTGATACGAGACCATAGGCGCTCATCGTTGTTCTCAAACAATGCGATTTGAGCAATACTCTTTAGGTTTTGCTCAATGTAGATAAGTGAACGGCGCATGTTTACATATCGGTTGGCTGTTCCATCTTGTAGGAGAGTACGAGCACCCATGACTACAACGCCAGCACCAGGAATTTGGCGAATAGCGTTTACTGGAGCAACTGAACCAGTTCCTGCTGATGGAAGTCCCAAGTTAAGGTTGTCAAGTTCAGTAGAGGTAAACGCACGCTCTAGTGAAATAACGCCAGTAAGTGGGAAGTTCAAACCTGCTGGAGCCTTAGATACACTCTTTGTGGCGTCTGTAGCAAGATACAGACCAGCAACTGCTGCTGATGGACCGACCAAACGGATTGCACCACTACCACGTCCAACAGGGTCGCTGATGTAGGTGTGTGGGTAGTACACTGCGGTATGGCTGCTTGCAGTCAATCCCTGTGCGTAGGTAATTGCAGCATCTACAGTTTCTCCTGCAGGAGTTTCTGCAACAAAGAAACCATTGTTTGATGCTGCCCAAGCAATTGCGTCGTTGATTACGCTGACAACACCAGAAGCAAGGATGTCATTGATGTTAGGAATGAACATAACAAGGGCACGGTTTAGAGACGAGAACTCATTCCAAACAGATGCGCTTGTTGATGCATAAGAGGTGTAATCCCCACCAACAACTGCTGATCCATCTGATCCACCTGTTAGTGGGTAAACTGCAAGAACAGGTGTTCCTGAAGCAAGATTACTAACTTTGATTACAGATGCAGCAGTGTTGTTGATAACTGTTCCAGCATAACTAGAAGAAGTTGAGTCACCAAATACAAGGTTCTCATAGCGCTCAAGAAGAACATCCCCTGATACACCTTCTTTATAAACCTCTACTGTGTAGGTGCTAGATACTGATCCAGCCTTAACGTTGATGCGTAGGTTGTTACCGTCAGCACCACGGTTCTTTGCGGTGAATGTAGCGACTACAACGTTTCCTGATGTCTCAACATCAACTGTTGCAGCAGCAGCATCGCTGTGAAGGATACGCTTTACGTAAAGTTCACGTCCTCCGTTATTAAAGAATTGAGCGACGCCAAACACTGCAGGGAATGTAGTGCTGTAGCCACCAAACTTTGAAGTAAATTCTGTCCAAGATTGAACGCGAGTCACAATCTCAGGACCTTGTGCAAATGGGGCAGCGATTGCACCAGCAGCACTTGTAGCAACTCCTTGAGCGAGAGGTGCTGGAAGTAGTGTCTCTGTTAGGTAGACACCTGCACGACCGTAAGTCATTCTTTCTCCTGTCTTGTTGTTGGTAGGTTCCGTATTATGAGGTTATTGTGATCGGATGAATAGGCGTAAAGTTAGGATTTGTTCCTCCTCGAACTTCATCCTGATAGCCTGTCATATTGACTTCAAGTGCCTTGTAGACTGCCGTATAGAGTTCTGGCACGATCTCACTGGAGATACGTACCGTGAATGCGTTTACAAATAAACGCTTTCCTGCTTCTGTGATATCTCTCTTTGAGACATCCAGAACATCAAGACGACGAACTGTGTTGTCGTTAGGTTGTAGCACACCAAACCGCAGGGGTAGTCGGGTGTACATTAGTTGCGCGATGATCTCGCGGTCATGACGAGGTTCACGTGCATAGGTTGTGACTTGGTAGTCAATGTTTACTGGGATAGGTTCGTGGATATACCAGTCGTTTGTATCTGAGTTAAAATCTGTAGTTCCATCAGGAAGTTTTGTTGGATCCTGTAGGTATGTAGGCTTAACGAGACCACGCATAGCACGACTAAAGTCTTCTGAGATATCAACCATATCTATAGTGATGTATGGGTAGTTTTGGTCTCTAATTTCCTGGGAAGGCTGACCAAACCACACGCCAACATTTCTGGTTGAATCGCCGCTTGCGTTGGAGCGTTGGTCTGTTACCTTCATGCCCAAAAGAAGATTGCGAAGAGCCTCATCCTCTGAAAGAAGAAATGTCATAGTCCGCCTCCTAGGTGTGCTAATAGGCGTCCAGTAAGAAACTCTTCGGCCTCACTCATGCGGTTTGAAAATCGGCGAATGGCGTAGGTTGGTCGAGTTCCTGGAGTACCGAACTCTAAGTCTTGCGCCTCATCAAAATGGGCTGGATGAACGTGGGTAGTAAAGCCACCTGTAGGGCTGTAGCGGACGTGTAGTCCACGAACGATGTTATGAGGCCAGCCTGATGCTCGTGCCTCTGCACGAAGTTGTGCTGACATGTAGCGGGTTGTGTCGTGGGCTGAACGGTGAACTGCGATATGGTGTGGGCTGGTCACTTCTTCTTGCCCTTCGCAACTTTACCGCCGATGTAGCCTGCGAGTAGTGCTGCGAAGATTGGCTGTTTTTCTTTAGGACGAAAGCCGAACACACCACGCATGAACTCTTCACGTTCATGCTGATTGTTCATTTCAGCAACTTGTTCGTACCATGGCTTATGCGCCATCACAACCCCTTTATCGCAACCAGTGGGAACTGTAGTCAGGTTACGCATGTAAGCCTGATGCTCTAAGGATAAAGAAAAAGCCCCACTTTCGTGGGGCTAAGTCTTACTTCTTTTCTTTTTTGACTTTCTTGGCTAAAGCCTTGTCCATCTCTTTATCCTCTGCACGAGATGGTTTCTTCTTATCCATCTTCTTGTCAGCCTTTTTAAACGCCTTCTTTTGTTTTGGAGTCATGTCTTCCATAAGTTTGGCGTCTTGTTTTGCGTCAGACTCCTTCTTAGCCATTACATGCCCTTCTTACGGTTTGTAATGACCTTTGGGTTTTTAGCCGATGATGCTTTCTTACCCTTACGAAGGGCAGCAAAGTCTGCAGCATCGATCTTCTTTGGATTACCGCCCATGGCAGCAATCTTCTTTTGCTTAGGAGAGAGACCGTCAGCCATTACTTGGCCTTCTTAGCACGAGCAGCCTTGCATGATGCACAGGTGCACTTACATCCTTTTGCTGGCTTTCCAGCCTTGCAACCACAACCACACTTAACGCACATAGTTACTTACCTTTCGATTGTTTTGAAGCCCACATGTTATCGATCAAGTTTGGGTATGGACGACCAGCCTTTGCTGCTCGTGCCTTTGCCGCACTCTTTGCCGATGATGACAGAGGTGTAGACTTTTTCTTTGGATTTTTGGTATTCCAAACTTCTTTAGCCATTATTTCTTGCCTTTGTTTTTCTTGGAAATAGCGGCAGCCTTTTTCTTGGCATCAGCCTTTGAAGACGCACCCCATGCCTGAAGTGACAATAGCAATCTTGTTGGCTCACCATTTGGCTTATGCTCAGGTCCTGGCATTCCACCCATTCGTGCAAGGAATGATGCACGACGAGGGTTGTCGCCCTTCTTTACTGGAGCCTTAAGATCAGACCCAGGATGAGACTTTTCGTAGGACTTACGGCCTGTTTCATTGAGGCCACCTTTTTTGTTTTTACCTTTTGAGGTTTGCCATGCTTCTGATGCCATGTTATTTCTTCTTACCTGCTTGAGCCATCTTTTCCATCTTGGCTTTGCCGTACTTCTTCATACCAGCAGCCGCTGCAACTGCAGCAGGATTTTTAGCGCCAGACTTCTTTGCTTCTTCTTCAACCTTCTTGAAGCGTGCTCCTGAACCTAACTTTGCTTTAGCCATTTTTCTTATGCCAATCTTTAGTGGCTTTTACGCCTTGGTCGATGGTCTTGACTTTTCCTTTTGTCTTCTTGGTTAAGTCAATCTTGTCGTACTTGCCCTTGTTGCCTGCATGGTCAACAATGACATCGCCCTTTTTGTTCTTCTTAATTGTATGGCCTTCGCCTTTAATCTTAATGGTCTTAGCCATTCTTTTTTGCCCCTGTCATAGGTTTAGTCATCTTGGCATGCTTCTCTTTGAGTTTGGCCATCTCAGCCTCATGCTTCTTAGCAAGGGCTTCTACCTCTAACCTGTGGGATTCTGGTTGTTTACCTGCCATGGCTTTTAATCCACCTCCATTAGGATAAATAAGTGGCGCTGGTTCTAATTTATGCAACGCCACTTACTTATTGACTTTTCTTGCTTCGCTAATTCCAATGGCCAAGGCTTGCTTTCGAGATGTAACTACTGGTCCAGTCTTTGATCCAGAGTGAAGTTTGCCTTCTTTGTACTCACGCATCACGACCTCAACTTTACCTTTAGAAGGTTTCTTTGTCTTAGCCATTACGGTATCCTTATCTGTATGAAAACTTGCTCACATTGCAAGACTGAAAAGCCTTTAGATGAATTTTACACCCATGCCAATAAATCAGGAGGTAAAACCTCTTGGTGTAAAAAGTGTATGGCAGAAAGAACAGCAGAAAAACGTAAAGACCCTACCCAGAAAGAACTGTGGAAAGAGTATAACCGCCGAAGCGTTTTGAAGGCTAAGTACGGCATTACTGCAGAAGAATATGACCAGATGCTTTTAAAACAAGAAAATGTTTGTGCTATTTGTGGTTTAGAGGCTGGAGGAGGAAGAGGAGCAGAATCTCGCCTAGCGGTAGACCATAACCATGAGACAGGAAAAGTTCGGGGTCTTCTTTGCAACAACTGTAACAATGGGTTAGGTCGTTTTAAAGATAACCCCGAACTTTTACGTAAGGCTATTGATTATTTAAGTGCTGAGTAGTTATTCAGCGTCGTCTTCGTCGTCATCCTCGTCGTCTTCGTCATCGAAGTCGTCGAAGTCAAAATCGTCTTCATCATCTGAGTCATCAGCATCGTCTGCATCTGAATCATCTGCTGGTGCTGCATCTGCTGTTGCGTCTGCTGCTGGTGCATCGGCTGCATCTGCTGCAGGAGCAGTTGCATCTGCAGGTGCTGCATCGGTTGCTGCAGGAGCGTCAGTTGTTACTGGTGCGGCTGCTGCTGAAGCATCAGTGGTGGTTGCATCTGCTGGAGCAGTTGTTGCATCTGTCGCAGTTGCATCCGCTGCTGGAGCGGCTGTTGTATCAACTGCAGGTGTTGTTGTGTCGTCTGACATGTCACGCCTTTCTAGTTTGCATAGTCTTGGAATTGAGGGTAGTTGACCAACTCCTCAGGGTTAATCTGATTGCAGTCGATCTGTACCACACTATACCGTTCGGCGTACCGTCCAAGAGGGTTAACTTGCATAGGGCGAAATACAATTTGGTTAAACACTACGTGGTCTTTGACATGGTTGGTTGGGTTGGCAATCATGTCTGGGAGCATACGATTGAGATCGGCCACGGCTACCACGATCTTAAATGTGTCCGTGGTGTAGAAGCCTCGCTCGTTAGGAGCAGAGTCGCCACGAACGTGTTGAGCCATAATGACAGGCATATCAAATGGGTCGTTCCAACGAACGCCATGTCCTGGAGTTTGGCTTGAGACGTCGTAGATAGGGTCTACCCACGTGTCTAAGTTAGAGGCCAAGGCGTTAGGGTCAAATGTCCACCATTGAACCGTCGTTCCTACAGGAGAACGTAGTTCATCTACAATTCCCTCATCGTTAGAGGCAATTTCAAATGGGATTTTGAATCGTCCCTGTACCTGGGTTCCACGCATGGAACCTATTATCCTTTATCTTACCCTGGAAAAAAGGATTTACTTGGGAGCCTTTAAATATACGTCTTCTTGTTCCAAAAGAATTTCTTATATCGATCAAATAAGACACGGTTAAATTTACGCATATCAGCGTTGTATTTCTTTCGTTCTGCATCTCCCCCTAAAGAGGAAGACCAAGAATCACGCTTAAATGGAATAACCTGCAAAAATGGTGTTCCAGCAGGAATCATTCCTTCAAAGTTAGGGTCACGTAATTTGAGAAACATATTAAATGGGATAGAAAAATCGTCAGTGTCTACAATTCCAGACGCACAAACTATAGGAGAAGGCTCATGGTGTTGAGGCTCCATGACCATGATCGAATATCCTTTAGGTGTTTTGATAGACCAAGGTATGACGATTCTTACTGCGTAGTTAATATCTCGTGAGTACGGATGGTTTTGAAATTGCCCCATGCGTTGAAATGCAATTGCCTCATTATTGCCCCATTGAAAGTAAGGCCCATCAGAGGTTTGTCGCACGTAAATGTCATACGGAGTTTCCATGATGTATCCAGCCGTCATCATGTCCCACAGTGGCATGCAGCGTTTGATAGTGGCTGTAGGAGATCCGTCTAGCATTGGTTCTTTTTTTCCACTAGCCGAGAGGTAAGACGCTGCTTCTTTATACCATTGAGGTATGTATTCAGTTGCTGGCTTAGGCTTCTCTAATACGCCGTCTGGGTTGTGAGTGTCGGTAAAGATGATCTCCATCTAATGCTCCTTAGTTAGGGCACCACTGTAGCATGGCTATGTACTCGAACGTGCACTTGCTTTTGAAAATAGCAGTGTGTAGAGTCTGACTATATCAGCCTGTTGAGAGGATCTCCTTTTATGGCAAAATTGCCACCACTCGTAGTCTATTGGGCTCCCGTCATTTCTTCTTCTGAAGACGGGGAGTGGAATATGCTTTATCCAGAACCTACTCGATTATGGGAATCTATAATGAAGGATAAAAACCCAGCAAGAGGTTCTACTACTTACACCTCATGCCCTGCGGCAGTTCACCAATTTAAAAATACATTTGTATTTAAAAACGCTTTAGAGTCAATATATTCATACGACTTCACACAGCCTGGTGCTGAATACATGCAGCCAACGTCGTCAACTTACCTATCATGTGAGTTGACTAGGCCTCCTGCCGTTCTTACTGGGCCAACCATTGACTTTAAATTAAAGTACGTGTTTTTTGCTGAAGAGCCAGTCACCGCAACTTTTACCCCACCTATTTTTAGCAAACCAAAGTATTTTCAATACGCTTCTGTAGTGCCTGGCAAAATGGATATAGGAAGTTGGTTTAGGCCTTACACATTGGAGATGCAACTATGGGATAGTAAGGGAACCCTTACTTTAGAAGATGACGAACCTTTGTTCTACATAGATGTCAATACAGATCGAGAAGTCACACTAAAGAGGTTTAAAATGACTTCAAACCTTATTGCCATCATAGACCACTGCACAAAGTCTACTGATTGGATGGGTAGAGGAACACCTTTGGTAGAACGTTACAGAAAGTTTAGAGCCTCTAGAACTAATGACCTTGTGCTACAGGAGATAAAGAATAACCTTCTTTAGTTGCTACTAGCAGAAGCAGTAGGGGCACCAAAAGTATTTGTAGTCGCGTCATAAGGGCCTCCGATGTACACCAGAGTTCCATCAGGATACTCTACACATGTTTGACCTGTTACTTCTTGTGCGATATCTAGAGAGTCTGCAACAATGATGTTTGTTACAACTCCACTTTCAATTACTGCAAAGTTCATTGTTTCTCCTTAGATTAGAACGTAAAGTACGCCCTGTGTACCAGCGCCACCTGCTGTGCTAACTTGGCCACCGCCGCCGCCAGCACCATAACCAGAAGCAGAACCACCGTTTCCAGTTCCACCTGTTCCAATGCCACTACCGCCTCCACTACCGTTACCACTTCCGCCTGAGCCTGTGGTTCCCACAGTTAAACATGGAAAAATTGAGTTTGAGTTAATAGTAGTTTTACCAACAGTACCGTTACCGCAGGCTCCAGTTACTCCATTTGGACTACCAGCACCACCGCCTCCGCCCCAACCGCACTGATAACCTGCTCCACCTCCAGTACCTCCTGAAGCACTGAGGCCACCAAAAGTTGTGGTTCCACCAGATCCACCGCCGCCATTAGGGTACGTTCCACCGCTAGAGCCGTTGCCGATAACTAACGGCATTGATCCAGTTAGAGTCATTGCTCCGCCTGTTATTCCGCCAGATCCACCGCCACCTCCGCCGTAGAACTGTCCATGACCGCCTCCACCGCCACCGCCGCCACCAACAAGTACTACCCAGGCGTATCCAGTCTGTGTGATTGTTTGCGATGAAGTGTAAGTAGTTAAAGTTCCTGTTGTATTGGCAACACTTTGACCTGTCAGAGTGATGTTAATCAACACGGAAGAACCTGATGTTACGTAATACTTTTGGCTTGTTGTGGTTGTTCCAATGTTGACTGTAGTTGTTCCACTTGAAAAAGAGAGTGTAGACAATAGCGTAGATCCGCTAAAAAGAAGTAGAGAACCAGGCTGAGTGGTAACAATACTGTATGTTCCTGGAGTAAGTACTAATGCTGACTCGTATAAAGTGTTTGCTGAAGCAGCAGTTAGAGTTTGGGCAATTGTGTTTGCTCCACCTAAAGAAGAATAACTAAGAGCCATTATGACACTCTCCATCCGTAGGACGCACCTACATAAACTAGAACTGCTCCTGCATAGTTTTTATCTATTGACAAGTTCTGAGATACACCATTGATGTTTGTTCCGCCGTTGTTAACGGTAATATTATTAGTTGCCGCTGATCCTGTGGCGTCAAAAATATGAATTTCATTTCCTAGTGTAGGAGATGAAGGAAGAGTCAATGTGCGGGCTGCTGTTGTATCCACCATGTAGGCGTTAAATGCGGCCAAAGTAATATTTGATGAAACTGCAGTAGCAGGAAATTGGCCCGATGCTCCTGTGGTTCCTTGAGTTCCGTTAGAACCAGCAGCACCTTGTACTCCTTGGGTTCCCTGAATAGCGGTACCCTGGGTACCTTGTACACCCTGAACACCTTGCAGACCAGCGCCTGCATAGATGTCCCACCCAGTGCCGTTCCATCTCTTTACTGACATGTTGTTATTCTCTCAGTTCTTTGAATGTTTGGGGCGCTTTACTCTGCTGAAGGTATTGTGAATTCGTCCTTAACTGGGTCATATGTCATACCAGCACCAGCAAATCTTCCACGGAACTTTCCATTGTAAGAAGTCTGTAACCAACGACCTTCAAAGCCAGACTCGGCTAACACCGCTTGACCTAGCGCTTCTGATTCTGGAAAGTCTGTAGTTCCTGTATGTTCAGCATGGTATTCCTCTTGGTAGTCCCAGTGATCTGGACCAATACAAGAGTTAAGGGCACAATTAGACACCACTGTTACTTGTTCAACAATGTTGTCAGAATTAACTTTTGCGAAATGTGCCATTATCCAAACACCACCACTACATAACCAGAGCCACCCGCGCCACCCAATGCGCCCGCATCGTTACCGCCCGAGTACCATTCGCCAGAACCGCCACCACCGCTACCAGTATTAGAAGTTCCAGCACCGCCAGTATTGTTAGAGTTTTGCCAAACACCACCACTGCCACCAACTCCAGAACCACCGCTACCCGGTGTTGCTCCGTTTACATGTACCCCGCCACCCCCGCCACCAGCGTAGGCTGTTGAAGTTCCAGTAATTGAGTTAAAAACACCAGCACCACCAGCACCGCCGTTGTTTCCAGAAGTAATGCTAGTTCCAGCACCACCAGCACCGCCACCACCCGAACCAGCGTTGCCGCTTCCCGAAGTTGCCCCGCCGTTATTACCTTGACCTAGTAAAGCAGAACCAGCAGAGGCGGGCGCGGCATACCATCCAACACCACCACCAGAACCACCGTTAAGCGCACTACCAACGGCGCTACCCGTCCCTCCGGCACCACCACCAAAAACAATGTATGAACTTAGTTGAGAAGGGTTGCCGGGACTCGTGCCGTTGTTTACAACAGCACCACCAGCACCAACTGTAACTGTAAGAGTTCCTGCTGGAATAAATAAAGTTGAGTTGTAAAAATATCCACCAGCACCGCCACCGCCACTAGCAAGAGAACTGGCAGGTGTTGAACCTTGATTTCCGCTACCGCCAGAACCGCCACCGCCGATAATTAACACTTCAGCGTAACCACCAACGCCAACAGTTACAGAACCAGAGCCAGTAAACTTGTAGATAGTCTTACCAGTACGAGAGGTTGTGTCAATAGTAGGAGAACCAGTAGTAGCGGTAACAGTTGCTTTACCGATTCCACCAGCAGATACGGGGGCAAAAAATGGCATTAGATAGCCTCCAGACTACGCATACTTAATTGGGCCAGCAGCAAATACTGTGAATGCTGCAGAGCCAGTCTTAAGGACTGTAAATTGATAGATATCAACGGCAGATGCGTTACCTGCTGAAGGGGCAGTTCCACCTGACCACTTGACTGTTACACCTGAAGTTGATCCGTCTACTTGGTATGCGTTGACATAGTAAGCAGTTGTATTTGTAATCAGG
>Ga0208388_1000066_pt1 | contig 33157 bp, 40 predicted proteins | sample CryBogCBH18Jul07_FD_185511 | JGI IMG/M metagenome (GOLD analysis project Ga0208388, IMG submission 185511) | Freshwater microbial communities from Crystal Bog, Wisconsin, USA - CBH18Jul07 (SPAdes) (version 2) | ecosystem: Environmental > Aquatic > Freshwater > Lake | place: Crystal Bog...
CTCATACATATACTTATTGTACTTCAACGCTACATTTACGAGTCTCTTCAATGTTTACTTTAACAAGCTTAACATTAGTACCAGCAAGTTGTTGAGGTCCAATAACGTTAATCAAGTACTGACCTATGTTTTCTGCTGTTGGGTTGAATGGCACTATTACTGTACCTTCTGGATCCAGCTCTTTTAATGTAGGTGCAAAAGGATCCTTTTCCCAAATAAGAAACTTATGATCAAAGTTTTTTTCAATCCATACAACTAATAAATCTTTAATAACAGAAAAGTCCATCACTCTTCCGACGGAGTCTAATTGTTCTGCTTCCACAGTAAGATATGTTCTGTAATTGTGACCGTGAAGGCAGCGACATTTAGACTCGTGACCATACACGCGGTGCCCAGCACTCCAATCGTGATAACGTGAAGCCGTAATTTTATTACTCATATATGTATAATAAAATAAAATTAATATTAATCAACTAAAAAAGTAGCCAGTCTCACAAGAATCGCTATGCGACTTATTTGGTGTGAACCCGAAAAAAGAGACTGGCTACCATAAGTATTTACGTGAACCCAAACAATATCAATTACTTGATACCAGAAAACGTATGCTCTGGTATATATAAAATAACAGCACCAGATGGTTACTATTATATCGGATCGACTAAAAATCTTAAGAAAAGAATAAAAGAACATTTTTACGATTTGAAAACCGATAGACACCATACTGTTTTAATGCAACGAATATTTAATGCACGTCCAGAGTACATATGGACAGTAGAATTATTACAGGAAGTAGTGTTAACAGACGATTGGTTAATACCTATTGAGCAAGAACATCTTGACAGCCATTACGGTACTTCTAAATGTATAAATCATAACCCAATAGCTATTAAACCACCGAGCTGCATAGGTAGAAAATGCTCCCTTAAAACCCGTGCCAAATTGAGCACGAGCCATAAAGGTAAAAAGCTAACTATAGAACACCGTGCAAAAATTAGTACTGCCTTAAAGGGTAAAATTAAGCCTTGGCTATCTGCTGCTCGAAAAGGAAAACCTCTCTCGCCAGAAACCCGAGCAAAGATTAGTGCAAGTTTAATAAAGAGAAATCGTGGTAGCGTGTTGCTGTAATCTTTGTCATAAATGTTATTTGGCTACCCAACTAAGCCAGCCCAGTATGATTAAAAATGCTATTATACCGAACATATATTAAAAGTAGTTGTGTAACCAGAAAAAATGTAAGAAAAATAAGCCTAATATTATTGCTGCAATCATATTAATCTCTTGGTAGGTATTTTATCATAGCTGCTATAATTAAAGCAACTATTACTAATGCTACTATATAAGAAACAATCATATTAGTTTTTTAACGTTTGTTTAAGTTCTTTGGAAAGTTTATCGTATTTCAATGATTGTAGTTGTACTGTAACACACCAAGTATTCATTGCTATACATAGTACATCAAAAAACAGATCAAAGTAGCTATGTTGTATTATATGATATATACCAAATGCAATATAACTAACTACTATAACCGAACTAACAGCTATAAGCGCATATACAAAATTATGAAACGTAAAGATCCTATTCATACAAGTATTATCGGGTGTTCTATATAAAAATCAACTATTTTAACCATAAAAAAACAGCCGAAGAGTCTTCGGCTGTTTAGTTGTTCTATATGTATTATTTAGAAGATAAAATAGTACTAATAATTGCAGGTACAATAGGTACACCTAAACCGGTGTCATTATCGTAACCTACCGCAGCAGCTTTACCGTTCACTTGTGTACCAGTAGTCATATCTCTATAGAAACCACTATAGTTAGTAACAGCCGAGCTATATAGTGTAGTATTGAGTTGACTTAAAGGATTAGCTTTTCTGCCAGAGTAACCTAATGCGGTAATACCTGCCCAAATTGGAGCTGCTGCAGAAGTACCACTCACGCTTAAATAGCCTTTAGCACCTTGATAGTTACCACAGTAAATTGTATAACCACAAGCATTAAGCGATACGTCAGGTGTATTACGCATTGTGCTCTTTACCAATACTGATTGATAAGAAGGTAGACTATAGTATTTGCTTACACCACCAGAACCGTATGACCAAGCCTGTTCTACTACTTTACCAGTAGTACCTGAAGATACTAATTGAGTACCACCTACAGCAAGAACAGTTGGTTCAACTGATGGCCATGCAGTACCGTAACCACTATCACCAGTAGCAGCAATAAACGTAACACCATTAACATTAAAGTGTGAAGCGTAGCTTGCTTGATTAGACCATTCTACACTACCCCACGATAAGGAAATAATTTTAGCACCGGCAGCTACTGCAGCATCAATACCTTGCACTAAACCAGCAATAGAAGCTGTATTACATACTACTACAAGAATCTTGGCCTGAGGTGCAATTGCATGGATCCATTGAGTATCTAAAGAAGTCTCTAAAGCCCAACTATCGCTATGCACTGTAGGTACGCCTTGTGGGTAAAGAAAAGTAAGATTAGCGTCAGGTAAGCCAAAATATTGACTGAAAACATGCATATCGTTTACTAACGTTTCTGAACCTGCAGGAATAACTACTGCTACGGTTTGACCAGCACCGGTTTGCGTTAAACCGCTAATACCATATGCATAATAGATTTCTGCTGGTTTACGACCTGTAGGCGATACCGTACCGAAAGCTTGTACTGTAGTAGGTGTGTATGCCCGAGGATAAAAACCGATTGTAGATTCAGGCAGCTGTTCTTGTGAAAACTCCCCAATATGTAACGTTGTATCTGCTTTACGATTAACAACGTTCTTGCTATCTGCTGTCGAAGACTCTACATACAAGTCACGTAACTGACTATCAGATAACGTTTTAAGATAGCTTGTATACATAGGAACATCAAATGATGTTAGTTCTACACGAGCGTTGTTATTGGTAGTGAAAGCCGCACTTTGAGTAAAGTATGCATCTGTAACAATAACATCGTTTGAATGTTTTATGTTTTCATAGGTAGCTACAGCTGTAGCACCTGCAATTAATACAATTAATAATAATAGTGTTTTCTTCATGTTGTAAATATTATCGCACCGTTTTAATTAAAATGCAACTAAATAATCTGGTGAAGCATAAATTTAAAATACTTCTTACCGGGTTCATTATCCTTGCCAGTTTAGTTGTACTGAGAACTAAAGATCCGTATCCGATAGAAGTATTGAGATTAAAAGGATTAGACTACTATCAAAGACAACAAAAAAGAGCAGAAAGTAATAATATAGTCGTAGTAGAAATAGACGAGGCGTCGTTAGACAAGTTTGGCCAGTGGCCGATGTCCAGAGCAGTATTAAGCGAAGGTTTGGAAAAAGCATTTAATAATGGTGCACAAGTGGTTGTTATGCCTATTCTATTTTCAGAGAAAGATAGATTAGGTGGTGATACTATATTTAATAGTACTTTACAAAAATATCCAGTAATTACTGCACAGTCTGCTTCACAAAAGGGTAAGGGTCAACCAGTACCAAGAGGCTTGGCTACAATAGGTGACGGGTTAGGTGATTGGTTATATACGTACCCTGCTGCTATAGGGCCTACTAAAGAAATAGGACAGTCATCTGCAGGTGTTGGTATGTTATTAACTACACCTGAACTTGATGCTGTTACAAGACGTTTACCTTTAGTAGTTAAAGTAAAGGGAGAGGTCTACCCCACTATACCTTTAGAAGCATTAAGATTGTTTGGCGGTGAAGAATCATATCAAGCTAAAGTAGGTGCTGATGGTGTACAGGCTATTAGAGTAAAAGGAACACCACCTATCACTACTGACGGTAATGGTAGAGTGTGGATAAACTTTAAATACTCTTTTAAGAGTGTTTCATTTGCTGATACTGATTGGTCTATATGTAAAGATAAAATAGTATTCATTGCATTAACTGCAGAAGGCCTAAATAATACTGTAGCTACTCCTGTTGGTATTTCCCAAGGTTATGAGGTATCTGCTCAAACCTTGCAAATGTTGATAGATAGCAGCAGATTACAAAGACCTTCAACATTTGATTTCTATGAACTTACAGCTGGTATTATACTTGCTATTATTCTTATTATTGCTGCTTGTTGCCTGGGGTATATCCTGAATGGTATACTAATTATAATAACTCTATGTGTTCCTTATTTTATTGGATTAAACCAATTTAACAGTCACGGATATCTTTTAGATTATACCTGGCCTACATTAGCTGTATTATTACCGTGGGTAGGTGCTTTATTCTTTAGATTCGTAATGGAATTTAAGTTAAAGCAGCAAATAAAGAAACAATTCGGTACCTATCTATCACCAGCAATGGTAGAGAAGTTACAAGAGAATCCAGACTTATTAAGATTAGGTGGTGATAGTAGAGAGCTATCTATTATGTTTACTGACGTGAGAGGCTTTACTACTATATCAGAACATTATGGTAAAGACGTACAAGGTCTAACAAAGATAATGAACCGTTATATGACTGCTATGACTAAAGCTATATTAGATAATAACGGTACATTAGACAAATATATAGGAGACGCACAAATGGCTTTCTGGAACGCCCCGTTAGATGATAAAGAGCACGCATTAAATGCGTTGAAGACTGCGATGATAATGTTAAATAATTTAGATGAGTTTAATAAAGAAATTGCTCAAGAAAGCGTCCCTCCTTTCGGAATGGGCCTTGGAATCAACACAGACACTGTTGTTGTTGGTAATATGGGCAGTACTCAGCGTTTCGATTACACTTGCTTGGGCGACGGAGTTAATCTGGCCTCGAGGTTAGAAGGACAATCAAAACCTTATGGTGTTAAGATAATCATTGGACCTAAGACTTACGAATATGTAAAAAAAGATTATCAGTGCTTTGAATTAGACTGTATAGCTGTTAAAGGTAAAAAGGAAGGTGTAAAGATTTATACTGTAATACAACAATCGTATAGTGATGACGAAATCACATACATTAATAGAATGCATGAAGGTATGTTGTCTGATTACAGACATCAAAACTGGGATAACGCAATTCAGTTAGCCACTTCATTAATGAAGTACAATTCTGAACTTAAGAAGTACTATGAAGCAATGATTGAACGTGTTAATGAGCTAAGACAAACTAATTTACCTGTAAGCTGGGATGGAGTATATAGAGCTACCAGCAAGTAATTAAAAGCCCGTAAACTTCCAATCCTTACTGATAGTCTTGTTAAACATGTTATTGGGTAATAAAGAACTTCTGTTAGGATCTTTAATTAACATTTCCCACGTTGGTTGAGGCATTAAAGCTACTTTCTCTACAGAACTTGGATACAGTTTTTTATTGAGTAACCCTTGACCTTCAAATATCATTGTCCATTGTTCTACACCGAATGGTGGTGCTTTTGATTCATTTATTAGAGGGTCTAACTCCAATGGAATTGTTTTATGTCGTTTAATTAATTCTGTAATACTATCAAGTATTACATTATTCTTTTTAAAATCTTTCCAGAATGGTGTATCTTTTCTTTTAGTTAAATAATGTACTTGTATAGCCGGTAAAAATTGCTTTACAATTTCTGCGTAAAAATTATTTAAAGCGTCTTTAGGCTTTTGATCATTAACATTAATGAAAATGTTCTTAAAGTTTTGTTTTATACCAGCTTCTAATAACATAAGCGTAGCCCACAATGAAGTAGCTTCTAACGGTTCTGCAAAACCAGTCGACAAACCTACAGCAATACAATTCTTCACGCATATCTTGCCGTACATTCCGGCTTCAAAACTAAATGTACGAGCAACATCGATTTCATGTCCTAATAGTTGCTCTACTTCTTTTTTAGCACCATCTGGCGTGATATGATCTGAATCGAAAACATAGCCACTACCATAACGCGACTGCAAAGGTATCTTCCACATCCACCCATACTTCATTGCAATAGCATCTGTACAATTGTTATAATTATCTAAATCTATTTTATGTTGAAATGCGATTGCTTTTTTAGCGGGTAAATGCTTAGCATAGCTAATCCAGTTTGAACGATAATACTCACCAATAATCATTCGTTTAAAACCGGTACAATCAAATAAAAAGCTCGTCTTTACTTGTTGGCCTGACTCAAGAATAATATTATTAATGTTACCGTTATTATCTGATTTAAAGGCTTTAACTTTACCTTCTATACGAATAGCCCCACGCGCTATTGCCACCTCTTTAAGGTATTCAGCTAAGAGTATTGCATCAAAATGAAACGCATATGGCATTATCATGTCATATGTACCAGTCTGTTTGTTGTATGAGAATGGAGTGTTTTTAAGATTCTTATAAAAAAAGCAATTATCTTTTATTGGCTGCTTTTTATTAACACTTTCAAGTATTCTCTTTAAAAGATCTAACTTGTTAGGGTGTGTAAACGAATTTAAATAGTCCTTACCATCATTGTTCCAATTAACAAACCGTGTACCGTATTTAAAGGTTGCGTTTGTTCTTTTATAGAAATCGTAGAAGTCTAAACCTAACACTCTAAACATATGTGTAGGAAAAAAAGGAACTGTACCCTCCCCTGCACCTAATATGCCTACTTCATCACTCTCTATAAGTACAATCTTGTGGTCAGGTGGTCCGGCTTGTAACATAGTTAAAGCAGTAAGCCAACCGGCTGTACCACCACCTATAATTGTAATGTTTTTAGTTACCGGTTCGCTCATTTAAATATTTTAAATGAGCACTAACTTAAATCAACTTAATTTTGTTGATCGTAAAATTGTTTTGTATCAGCACAACCAAACACATAATAACCTGCTTGATAGAAAATAGGTTTGAAGTTAAAACCTGCAGCTTGTACTGAAGATGTAACACGTGCTATTTGTGCAGAATTTTTATTCGTGCTACCTACATATTCCCAACCAAGAGTTTGACATTCGTTACCATTAATAGGGCCACCTAAAAACGAGTTAATCTCGCTCGTTAAGAAAGTTCTATCAGCGTCTGTTGGAGGTGTTGTATAGTTGTTAAGGTTTTTAATATCGGTAATATTAATTGCAACACCTGCTGAAGTCACATCACGAGTGAAACTTACTTTATAGTAAACACCAGGGCTTGTATCGGTAGTTAATGCGTTGTAATAATAATTATTACCGCCTGTAGAAATATAAGCTTCTAAAAGATTGTGTGAGTGTGCGTCCATATTGTTATATATTTATAATACTTTAACTGGTTTAATAAAGAGAGTTACCATTTACCTATAGGGCACTTAGCGGCAGCTACTTTAACTTTAGCCTTCATATAACATCCGCATTTTGCACATCTATAATGTTCTGTATTAAGAAATTCGCATGTATTACATACACCCATTCTTTTGTTTGATTCTTCATCAGATAAGAGAATTGGTTGATGGGGATGTATTACTGCTTGAGTTATGGCTGCACCGGAAGTATAAGCTAAGTTCTTAGCCATCGTAACTATACCAGGCATTAACGGCTGAGATTGTTGATTCTGTTCATTAGTAGTAACCACTCGTCGAACATTTGCGTATTTGTCTGGTGCAGGAGCCGGAGCGGTTACGGGGGCAGGGGGTGGGACCGGTAAAGGTATAGGTGTTATGTCCATATTTTATATAGAATTACCCTGAACTTTTAAAAAAACAATATTAGTTTGTTGGGTATGGTAAACCACCATCAACAGCTGCACTAACTTGGTTAGTGATAACATAACTTGCCCAAGGCACGACTGGGATATTATAAATAAATCCTGGTATTTCATCACCACCAGCAGAAGCATAACCTGTTGTAGTAGTGAGATGTGGTACGTCGCTATCAGTGCTTGCAATTACTTGCCCATAATACGCTCCAGATAAACCACCTGTAACATTAAGTGTCATAGGTGTACGGTCACCGCAATTACGGTAAGTTACACGTAGTACGCCGTTACCCGCACCAGCTGTACCACCATAATATAAATCATATCTTGAGCATGCCATATAAGATATTTACTAATCCTATATTGAGTTTACTTGCGTTTGCTTGCTTTTGGTGCAACTTCTTGAATCTCTTCAGTAGATGGAACTGTGTAATTAGGTTTAGGTGAAGGTGTTGGATTGTTGTTAACAATCTTGTAAACCACTGAGTCTCTACCATCTTGAGAAGATAATTCAGCTAATGGGTAATAACGTCTTACTGTGGATGCAATTTTGTCAAATATTGATTGGCTCTTACCCCAAGCATCTAAACCTTGCTTTGAATTGTTTCTGGTTAATGTGTCATATCGAATCCAAAGATACATGTATTTGTCTTTGTGATCTTTAAACGCAACTTTGCATTTTTTATTAATTAATATGTTTACTAATTCCGGATGTGGAGTCATGTAGTGATTTACTAATAACAACATGTAACTCAACTACTAATTATATCCTCTAACACATCTTCAATATAGCTACGTGTAAAGCCTTCTTCTTTGTTACCTAAAAACGCAGGCACGTTAATGTACTTGACAGTACCAAATCTTTTAATGAATGCTATCTTTTCAAAATTATCTCTAACCATTAAATCATCAATAAGAACGTTCTTACCTGTAGTTATTTTAATATCAGGTGTTTTGTATTTCCAATTCTTAACATACTCTCTATCAAATATCTTATCTTCAGTAAACCCAAAGTTAAAGGCTTTGTTCATTGCTTGTGCATAATCTTTATGTGCTCTTGTAAGCATATAAACGTGCCCTATTTCTCTTAAACGAAACAATAGAAAGTTTGCACCAGGCCTTAATACAGTAACATAGTGTTCTTTTTTACCTAATGTTATGGTAACAGGTTTATCGCAAAGATCATTAACCTTTTCTACATCCCCTGCAATGGTTTTGAACCCGAGGGTATGTATTAAAGTTTCATCCAGATCAACAAAAACCGATGTTATGTTACTTTCCATTTATTTACTTATATTATAATATTATATAAAAATGTCAACTCGCCTTAGAAGAGGGCCTGTTAAACTTTATACAAAAGGTGATATTATAACTATTAGATATCTCTAAACTTTAAGCGAGCATTGACAAATATCGTAGTATTTGCAACCGTGACACTCGTCATCTAAATATATATTGGGGCAAAGACAAGCTTCTTTAGTTGTTTCCGCTAAATCTGTTACAGCAGGATCACTCCTAAAATAGTCTGTTTTACCAGTCCAAGGATAAGTTCTTACTCTCTCTTCTTTACCTTCTTCATTAATAATTACTGTAGATGTTTCTGCATGAGAAGCTAATCGCTTACGCCTCTCTTTTTTAGGTGCGTTTGGATGTGGTTTTAACTTAACGTTTATTTTTGGTAATTTATTGTTCTTACACTTAGAAGCCATGTCCTTAATCTGCTCTGCAGTATAACCAGCTGCCAAATACTTTTTAGTCTCTCTGGTTATGTACTCTTTTACAAAACGTTCAATACTACCACCATAATTGTCTTGAACGTTTTTTATAAAATACTCAACAGGTGCAAATGTCTTAGCACCTGAGATTGCATCTATAGGGTAAACGTACTTACCGCATTTAGATACGGTAATAAGATTAGTATCAATGTTCATGCCTATAGTATGTGACTTTATTTACAAACTGCAAGCTTATTCTGACTTAGAACCGCCTTGATTAAAACGACGTTCCATACTATATTCAGTAAGTTGTGAAAAGTAATGTACAGTAGAAAGATCTGGTGCTAAACTGTTACCCTTACGAGGCAACTTCTTTTGATGTAAACCGTGCTTGTTCTTAATTGCTTCTGCTGCACGTTTAACTTTCCTACGGTAGATAGGAGAATTAAATAGTTTAAGTACCTCTGGGTGTAGTTTGCTTGTTTTTGCAGTTGACATATGTATTAAAGTTTATGTGTTAAGTAATAAGCAAACATTTTAACATGTTTTTCTTTATATTCAAGTAAAGATTGGTATACCATGCCTTTATTCTCGATAAAGTCCTCGTCAAAGCCTTCTGCAACTAATCGTTTAAGCTCTCCTACATTAACTATACTGGCTTGAGCGCTTTTGTTTCTGAAGTCAGGAAACACTATTACCATACCTATACTGGTAGTGATTATTGCTTCATGAGCAGACTCAGTTTGTGTTTTATCTGCAGCTTCATAGAAATTAATATCTATATCAGCATCAGCATCATACTCCTTTATGCCAACTATAATATCTGCAGCATAATCCTTTACTGCATCTTCTACTGCTTGATTGGGTACTAATTTCATATGCTTTTATTATAAAGCAAAGAAATAATTAATCAAGCGTATGTATTTGCTGGAACAGAGTTATTAGGCGATACCTCGTGAGCTAATTCACCTTCTGGGGTGTACACTTTCATTACATGTACATTATCTTGATTGCTCTTTTTATTGCAAAATTGTAATGCAGCTTCAAGAGAATCGAATACGTGTTCGGTGGTTTCTAAAACACCGTTAATCCATTTATGTTTTTTTACTTTATGTGCGCTCACTAAAATATTTACACCAAACAGCTGCAGTTTTATTAGTGTATTTAGTTAAAGATTTCTGACCTTGTTTTACGTTTGCTTTTGGGTGCTTATAAGTGTAAAGTAGTTTATCTGCAATATCTTCGCTGTTTGTTGGATCAGCCCGGAATTCAGGTTGATAGAACCAATCGCTTGTTAACCACGGAATTTCTTTACTACCAACTAAAGGTATACCTTGAGAAATGAAATCAGCTCCTACTATATTGAATGTTTCTGAAAAGCTTACTTGCAAGCCGATGTCCATTACACTACATAAATTAATGAATTCTGATCTGGGAGTCCAATTGTGATTAACTAATTGATGACCTCTTTCATGTAGATGCTGAAATAACCCTTGTAGGTTGTGCATAGCAGCATCGCTTTTCATTTCTATACGTCCAGCATTTATATGAAAACGTAGTTTCTTTTTAATTTTATCTGCAAATTTAATAGCTGCAAATGCTTGTAACACATGGTTCTTTAATAAACGTATAGCCCCAAAACATCCAACATCTACTGTATCTTTACTGTAATCAATACCTAATGGTGCTCTATAATGCTGCGGATAATAATTGGGTAGATAAATTACTTTATTTTCTGTTGTTTCTTTTGACCAATTATTCTTTACTCGCAAAAACGTTCTTACTTCATCAAGCATACGAGGTGCATTGCATGCAACAATTACGTTCTTAAACGCAGAGTACTCTCCTACCCAGTTCATAGCCATACCCTCTCCTGCCATAAACGGCATTTCAGAATGTAAACGTATTATCCATTTCACATTAGGGTGTAGTTTTTGTAATACAACAAACTTTGTAGGTACTACCCACAAAGCTTCAACAATGACGTGTGTAGGTTTATACTTTGTAACTTCTCTATCAATATCATTATTATCAGTTACTACTACCATATTAGATGGTACTTTGTAAACATTGAGCATATCATTAACAAAGCTCGCTGAATTAAAAAGCCCAGTACTCAATCCTATATTAGAATGCAGTACTGCATTATAATCTTCACGTCGTTTAAGTATGAAAAGTATCTTGGGCATGTGTAGTGGATGTATTAACAATTTTATACTTACCACGTGGTTGAAATATAAAAGAGTAACACAGTAATAATTTAACAAAACTTAATACTTCTAACCTGAATTTCCCATTAAATGTTGGCAATAAATAAGTTATATATAAAAATACTGTTGATTTAGAGGGAAAATAATATATAAATATTAATATAGCCTATGAAAAACAAATTAGTACTAACATTATTAACAATTGCTTTGGCAACATCTGTTGTTAAAGCCCAAGAAGCCGCAGCTGGTGCTGCTGTCGGTGCCGTAGCCGGTGCTGCTATCGGTGCTAATAATCACAACCCAGTCGCTGGTGCAGTAACCGGTGCATTGGTTGGTGGTCTTATTGGCAATGCTATTGAAGCAAACAAACAACCTCAACCTCAGGTAATAGTGGTTCAAACACCACCTTCTCCTCCAGCCCCTGTTGTAGTGCAGGCTCCAACAACGCCTCCACCACCAGTAGTTATGGCTCCAGTAGTGGTTCAGTCGCCTGTAAATTATGTTTGGGGTCCGCTTAACCGTCACGGTTATCCAGAATACGTTTACGTACAGCAATGGGACGGACGCGAATGGGTAACAACATACTATGCATATAATCAGTTCTTAGTATGGTACGGACGTTTCTACGGACGTCCATTCCGTGAAGGTGAGTTCCGTGTTCACTGGCGTCGTTAATCTTTAACGAATAAAAACCCCGCTTAAAAGCGGGGTTTTTTTTGAACTTTTATTGTTGACCGCCTGGTGTCAAATCTGTACCCATCGGCATAGATTTACCTTTCGGTACTTGTAAACTATTAAGCTCTTGATTAGCTTTATAAATACGAGTTAGTGCTTTTGTTAAATCAAAAAATGAATTATACTCGTGCTTTACTACACCGCGTGAATCATTTGTCATTCGTACAAAAGCGTTATCACTGTATTTAATTACGTCTTCTATTTCACCTGCAGCAACTATACGTGTTAACTGTACAGGGCTATCTTTTACCTTTTTAAAGTCATATAACGCTGTTAGTACCTTAAGTTCACCGTTGTCAAAAGGTACTTGGCGTACAGTTCTTTCTGGTGTATAAGTACCACCATATACACTGTTATACTTTTCAGCTAAGACTTTATAAGTGTTGCGCATCTACCATATATTTATTACCAACACAGGCAATAAATGCTAATATCCGAGTATTAGACTCCAAGTTGCGCACGTACTTTAGTAGCAGAAATATTCTGTGTAGCTTCGTCTAAGTTGATTTGTTCAATCTTATAACCTACATCTCTACCATAGAATATGTTAATAATATTAGGAACACGAATAATAGTATACTGACCTTCATATTCTGTCATACCCTTACGTATATTTGCTTCTACTTCTTCAAATGAGAATGGGTTCTTTTCATCTGTACCTTGTGTATCTCTAATAGCTATACAGACCTGACCTACACGCTTGATACCCTCAATAATAAGCTTCTTATGTCCATCATGAAATGGTTGATAACGACCTAACATATAAGCTGTAGGAGCCTTTGAATTAAATGTAGGAACAAGCATCTTTTTGATCTTATTAGCCCAGAATAAAGGAGCGCCTTCATCAGTAACTACAACATCAGGATCATCTGGTGGGGTGAATAGCTTTGTTGTATCTGCAAAATTTCTTACTGGTGTTCTATTAACCCAAACAACAAATGCATCACCGAATGCTTCTCTTGTTTCTTTAGTAGGGCAAACAAAGTCTGCAATTGCATATGTACCATTACGAGTAGCAATATCACACAATACACCCATTCTACGGGCCTGTTCAATACGGTCTTCTGGTTTAAAACCTAAATCCTTATTAATTTCTTTACGGATCTCATCTGCATTGTACCAGACTGCTCCTAACATTTTAGACAACTCTGTGGCGAGTGTAGTTTTACCAGAACCGGGGAGTCCCATTATGAGTATTTTCTTCATATGACAATAATTTACTGTCACATACTCAGGTTTCTACTGTTTTTTTACTTTTTTGCTTTACCTCTACGCATATTAGCTTGCCAGTGAGCTAACTGTTTTTTACGAGGGCTTGCCGTTTTAGAATGTACTATTTTATCTAAAGATGCTAAAGAGGTATGTTTTTTAATACCATAACGTTTACTATCGCCTGGTTTACCTGGACCTTTATGATCGATAAAGTTTTCTTGTGTTAAAGGGTCACCCATCGAGGTTGTACCAAAAGGTAAATCAGATGCAGGATTGGACTCATCTTCATCTATCTCATCATCTGGTGGCATTGTACCATTTAAAATCGCCTTTAAGTCTTTCATTGCACCATTGCCACCCTTCCAGGAACTTGGGCCAGTAATTAAATACTGTTTTTGTGCTTCCGGGGTAGCATTTACAGCTGCATCAAAATCTGTTGGCTCTACACCAGCATCTCTAAGTGATTGAGCCATTGCTTTAATTAAATCACCGTCTAATGGTTTGCTCCAATTATGATTAACTTCTAAATCTTCTAAGTCACCTAAAATATCGTGAATGATTTGTCTCTTATCTGTGTTTTCATCCATTGGGCCAGTTGACTGTGTTTCATCTTGTCCGTCAACATATTCAGCTTCTTCTACACCAGTTTGATCCCCGTTCATATCGGGCATGTTTGGAGCATATGGCATGTTTGTCATACTTTCGTAATAATCTTTAAAGTTTTTAAAGTTTTTTCTGTTATACTTTTTCTTATCTTTAAAAGAGGTTGTTGGTGGTGGCATTGATTTACGAATACCAGACATAACGTCTTTTTGTGTAATCTTTTGAGGTGTTTTAGATTCCTCGTGGCCTGTATTAATGTGTAAAGCAGCAAGATACTTTTTAACAGAGCCGGTTGTACATCCAACCTTCTTGTTATCGGATTTCTTATAGACACATTTTCCTTTTGAATACCAGGGCATAATATTATTTACTATTTCTTAATGCATATGTTCTTCTTATTGCAGCAGCTCTTTTCTCTGTTGTTTCTTTCGACTCTTTTATACCCCTATTCCAAGGAACACGACCTGGTTTAAAGGCTTGAGGTAATTTTGCTAATTTAGCTTTATGTTCTTCTGACAAAGCTATTCCTGTTTTACCAGCACTTATATTTTTACAATGCTCTGTAGACTTAGCTACTCCTTTCATCGTTAAACTTCTTTTAATATTAGCTTCTTTAGTACGTGAAGCGTCTGCAGGAGGGTGTGTGGCTGAAGAATTAATATTCATACATCCAGACTTTTTAAAATGCTCTAACAAATAACGATTTTCTATTTGTTCTAACATCTCTTTTACAGGTTGTACTTCTTCTATTAAAATGAATTCCCAACCGGAAGGTTCTTTATTGTATAAACGTTGCATGAAAATATTTTCATGTGTGTCTCTTTTTAACTTACTAAAATGTTCTTTTTTTCTTCTTTCAATATTATTTGTTGAACCAATATAATAGAAGTTTTTTGGTCCTACTATTTTATATATTCCTGAACTCATATCAACATTTACCTCTTGCTGTATATGGCATAAAATTATTTAGTTATATATGTCAGGGTTCTGTTTACCGTATATACGTAACATAACACCTGCTAATGAATTTGCTTCGTTTTCGTGCTTAGAACCTGTTTCACCGTTTAATGGTTTACCACCAGCATCTTCTCTTTGTTTAGCATGAACTAATTCGTGAGCAAGAGTACGAATAACATCTGCTGTGTTTCTGTTACCGATGTATACCCAAATTTTGTGTAGCTCTGGCATGTACCCACCCATAGCTCTTATTTCTAAAACATATTTCTTATCTTTATTAAGAAGTATTTCAGGCACGTCTTTAAGGTTAAGCTTTTTTACAGCGAACTCTACAAAGTCGTTTATAGTGTCAGTAAAGCTACTGTCATCGGTGTTCTCTACCTTTACGCAACTATTAACACGCTTACCACCTTTCATTTTAGTACCAACTTTACGGTACCCTTTCCAGCAATGGATTTCTGAAAGCGTATTAAAATGTTCGTTAAACCTTTTCACTTGAATATACTTATAATACTGAAAGCGGTTTAATAAATAAAAAGTGTACCCAGGAATTACACCCCTAAAAAACACCCCTAAACATTCCTGGGTACACTAAACTGTCTTAATCGATTATACCTTATAGCACAGTCTTAATAAATCAAGCCTTGCAAATACATAATCAATTACTGTGTTAAAAAGTAAGTATAGCAAATGTATTTCTTAGCAATCTTTTTGCTGATATCCGCTTTGGCAATAGCTGGATGCGCAGCATATTTTAGTATAGTTGGATTATCATTACTTTTTGTTGGTGCTGGGCTTTCTATTGTTCTTATGGGCGCTGCATTAGAAGTAGGTAAAGTTATAGTTGTAAGCTTTTTACATCATTTTTGGAACAAGATTAGTTTAGCTTTAAAAATATACCTTATGATTGCCACTGTTACCTTAATGGGTATAACTTCTGTAGGCATATATGGGTACTTGAGTAATGGTTATAATGCAACCAAAATTAAGGTGCAGGGCTTTGAGCAACAAATAGACAATAATTTAAAACGAATAGAAGAGTTAAAAGCAGAAGATACTAAATTTAATAATGATAAAGCTAATCAAAACGATATTGAAGATGCTCAAAACAATAAAGCAAACTATATTAAACAACAGTTACAAGATATTGCTGATAAAGAATCTAAATTAAAAGAACTACGAGCAACTAATACAGAGGATAAAAAATCTTCTGATGACATGTTAGCTGCAAAAGCAGCTCTTGATACTGAAAAGGCTGCTGCAGATAGTGATATCAATAAAGAGCTTGCTCAGATAACTCTATACAACAATCGTCTACAAATATTAGACAAAGAGGTGCAAACTTGGTTAGATAGAAACGACGATGGCGGGTTCTTTAAAAAGAGTAGTCTTGATAAAGCGCGTACTGTTAAGGAGCAACAAGCTACAGAAAGAGCACAAATTGATGTACAGATTAAAGACTGTCAGAACAGAATTGCTACATTGCGTGGAGAGTACAATCAGCGTGTACAAGAGTACAACAAGCGCTTGGCAGATATAGAAGATCGTCTGTCTAAGCAAACTTCATTTAAGGATCAAGCTATTGTAGCGTTAGAAAAAGATATTGCTACAACCAGATCTGGTATAGAAGTGTACAGAAAGAATGCGGATAAAGAAGTTAATGAGTTACTTGCAAAAAAAATACAACTACTAAAAAGCAATAAGAGTACAGTGATAGTAAATGAAGACATCATACAAAAGCTATTGATAGACAATGATAAACTCAAAGAACAAATTACTCATACAGATGTCGGAACATTTAAGTTTGTAGCAAATAGTCTTGGTTTAAACATAGACAAAACAGTAAGCTACTTTATCTGGATGATTATGTTGGTATTTGATCCATTAGCAGTATGTTTAATTCTTTGTTTTAATTATATGGTAGATGAGATAAAGGAAAGTAAAAACACAAAGAAACCTATAATACCTCCAACACCTACACCTACCCCGGAACCAACTGTAACACCAACTCCAGAACCTACTTTAACCCCTACACCAACAGTCACTCCGGAGCCAACGTTGACTCCAACTCCAACTCTTATGAAATCAAGTGAAATTATATTCAATCGTGTTTCTGATAAAAGAAATCGTGGCCCTCTTGACGGAGAAGCTAAAAGGTTTGAAAGTATTTTCGAAAAACAGAGACGCGAAAAAGAAGAGAGACAAAGCAAGAAAAAACCATCAACAACAATAGAAGATGTTTATAAGTCTGAGTAGCTTAGCCTCTATAACCTAACTTCTGAATACCGGACCTATGTCCAGGTCTTGCCATATATTGTTTAGCTTGTTTAAAACTGTCTCCTGACATTACCTGACAGGTACCAGCTGTCTTGTGATCCCACACCATTACACCAAATCTATTTGCTGTTTTTTCTCTTGGTACGTAATTTGGATCGGGAAGTATGCCCAGTGCGATTAGTTTTTTTACTTGTTCCTGCGTATTCATTGAGTTTACTGAATGTTTGTTTTTGTTTCTCAATACGATTATATAACCTTATCGCGTAGTGCAAGCTCTTATTCTCAAAATTATTAGCATCTATTTCCAGTGGGTGTTTTCGGTACAATCTATTGTACTCTTTGTGAGGCATTGGAATATGTAATATCTTATCCTGTATAAAATGTCTAAACTCATGTAACATTACTCTATGAAACGTTACCACGTGTTTCATTTTTGTTATATTGATATAACCTACTTTGGAATCATAAGTGTACCAATTCCACTCCCCTTCACATAGTTTAACTCTTATAATGTGGTTTCTTTTCTTTTTTACTTTGTAAACAGTGTCAAGTATAGCTGAATATACAAGAGAAAGCGTATCCCAGTTAACCTTAGGATACGCTTTACGAACTTGTTTATTTGGTTTGAGTATGACCACAAAAAATAAATGCCTTTATGATAAACTCTACAGCCCTGTATTTTACTATAGGTACACCGCGAAGGTATACGTTAATGCCCAGGAGCATTAACAACGCGCAGGGTTCAGGCTCATTTGAAGAAGAGTTCTTTGTTAATGTAAGCGATTAAACTTACAAAGTGTTTAAAGAACGAAAATGATTATAGTGCCTGATCAATTAAGATCAAGCACTATTTTTAATATTACTGTTGCTGAGTTGTATCAGTATCAGTAGTTGCTGGTGTTGCAGGTGCTGCTGAAGAAGCGGATTTCTTAGCAAAGAATTTCTTATATGCTACGAAACCTACTGCTGCAAGAACAAGGATAATAATGAGTGTTTTCATACATTATTATTTACTCGTTGAACAGGCCAAACATATTCAATATTGTCTGGTACATCAGGCCATTTAGGTTTATAGTACTCCGGATATTTTCGTATTAGATTTGATTTGTGACTAAGATGTAACTGCTCATCACCGATCCACTTAGGGTACGATAGTGGTTTAGTTAAATCCGTGTATTTAGCTATTTTATCATAGCACGTGTCTTTATAACCACGAGCTTTCCACTCTAAACAAATAGTTAACCCATAACTGACTAAAGCTTGCTCGTATCCACGCCACATTTCACGTGCCGGGTGGTTTTTCCAACCCTTATAATCAGGCTTGTTAAGTGAGTTTAATAACTGCAATACCTCGACACGCTGCTTGCCAAGTCGTTTCATGTCGAGAGCTTTTGCAGACTCTTTAAAGGTAGAATACGGTAAAAACGTTTGCATTACAATAATATAGAGCGTAAATAAAAATTATCAAATGAGTAAAGTAGCATTTATTACCTCTATAATGGGAAATTTTGAAGCAACGTGCAAGCCTTTTGTTAAGCAAACTATTGATTCAGATTTTATATGTTTTACTGATAACCCTGATATACCAGCAAATGGGTGGATAGTAGATACCGATCCTTATTGGAAAACTCACCCAAGTAAAATGGATGATGGGTTTGGCATAAACTCAACAAGAAAATCAGAAAAAATAACTAAATGGGCACCGAGTTTTGATTCTCCTTTAAATAGTAATCACCACCCCTTTAATTTAGCCAAGTACTATAAACAAGCCTGGCACAATATACCACGCTTAAAAGAATACGATGTAGTTATATGGTTAGATGGTACAATAGAGATTACTAAACCGGATGTTGCTGAGTATATGTTACAGTTGTGCGAAAAATATTATATTGTTAGTTGGCACCATGAGTTGAGAGGTGGGCATTTATCATGGGAGGCTTCAGCTTCATTTGTTGCAAAATATATAGACAAGCTCTATTATGGTAACTACCAACCGTATCAAGACGTGATAAGACAGTATCACGAATATATTGAACAAGGTTATGATGAAAGTTACTGGGTAAACAAGGTAAAACGGACGGAAGGTAGAGGTGGACATCCTTCAAGTGAGTGGGGTGGTAGTAATCACTTTGGAATGTGGATTACGTGCTTTGTTGCGTTCAAAACAAATTGTACGCAAGTAGAAGATTTCTTAGACAAGTGGTATTTGCAAACGCTTAAGTACACTACACAAGATCAAGTAGGCTTTCCTAAAACCGTACAAGATACCGGTCTTATACCATATACATTACCAGATGAAAGATTTCCAGGTAATAAACCTCATGAATATACTTCTATATTCATAAAGCACGATCACCAAAAATAACTACACTCAGCGTACCCAGTGTTGCGCTAATACCATTAAGCTTAACCACAACCACATAGTATTAAAACCGACTAATGTAGGTAGTGCTTTTTTACGGCTTGCCCATATCAGTGTAGCGCTGGTGATTAGAGTTAGATAGTAAAACTGCCAAATATTAATACCAAAGATCAAACCCGGTATAATAATGATAGCTTTAGCTGTCCAAGATAAACACTCAATAGTATTATAGTTAGTCCAGTATTCTTTTGTAAACCACATTGCATAACACTCTTTAACGTGTTTCCAGCTAATAAATGTATACAGCGCTGTAATCATTGCTGCCCATATTAATGTTGCGAATAGTATTTGATGTGTTGTCATAAAATTATTTGCGTTGTGCTAACACCTGTACATCCCATACTTCCCGAATATAAGCAACGTATTTGTGTAAAAAGTTCTTAGCTTCATCTAAAGTATCTAATTGATGGTAACCTTCAGGTGGTAAATCAGCGCCAGGCATGCTTAGATCAGCCATAGCGCCAATCATCGGTTTAAACTTACTGTTATCAAGCTGACGTATAACAAGATAACAGCAACGATAATCCCATCGTTCCCAAATACCGCATTGTAAGTCTTTCCACTTCGAAGCGGCTTGTCTACGTAAGAATGCTTTATTCATAGTACCTATAATGGTACAGTTAGTCGTTTACTGCAAGCTTAATCAGCTGTAACAGAACCGAAAGCTATTTTATTACCACGAAAGGTTGTTATAATCCAACTTACATTAGCTGAATGGCTTAATGCTCTTAGAGCTGGTAAATTAGGAATTGCTTCCTTGCCTTGCACGGTAAAGTACTGAGCATCTGCTGTAAGGTAATAGATACCGGTTGCAATGTCAGCGCCATCGTTGTAAAGTGCTTTTTGCTCTGCAGCAGTAAGCTCTTTAACATTTTCAATTATGTTTATTGTCATTTTTTATTGTTAAATAAAGTCTCTATAATCTGTATTATCTATACTTTTCTTAGGAGGTCCACTAAAAAATATCGCATCAGGATTATTTATGTGTAACCACTCTCTAAAACTACGTGGAAAATCGGCGGTAAACATTTTAACCGTTTTACCATCTATAGTGGTATCCCTTTCAATACATAATAAAGCCTTAACTGCATCTTGTTGAAAAGATGCCAATTTACATTCAAAAGCAATCTGTCTGAAATCAGCAGTCATAGTAAAAAAAGAGGGCATAGTATGTAGACGGAATACTATGCCCTCTGTGTATTGTATTTATGTATTATCGTGATTGACGAACCTTAGCCCAGCGGCCCTTTTCGTCGCGAACGTTATAGAAGCGAGGTTGTAGAACTACTTGACTCGAACGATTAATAAAACCAAGTACGTTATACTTAGTAGGATTAAAACGACGAGTAACTGCATTCATACGAGCTTCAACACTTTCATCACCGAGGGTGCGGGTGTAGATATCTTTAATAATCACGTTTTCACTGATAGTTGTGCTGTTCATAGGATTTATATTACTATATGAGTATAGTACATGTTTGAACATTTTCTACTTGTTTTTTAATAAAAACATAAAAAAACCGTATAGTGTGACGCTATACGGTTTATATAAATGGTTAGCAGATTTAATTTAACTCCACCTTTGGGCAATTAAAGCAGCTGATAGAGTATTCTTATTCCAATCTTGTGCAGTGTAATTAGCGCCTGTTAGAGCTTGTACAACATGTGTACCTACACCGTTAATAACTACAGCTACTTCTTGTTTACCAGGAGAATCGATAATTTTCGTAACAGGTAGTACTGTTGTAGTAAGAATATCTTTCGATACAGGGTTTGTAATTGAAACTGGAGTTGGTAAAACGACTTTGAAGCTCATAGATATATATATTTATATATTATTGTACTAAAAACCACGTATAATAATTTATTTTTGTAGATATCTACACTATTGAATTACATAAGGATATAATAAGTATTCTCTTACAATACATGAAACAATATATAGTCGTAATAGGTACATATGATGAAAACACTACAGAGCAAATTGTACTCAAAGAAATTAACGTTGTGGCAGATAATATGTATCAAGCTCATAAAGACGCACTATACAAATGTAATTGGCAAGAAAAACAAATAGTGTTACGTATATTTAATGCAAAAAATAGAGCATTAGTGTTTGATTTTCAAAAAGGGTTTTTAAAAGACGAATTTTAAGTTAAAACGTGTACTTAAAATAATCAATTTCATCTTTATAGGTTTCTCTTACTAATTCTACTAACTCCGGGGTGTAATAATCCTTGTGAGGTTTTGTTCTTAGTTTAGAGACATTTAAAGATTTAAGCTGTGTATATGGTATATTAATTATTTTGCATATCTCTTTTAAATCTGTATCCAGCTTTTCATACTGTCCAACATAGTCTAAGGCTAAATCCCCGTTTATTTTGTTTTTATAAAGGTAATCAGTTTGTTTACCGAAATGCCACCCCTCGGAGTAATCATTGCTTTTAGCTTTTTTGCATGCCCATTTAATACAATTTTCAAAATTACCGTGTCTTTTTATATTAGCGGGTTCCAAGTAGGTATATGCGCTCACTAAACGCTCCCAAGTGTTTCTAAAAAATGCAAATTTATAATAACTGTTCAATGTAGCTTCATCCACATAATTTTTCATACCATTGTATGTGAGATGCTGGGTCATTACTTTATTATGTATACCGAACAAAACATCTTCATTAAAAATTCTGTAATCTCTATCTCCAGGAGATAAGAACTGTTCAATAGAATAACCCGCCACTTTGGGGACATGAAAGAAAATAATTTTTTTATCTCTAAAAATCATATTATATTTTTACCTATTTTGTTGTCATCTAATCCATATTTAACTACTTTAATACCTTCATTTGCAGGTACCCAGCTTTTTAAATAATGATGATGATAATATTTATTTAATGTTTTTATACTACGATTGTTTAAAATACACTTTATGCTTGGATTGTTTTTGCATGCTTCTAATACACTCTCTCCACTTTCACTTGTATCTATTTTTAAGTACTTCTTTATTTCGTTACCAAAAAAAGGAGGACCGTGACGATTTACTGTGATAATATTTTCTACTATTTGATTAAAAAAAGCACTATTAGCAGCGCCCGCGAAAATTCCGTTAGGTAACCAAGGCGCATCTAAATATTCTACGGTAAAAAATAAATCTGTATTTTCATCAAACAGATTATTAAAATTTTTTAAACACTCAATATCTACATCTGCATAAATACCGCCAAACTTATTAACCACATAATAGCGTAGTATATCTGCTTGAAACGCGTACTTTTTAATTTTACCGTGTAAATTAAAGAAAAATTTTATATCAGAAGGCAAATCTGGCAAGTTATTATCTGTCCAAAGCATGTAAGTGTAATCTGGATGTAAAGCTTTCCATGTTTTTGTACAATCTTGACAGTATTTAGGAATCGGGTCTGGCCCGACCCAGACCTGATGTATTATTTTAGGTATCATTTATTACTTTAAAAGCGTTAATTTTGCCTCTTCGTATAATTTATTTATAGCATCTTCACTGACGATATCTTTAAAGTGCATTTTTATCGGTGTAACATCTAATTCGAGTTCTAAATGACCTATAAAATAATTACGTATTTTATTCTCTAAAGTGAGAGGGTACTGTACTCCTTCTGGTCTACCAAATCTGTGCATCCATCTTAAAAAGGGCAAACACATAGCTTTTTTACCAGCTTTGCGGTATTTTTCATGAATGTAGCCTTCCTCTCCCCCAAAGCCTCTAAAATTAGAGTTAAATCCAAGCCAGCAATTTTTACGACACGAAAAAATACCTAATCCCATTGCAGGTATTTCAAACGCTTCCCCGTCAGGGTTGTTACCTCTTATATCATTCCCCCAAATTCCCCACATTTGCGACCTCCAAAGCAAGTCCCAATGAGTCGCAGTAGTATGTAGGTTATCGTAAAGCATTGGGCCCGATAAAAGATTGCCATCGTCTTTTTTACTATCGTAATAATCTATTAACTTTTTTATACTACCAGGTACTAAAAATACGTGACAATCCATTACGAGTACATACGGTGTATTAGCATATTCAAAAATTTTAGTTCTTATAGCTGTACTACTATACTCAGTAAACGGTATATATTGAAAGGGTTCTTTAATATGTTTGGTAAAATCCTTTAAAGCCTTACCGTGTCCGCTTCCCGGGTTGTTGTCTATAATAATAAATTCTATATCGTTTATTACCTCAGAATGATACATGCGTAGAGCTTGTATAGTGAAATACACACCATTAAAATCATCATAAGTAGTAAAACCTATCGTGAGTTTTCTCATATTTTGTATTATTTATACAGTTTCTAAAAAAACTCAAACTACACTAAATTAATAAGGTGATGGGGTAGTAGTAGTGGTGGTAGGTGACGGGGTTGTTGTAGTGGTAGTAGTACTGGATGTTGTGTAACTTGTAGTACTCGATGTAGTACTGGAGGTTGTACTACTTGTCGTGCTTGATGTAGTACTGCTTGTTGTGCTCGATGTAGTACTGCTTGTTGTGCTCGATGTAGTACTGCTTGTTGTACTCGAAGTAGTGCTACTTGTTGTGCTCGATGTAGTACTGGAAGTTGTGCTCGATGTAGTACTGGAAGTTGTGCTCGATGTAGTACTGGAAGTTGTACTACTTGTTGTGCTTGATGTAGTACTGGAGGTTGTACTACTTGTTGTGCTTGATGTAGTACTGGAGGTTGTACTACTTGTTGTGCTTGATGTAGTACTGGAGGTTGTACTACTTGTTGTGCTCGATGTAGTACTGGAGGTTGTACTACTTGTTGTGCTTGATGTAGTACTGGAGGTTGTACTACTTGTTGTGCTCGATGTAGTACTGGAGGTTGTACTACTTGTTGTGCTTGATGTAGTACTACTTGTTGATGTAGAACCTGGGGGTAGTGTCGGGCGAGGTGTATGGGTAGGTGTTACGGTCGGGGTTATTGTTGGGTGTAGTATAGGTGTAACTGTAGGTGTAGGTGTAACCGTAGAAGTCGGTGTTACTGTTGGTGTAGGTGTTACAGTTGGTGTTGGTGTTGGAGTGCCTGGAGAATAACCACCACCAATAACAGGCAACTGCTTTTTAATTATAGGTGCTACTAACTTTAATATTGCAAGTTGTATATTATATATACCTTTAAGTGTTCTATTAATAACATCTGAAGTTACAAACTCGTTACTATGTATAAAATTGTTTTGGTCAACGTAGAATGGTGTTGCAATATCTGTACTGCTTAAAGGTACAACAGAAAAACCAGTTGCATTAGTTGCTAATAAATTACCGTTGTTATCCAGACTGATTAAATACTTACCTTGTATTGCTTTGTAAAGAATTTCGTGGTTTTGTAAAAGTCTTAATAAACTCTTATTATATATCCAGTCTTGTATATATTCATTTGAATCTATAGTGATAGCTGATAACGGTAAAATAAGAGGATTGACTTTTGTGGTATCAAATAGGTTTAAAGTATGAGGTATATCAACATATTTGAATACTCTCTTGTTTGTAGCTAAAAAGAAATTGAGACGGTTATCAATAAATGCAGATTTAAATGTTTCTTCATTAGGGGTACCGTCACCGATACTATCCGCATTAGGTTCAGAGAAACGGTTTAACGCAATACCATTAGTTAAATATTTATATACATTTCTATCAGTAATAAAATATAAAAATGCACCGGTTGGGTCTATTACCATTTTGTTTATGTTGGTAGTAGATTGTATGTTAGCGCTTGGTGTAATGTATCCTGAGTTGCTTGGAACCGGAAACGAATTTATTAAATTACTGTCACTATCAATTTCAAATACTTTATAAGGTGAATTAAAATAATAATTTGCAGGTGTTGGTGTAGTATTAGATAAATTGGAATTAAAACCATTATTACCTAAGGCTTGAACTGCAAAACCAGCATATGTAATGCCTGAAGCAGCTGCATATGTTACAGTATTGACATTGGTGTAAGGTACAACAGCGTTTGCACTTGCCATAACTACATCCGTTAAACGAGCATACTTTTGACCACCATTCACTAAACCATAAAGAGCAAAAGCTGAAAGTGTGTGTGTATTATTGTTTATTAACCGTAATCCATCATGTACCCATGAAATGGTGTATGTAGTTACACCACTGGCACTGTTAACTAATGTAACATTTGTTAAAACTGGTTCTACTGGTGCAAACGTTTGAGCTAATACAAAAACGTTATTGTTAATAGGGTTAACTTCAATACGTTGTGCACTGTATGCACTTAGAGCATCTACATAAATTGTGTTTACCCAATTCAATGCAGTATTGTAAACCTTTACACAACTATTCAAACTATCACAAACATATAATAAACTATTACTTGCTTTAATTTCAGTAGGAGTATTAAAGTTGTTTTTATCTGATAAACTACCTGTTGTACCACCCACACGCTGTACGCTTACTAAAGAAGAACTCGAAACCGAATCACTTATTACTAAGTTAGCTTTATAAACAATGTTTTGATCAAGTATAAACAATTCATTGTTTATAACGTCAATGGCGCTGATGCTATTAAATGAAGGCACGCGGTGCCCTAAGTTTGTCGCACTTAATACTAATGTATTACGCCAATCATTTGTGCGTACCTGTATATGATCAGGAATACTACCAGATAAACTATAAGCAATAAAATTATAGTAATCTGGTGCAGTATTATTAGCAAACTGATAAGACTTAATGTCTTTAATGGTGCCATCTGCTACACCGTAAGCGCTAATAACACCAAAAGAGTTGTCTTGATTTAAACCGTCAATGTTTGTATGCCATGCAAATGCAGAAGCATTAGAAGTTGCTACTGAATTGCTGTTTGCACATAATTGAGCGCACCATTCAACTAAAGTAAGCTTATTATTAGGGTTTAATAATTGCGCAATGTTGCTTATGTAATTAAAATTATCGTTTAATTTTGTAAAAGAAGCATTAATTACATCACTTACAGCCCACTCATTTGAACCCACCAATACATCAGATAACTGATACGGTAAAGTAGGTATTTGTGTGATAGGGTTAAAATAGTTGTCAATATTATACGTTGGTAAACTATCTTTTATGTAGAATCTATTTGGAATGTAACGTGCTTGTGCGCTGCGTCCGGAATAAGCAGCTGCAGATACAGAATATGCAGATGTTGTAGGAGCCGCAACAGGGTAGGAATATATTAAAAAGTTTTCAGCGCTTGGTTTACCAGTATATGTAGAGCTTAAACCGTTTACACCTACACCCCAGTTAATACTGTACCCCGTTACACCGACTGAAGTAGGATAAATACTTTCAACCCAAACTGGAGTATTTGTAAGAGCGACCGTCCATGGTGTGTATACTGCTAATTTACCAGGAGGGGGAGGTGTGGGTGTAGGAGCAGGGGTAGGGGTGGGTCCGTTTACTATTAATGTTTGTTGACCGATAATCACATCAGCATATGAATCTGTATACGCTCTGGCCTGTACTACATATGTACCTGTACCTAATAAACTGGAGTTTAAAGTGAACTGCCAACCTGGATTGCAAGGACAGGTGCTACCGCATTCTACTTGAGCAATAACAGGACAAACATCAGTGCGGGTAACATTACCTGGTGATGTAAAAGGATTGGTGAGTCCGGGCCTGGTAATTAAATGCCCAGTAGTATCGTATATAAAAATATGTACTTGATTTACATTAAACCAATTTGAACCTTGTTGATATGCTGCCCACCCATACCCGGTTATTGTAGCGCCATTAAAAACTGGGGTACTAAGAAAATCAAGACTACCTATAGGCGATTGATTGAACCCTGGTACCGGTGTTGGAGTAGGGGTTGAGGTTGCAGCAGGTCCAGTAGGTGTTGGTGTTGGGGTAGGTGTAGCACCGTATGTACCACACGAGCTACCGGTATAACCTATACTTCCGGTATTAATAATAATTGAACCATCAATTGCACATATAATATCTGAATAACCGTAGTCTTGACCGGTGTTGGCAACGTTTACAACATTACCATAGCAATCTGTATATTGGTAAATTGCTGCATATAAATCCGGCCCTCCATAATTAGCCGAATATATGATATAGGTAGAGCAATTTGCCATAGTCGTGTATTACTTACTCCCAGACTATATTACGCAATTGAGTATATGCAGGGGCTGTGTTAATAGCAGCTGTTCTTATATTGTTTTCCACTATAGCCTGTACAGATGGATCAGTTATAGTAGAATTTTTAATTCTTATATCATAAAATTGAGATTTAGAACCAGGTAAGCGGTGCAAGAAGAATCTTTCAATTTCTTCTATATATCCGCGGGTGCCTGTAGGTATTACCCACGATAAGTCATCAAACTGATTGCTACGATAACCTCTAAATATCGCTTTTATATCCGAGTTATTAAGAGTATTATTATAAAGACGTACATCTGCTATATAACCATTAAACAGATATGTTTCTGGTAATTGTATCCATTGGTTTAAGAATCCTACCTTGAAGTTAGTTGTACCTAATGCAATTTGCGGGTTGTTCTTATAATTGTATATACTATATAATACTTCAAGCTTTACAAGATCAGTAAATTGGTCTACCAATTTACCATCTACATATAATGCAGCCGCATTGGTAGGATCGTATGTTACTGCAAAGTGGTGCCAGCCTGGTTCTAAAGCAGAAGTACCAAAGTTTAATGTTAAGTAATTAGGTATATTATTAGTGAGTGTAGTATCTTGCACTGCCAATCTTACTTGTATACCTGGAGTGTTAACTTTAGGCGCTATGTATTTTCTTTGATAATCAAAACCTGTACTATCTCCACCCGGTATTAAACCAGGCACGCTTAACTTATTAACAACATTACCATTTGTATCTATTTTATAGATGCACTGAGATTTGCCGTCAATTACTAACCCATAATACTCAATACCTGTAGCAGTGTTTACAGCAATAAAATTAATTACCCGGGTACTATATGTTGTAATAACTGGATCAGTAGTATTGATTTGTTTATTCCAAATTATATTACCAAAATTATCGGTTTTTAATAAGAATTTAGAGTTATATGCAATCCAAATGTTATTATCTTGATCGCAGTTAACGTATTCAGGGTTGGCTACATTTAATACACCGATGTTGTTTCTATTTAACACCCATTTGTTAGCCATTGTGCCTGAATTACCGTTACCAGAAAGAGTAAACACATTGTTGTTGTTATCAACGCAACCATTTGTACCTGACCATATGTCCCAACCACTTACTGCAGCTGCAGAGGTAATAGGTGCATTGGAATTAAACCAAACAGTATTGCCATAAAGATCTACAACAAAATTATTATAACCAATAGTATCACCATAGCTTATAAGATTACCAGTACTGGACCATGTAGCAGCTACTGCAGTACCATTTGAAGGATGGTGCTTGGTTACTATGTTACCACTACTCAATATATAAGCATCTACAAATGGTGCACCGCTTGTTGCTGTATAAAAACCAGTTAATGCAGTTAAAGGTGCTTTGTAGGTATTTAAATCGTTAGGATCAAACGTAGAAAGGTTTTTCTGATTTACAAGATTATCTAAAACATAATAATCCTTATCATATGTCTGTCTTACTATTACATTTGGTGTACACCAAGCTGATACAAGATTTGATGTAGTGTTAAAAGTATTATAAGGAGTTGTTTGTAGTAAATTAAACGCTGTGTTGTATGTTTGTAAAGCCCCACCGTTACTGTTATACGTTGCAACTGTAAAGTACGGGGTTAATATGCGATTATTATTAAATACACCTATACCACCATTAAAGTAATTACCGACAATTTGATCTCCTACAATGTTACTCCAATCTTTTTGATAAGCAAAGAATGAAAGTGTGTTACCGTTTGTATTAAAATCGCTATTTTGTGTATCTATATAGCCATATGTAGTTCCGACATCGTAATACGGAGAACTTAAAGTAGAATCTGTTACACTGTTATTTTCTGTAAAACCTACTATAGCACCAGCAGTCATTCCGTCAACACTGTTAGTTAAATTAGAGCCCCAACTATCAATTAAGTATGTTAAACCTGAAATGCTGTTAACAATATTAACATTGTCGTTTCTACCGTTACGGTGATAGTAATACAATACACCTGGGTCAAAAGTACTTGTTGAAGGTACATCATACACTAATGTAGGATAGTTGTTAGCGCTATCTGTTAATGCACCGGAAAGATAAAGTATAGTGGTAAAAGGTATACCTGCACTTAATATAGCCGGGTTAAAATACCTATCTACCCACACCGGACGGATAGGTGTAGCAGCGTTAGGGTTACCTGCTGATAGCCATGAACAAAAATAAACACCTTTGCGAGGGTTATTAGTACTATCTCCCCAGCTGCTATAATTTTTGTAGTCTGCTACCTTTTTATAAATTCTATCTGATCTAAATGGTGTAATATCTGCTCTTGCACCATAATCAACCAACGTTGATACACTTAATGGTGTGGTGGTGGTACCATATGGATAATGAAAATACGTGTCTTTGTCTTGAGTGAACGTAATCTTAGATGTATTAGCGTTGTAACCTAAATGTATTTTATTAAACCCATCTGCTTCGTTAAGGCCGGTATAAATTTTTGTATAATTGCGTAACTGTTGATTCAACACGGCAGTTTGATCGTGTAAGGGAGAGTAATAATTTTTTAAAATACTAATATTAGTATCAACAGGTTCAAAAGCTGATACAGTTTTAAAAGCTGCACTAATAAGATAATTAAACGGAACATTACCAGTGCTGTTGTTAACAGCTAATTCATTTGTAATATTTTTATATTTAATAAGATCAGATTGACCATACGCTTGTAAATAGTTGTTTGCGTTATTGTTGCTGAGTCTGGTTGCACGGAATATATTGTTAACCGGTACGTTTAAATTATTATGAGAAGAGGCTGAAAGACCGGTAAAATCTAAATAAACTAAAGGTGTTTCATGAGATGTTAACCATTTAGTGTTTATACCAGGCGCTACTGAAATAAATGAAATAGCATCACCACTTAAATTGTAATAATATGTATAATAACTTGGGTCTAATATGTTGTTAATTGTACATCCAGATACACTATTTAAACTACTGTTACAAACCAAATAAAGATTATTAAAAATATCATTATTTGGTATTTGGTAGTATATTTGTACTGTTCTGGCAGATAAAGGAAAATATAAATTAAATACCGTAGCAGAAAGAATATTACTTGTAAGCGAAATTGTACTGCCGTTTATATTGGTAGGGTCAGTAGCGTATAAATAGTTGCCTGTATAGTCTGTAATAAGTGTACTATACACATAACTTTCAGGTGCCGGGGCTGAAACAGGGGCTATATAATCACTAAGCTTTATATTATTGGTTAATAATAATAATTGTTCGTTATTAAGACTAACATCTATAGCATTAGATAAAAGTCCGTTGTTATCGAAGTCTAATCCATCGTTAGTGTAGACAATTCCATCATTAAAGGATATATTATTATCATATCCATAATTTAGTAGAACTGGTGCTGCACTTAAAATCATATATTATACTTAGTTAGTGCCTTTCATTATGGAAGTACTGTAATAGTATGATCTGCTGTAACTTGTATTAAATTAGCTTTTTTATCTACAGGTATACACACTATATCTCCACCACTAAGTGTGCGTACACCAGATATAGGTACATTTACCCCACTAAGCGTTAGATTTACTTTGCTTGGAATGTGTTTATTGCTTAATAAAGCTGTTTTTATATCATTAAATGTAAGCATAAAATAGGTATAAGATTAACAGTAATCAACTATATTGAAACCGCCGTGTATAATATCGAATCCATCTGCAAAGCACAAGTTACCGTAATAACTGTATGGATCACCAGCTCCTTCACCAGTATCAAAAGAAGCATCACCACCACCACAGCTGTTGGTGTTTACTGTGACTTGACCGTTTTCATCGTAATACAAATCAACTGAGAAACATATAGTAGGAGTTGGTGTTGGTGTAGGTGTATCTGTTGGACCAGGTTCTGGTGTAGGTGTAGGGGTTGGAGTATCAGGTGGAGGTTCCGGTGTTGGTGTCGGAGTAGGTGTATCAGGTGGAGGTGGCTCCGGAGTAGGAGTTGGTGTAGGTGTATCTGTTGGACCTGGTTCTGGTGTAGGTGTGGGGGTTGGGGTATCAGGTGGCGGTGGCTCCGGAGTAGGCGTAGGTGTCGGTGTATCTGTTGGAGCAGGTGTAGGTGTAGGTGTCTCAACTAACGCGAACACTGCAGTAATTGGTAAATCAGCTGCAGGCATAGTAAATGAGAATGGATTATCCGTAGTTATAAATGCATGACTGGTTGAATTTTCCCAATGGTCAAAGCGAGTAACACCTACTATCGGATACGCTTCGATAGATACGGAAGCTCCTACTGTATACGATCCACCACCTGTTGTTCCACCGTAACCTGCAGGATCTACTGAAAGATTAACATTATATGTAGGTACAGGTGTTGGTGTTGGGGTAGGTGTTAAAGTTGGTGTAGATGTCGGTACAAATGGTGTTGGAGATGGTGTTGGTGTAGGTGTTGGTGGAGGTGGTTCAGGTGTTGGAGATGGTGTTGGTGTTAGAGTGGGCGTAGCTGTTGGTTCAATTGGTGTTGGAGACGGTGTTGGTGTGGGGGTTGCTGTTGGGCTATAGCAAATAGAACCTTGTACATAATATCCATTATCAATTGTAGGCACTTCACCAGGATATACACAAATAGGGCTGGAGGTTGCAAAAGGAGCTAATGTAAACGGACCATATATTACACCATCACAACCCTTATATGAATAATGTACAGCACTGTCATCTGCATGTACTGTAAAGTTGTAACAATTACCTGGTATAGGTGTTAAGGTTGGGGTAGGTGTTAAAGTAGGTGTTATCGTTGGTGTTACTGTAGGGGTAGGTGTAACGGTTGGGGTAGGTGTTGCAGTTGGGTTAGGTGTAGGTGTTAAAGTAGGTGTTACCGTTGGGGTAGGTGTAACGGTTGGGGTAGGTGTTGCAGTTGGGTTAGGTGTAGGTGTTAAAGTAGGTGTTACCGTTGGGGTAGGTGTTGGGTTTACTGTATAATTTGCAGTAATCGTTACATCACTATTAAGAACTGTTATAGTTGTATTTGAAGAGTATTGATCTCCTATAGTACCGCTGCCACCTGTAATAGACCAGTTTGTAAATGTTGTACCACCAGGAACCTCTGAAGTAATATTATATGTACCATTTGTTACGTATGTATCAGTATAATCGATATGACCGATTCTCACAAAACCATTATTAATTATTAAATGATATGTCGGTATAGGTGTAGCTGTTGGAGACGGTGCAGGTGTTAATGTCGGTGTAGGTGTGGGTTCAAACGTTGGAGTGCCCGTAGGAGTTACCGTTGGTGTTG
>Ga0208388_1000068_pt1 | contig 32976 bp, 56 predicted proteins | sample CryBogCBH18Jul07_FD_185511 | JGI IMG/M metagenome (GOLD analysis project Ga0208388, IMG submission 185511) | Freshwater microbial communities from Crystal Bog, Wisconsin, USA - CBH18Jul07 (SPAdes) (version 2) | ecosystem: Environmental > Aquatic > Freshwater > Lake | place: Crystal Bog...
CATAGCTTATCCGCCTTGCGTTCGGTATACCAATATTCGGCAATCCTAATGTCTTCACGCATTACCCATTCGGCGTTGGAATCACCCGTTCCGCGTTGTGTGAATCCCGCGCCATCATCGGCCCCTGGATACATTTTGCGGAATACTTCCTTGCTAACCACTTGGGTGATTAGGCACTTTTCGGCATCGGAACCATCCGGCAATATGCTATTTGGATCAAAATAAACCGTGAATGGGTTGTGGATAGGCTTGATGTAGATTTCTTGATCGAACGAATCTTCACGCACATAATCCGTTTCAATGCGCCAATAGCCAAATCCCATGCGAACGGCATAATTGAATGCGTTGTCATAGGCGTGATCGGCATCGGATTGAACTTCAATATGGCGGCAAATGCCGGTTAGGATTTCCGCAACCTTGGCATCCGATTGGTTGTTCATGCCGTGAACTTTGATGCGGGGGCGTTGTTGCCTTTGTTGGTTGGTTACTTGGCGAACATAAGCATCAATCTTGTTGATGGTTAGGCAAGGGCGGGCTTCCAAAGAACGGCTATTTTGTATTTCAACGGGCCATTGATCCCCCGCCGCAAACTTTAAGTCTTCCAACGCTTCCGAACGGTTGTTAGTATCGGCATCATTGGCCAACTTTAAGAACTTTTTGGCTTCATCAATCCGTGGATCGAATTCCGTTTGGTTATCGGCCATAAATTACCCCATCCAATTGCTAGGTTCGTAAACCGGTTTTTTAACAACCATCTTTTTAGGTTCTTGGATCATTAACCCAAGCATCCTAAAGGCATCGGCACCATGCGAATATTGATCGTGTAACGGTGTTCGGCTAAATTGCTTAGTATCGGGATCAACTTCATAGCGATAGTGACGTAAACATTGTAGCCCATCGGCACAATTTATTCTATCAAACCAACAATTAGCGAAAATAGTTCGTGCGGCGTTGATGCTATCGGCAATCGGTGTGCGCGGGATAATCCTAGTTTTATAACCGGCCGAACGCACAATTTCTTCAATCGATCGCCCCGCCGCCGCCAATGTCTTGTTTTCGGCATCATGGGGAAGCCATAGCGTATCAAACACATATCCAAAGGTTTGCATCTTGGCCAATATGGCGCTTATGGTTTCTTGGGATGTTTCAAAATAGCGGATTAGGCGTGTTTCCATGCCCACAAACTGAACAAACCACAATGCCGTTGCATCCGCCCAACCTAAGTCAAAAACAACGTGAACCGGCTTAATAGGATCATAAGGAACTTTTCCAATCCTTTCTTGAAGATCGGCCAATTGGATTTCCTTGGCAAATACGGCACCATCAACGGTTTGGCGGCATATTCCTTCCCAAACCATGTTATAGGCTTCCAAATCACGCATCTTTAGCGTGTCTTTTTCCATCCGCAATACTTCGGGGAACCAAGGGTTATCGTTCCAATTGATCTTTTGGATAACCGCGTTTTCCGGCGTGTGGATCACGAATCTTTGGTAGGTTTCATCCGTTTCTAGTTCCGGATTGAACGAAACCCATATTTCGGATTCTTCTTTTCGGATAGTTGGAATCAATGTATCCCATGAACGCTTGGAAACCGTCTGAGCTTCTTCCACCCAACATACATCCACACCTTCATAAGATTTAACGTTGGCCACGTTGTTCTTTAAGCCAACAAAGTTAAATTCCGATCCGTTCTTGCCCCTAATCGTTCTATCCGTTATTTCATAAAAATCGTTAAGTTGTAAGGCGGTGATTTGATCGCACAATAGCTTGTGAACCGAATCCTTAATGGATGTTTGGAATTCCCGTGCGCACAATACGCGGGTTGTCTTATTGGCCGCAATGATTAACAAAGCCCTGGCAATCCCCCAAGATTTCGCGCCCCCTCTGCCGCCGTAAAGCACTTTATAGCGTGCCGGTTGGAATAGGCATTGAAGTTTAAGCGGGAATTCAACATTAGCTTGCATTAGGGTTGGCCCCCATAAAGCAGGGTTGATAGGACAACACTTCTATGAAACCCATCACGGCGCTAACCCGTTTTGCCAACACGGATGATCCGAATCATACGTCTTGGGGCTTCACAAATGAAACCGATATGGCCGTTAACAAAGGTGCGCCGTTTTCACCCGTTATTTCTTGCTTAACGCTTTCACGATACTTCTTAGGGAACCTAGCCGCCATCGATCGTGACCAAATACTAGCGTTCAACTTAGCCGCATCCTTATGTTCTAACAAGTATGCTTGGGCTTGATCTTCCCACCATGTTTGTTCCGCAATCTTGGCTTCTTCCAAGGCGTGCAAAAAGTCAGGATAAGCATCCCGCCATGTATACATTGTTCTTAATGATACATTTAAATATGTAGATATTTGTTCTACACTTTTGCCTAGTTTGCCCAATTCCACCACCTTATCGCAATAGGCGGGATCATATAGGGTTGGGCGGCCCATTAAACTCATTTCTTTTTAGCCTTCTTTTCGGCTTCACGCTTTTCGGAATAAGCAATCGCCACGGCCTGTTTTACCGGCTTACCGGCTTTAACTTCCGTTGCGATGTTCTTTTTGAACGCTTCTTTTTTGGTTGATTTGATTAGTGGCATTAGCAATTCCAATTCTTTAATGATGCCTTAGCCCGTTCGGCGGGGCCTTTGGCGTTCTTAACAACCCCTTCCATGCGGGCACAAAATGATGCCTTTCGGCCTTTATCCTTTTCCGTTTTGGGATTAGGTGCGGGTGCCTTTAGATGGCTTCCGTTTTTTACATTGTATTCCGCACGCCCCTTGGCCGTCATTCCGGCACCCTTTTCCGTTGGGTTATAAGTTTTGCCCTTACCCGTGGTTTTGTGTTCAATGGGTTTATCGTGCTTTTTCATTTTTTAGCCGTTTTTGCAGATTGTTTAAATGCTTCGGCCGTTGGTGCGCCCTTTGATCCAACCTTGCGCATCTTTTCCACGGGCTTGCCTTCGGCCTTTTCACGCTTAATGCGTTCTTGTTTGGCATGAATATTAGCGTATAAACCGTTTTTCATTCGATTTCCTCCACAAAACACACATCTTGCCAACTCATTACCAATAACTTTTCATCGTTATCTTTGAATTCCGTGTATTTAAGATATTCGTCTTTGTAATCTTTGGCCAATGTTCCAAAATACACTTTGTCACCGATGTTTAGCCCTTCTTCTTTGGCTTCATCACCAACGGCAACAATGTAACCACAAGTATCCGCTTCGGCGGTTTGAATCCATAGTTCGGATTTGATGCGCCTTTCTGGCTTTACAAATATCTTATCGCGTAATGGCTTAAACATTTTTCTTTGGCCTTCCCTTTTTTCTTGGCGGTTCACTTAAAACCGGCAAATCAATTAATTCCCTTGTAACGTGGGAAAAAACGCCCGAATCCGGTTCGGGCAAAGGCTTGGCTACTGCAAATTCTCCACACCATTCGTTTTGCGAACGTGTTTGATAAACGGGAAACCGGCGGCAAGTGCCAAGATCATGGCCCAAATAATACCGGCATCGCTTACAATTGTCATTAACCATGTCTAACTACCCTCTTAGTTGGATGCGGCTAGAAGTGCCCCCTTGATGCTCCTTGGGGGCATTTCGCTTTTTACATTCCGTCTTGAACGTGCGGAACGCGCTTGTGTTCATAAACGTTCTTTTCACCCATGTGGCCCTTCATTTCGCCTAAACGGCCATCGTGATGCCCCATGTGGCTTGCATGGCGTTCGCCAATGCCATCCATCTTGCCCATGCCCACACCACCTTCAATGGGGCGGCGGCGTTCACCGCTTGTATCGCTAGATAAAGCACCCTTGGGCACTTTTTCGCCGGTTGCGCCGGTTTTAAACACTTCTTTGTCTTCCTTGGGAACCCGAACGTTCTTTTCGCCGGTTCTATCGGAAGATTTAACGCCCTTAGGCTCTTTTTCCATTTTAGGATAACCCATGATAATTCCTTTTGTTTCTTTGCAAAAAACACTACTTTTTGTAGTGGTTAAACTATATCATAAATTTTGGTTGTCAAGTGTTTTTTTGTTTTAGCTTATCTTCTATTGCTTCATAAAGTCGATACGAATTTCCCCAAGGAAAAACTCCACACTTAATAAGCTCCATTTTTGTCAGCCCTACCCATGTGCGTTGTGGTGCAACGTAACCAACCACCTCAGCATTAAAAGCAATCTGTGGTTTTCCAATGTCAGGATAAAACTGTTCCCATGCTACAAACTCATCCTTCGCTTCTAGTTGTTCTTTATAGGTAGATTTAGATGCCATGTTTTGCTTATCAATAGCAAGACGTAATGCAGTAATGGCTTTGTCGTAACGATTACATTGCGCTTTATCTTTCAATGGCAAATAAGGTATAAAACCTTCCAACGCATCAAGCGCCAGTTTCAATACTTCGTCAGTCATCTTTATCACCTTCTTTCATTGCTCCCAACATATGGTTTAAAGCGTATAGTCTCTTTGTGATTTCTATCTGTTGTTGATGCAAACGAGTTGATGCTTCTCCTAACGCTTTGTTCGCACCATACAACTCAATGATCTCTTCTCTAATTTCTTCTTTGGTTTTCATTCTTTTCCCCTTGCTCGGATTTCATCGGCAAGCGATTCGTCCAATGGCATAACCATCAAAGCACAAGCCTCACGCTCATGTTCTCCTACCAGTTTGGCAAATCGTTCAAACACGGGAAACAAATCTCTTTCTACCCATGTCATATGGTCAAACATTGCACCAGACTGTTTAGCCAACTCTATGATTTCTTCTTTAGTCATTTTGCATCCTCCCAAATCCATCCCAACAATTCTGTTGTGTTTTTGATTTGTTCATTAGTAGGTTTTGCATACATTGCAAATTTTGTTGTATGTCCACCTCCATACAAACACCAATAACCAACTGGTTTAGGTGGTTTATAAATAGTAAATCCTGTTTTTTGTTCAGTCATTCTTGTCCCCTTGCTCGGATTGCACCAGCACATTCGCTTGCTCCCTCACCCATGAATTCATATCTACCTTGTATGTCTATCCATGATAAGTAAAAACCATCACAAATTTCAGCACATTCCTCACGTTCTTTTTCTGCTACCAATTTGGCAAAGTCTATAAACATTTTTAATGCAGGTGAATCATCCTCTGGTCTTTCACATCCACCTATTTGCATAACCATCTCTATGATTTCTTCTTTAGTCATTTTCCATCATCCTATACAAAAACCATGCCAATAGCCCAATCGGGATTAGCGATAAAGCGGCACACAAAAGGGCTATAAAAACAATTGTTGTCATTTAATTGATCGCCATTGGGTTCTTGGTTCGTTGGCGTGCTTAATATAAAAGTGGATCAAAAAATTGATTACTTGCTTGTAATTCATCCTTATTCCCGTGTCTTCCTTGATTCTTTCAATAACGTGTTCAATGTTCGGTGAAACGGGAATTGTGATGCGTTTTAGATTAGTTCCGGTTGCCAAGGTTCACCATCCATCTTTTTAATGTTAAACAAATCTTTGTGTTGGGGATACTTTTCACGCCATAAACGGGCATAAAACGCGATGAAATCATTGCTTATCTTAAAATCATCGCCCGTTGTAATAACGTAAACTTCCCATCTAATGCGGTTGATAATCAACCAATGGCTAATCTTTTTGCGCCGCATTCTTATAGCTTCCATTGCGAACTTTTCAAAATATTGCCAAATCATTGGGTTGTTTTTGTGCCATTCATCAAATAAAACCTTACGGATTACATAGGGTTTAGCCATTGTGTTCACCTTCAGAATGGTATGTCATCGTCTTCAAAACTAGCTTTGGCCGCTTGGCGTGGCGCATAGTTAGCTTTGGGCGCGTAATCATCTTTGGGCTTGGGATCGTTCATGTATGCCCATCCATCCCATCCACCTTCCTTTAATGGAATTGTGTCAATCTTTAACATCGGCCCGTTTTGGGTTTCAATGATTGATCCAATCCGTGTGTATCGATTCTTCTTCATGCCATCGGCATTGGTGTAGGAACCGGTGATAACGCTTACTTCTTTGATTAACTTAGCCATTGAATTTCCTTAATAGTTCAACTTTCTTACTAACATCATCTAAAAATTGTGTAATTTCTAGTTCTAACATCTTCACATAGGTTGGATCGTATGTAATTCGTTCTACAAAGATTTGAAGATTTTCGGGAAACCTTGGATCAAAACTAACGAAATCACACCATTCACGCTTTGTGCAAGCCATTTGCCACATCATTTGGGGGATATATTTGGCCGGAACTTTGCCGCTTAACAATGTTTCCATGTGTGTGGCGCTATTTGGGCACTTGATTTCCACCAATCCCTTATCGCCAACCAATCCATCGGGGCTTGCGCCGCTATTTTCAATCGTTGGGTGATCTATGAATCCGGTTTCATCAACAAACACACCACGCTTCAATTCATAGGCTTGGCGGGCCATTGGTTCCGTTTCCGTTCCCCATTGCATTGCGGCGTTGGTGTAGCTTTCGCCTTGTTTGCCGGTTAGGCGTTCCAACACCAATTGGGTTAGGTAGTTTTCACGGCTAGCACTTGGGCCGGTTTTGGTTTTGGCAATCACATCCGCCACGCGGCTTGCGGTTACTTTACCCAATCTAGCGTTAAACCATTCATCTGTTCTTTGTTCCATCATTCTTGTTCCTCACAATCTTCGCAACCAGGGTGTTCGGGATCACGGCAATGCGGCGCACGTCTTAACAGTCTTTTGTAATCCCTTTGGCATAATTCTTCCAAATATTCAAAATAATAATCATCAGGTATTTGCATTTAAAGCACCTTTCATTTCATTCTTAGCGGCAACCACTTTGTCTTGATGAATCTTTTCCCCGTGGCACGCTTGATAAGCAATGCGATAGCTTGCAACCAATTGTTCTTCCGTTTCCGATTGGCGCATCTTTTCAATTAACTTATCCAATTCTTTGGCATCAACATGGGAAACGGTTACTTTGGGCTTGGATGCGGCGTTGCCATCATCATCTTCGGGGGCAATACCACAAGCGGCCATCAATGAATAACGGCGGGCATAGGTTAAAGCCGAACCAAACCCTTGAGCATCATGCTTTGTTGCGGGGATGTGTAACTTGCCGCAATTCAATGTTTCACCACTTTCATGCAAAAACATTGTTTCAACAATCACACCGTTATCGCTTTCGGATAAGTTTTGAATCAATGCTATTCCGTTGGCGTTTAAACCTTCTATAACCGCTTCAACGCACGCGGATAGATCGGCATAGCGTGATTTGAAATGGGGGTTTGTAGATGTTTTTAATGCGGGGCCAAATGCCTTTTGTGCCTTAACCAATGCTTGTGCTATTTCTTTCATGCTAAATCCTTTGTTAGTTCTTTCATTTGTTCAATGGTTGATTCAAGTTCTTGTTGCAAATATTCAACTTCTTGGCATAGCGATTGAACTTGTAACTTGTAATATCCGCTTTCAAATGCGTATTTGCTTTGGAATTGATAGTTTTGAATTGCTTCTTCGCAATGCTTAACAATGTGTTCGTATCTAGTCATTTCATGGTCTCCAAAACAAAAGGTCAAACATGATTACCAATGCGGCCAAGGCATAAACAATGGTTAATGCTTTTTCGGCACGGGTAAAACGTGGCTTTTCGATGGATGCGCCATATTCCATTGTTTTGGGAAAGGCTTCGTTAATTGTTCTGTGATATTTCATGGCTTTAAATCTCCGGTTGTGATTAACGCTAGATTAATTAAATATGTTGGGTGTGGAATGCCAACCTTAACTTGATCCAAGATAAAGTTGGCTTGTTGTTTAGTCATTAGTAATCTTGGCCATTAACGGCACGCGCCGCACCTAAAAATTCGGCGTTGATTGGTGCATTGTGTTGCCAAGTAATTGGCGTTGTATTTTCTTTGGATGTAAACATAATAAAAGGGCGATTGCCTTTTAATAGTTCACGGGCAAAATCTAATGCTTGTTGAACCGTTGCAAACTCAAAGTGTTGCAATGTGTCTTGTGTTTCTAAAATGTATGATTTTTTCATTTGCTTGCTTCCTAAAAGACCACTACGATGTGTTGTGGATTGATGCTTATTTTAAGCTAGATTAACTACCAGTCAATGCTTTTTGTTAAGTAGTTTCCCTAATGTTGTATTTAGTCAACTTAATTGTTGTAAATCTGCATTACCAGTATAATTTAAGCATGATTACCAAAAAAGAAGCTATACAGTTTGCAGGGTCAGTTACAGAACTAGCCAAAATATTGGGTATTTCTAAAGCTGCTATTTCTCAATGGGGTGAAATTCCACCACAAGCAAGAATATGGCAAATGCAATCTTTACATCCTGAATGGTTTCTTTACAGATAATTTGTTTATAATATTTTGAAACGCTTGGCGGCGTTACTCGTAGTAGGGTTACACATGCTGTCTGCTGGTACTACGCCAGTCCGCCAACGCCGAAAGGTGAGACAGCAGGTGTAGCCCTTTTTTTTGGGTTTTATATGCATTATTATCAGCATCATATTGGTGATTTTATAAAAGACACCGCATTTCTTACCAATGAAGAAGTAGGCATTTATTTAAAACTTCTTTGGCTTTATTACGATACTGAAAATCCTTTACCAAACGATATTTTTACTCTTAGCATGAAAATAAATGCTAGGGACAATGAAGATATTGTTATTGGAATACTTAATATGTTTTTCAAATTGAAAGGCGAATATTGGTATCAAAGTCGTTGTGAATTAGAAATATCAGAATATCGAGATTTAATTAACGATAAATCTAAAGCAGGAAAAGCATCAGCTATTAAACGTGCGTTAAACAAACGATCAACAGATGTTGAACAGGTGTTAAACATCTGTACAACAGATGAGCAACTAACCATAAACCAAGAACCAATAACCAATAACCATATATATATGGATTTTGAGAAAGTTCTAAAAGCCAAAAACAAACCCTTAACTCAAACTTTGCTTAACTCTATTCAAAAGGAAGCGGATAAAGCCAAAATTACTTTGGATGATGCGATTAAAGAATGTTGCGTTAGGGGTTGGACAACTTTTAAGGCGGAATGGATATCCAATAAAGCCGATATTGTTCACCAAACCGTTCCATCATCTAAAGAACGCGATCCCGTGCTTGTTAAGTTGGAAGAAGATGCCAAAAAGGCCGTGGCCATGCCGGAAGATGTTAAGGTTAAGTTTCAAATGATTAAGGGGAGAAAATGAATGAGTTGGCTTTATTCGCAGGCGCTGGTGGAGGGATTCTTGGCGGGAAATTACTTGGATGGCGAACCGTGTGCGCCGTTGAATGGGAACCATACCCAGCAAGCGTATTGTGCGCCCGACAAAATGACGGACTTCTCCCGCCTTTCCCGATTTGGGATGACGTTCAAACCTTTGACGGAAACCCGTGGAAAGGAATTGTTGATGTCATATCTGGGGGCTTTCCATGCCAGGACATTAGCGCAGCAGGAAAAGGCGCAGGAATTGACGGAGAGCGATCAGGAATGTGGGGAAAAATGGCAAGGATCATTCGTGAAGTACGACCCAAATACGTCTTTGTGGAAAACTCACCAATGCTCACTTCTAGGGGACTTGGACGAGTTCTTGGAGACTTGGCCAAAATGGGGTTTGATGCGCGATGGGGAGTGCTGGGAGCAGCAGACGTTGGAGCAAACCATCAGAGGGACAGGATATGGATTGTTGCCAAATGGGATGGACAGTTTTCATACATTCAACACAACAGGATTAGACGGTGGGAGCAACAGTCGAAAAGCCTTAAAAAAACGTATGGAAAATTGGCCAATGCCCGATGCGAATTGTGGAATGAGGGGGACACAAGAAAATTGGACACCAAAGAGGAAATCGGGGCATCAAGCACAATATTCGATAAATCAAGCAGTGAGAGATGCGGAAAAGATCAAATGGCCAACACCAGTGAAATCAGATCATGCAGCGAGAAGACCAAGCAAGGGATGGCAAGGAAATTCAGATTTGCCGAGTGTGGTATGGACAGAAACTGGTGGCAGAGAGAACCCGAGTTTGTCCCCCGCACAACTCAACGCGACATGGGTGGAATGGTTGATGGGTTGGCCGCTAGGGTGGACAGACTTAAAGCAATTGGAAACGGACAAGTTCCTCTTTGTGCAGCAACCGCATGGGAAATCCTAAGTGAAAATTGATTTAATTGTTGAACACTATGCCAAACTAGCTTTAAAACCGGCTTGGATTGATTATGTTCGCCATCAAGTTAAATTAATGGAACAAGAACCACAATTCAAAGGCATCGGAAAGTTAATAGCCCAACGCATTAAGGAATTAAAGTGAAATACTACATAGGCTTTGATCCTGGCTTTTCCGGCGCATGGGGCGCTATCGATCAAAACGGTGAATACATTGCTTGCGGCGATATGATCCACACCGATCAATATATTGAAACCGAAAAGATATGGGATGAAATCACCGATATGCTTAACGGCAATGATTGTGAAATAACCCTTGAATGGGTTGCATCCATGCCAAACCAAGGGGTTTCATCAACCTTTAAGTTCGGAAGTGCCTTTGGGGCCGCTTTAGCGCTTGCACAACGCTTTAAAACACCTTGGCACTTAGTAACACCTAGGGTTTGGAAAAAAGCGCTTAAATTGGATTCTGACAAGAAACAAAGCCTTGAATTGGGCCGCCGGTTATTTCCAAGGGCACCGCTTAAACGAATCAAAGATAACGGCCGTGCGGAAGCATTGTTGATTGCTTATTATCAATTTACACAAACAAGGGGGTATTAAATGGATGAATTAAAAGTTATTGTTGAAAAGCAAAAAGAACTAGCCAAAGAAGCCAAGTTTCTATCCGATGAAATCCGCAATGCCGTGTTGGAAGAAGTGGCCCAAGAATTTGACAAGATGCGTTTTGGCAACACATCGGCTTCATTTGCCGCTTATGTTCGGGGGATGAAGAAATGACACCCGAAAGTTATGCCCAATTTATCCGTGAAAACGCTAGTGTTTATGCCGATGCCAAATCACGCCGGATCGGTGCCGAACTAAAATTAAAATCCGCCAAATTGCCGCACAAGAACGTGAAGCATTGGCCGATGGTGAATATTCCGCACTTTACGATGAACTTTGTAAAGCCATCAAAGTGGAAGAAGAATTGAAATATAAATTGGAAGCGGCACGCCTTTTCATTGACATTTGGCGCACCCGTGAAGCATCCGAACGTTTAGCAATCAGGTCACATGAATGAAATGCCCCATTTGTAATCAAAAAACAACAACGATTGAATCAAGATTAAATGACAACAACACTAGAAGAAGAAGATACGAATGCGCCAAAGGGCATCGTTTCAAAACAATGGAAGTCATATCCCAAGACGAAATACACGCGGAACGCGAATCTTCTAAGGTTAATCGCATCAATCCCGTGCCAACTATGTGGTTTCCATCTATCCCAAGCGGCCCATTCTAATTGGCATGGGGGCAAAGGCCGTGGGATTAAAGCTAGTGATGAATATTGTGCGGCACTATGCCAATCGTGCCATCACGAAATAGATCAAGGAAACGAACTAAGCAAAGAAGAACGAATTGAACAATGGGTTTTTGCCCATATCAAAACGTTGCATTACCTTTGCATAACCGATCAATGGCCCCCCAAAGTGCCATTAACCGATTTGTATTTAGCCTTTACGCAAGGCGGGGATTCCGGCGCTAGGTTGTGAACTAGGGCTATGGCGTGGGTGTGCGTGTGACATATCGGTTTTTTCGTGCTTCTTTAGCTCTTTTTCGATAGCCATAACGTGTTCACGTTCTTTTTGCCATTCCTTTTTAACAACAAAATGTTTATCCATTTCGTGTTTGGTTTCACCCTTGGTAAACTTAAAATTCGTAGGCATAGTTACTCCAATACGCTTAACGCGCGTTTAGTTAATGAAATTCTATCATCTAGGCCAATTGTTCCGCCATTGATGCGTTTAGTCAATCCTACCCAATCTTCCGCTTCGGCTAGTTCATTGCAACCGTGGGTTTTCCAAAACCATGCCGCGCTTAAAGAAGCATACATGGGGGATGCCACAAGTTGTGGGTTTTTAATGAAATCTTGCCCAACCGCTTGGCCAAAATGCCAATAGTTATCATGGCCGGTTAATTGGATCAAACCGCGCCCGTGGAACCGATCACCATCACCACTAGTTTCATCACGGTTGCCCATCCGATTGGCGTATATCCGGTTGGCAATCTTGCTTGCGTTGCCCGCGTATAAAGGGATTTCTTCGGGCTTAAACTTGTGGCCAAACAACTTTTGAAGCGTTTCCGCGCGATAGTGTAGGTTTTCTTCCAACACCCTAAAATGCGCCGATTCATGGCTACATTGGCCTATAAACGCCGCTTGTTTCTTAACATCGTTAATCCCAAACGTGGTGAACGCCGTGGTTAGCGGTTCAGACCATTCCGGCCCAATGCCTAGTGCGTGAAGTTTTTCGGTGCTAATCATATATTGCCACTAAGTAACAAATAAAGCATTAAAAAACCAACGGCAATACAAATTCCAACCAAGAATCTATCCATTATTTGACACCCCCATTAACGGTTTCCATTACGGTTTTGTAATTTGCGATGCAGGCATTGAGTTGGGTGATGGCGGTGTCTCCATCGGCGGCGATTTGGACAATAGCTTTAAGAGCCGATCGGTTAGATTCGGTTCCATCGGTTGTATTTCCGGCGGAAGCGGGGGCATTTGAATCGGCTTGTAAACAACCGGCGGCGGGGATGCGCAACTCGCCACTATCAATCCGATCGTTGATGCTAGTAACCTTGTTTTTAATGTCATCTTTGGCTTTCTTTAGTTGGCCATTGGCTTTGGCTAATTTGCCGTTTAATTCGGCTTCTTTGGCCCTAGCTTCGCCATTAAGGCGTTCAATTTCTGCTTTATCTTCTGCAACCCTTCGGTTATAGCCGTTTTGATTTGCAACATAGTATCCCCCTAAGATAACCAACAATAAACCCACAACCTTCAAGATCGTGGCATGGGCTTTAAGCATAGGGATATACCCTATAAAGTTGCTTAAAACATACGCTATTACACCGCCAACCAATGCAATAACGGCTATCCAATAAAACAAATCATCAATAAACCATGATAACCAACTAAGCATTTGAAGCCCTTGCTTGCGCCATGCGTTCGCGTTCTTGATCGGATTCCAATGTTGGCGGTGTCATTGGGGGCGGCGGCGGTGTCCAATTTGGTGCCGACATAATGATTGGTGCGGGCGGGGGCGGGGGCGGTGCTACATAGGCATCTTTATTGGCCTTTGCCGCATTCATCATGTTTGTGGCTTCATTGGTTAGCCCCTTGGTCAAAATGCCCCCTATGCCCCCCACAATCAATAACACAATGTCATTCAACATCTTGGTGTAGGCTTGATCGATCGGTGCCATAGCTTTGATTGGTTGCGATACAAACGTAACCGAATAAAGCAACGCCATCACGATGAACGCTAGGATTAATGTAACCACAATGATTACAAACGATCTAACCCTAATTTCTATTTCATCGGCATTGAGGCGTTCCTTGGGGTTGTTGAGGAATGCTAGAAGTAGTTCCTTCAATTTTCTTCTCCAATATAGGGGCTACAAGGTATTCGGGGCAATCTTGGTTAAATTCACACAATGGCTTTTGGCAACGTTCGGATTTAAAGTTATCGGGGTCTTGGCAAAAATATCGATATTGGTCATGGCAACCTGTAAGCAAAAACGGGAAAAGTATACATATCAATAGCGATGTATATAGAAAACTTGGTTTTTTAATCATTTCCCATCAATCCTTTGTAGGGCTTTGTTTACCCTAATTTCCATGATCCGAATATCAACATACATCCAAGCCATTAAGGGCAATAGCAACAAAAGAAAAATTAACAATATGGCTATAACCGTGAGGTATAGTGAATCAGACTTGCCATCATCCCCCACACCCACGCGATCATCATCAAAATTGCTAGGGTAACTAGGAACCTTGTTCGCATTAAGTCTTCCCTTTGAACCCGTTGCCATTTAGCTCTCCGTTTTGCTAAAAGTTCTTCCCTTCTTTGTAAGGCTTGCTTTGTTGCAATATCACCAATCGTTGCGTTAACCCGCGAATACAAATCTTTCAATTCGCTAGGCACATGGTAAACCATGTAATCCGATAGTTCCGAATTTAACTTTTCCATTTGCAAATTAGCAATCACCAACTTGATGGCAATTTCTTGCCCTTCTTCGTTGCCAACGTGTAAAGCCAATTCTTCTTGTTCTTTAACGTAATTCTTTAGGCCGTTGTAGGCTTGAAAGAACTTTGTTAAAGCATCCGCCACTTGCGAATAAATTAAGTTTTCATCAAATTCTGGCGGCGGTTCTTTTTTCTTCTTAACCTTTTTAACCGGTTGTTGAACTTCCGGTTGTTCTTCTTCTTTTTTGCCAAAAACCGCCGTTAGGAACCCAAGTAACCCTTTCGATTTCTTTTGAACGCTCTTAACGTCTTTGACAATTCCATCAATTTCTTTGGCGGCATCAACAACAATTTGCCGCCCTTCTTTATACATTTCGCAAGCATCTTTGCATAGCTTAAAGGCCCCGCTTGCCAATGCAACAAGTGTGAACGGATCAATTTGTTACACCCCAAATACTTTGTGTAGGAACGCCGCGGCAACACCTGGGCCAAGCAAAACACACAACATCACGCCATAAAGCAAATATTCAATCTTTGACATTCGCTTTTCACCGGCGGTTAGGTGTTCTTGGATAACCCTATAACGTTCCGCGCAAATAGCTTCGTGAACGGCTAATCGTTTATCAACATCATCCGTCATTTTTATGTCTTTTGGATGAACGCCAAAGCGTAATAAAGGGGATTGTTTGTGCCGCCGGATGTAACCACACCGCTAGATGCAAAACCACCATTGTTGCCAACGGAATAGCTATTTCCCGCACCAACGATGAATCGATCACGCAAATCGGGCGTTCCGTTTGATCCATTACACAACACATAGCCGGTTGGGATAGAACCAATCGAACCACTCCACATAATAATTCCACCGCTTGGAACGGCCGAAACGGATGGGCTTGTTCCAATAATGCCATACAAGTTATCCAAGGTTTGAATAGTTACGTTGTTGGCATCGGTTAAAACAAACTTATAGGAATATCCGCTTGTTAACCAAATCTCATTTGGGGGGCGGCCATCGGTTCCCAAAACGATTGGGTTGGTGTTGGCCGTGTTGCCGGTGTTATCGGTGTATGTGTTTAACGGTGTTGTTGAACCGGCTTGATAGGTGTAGATATACCCACCGGCCAATGGCACGTTAGGCGTTGTGCTAGATAGGAATTGAAAGCCATTTCCTACCGGTGAAAGATTAACGCTCATTTTTATTCCTTACCTAAATCAGAAAGTTTTGATTTTTTACCAGCTTCTTGCAATTGTTTTTTAACATTTTCGGCTTGCTTTTGGGTTTCTTTTTTCATTGCGCCTTTTTGCAATTTTTCACCAAACTTTTCACCAAAACCTTTAGCAAATGGTATTTGTGTTTTTTCGGCTACTTTACCAAAGATCAATGGATAATTTGATGAAATTGGGCCTAACCTTTCGGCTTGCAAAGCGGCACCTTCATATTCTTGTGCGGCGGGCATTAAATGACCGGCATAATTTAATTTATGAAATGCTTGTTGTTCGCTTAATGGAAAAGCATGGCGTATCTTTTCGCCCCTTGCATTCAAAACATCGGTTACATTTTTTCTTGCCCAAACACTTAAATTTTTTGATCCGGTGTTATGAACTTCACGCGCAATACTTCCGGCAATCTCATTTTTTGCGTTTTGCCCCATTTGCCTTAATTCGGGCGGAACTTCTAAAACCCATTTGTGTAATCCGGTTTTAGGATCAATTGGCCCAAACAATTTGCCTGATGCAACCTTATCCGATAGATCATAGATATGCTTCCATTCATCAACCGGCATATCATTTAATTTTTGTGGAATCTTTTCAAATGGTGTTCCGGTTTGAATTCCATTTGGATCAATATCGCCAAATAATGTTTTGATGCCTTTTGCACCAAACAATGTTTTTTCGGCTTGATGCAAACTATCCGCTTTTTTAAGATATTCCAAACCACCGGCGTTGCCAATATCTTTTTCAATAGCATTATTAATTTTGGCAATAACGGATGCGTTATCTTTTGTCCAATCTTTGTTCAATGCTTTTTGAACTGCCACCCATGCGTTAACGGTGTTGGGTTGATAAACATTTCCATGTTCATCTTCAAACCCTTCTTTTTTGGCAAGATCAATATATTCATTAACACTTTTTAAAACACCTTCATTGCCTTTTAAACCCATTCCGGCTTTGAATTGTTTGTTGTTCAATAAGTTATCAATATTTGTTGATTGAATGGGGTTATCTCCAACTTTATTTTTTACATCATCATAAAGTTTTTGCTTTTCTTTCTTGAAGAAACCTGATAAACCTTCTTCACCGCTTGCAAAATTATGAATGCGTTCGCCACGTTGATAATCATTGATTAATCTTGGATCGGCATTTGTATTCCGAACACGTTCTTGTGCGTATTCAGATAGGGCATTTTGTTCGTTAACAATTTGCCGTTTCATTATGTCTGCGGCACTTCCTGGAACTGGATTAGGTGTCTTGGCCAACAAATATTCATTTTTCAATGTGTTTTCGTTGCCCGTAACAACACCTGGCCTTACTTGCTCATTGCTGCCCAAAACATCGGATGCAATTTCCGCACGTTTTTGTTGTTCATTGCTAGGAACATCTTCGGCAATCTTTGAATATTTAATTGTTGGATATTCTTTATTGCCTTCTTCACCGCTAAATTTATAAGGATTTGGTTCAGTTTTTGCCGCACCAACACCAACCAATGATTCTTGTGGCGTGGTTGGTCTAACGGTTTCAAATTTAAGATTAGATGGCGCACGTTGTTTTGCCGCTTGGAATGCGGCTTCAAAAGGTTTTGCAACGGTTGTTATGCCTTCTTTGATTGGTGTTGCTAATTTAGGTGCTATGCCTAATTGCAAATTGGCCGTGATGTTTCTAACGTCTTCAATTGGCAATCCGGTCTTTTCGGCAAGCCATTGATTACCTTTTTCGGCGTGTTCACCAATATAGCCTAATAATTGGCGTGATAATTCTTGTTTGTATTCGGGTGTATCCGTAACACCAAAAAATTTTCCAATTGGTTGCGTTTCACCGCCAATTGCTTGGCCTATTTGTTCGGCTTTTTGTGGTGTTGTAAAAGGGCGAACCAATGGTTGAACAACTTGGCCAACAACGGGCATGATCCCACCAACGGCTACATCACCTAATGATGCGGCACTTCTTCCAAATTGTTTTAAATAATTTGGTGATTGTGTAGTTGTTGCTTTTTGTTTGTTGCGTATAACCGAACCACGCATGATTTCATCTAAATCATCTTCTTGTGGTTGCAATTGTGGATTTGCACCACTCATTGAACTTTTTTTAGGTGAAATTAAATTATCATTAGTTGATGGTGCTTCGGTTTCATCACCAAACATGGCCGCATAAGCACTCATTAAAGTTCCCCTGTGCGTGATAATTTAAGAAGATTATTTTTTTGTCTAGTTAATTTATCAATTTCTTGTGCCGATGCGCCTTTGAATAGCTTATCAATCTTATCGATTTTTTCTTCTTTAGTTAAATCGCTATTATTGATTGCAATTGCTTCAAACACACGCGAATCTTTGGCGTTATCCGCCCATTTTTCTTGATATGTTTTTAGATTATTATCGCCATATTTTTTAGCAAAGGCTTGAGCGCCTTTTGCTTGCAATTCAACGTTTGTCATATCCGCTTGTGTGCGTCTTGCAATGTTAATTAAAACATCGGGCGGATAAGTGTAATCACCATTAGCGGCGGCGGTTAATGTTTTATCGGCATCGGTTGATAAGCCCAATGCTTTCATATTAGACAATTGCGCATTTGCCAAATCTTTGCTTAATTCTTTATAACGAACGCCTTGTTCCGTTCCTAAAAATGTGCTTAGATTACGGCCCGCCATTCCTAAAAAGCCCGCGCCACCGCCCCATTCGTGTTCACCCAAATCTTGTGCTTGCTTGATGATTTCATCAAGATTACGCCTTTGGGTTGTTAAATTAGTTGCATGATTAACTAATGTATTTCTATAAGTTTGCCCCGCTTCTTGATCGGTTTTTTCGCTTGGTGACAATGGGCGAATATCACCCGCACGGCGAACGGGATATTGCAATTGCATTTGCGTTGGTGTAACGCCTTGTTGCATTGCGGATGGCATTCCGCTTGGCAATTGCATTCCTTGTGGCAAAGGGCCACCTTGGGGCATTGGTTGGCCCATAGGTGCGTTGGGTTGTTGGATTTGTGCGGGTGTAAGTGTTCCTGGCCCAGAACGATAAAGCGCGGGATTTCCAATTGCATCCGTGGTAAGTTGTGGTGTTTGCAATGTTTGTTGTTGTTGTGGCGTTAATCCACCACCAATAATGTTATCCAAAACGTTTGGCAACAATTGTGGCTTGTTACCAATGTGATCTTTAATGATCTTCAAATGTGAATTAACCGTGTCTTCAGGCAAGCCACTTTGAACCATCAAATCTTTAGCAACATCCAATGTTCCCATTGCCGCTTTTGGGTCTTGTGCGGCATTTTGAATTTGTGGCAAATTGCGAATGCCACCAAGAATTTGCTTGGCAAGTGCCGATTGTGATGCGGTGAAATCTAATGCCGCTTTCTTTTCGGCCGTTTGTTGTTGGCCGGATATGGCTTTGGCGGATTCAATTCTTGGGTTAGCGGTTTCTTCGGAAACCCTTGTTTCGGCCGCTTGTTGACGCAAAGCCAATGGGTTCATAGCTTGCGCTTGTTGCAATTCCAATTGCGCCTTTTGAACTTGCAAAGGGTTTAATTGTTGGGCTTGCTTGTATTGTTGCAACGTTGCCAACGGGCCTAATATGTCATTTAGGCTTGTTTGCTTGGTTGTTGGATAATCGGTAAAAACTGGCATGATCTATCCTTATGCTAATGCGGCAACGGTTGCGGTGTTGGCCAAGTTACTTAAAAGGTTGGCATTGTTTACGGCTTGTGCGGTTTGGGCACCGGCTTGTGCGGCCGCTAATCCCGTTGTTGTTGTTCCATACGTTTGCGCCAAAGAACCGCCTAATTGTCCAAGTTGTGCGTTTGCCGTTTGCCCAATTCCGGCTTGCCCCGCCAAGTTTTGATAAATGTTTTGGCGTTGGGTTTGATAGTTATTAAACGCTTGTTGATATGCCCCACCGGCATAGTTTTGCGCATAAGTATTCAAACCTTGCAAAGTGTTGCCGCTTAACAATCCACCGGTTGCATTGGCCGCGTTTTGCGCTTGGCCTAAACCTTGTTGCAATTGGAATTGGTAATTAGGTGCAAGTTGGGCGTTTAAATCTTGGTTATTGAATTGATTGGTTAGATAACCCGTTCCCGTGCCGGTTCCCGAAACCGTTCCATCGGGATTCATAATGTTGTATGTTCCCGATCCCAATGAACCTAACGTGTTGGCCGCTTGCGTTCCAAGTTGTTGATATGGTGCCGCGTAACCTTGTTGGTTAGCGTACATTTTGTTAATGTAATCTTGAACATTATTAGCGGCGGCCGTTTGTGTTTGTGCGGCGTTGCTAATGGCTTTGTTTTGCCCAATTGTTCCCAATGTGGATGCCAATGCCGATCCACCTAATGCGGCGGTTTGTGCGGCGGTTAATCCACCGGCGGCACCCAATCCGGCCGCACCAGCGGCTAACGCACCCAATGTGGTTCCACCAACGTTTGATGCTTGCAATGCGGCATCCGTGGCCGCTAAACTTGTTCCCAATCCCGCACCAATTGTGCTTCCGGCACTTGATCCCAATCCACCGGCGGTGCCCAATCCGGCCGCGCCCAATGTTGCGCCACCAACCAACGCACCGGTTGTTGGATCAATTGTGCTTGCGGGGATGGTTAAACCTTGCGCACCACCCATTTCCGCTAAGTTAGCGGTTGCGGGGGCCGTCATTCCTTCGTTCACGGCGGGTGCAAATAAATCGGTTCCGGCACCGGTTGTTGCTTGTATTCCGGTTCCGGTTGATCCCATTCCGGCTAGGCTAGTTCCACTTAGATCGGTTGCACCGGCATCCACGGCGGCGGCGGCCGGTGTTGCACCGGCGGCTACATCGGCACCAACGGTTCCTATGGCATCCGTGGCGGCACTTGCAACGGCATCGGTTGCGGCCCCACTTGCTATGGCATCACCGGCGGCGGCGGTTGCGGCATCAACGGCGGCACCGGCGGCGGCATCGGTTATCACACCATCGGCAACGGCACCGGCAACGGCATCGCCCCCAATCGCACTTGCCACCGCATCAATCGTTGCTGAAACACCCATGTTCTTACTCCAATACTATCGAATATGTTTTTTCAAAAAAGTGCCCACCCAATCGCTCTACCAAGTGCCCATAATCGATATGAGGTTTCATGTGGAACAATATCCTTTGTGGCTTTCTTTTTTTAACTTCTTCCGTTGTCCATTTCACAAATTTATAGCCAAACATACCTTTTCGATAATCGGGATGGATATATAGAATGTCCGATGATGCCGTTACACTTTTCTTATAGTGCAAATGGTTCATCACCATCCATAAAGAATACCCAACCAACTTTCCATCATCCCGTGCCGTGTGGATTTCTAACATCCCTAAATCCATCAATTTTTGATACTTTTCAAAATCGGGATCAAGTTCAATTACATCCGTTCTTTCCGCCAATTCCGCATAATGTTTTTCAAATAAATCAATCGCTTCGTTCGCAAACGGTTGGATTTGTTCTTTTTGAAAAGTAATCATTTAGATATTGTAATACGGCACCTTAAAATGTTGGCCATTTACCGTTATATTTATGAACCCCACGGGATTGGCCGGAAGCGTTGCCGATCCGGTTGTTGCCGTGGTTGATGAGGTGAAGTTCAACAAATTCAGAAAGAATTGTTGCCATGCCCTAGTTGGCCGATTTGTTGTGCTATCCAAAAAAGGTGATTGCGGATAGGGTTGTAATTGCGATGTATTTGTTGTGATGCTCAATTTTCACCCCCGCTTGCCTTCAAATTAGCCGAAACGATAACCGCATTCACGGGATCGGTTATTGAAACTTCAAAAACCCTATCCCTAGCTTGCCCCAAACGCCGCCAAATGGCACGATTTTGGTATTTACCGGCTTGGCCAATCGTAACCCAATGTTCTTTTGACCAAGTGGAACCACCATCATCAGACCATCTAAGCATGGCTTGGGGATAGGTTGTTGTGGTTGTTTGGTTAATAGCGTTTTGTGTGCCCAAATAAACCGTTGCCGTTGCCGGAATTGTGTAAGTTTGTGTAGGCAAAATGTAATAAGGCGATGCCAAGGTGATGGCCGTGGCTTGAACCGATAAACCCGTTGTTCCAACCCCTGGTTGAAATTGGATTTGCAATTCTTCAAAGTATTGCCTTTGGAAATCCGAAACCAAATGCGGTGCGCGTCTTATGCGCCTAATTGGATTTCCATCATCGGTGTAGTTGGTGTTATCCAATTCATATATCTTGCCGTTGGCGTAATCACCCACAAGCACCATGCCTTGGAAGACACATGAACAATTTCCACGGTGCCTTTGGTATTGGTTGAAGTCATTAACGTATAGCCATTTGTGCCACAAACCGGTTGTAACGTCAAAAGCCCAAGTGATGTTAATTGTAGGAAACGAAACAACATAAACTTCATGCCCTTCTAGCTGATACGTCCACGCGATCGCATCATCTATGTATTGGTTGGCCAATGTTGCTTCAACCGCGTGCGTTGAAATCCTTTGTGGAACATAACCTTGCATTTGCATAATTTGGCCTTGTCCACGCAAATTGCGTGAAACATAGGCAAAACTATTGCCAAGGCGGGCCAAACTATTTTGGGAGGCAATGCCGTGTTGTGTTGAAGTTCCTGGAATTCTTTGGAATGGGAATGGAAACAATCCGGCATCTACCCAAACTTCACTAGATGCTTCACCCATCAAATACACTTCGCGGTGATCCACAATCAAAGCCACTAATTTATCGGGTGCGCCATCCTTAGAACCAACCGATAATGGTTGTGAAATAGGGCTTAACGCATCGCTAGAACCCCATTGTTGGCTTTGGGGTCGTGAATAAACAAAGTAGTTATCCACAATATCAACCGATGTTGCGCCAATAAAAGGCCCATCATTGTTAGGCATAACCGTAAAATCTAGGGCATACATCGTTGTTGATGAAACCGCCGTGTTGCTAGATAGTGTGTAAACATTATTGCCGCCGGTTGGTGTTCCAATCGCCGTGACAATCGTATCCGCCGGAACCGTTGAACCTTGGATGGTTTGGCCTAAATAAGCCGTTCCCGTGGTTGTTAGAGTGGCGTTGGTTGCGCCGGTTGTGATCGTTCCGGTAAAACTTGTTGTGTTCAACGAATTCATCAATGTGGATGCAACCGTTTGCGATAAGTTAACCGTCCACGATGATCCCGATCCACCGGTGATAACCGTTTCTTGGGAAACACCCACGCCATACAAAACTTGGCCAATAGCAATCGTTCCACTTTGTATGTTTGAAACGGTTAAAGTGGTTCCGCTAATTGAACCGGTAAATATGGCCGTTGTGGGCGTTGTAATGCGCCATGAATAGCGATATGTGCCATCCACTATGTAGGCATACACGCCATCATCAACTAGCCCTACACGCCCGCTATTGCTATTTAAAATGCCAACAATATTGGGGGTTAGGTTGCTAGATAAAAGATAAACATAAGCACCGCAAACGGCGATAGCTTGGCTTCCGCCACTTAGGGTTCTAAGGCCACGAACTTCCGCACCGGCCGGTAAAACCAATTGCGTTGTAAGCCCTGGCGTTGGGTAAAGCGCCACAACACCGCGTTCGGGCGGTTGCTTGGTTGGATCAACTTCGGGGAAAAAGTTAATACACTCCTGCGCATCTTGATAAATGCTAGGTGCAACATAACTAGCGCCGACAAACCCAAAATCAGGCATTTTGTGTCCTTATTAGCGGAAGAATCCACCCGAAAGAATCCAACCGGCATCACGTTGGCGTGAAGTTAGGATGGCATCTTGATAGGCGGAATTTTGAACGGGTTTCATGTTGGTGCGCTTAATGGTTGATTTGCCTTGTGCCGCAAATGCGTTAATCATTTGAATTTGCGTTGCGCTTGCCTTGCCATAGCTAGGCATCAAACGTTCGGCTAAACACCATTCCAATGCCATTTCGTAGCCTTGGGGAAGAATAATGGGATCGTTAATAGTGACATAGTTGCTAAACAACGTATCGCAAAATAAGTGCATTTCACCTTGCGATGGGTTAGGCCAAACAAAAATGTTGCCCAATGGATCGCTAGGTTGGTAATAAACCGCTTTTGGCCAAGGGCCATTTAGCGTTTTCAAACCAATCATGTTGTAGTTTTCTAGGTTCAACACGGCAACGGGATAATCCAAACCACCATTGATAATCGGTGTTCCGTTGCTATTGGTGTTAATCCTAACAAATGATGAATTGATGCTTAGTGGGCGTTGATAAAAAGCATTGATTGATGTTGATGCGGCCGTTTGGCTTATGTTCAACAAATAAGTGCCCAATTCGTTAACGTTTCCACCCGCGCCGGTTGCAAAGCCAACAATTTTGGTGCCGGTTGTGATGCCGGTTCCGCTTAATGTCATGCCCAACGCAATAGCGCCGCTAGTAATGGCCGTAACCGTTAACACATTGTTAACAATAGAACCGGTAAAGTTAGCCCCAATTTCCCCCCCTGGGCCAATGGTGTATTGCGTTTGTCCCGATGTGATGGGAAAAATGATTTCGGTTTTGTAATAAACCATCATTTGTTCGTTTGACCATTGATCGATCATACGATTCATCATTACGAACGCATCTTGCGCCGCCGCCGGATCGGGCGTTTCCCCCGCCGCCAAAGCGCCGATATCTTTCAATGCGGAACTAATAATATCAATGGGGGCTGTCATGCTTCTTCCTTATGCTGGAACCACAATATGCCCATCATCGGCGGGCTTTGGGGTTTGTTGTTCTTGCACTTGCTTTTGGATTTCATCCATTGTTTGCGCAATCAATTCTTGGTTGCGTTGAAGTGCAACAAAAATTGTATTGATTTGCGGAATGCTTAGTTCAATTTTCATACTTTAATTGTAAAAGTTTGTGGCAACCAAGGGGGCGTTACTTTTTGGGGTTGGCTTAATTGATTTGTTAACGCCAATTCTATTGAACTTACGCCGTCTTTCATAGATGCTTCTTTAATCCAACCAATAACCATTTCTTCGGTTACGTTGTTGAATGAAACATCACCACCTTCGGGAAAATGCCAATAGCCTTCCGTTTCAACCGTTTGATCGCCATCAACATGGCTAACAAAGTATTTAGCGGATGTTATAACGCCATCTTTAGCGTGAATATCTGTTACTTGCCATTTCATGTTTTATCCAATAATTGCAGTTGATGTTTCACGATTAATTGTTAATGTGCCATCGCACACAATATTCCAATCTTCACTTTTAGAATCTTTTTCAGTTTGACAAGGAATATTAATTTTAACGTTTTTAAATAAATATTCTTTTTCACCTTCAAAAACACGCCAACAATGATCCAAAGTTCCACGGCCTTCTTGACCCCTAGATTTATTGAATCTTATTGAATATTTCATATTATTTCAGCAGCAGGTAATACACAAGATATTTGTGGTGCCTGTTGAACTGTTAAATTGAAATGAACAAATTTGATTGGCTTTTCATTAGCGTGTCTAGTAAAGGAATGTGCCAACCAAGCATTTGAAAAAATCATCAAACCAGATTTTGGTTCAAAATTAATCATTTGACTTGCAGGTGTAGCCATATTCATGTCTTGTTCGGGCAAACTGGATATGATTTTCCCTTGTCTTGGGTCGTGAAATACAACTCTTGACGAGTTTTCAGGAACTTCTACAAAGTAAAAACCAACAATTTGAGAACCAAATCCATGAACGTGTTGTTCCATAGCTGAATGTTTATGATGTTCTTGTGTCCACATTTCACTAAATGTAATCACTTTATCTTGCATGGCATAACCTTGTTCAGACAAAATATTCCAAGCAGTTCCACCAACAAATTCAGCAAATGCTTTAATTCTAGGATCATCCGCAAAATTGCCAGACATCATAACTGGATAAATTTCATCTAGCTGACGTTCAGCGTGTTGTTTAGCTAAAGATTCTTCAGAAACTAAATTAACAGATTCAATAAAATCAGGACGTTCAATTAAATAAATTGGACATGGAAAGTGATAAGCAACTTGAAGTTGTGTGTTTTGAACAATTTCTTTTACTTGCTTTGCAGCTTTGCAAAATTTTTCATTTTTCACTTTAGCCATGTTAGTTCCTTATGTTGTGGGCGTAGATGGCACAACAACCCAAACCCACGCAAAAAAATCAAATGTATATTGATTTCCATCATTGGGATAGGGAGGAGTGTCTTTCCAATTACTTTCAGCACCGCACCAATATGTATAAATTTTTTGATCCAATTTAGTTTGGTCTTTTTCAGGTCTAGGAATTGGAGGCAAATAAGCGCAAGTTGCATCATCAAATGTCCATGCAGACCAATTTGACGCTTGAGGTCTTGCGGCCCATGCATCTTTTATTTTTTGTTGCTTTGCTAATTTTTCATCAGCAGTCATATCACGAATAGACCATACATCAGTCCAAACATTATTTACTTTGGAATATGTTGGGGTATTACTATCTAAAACTTGATATATTCCTAAAGTTGCGTTTGGAACTCTTACAAAAGGTTCCCAATCATTAGGTATTAAACCAAACGCCGCTACTAAATTATCATCATAAGCAGGATGATTTATTGGTTGCCCGTTTTCAATTTGAATATAAAGCGCCATTATGGTGTTCCTACGCAAGTTGATGGGAATTGACGAGTGTTGCCAGGCCAAACAATACGAACTGCGCCATTAAATCCAACGCCATTATGATTACATTGGTTGCCACCACCGCCACCGCCATAATAACCCCCTGAACCAGCACAATAAGCATAACCATTAGAACCTGCACTTCCCCCAGAACCAGCGCCACCACCATATGATACTGATGAATTTGATACGCCACCAGAACCAGAAGAACCTTGACCATACAAACCAACGCCACCACCGCCACCGCCGCTTTGAACATTAATGCAACCACAAAGAGGTAAATTGCTCCAAGCGCCGCCACCACCAGCGCCACCAGTTCCGGCATATCCATTATGATGGCCAGAATAACCGCCATTACCACCAGCGCCACTATAACCGCCAGCGCCGCCGCCGCCGCCATAGCATCCACCATTACCACCTAAATAATAAGCAGTTCCAACATTTCTGGAACAACATCCTGATACATTTTGATTGCCGGCAGTTAAAACAGAAGTGCTAATAAAAGTGCTTCGTTTTGTACCAGGTGTTCCGGAACCCGCAATAACAGTATAAGAATTACCAGGGACAACTGTATAGTTATTCAAATAAGCCAAATTACCACCAGCGCTACCATGAGCGCCACAAGAACCACCGCCAACTGCAACAACAGAAACTTTTGTAACACCAGCAGGTGCAACCCATGTGTATGTTCCAGCGCCGCAACTTCCGTATGTCACAGAACCTGGAGGGGACCCAAAACTTCTTTGATTTTGAAAAACAGCAACAGTTGCGCCACTCATGTCAAACCACTCCCTGAAATTAACCAAGTTGTTGATGTCATTTTTACTGCTGTAGCCGATCCATATTGAGCTAAAGATCGTGATCCAGTTGTACCGGCACTTGACAAATACATTGTGTCAGTATTGATTGCAATTGTCACAACTTGTGAAGTCATATTAATAAACGTTAAAGTTGTTCCAACAGGATAGGCAACGCTTGAGTTAGCAGGTATTGTGAATGTTCTAGCGTTTCCATCTGTTGATGGATGGAAAATAACTTTACCGGCATCTGATAAAACCGCGGTGTATGCCGTAGATTGGCTATTAACTGGGATATTGATATAACCAACACCATTTGTGCCATCAACGGTGCAATTACTTAAATTTCCACTTGTAGGTGTTCCCAAAATAGGCGTTGTAAAAGATGGGCTTGTAGCTAATGCAACAACAGTTCCTGATCCGGTTGTCGAATAAGATGTTCCCCAAGCGCTTCCGGTGCTATTAGCTATTCCGGCACTTGGATATGTTTGTGCTGAAATGCTTGACCATGTTCCATCACCACGCAAATATGTTGAACTTGATGGTGTTCCGGTTGCGGATAACATGGTAACGGTAACCGTTCCTGTATCACCGGTTGTAACCATTGTTCCGGTAACGGCGGGAACGGTGATGGTTAGTGATGATGCGGTGTTTGTTCCACTTAGGGCAATTTGACCGCCCGATGTTGCCGAAAAGACTAATTGGCCCATGTTTTCCCCTTATGGTGCTATATAAATAGCGCTTACATATAACGCACCGGTTGATGGATTATATTTTAGCTTAGTTGATGATGTTGTTGCGGCATTATTTCCGCTTGAATTGCTTACGAAAACCGGATAATACGTTGCGTTGGTGCTTGTGTTATCGGTGATGGCAATGTTGGTTGCGTTGGTTGCGGTTGTGGCCGTTGTTGCCGTGCTTGCGTTGCCGGTTAACGCACCCACAAAAGTGGTTGATGTAACCGATGTTAATCCGGCAATCGTTGTGGCCGTTCCGCCCAAACTAATGGCGGTTGATCCAACGGTTACGCTTGAATTGGTTAAAGCACTATTGGGAATTGATGTTAAACCGGCACCCGATCCACTAAATTGCGTTGCCGTAATAATTCCCGTGCTAGGGTTAAATTGTAGCTTTGTTGAACTTGTGTATTCGGTTGAAACCGATCCACTTGTGGCACTTGTAAACGTTAAATAACGGGTTGCATTTGTGGTTGTATCATCACTAATTGAAATCGATCCACTAACGCTTTGCCATGTTGGGGCCGATGATCCATTAGAAGTTAGAACTTGACCACTTGTTCCGGCGGATGTTATCCCTAATGCGCTTCCACTAGAATAAACCGCACCACCGGCAACGGCGGTTAAATTAGCGTTTGTGCCGCCATAACCAAGGCCAACAACGTTACCGTTCCATGTGCCGTTTGTATAAGAACCAGCCCAATTCAACGTGTTAGTCGACCAGCTTGCGTTGCTAGGCGTCGAATTATGGTAATCCCACGACCCTGCTGCTGTTGAGTTGCTCAACAAAACAACTGTAATGTAAGAGCCTGATTGAACCGTGATAACCGTAGTGGACGAATTGTTTTGAATAACAATCGTGCCGCTAGATTGGTTATTGTTAAACGTAAACGTAGCGCCATTGGGCAGCGTAGTTGCATCAGGCAGTTTAATCGTCTGACCGCCAGAGCCTGTAATGGCCCAATTCTGAACAGAAGAAGCTGTCAACGTAATCAATGTGCTAGCAGCTTGGCTTGTGTAGCCCTCAAACAAGCAATTAGTAGTGATGTTGCCGTTTCCATCACGCAAAACAACCGAATTAGCACCACTTGATGCGATTACACCGGTTCCACCACTGGCAACATTCAATGTTCCGGCAAGCGTAACCGCCCCCGTTGTGCCGGTTGATGGCGTAAATCCCGTGGTTCCCGCACTAAATGTGCTTACAAAATTACCACTTAACGCCGATGTTGGAATTGTGGTTGATGCGCTAACCGCACTTGATCCGTTGCCATAAAGATAGCCGGTTAAGCCACTTGTAACCAATGTTGAAAGCGTTGCCGATCCACCCGTGATTGAAACGGAATTGGCATTTTGCGTTGACATTGTGCCCAAACCGGTAATATCCGTGTTCGGGATAGTGGTTGTGGCCGTAAAAGCACTTGTTCCGTTGCCTTTAACATATCCGGTTAGCGTTGTTGCACCGGTTCCGCCATTCGCGGGGGCAATAGTGGTTCCGTTCCATGTTCCAACCGTAATTGTTCCAACGCCGGTAATTCCGGTGTATGAACCACTAATTAGGCTAGTTGAAATGGTTCCACTTGTGATTTGGCTTGCGGCAATCGCAATGTTTTGTTGGCTTGCGCTAGTGATTTGGCCTTGCGCATTCACCGCCAAAGTAACAGATTGGCTTGCCGAACCATAGGTTGCGGCCGTTACACCGGTGTTTGTGATGCTAAATGTGTTGCCGGTTAAACTTAGGCCGGTTCCGTTGTAATAGGTTCCATTTCCACTAAATTGAACCCAAGGAACGGCCGTTGTTCCTAACGTTCCGCTAGATGATGCCGTGCAAACCCATCCGGTGTTAGCTTGGCCACCATTCAAAAGAACCGTGTAAGCACCGGAAAATTCAGACCAAACGTTCATGTCACTAGAACGTGCCCATGCGCTTGCCGATGCTATGTAAATTCCGTTTTGTGATGATGTGGTTTGATTTTTAACCAAAACACGATCACCGGCTAATGTTGTGTAGCCATCAATTGTTTGCAATCCGCTTAACGTGATGTTTGCGGTTGTTGCCACTTGGCACGCCGCTTTGGGGCCTAGCCCTTGTGCAACCGTGTCAACATAATATTTGTTTGCAATATCGGTGCTATTCGCCGGTGTTGTTGTAATTGTTCCGGTTGTAGTGGTGATATTGGTAAAAACGCCGGTTGATGGCGTTGTAGCACCAATCGGTGAAGAATCTAAGGTGCTATTGGTGATCGTTAATCCGCTTAGGATCGGATTGATCGGAACGGTGAATGCCTGGCCCTGCCCAATGAACGTTTGAAAATTACCGTAAACATCAAAATATGCTTGAACGGGTAATATATTTTGGTCAATGGTTTTTGCAGGGCCAGCCATAACTTTCCTTTAGCTTTGATCGCCAACCGGTGTTACATAAAGTAAACCGGCGGTGCCACTATTGCTTATCGCCGTCATGTAAAACGGCGCGGCGGGCGTAGCAAGAATCAATGGTGAGGTCATACCGGCTGGTAAAACATAATCACCATTTGTCCCATCCGTTGGGAACGTTGGTGCGGGGCAAGGCGATGCGTTAGAAAACTTAATCGCCATAGGTGCCGCACCGGTGTTCAAAAAGGATGCGTAGTTGATTTGGTCATTCGTGTATCCGGCAATCAACGTGCTTGAATGCGCGGTGCTTGTAACGGATAAAGCAACGGTTTGACCACTATTGCGTTGAACGGTTGATCCGGCCATGATTATGCGGCATTAGTTGGTAGAACGGTGCCTTCCAAACGATCAACACCCAATGTGTAAACACCGGATGCGGGCGTTGCGGATGAACCCGTGCTATTTGTAAACTGAATTGACAATGTGTTAGCGGCAGAAACCCAAACGTTTGCAATGCCAACACCGGTTGTTTGCGCACCTTGCAATGAAATATTTACGAAATCATTAACCACAAGGCCAGGAATCGTAAATGTTTGTGTTGCTTGTGAACCGGAAACCGCTGCGGGTGTCAAAGTGGGGTAAACAAGGAAAGAATTGAGGATATTACCTCTAAGGATCGTAGTTTGTAATGACATAAAAACTCCTTTGCGTTGATTGTATCTTGAAAAATAAAAAAAGCCACCCGTTTTGTGGATGGCTTTCCCCTTATTTACTCACAAATTAGGGTAAAAATGTAAGGTCGTAACCGTAGACAAATACGTCACAAGTCGCGGCAATCGTAGTTCCAACGTTCACATAAATGTTAGTTGGGCTAGAAATAGCGGTGTTAGGATTTGTTGCGGTTGAAATGGTCACATAAGGGCCACCGGTGTTGCTTGTTAAAGCGGCGGTAGTCAATACGGTTGAACCGGTTTGGCCCGTTCCGGTGTAAACACCAACGGTTGCCGTTGCAATAGTGGTTGTTGCACCGCTAGAGTTTAGGCCGTTTGTGATTACAACGCTTGTGGGCACAAATTTAGACACATCCAACACAACCATAGCGGTATCACCCGCTAGGGCCAAGTTTACGGATTGTGCGGAAGCAATCAAACGCAACGCTTGGTTTGTGGCCAAGTTTTGTGGGTGATTGCTTACTGTGGTTGCGGGTCCTGGATTACTCATGTTAATTACTCCTTAATTTAGTTTAGGCGGCAACGCGGCAAGCCAATTCGGGATACAAAGGTGCCCATCCGTACAACACATCCAAACGAGTTGGAATTGAATCGTTGTTGATGGTGTACTGACGTACAACACGCATTGAAAGTCCGATTTCTTTATCGGAAGCACGGCCCGCAAAATGTACACCTTCAGGCAATTCGAGATCGGCTACTGCCAAGCAGAATGCGTTACGGTGCATGATGATGTTTTGGGGTGAAACGGTTCCGCTATTGTTGAACGGTGTAACGGCGGATGCACCGGCGTTAGTAACGCTAACGTTTTGGAATTGACCGCTTGTAATCACGGCAGGGCTAACTGTTACGCTAGTTGTGCCGGATGTTGCAACCGTGGCGGCTTGTGTAACAACAAAGTTTCTCAACTTGTTGGAACCATAGGCTTGGCGGTTTTGTGGGTTAACGGCATACACGCCCGCGATTTGGATCACATCACCAACGTTCAAATTACCGGCGGCCGTAGTGGCGCTCAGTGCGATTGTTGATGTTTGTGCCCATCCAGATGTTAAAAATCCGGTTGCGGTGCTTGTATTGCACGATAAAACGGCCGTAGGGCTATTGCCAAAGGTTTGGCTAACCACGTTCTGGTCCATTTTCCAGTTCATTCCAGCGGAATCCCTGCCCATCAGGCCCTTGCGATATTGTTCGCCAATGGCTTCTTGTGGAACAAACAAGCCTTTTAGTGAATCAACAATCGTTGCGGATGTGAAAGGTTCAACAATACATGAACGGCGGCCATCACGGGGTGCGCCTTCAGCGTCCAAGTATGCGGCAGCGGTCAAATATGTAATCAAACCGGTTGGGGGCGTTCCGGCAACACCAACAATATTAGCCGTGTTGTTCTTGGCCATAACCAATCCATCACGGTCTATCTTATTGGCAATGGCGGCCACAGCGGGTTTCAAAACACGGTCCGAAAACATGTCGAGGCTCAAAGCCAAGTCTTGGGTCGTGAACTGGGTATCAACGTGGAATTGCGTTGCCAATGTTACTGGCACGCTTGTCTCGTTGAAGTCTTCAACATTCAATGCGGGACCCGTGGTACCGATAAAGCGACCAGGTCTCCTCACATTGACGGTATTGCCGATCTTCGCGCCAACTACTGCGAACTGGTCATCATAGTTGCGGTCAACTTCGCTTGTGAACGTAAGTTCATTTTCCAAAACCATCAGAGCTTCGTTGGTGATTTTGGATATCGTTAAGAGATTATTACTCATTTGATTTCCTTTGAATTAAAAAACTATCGAATTTTTCCCGCTTTACGCGCTTCTTTCCACGCTTGGTATGTGCCGTGAAATTCACCACTAGAATTAATGGGAATATCCGCAACACCACCACTTGGCTTCAATCCACGCACCGGAGCGGGTGCTTTACTTGTCTTAACCACAGTTTCCTTAGCCGGTTCGGCCTTTTCGTATAGCTTTTCCAACTTTCCCAATTCAACCAACGCTTTGCGGGTAGGCATGGCCGCCAACTTTTGCGCATATTCCAAATCTTCCGCTAGGTGATATAGGATTCTTGGGCCTACATCGGATTCCAATATGGAATCACGGATTTCATCGGAAACAACAACATTAGCCGTTGAAACCATATCATCGTAATCGGGCAATTCCGCCTTCACTTTGTCCAACTTTTCCGTCCAAGATTGGATAACCTTTTGACGTTCTTCGTTGGCTTTCCGTGTGGCTTCTTGTTGATCCCTTTCACGCAATGCCTTTTCCGTAGAAAATTCCGCTAATGCCTTTGCATATTCAAACGCATCTTGGAACTGCCCTGGTTGTGGTTCATTATCAACGCTCGGCTTTTGTGGTGCCGCCTGTTG
>Ga0208388_1000069_pt1 | contig 32639 bp, 32 predicted proteins | sample CryBogCBH18Jul07_FD_185511 | JGI IMG/M metagenome (GOLD analysis project Ga0208388, IMG submission 185511) | Freshwater microbial communities from Crystal Bog, Wisconsin, USA - CBH18Jul07 (SPAdes) (version 2) | ecosystem: Environmental > Aquatic > Freshwater > Lake | place: Crystal Bog...
TGGCGACCCACAAACCCCGCTTGTTCTCAGCCCCACCGCCAGCCGCGAGGCTCGTTAAAATCTAGCAAATCATCAACAGAAACACCCATATCATCGAGAAACGCCGCGACGTCATCAGGATTCTTCTCGACATATTGCGCCAGAGCGTAAAACCCGCCGAGAGTCTTCTTGCTTTTATTATTGTCAAAATCCCAAAAATTATAGCCCGACATATAGTCGTCAGGATCGACCTCGCCCGCCTTGCGCGACTGGATCAGCTTTGACTCATCAAAACGTAGCATAGATTCTCGCAACGCAAGCGCGTGGCTTATGCTTTGAGTCTCTTGCTTAGTGTGCTGATTCAAATAACCAACCGAAAGATTCGTGCACTCACCTATCACGTCGACATAGTTTGCGGAGTCGGTAAACGTCCCACCCGTGTCACACCTGTAAACGTTTGGAAGCAATGGCGCGATGCTAGACGCAAACGAGTCAGACGCCGTTCGACCCATGGCTTGATGGGTAATCACAGAGTCAAATCCCTTCCGATCGAAAGCTATGCAAAAGTCGATTCCATCCAATAAGCCCGCGTGATTTTTAGCTAACCAAGCCGACCCATGACCGCCCACTTCTTCCGAATCGTGGAAAACGTAAAGACCCTTTACTTGATTGAGAATCATCTCACGCATCAACCAGACACCCGTTGAACAGTCAGCACCCAAACACGCCGAGTCGGACCCATGCCCTAGTTTGAAATTGTCGCCCGAAATTACGACACGTTGACGCCCCGCTTTATTGTGCACCGTGTCAGTGTGACTGGACCACATGACCCGCGAGTCATCACCGACCTGCACAATATAATTTCCGGCGGCATCCGAAAAACCGCCAAGCCCCGACAACCAATCTTCTATGAAATATTCGACCGCCATAGAACTTGCCGGACGGCATGACTCAAGCATTGCGCCGAGCGTACCAATTGGAGAAAAACGATTCAATTTGTTTTGTTTTTGTATTTTGCGAGTCATGTCAGGCCACCATCAGGTCAAGAGATTCATTATTTAAAGCGCGATATTCGAAACCGGAGTCAAAATCGCTCGGTACGTCAGACGGATAAATATAACGACAGCGCGGCTCATCCGACCACGGATCAAAGACCTGCAACCCGTCGTTATAAAAACGCCCGTCGATTCGACACTTAAAAGCGCGATCAGCGACGCAATCCGGCGACCAATTCGACACCCCAAAAAAGCGTTCATGCAAATCTACATGATGAACCGGAATCAATTCCGAAAATGTGTGCTCTTCCGAAAACTCGCAGTAATTGACTGTGTGCAAATCAGGCCACCAATCAGGATATAAATCCCCGTCAATTGTCATAGTGTTATCGCTTCGAACGTACAAATCAGCACGCTCGCAATAAGTCGCATAATTTTCGACGCAATAGGCACACCATTCGCTCGACCGATTCCGGCTTGTCCAAACTTGACTCGTATCATCCGAATCCGCCTCATCGTCGCATCCTTGGCAGATAAAACCAGACTCCAATCCGTTTGTGCGATTTGCCGCCACATCCCCGTTTTTATCGATCACGATCCAATTAGAATCTACCCGACGAACAAGACCAACCGAATCCAAATAAGGAAGCACGAGTCGGCCCGTGTCCTCATCATCGACTCGACGCAACCGCGCACCATCAAGCGAACCCTCGACAAATCCGGCTTCGGATAACGAAAGCGCCAACTTGTCAAAATTCCCATAAAGACGAGTCCGAATCTTGCGATCAGGCCAAACAATGCAACGCGCAATCACCTTGCCCTCATCCGACTCAAGAAAAGCAAGTGCCAAATCGGAGTCGCCATATGGAGTCAAAGGATGAACGCTTGACGCATAATCCCGCAACCCGTAAGTCATGCAGGACTTAAGCCCCGACTCCCGCGCACCCCGCTGATAAATTTCAATAATCTCGTCAGCAGTCCGCGCAAATTTAAGACGACTCGAAGCGTAATTTTCAGCATGAACACCCGCCCAGAACCGCGCATCAGACTCTGAAAAATTGCAATATTGAGTCAAATATCCAAAAACGGATATTCTCGTTTGAGTATCCGCGAGCCCACGATCAGCCGACTTGGTAAAAGCAACCAACGCCCGATCAATTCGCGAAACGTGCAAAAAATGATCAGGTGGCAAAACAACTGGACATGACGACAGCCAAGACGGCGACTCATACCAACCCGACTCGAACCGTTCATGCTCACGCTTGCGCCAGTCCGACTCTTCGATTTGCCGAACAACGGCCCGCCGCACCTGAAATTTTTGACCCATCGACTCCGAATAACCCGCCGCAATCGTTGCCGCCAATTCACCCGACTCAAATATCCGAATCGATCCATCACCGTTTTTTAAAAATTCACCCGTTGAAAGACTAAGCACGTTAAACATGAAAGACTCCTTGTCCTATATTGCCAACGAAAGCGCGAATATTGCGCCGAGAAACAATGTTAAGCAAACAAGCTCGACCAAATCACCTAAAACAATTTTTAAGATTTTCATTTTTGACTCCTTGTCCTGTGCCGGAACATCCCGACCCGCCAACATTGCACCAAGATTCTTAAATTATCAATAACGTAAGACGTTAAAACAAAATAATTGCACACGCGGTAAATTGAAAAATCAAACAATTGCGCTATTTTAACAGCATGACAAAACCAGAAAAACGCCGGATTCCACCCTTTGCTCTGGAAATACTAGCCCATCATCCGCTTGCGATGACCCTACCAGCAGCCGGATTCGGCATGCTTTGCCGCTTGATATTCCATTTTATATTGACCGATTGCAGACCGATCCCAAAAGACGGCGACAATCTGCGCGGAATCATGCGTTGCCACCGCTCGACATGGACAGAACATAAAAAAGATATTCTATCAGTTTTTCAAGACCTTGCGCCCCAGCTGGAGGCAGCCGACAAACATTACAAACAACGCCGCGCAGCAGTCGCCGCAATAGGTGAAAAAGGCAGAGTAACCCAACGACTCCGCGCACTATCAAACAAACCACCACGACCACCAGCCGACGCAGCCCTTGCAATCACGGCACCCAAACGCGAACGCACGACAGCAGCCCGACCGACAGCCCCACGCCTCGACGGCTGGACGTAACGCGAGCAATTGCTTGCGGCAAAAACCTTGCCACAAAAATTTTTTGTCTAAACCAACCGCAAACCCGTCACACCGTCACACCGCACCCGCGCAAAAATTGAATCCGTGACCGACCGCACCAGCTGCAACGCCGATGCACCGATCCGGCGATCAGCTGCAAAAATCCGGCGATGAAATCGACCGCGCAGCCGCCAATCACCTTCTAAAAAATCAGCCCTTCAAAAAAAATCGACTCGCGGCAACCGTTGCGCCGACCGTTGCGCACCGTTGCGCCGCTGCACCGTTGCGCCGCACCGTTGCGCACCGTTGCGCACCGTTGCGCCTTAAAAAAAATTTTTTCGCTCGCTTCGCTCGCTCAGAGCTAACGCCGTAGCTTTGTTAGTGGCTCGCTATCGCTCGCGACTCCGTATAGCCATAGCTCTGTACAGGTCGCGCCTACGGCGCTCCGGTTAGGGGCTAGGGCGTCCCTCTCAGATTCAAAAAGAAATCCTGTAAAAGTGAATGGACTCGTCCAAAAATTTTTCCGGCGCCACCCTTGCTCCGCCCCCCAAAAAATTTTTTGATGTTGACAGGTTGTCCTTGCCCGTTTAAGACAAGCAATATCAATAAGTTAGCTTGGGAAAGCGCCGTGATAAGAACCGGATTGTTTAAATATGTAATCCATTCTAGGGTCGATGAATACCATCAACAGGGCTGGATGATTGTTGCTGACCTTGGACGGCCTCATAATTATTACAGTGTTCTGATGTGGCACTGCGACTGCGGACAGCTTGTCAGCTTATAAACCATCTGATACTATCGAATCAGATCAAGGAGACACCATGGATCAACAGTTTCAAAGTTTCTTAGACGACCTTGCTGGGGAGTTGAAGAAAGCGGCAGAGCGAGCGGTGTGGGACATCCCGACTGACAACCGTACAAAGCACACCATTTCGGCATATAGAGCCGCTGTCGCAATGGTGGGAAATTGTGTACAGTCAACGTTGGCAAAGCATCGCTCGCCTACCGCAATTGAACCGGTACAACCTGAACCCGTCGGAGTTCCAGATGTTGAAAAAGTTATTGAGCCTATTGAGGATGAGCCAAAACCCGAAAGCCTCTTTGACGACAGCATCGACAAACCCCGCCGTCGCAGAACCCCTTGAGGAGATAAAAATGGCTATAACCCCAAAGAAAGCTGCATCCGCGGCATCCAAAAAGAACGTTTCTTCCGCTGCCAACAAAGCAATGAAAGAAGGCAAGTCTTTGAAAGACGCAATCTCTGCGGCTAAAAAAGGTAAGTAATATGCCTTTGAAAAAATCATCTTCAGAAAAGGCCGTCGGTGAAAACATTCGCCGGATGGTTAAAGAAGGTAAGCCACAGAAACAGGCCGTTGCGATAGCAAAAGAGACGCAACGGACTGCGAAGAAAAAGGGTAAATAAAATGGCGAAACGTTCGTCAACCCCGGAAGACATGGCAACCAAGCTGAGAGAAACCAGCAAGGTTGAAAAGAAAGCACCTTCTTCTGTCAATCGTATTGCCAATCTAGGTGACTTCGCACATCCACCTAAAAAGAAAAAGAAGAAGTAATGCCTCGTATCTATGTAAAGAAAGAAGACGCCAAACGGGAAAAGGTAACTGTTCCGGTATCTTCAAATCTTTTAGATAGATTGAAAAGTTACGCCGTGACGGTTCAGGTCTCGTACACTGAAGCGGCACGGCGTTTTATTGAAGTTGGTCTTGATCGGGAGAAGCAAGATGGCAAACATTGAAAAAACAATCGAGCGGTGTAGCGAAGTCATTTCCAAATGGCACGACCGTGCAGTGACACTTGAAACGGTAGAAGATTTTGCCAAAGTGTTTGATCTGGAATTGGACTGGTCGCTGAGACCTGTTGATAATGAACCAAGCAAACCTGTTGCAAAACCTGAGCAGGGTGAATTTATTTTTGAGTTGTCCGAGGACGACCAGTGGGCCTTCAAAGGCTGGCGCGAGAACAACGGGCTTTAATCATGTCTGATTTATACGATGTCTTGGGTGTCGGGCGGGACGCAAGTCCTGCTGACATCAAGAAGGCATATCGTGCTAAAGCCAAGTCCGCACACCCTGACGGTGGCGGAGATGCGGAACAGTTTGGTGCTTTGACGGCGGCGTTTGATTGCTTGAGCGACGAAGACCGCCGGAAACGCTATGATGAAACTGGCGATGTGGGTGGAAGCCAGCCTGACAACACGTTTTCTCAGGCGTTGCATTTTGCGACCAACGCAATCAACACGATTTTGAATACGATTGAGTCCCGTGGGTTGGAAGTCGAGCGTTTTGACATCCTTGGGGATGCGATCAAGACGTTGGAGAACCAGATCGAGGCTGAAGCAAACGAGCGTGAAAGGCTCGGAAATTCGGCCAAAAAATTGGAAAAATTAGCTAAAAAGTTCAAAGCCAAGAAGAAAAAGGTCAATCGTATTGGTCCGGTGCTTGATGCACAGGCCGCGGATATTCGCCGCCGAATTGCAAAAGGTGAAGAAGTCGCCAATATAATGAAAATGGCTTGGGACATCCTGAACGACCATAACTTTGATTGGTCGCCACCGGAACCAGTGCCCGTACAACCAATGGGTCAAATGACATGGCGGTAAAATCATCGAAATGGCTCAAACTGTTTCAAGACTTCATTGGTGATATTCGTATTTCATCCAAGGAAGCGATTTCGCAAGACGAGCGTGGGTCAAAGCTGGAGCTGTGGGAATCGCAACGCCGCTTCATCCATGAGGTCGGCACTGGTCTCGATAGTGACATCCACAAGTTCTATTGCCTGAAGTCCCGCCAACTTGGCGTCACCACAGTGTCGCTGGCAATTGACGTGTTCTGGATGGCACTGCACCCGAACATCATCGGGTGCCTGGTGACGGACACCGAGAAGAACCGCGAAGCCAACCGTATGTTGTTGGAAAAGTATGTTGAGTCGTTTCCTGACGGCTACTTCGGTGACACGTTCAAGATCGTTCGATCCAACCGGCAAATGTTGCAGTTCTCCAACGGGGCACGGTTGGATTTGTTGGTGGCCGGTACGAAGGACAAAGGAACGTCATGGGGCGAAGGTGTCGGTTATGCCTTCGGACATTTGACGGAAGTTGCGGCTTACGGCTCGGCGGAAGGATTGAAGTCGCTTGAGGAAGGTTTTGCTCAAACAAACCCTAACCGTTTGTTTATTTATGAGTCGACAGCAAAAGGGTTTAACCATTGGCGTACACGGTATGTCGATGGCTTGAATGACCCGCTGTCGGCGAAGTCTTTCTTTGTCGGCTGGTGGGCTGGCGACACGAACCGGATACCACGGAAAGACCCGCGGTTCTTGCAACACGGTTTGCACCCGCCGGAGTTCGAAGAGAAAGAAATGATCGACGTCGTACAAGAGAATTACGGCCATAAGATCACGGCTGAACAATTGGCTTGGATACGGTGGAAAACCGAAGCGGCGGGCGCCGAAGCGGCTTTGTTGGATCAAAACCAACCATGGACTGCCGAACAAGCGTTTGTTCAAACGGGTTATTCGTTCTTCCAAACCCGCGTGATTACGGCGGATATGAAGCGGTTGGACGAAGAGATGGTGCGCTACAAAGCGTACCGGTATGAAGTGGACGGCGACTTCTTCAATTTCAAAATGATTGAGCTGAAGCCGGGCATTGATAGCCCCGACGACATCGAGTTAAAAGTCTGGGAAGAACCGGTTGAAGGAGCAAAGTATGTTATCGGTATGGACCCTGCCTACGGGCGTAACGACCACAAAGACCACCACGTCATCTCAGTATGGCGGTGCTTCGCAGACCGAGTTGTACAAGTCGCGGAGTATTGTACCGCAGATGTTGAGGCCAAACACGCGGCTTGGGTATTGTTCCATTTGTCGTCTGCCTATGTCGATTGTCTCGTCAACCCCGAAATCGGTGGGCCGGGCGCACTTGTTCTTGGCGAGTTCGATCATCTCCGGCAATTGCTTTCACTAGAAAGCAACGCTTCGCGGGTGAAAGCCCGTGGATGGGAAGACGCCGGTTCGCACGCACGGATGTATCTGTACAAGCGGCCTGACTCGATGGGTGCCGGTTATGTGATCGGCTTCCAGACTAACTGGAATACCCAGTCAATTCTGATGCACCAGCTTCGCGGTTGTTATGTGTCGAACGAGTTGAACATCAACTCCCGTTCGTTGCTGAACGAAATGTCGTTGGTGGTTGTCGATAACGGGCACATCGGTGCGCCAGAGTCACGCGACGAAAATTGCAAAGACGATCGAGTGTTCGCCATGGCGTTTGCGGTTCGTGCTTGGAAAGACTGGACGCAAAAAGACATGATGGCTCAAGGTCTAACCTATGATGCGGTGATGAACGCTCAGAAAGGTGAGAAGCCAGCGGTCGCAACCACGGTCAACCGGATCGTGTACAACTTTTTGAAGACGATGGAAGATCATGCGGACGATGAACCCGAACCCCCTGCATGGCAAACGGAGTATGGATTATGAGTAGAGCAGACGTTAAATTTCGCGCTAAATCAGAGGCACCGGCACCAACACCGGAGTCGCTGTTTGATGAAACACCTGTGGTGACAGAAACCAAAATTCCAAAAGGATTTGAGGAATTGCCGGAGGTTAGCGTCAACTTTCCGTACACGGGACGCGCAGTCTATGTGACGGACGGCGTGAATGTTGCTCCGGCGGTCTGGCGTGTAACCCGTTCATATGACGGAGCCAACGTAAAGTGGGTTTACGATCAGTATTGGGCGCAGCATAATGCGGGTGGTCAAAGGTTAGATATGGTTCCTATCGCTTACAAGAAAATGGAAGATTGATATGACCGTCACGTTGGAGATCAACATGAATAAGTCTGATACTTTCTTGGAACCGACTAAGTACAAGATCAGGTACAAGTGCGAATTGTGCGACCATGAATATACACGGACGTACAAAGCCATTCCGATCAACGATCCGCCATGCCCCAGCAAAGCTTGCATCGTGAAGCAAGAATTAGTGGCTATGAAAAAGCAGATGGATAACTTCCAGCGGATGTTGGAGTCTGGTCAAGGTCCGGGGCAAATCGGTAACAAGATTGTCGTGAAGGCTGTCGATGAGACCGCTCGTATCGTCATGGAAGATTATCAGATGACGGATTTGAAGGATAACATCCGTCAAGGCGAAGCGGTCGCACCAAAATTACCGGGCCAGCAGCAGACATTGGCTGACAACTATTTTGGCGGTCGCGGGTTGCAGGCAGCGGGCATCAACAAGAAACAAGCTGACTTGTTGGGTCGTCGGGCTATTGCGGGGGCGTTCCGCGGAGCAGCCCTTAATCCGGGATCTATCCAACTGCCCGAAGTTAAAAACGGGCAGTCACCGTTACGGGTGATGAGGACAGAACCGACGGGTAAAAAATAAGGGGCTTCGGCCCCTTACTTCTTTTTGTGGGTTTGCGCTTTCATTTCTTGCTCTTTGGCAGCTGCTTCTGCGTGAGCAATTTCGCGGCGCATGATATTGGCGCGCAGCTCGTCTGGATCGGTAACGTCCACATGATCGACGAGTTCCGATGGTGACATCGCGCCGATGCGCTGTAGGCTGAACGCAAGTTCCTTGGCGTCTTGCGAGAACGCTGGCGACGAGGAGTGCGAGTCAACGGTGAGCGACACGTCATCCGGCAAATCAGCAAAAGTGAATGTGACCGGCACAAGACCTTTGGCTGGCGGGATCAACAAGGCTTCTTCGCCTGGCGCCGCAGAATTTTCAAATCCGGCAGCGTCTTTTGGAACCCATGCAATCATCTTTTGATCGACGTGAGCGCGGGCCATGTCGAGCATGAGAGCGCCAAACTTTTCAACGTCACGCTCGATGAGGAGCGCACGGTCTTTGAAGCGCGGCGAGAACATACGTACCAATGTTTCGGCGTGTTGAGCAGAGCGCACACCCTGTTCGCCTTGACCTTTGGCGATTGGCGGCAGACCCATCATCTCGTCAAACATACGCTCGTACTCATGGAGCGAGGCCCACAAAGCTTCTGGGATTTGAATGTTGTCACGCTCGATCTTGGCGTTCGGGTTGGAGTCAGTCCAGTAACCACCCGGCTTGTTGAAGCGAGAGAGTGCCTGTTGGTTTACGCCGGTCGAGCCGACAAACTTGGTGGCGGGCTCTTCTTGTTTGCGAAGCATCTTGTTGATGCCTGTGATGCGTGAGTTGATGGCTTCTTGGAGAAGAACAAGACGCGTAACTTCCGATGCGCCCCAAAAATAATCCGGCACCGGATTGGCGCAGAACAGGCTGAACGGATGGCTACCCTTGAGAACAGGGTCAGTTTGTTTTGCGTGAGTGTTGTAGGAGAACGAACTGGTTAGCTGGTACTTACCACCGATCAGAATGTCTTCGCCAATGATCTGGAATGTTGTCCAATCACCACGGTTGTCATCCCATACCCAAAGCTCGTCCAGTTCAAGCATGGCTGATTCAACGGCTGGATCGATGTCGGCTTTAGGTTGCGACATCCAGTCAACAAGGCCGCGGCTTTGGTTTGGAAGACCGCTGCCCGCAGCTTGGAACGGGTAAAGCCCGCCCGTCACAATATTCATGGCTGACGCAGATGCGTCTTTCATGCCGCCAGAAATACCTTTCATGTGCGTCTTGGCACGTTCTTTCAATTCGTCTTCGTCAGGACGACCGCGAATAAGGTTGCGAAATTGCGCGGGCGTAATGATCATGCGGTGCGTAAACGCTTCCATGTCCGCATCAAGCGCCGTGTAATTCTCGTGCAACACGCCAAAGTTTTCTGGCTGCACCAGCTGCGTGCTAAATTCTTTGTTGACGGTGTTCAATTTTAAGAGGCCAAGACCTTTGCGGAGAGCAATTCCGACGGCTTGGGAAATCTTGTTGTCCGAATCAGTCTGGCGGCAGAATTTTCTAATGCGTGCCGCAGCAGCCCGACCTTTAGATTCGTTGACAACGTTTGGAAGATCAGGATCGGTGATGGCGAAGCGTAAAGACACCGGAGAAAAAAGAAGTGATTCGAGATCATCGAGTGATGCGTAAGTCTTGTTAAACATTGCTGGAGCAGCTGCGTCAGCTGAACCAGACATGGCGTAAGACTCGAAAAAGGCTCCACGATTTTGTCTCGCCTGTCGGGACGACATACAAATATTCGCCAAGTTTCGAGCGAATGATTCGAGATCGCGTTTAGGTATGTGCATATCATCCCATCCTATCGTTTTGATAAACCACAGCTTTTCTCAATTATATATTGACAAGGCTCTTATAGCCAACGTAATCTGATGTCTGTTGAGATGGTAAGCTCTCTCAACGTTCCCAGCAATAGGAGTTTAACTATGTTTGACGTTTCTGAAATCGCCGAAAAGCGTGGCCGTAAGATGCACCGCAAGGGCCGCAAGTAATTGTGGTTTCGGAAGACGGGGACTCAACAGTCTCCGTCTTTCATTTTTTATAGGAGACTAACATGGCTTATGGTTCGCGTCGCGTTAAGCGCAAGTAATTTTAGGAGTCGGTCACATGGCTTCTTGCCGTTCTAAAAAGCGTTCTACTCGTAAATAAACTGTTTTAGTTTAGAGAGTGTAAATTATGGCTTTACCGCCCATGCCAATGCCCGGTGGCCCAGCCCCCGGCGCTCCCGGACTTCCTGGCGCGATGCCACCTATGGGTGGCGCGGGGCCAGCGAGCATGGCCGGACCTATGGCTGGTTCAGGTCAGCAAGGAATGGCAGCTTTGAAAGTGGGTCTTGAGTCGCTTCAAAAAGCACTCCCCCAGTTGCCAATGGGTTCAGCACTCCATCAATCCGTTCTTAAAGCCGTTGCCGACATCGGCAAGCACCTTGAAAAAGAAGGTGGCGCACAAGGCGATCAGATGGGCGCCATTCAACAATTGATGGAAATGGCGCGTGCCGCTAAGACACAGCCTAATATGGCTGGTATGATGCCCGGTGGTCCACCACCCGGCGGACCCGGAGCGGGCGCTCCACCACCACCAACCCCGCCAATGGGCGCATAGGAGTAAGTTATGGCACAAGGAAAAGTTCCTACCCCATACGTTAACGACGTTAAAGAAGATCGCAGCGTTATGCAGTACGTTGAGTTCCCAACGATGGGAATTGGCGCACGCAAGTCGGGTCTTCCAACTGACGGCACCAACCACATCCGCAGCCTCGAACACGTTGGCGACGATGCCGCACGTAATTCGGGCAAAAACGGTTCGACGGCTCCAGAAGGTCGGAAGTAAACCATGGCTATGACCCCAGATCAAATTGCTCTTCAGCGCTCCAAAGAGTTGATTGACGCACTTTGGAACGACGGTGAAGTCGGTAAAAAAATCCAACAAGCGGCTAAGGCCCGTTGGGACGACGTTAAAACGACTGAGGATATGTTTGCCCCAATCGTTGAGCCACACTTGAACAAGATCAAGACTCTTGAAGACAGATACGAAAAGCTTCTTGAAGAGCGTCTTGATGAAAAACGTGCCGCCGATGAAGAGCGCACGAAGTTAAAACTTGAAGAACAACTCGAAAAAGCCCGTCGCGACTATAATCTGACTGAAGAAGGCTTCAATCAGATGATTGATCGTATGAAGTCAACGGGCAATTATTCGGACGCAGAAGCCGCTGCCGCGTATGTCGCCAGCAAGGCTCCGCCAGCAAAGGTTGCAGGTCCAACTTGGGCACCGCAAGACCTCGATCTATTCGGGTCCAAAAACCGCAACGATGCACTAGTTGAACTTCATCGTGACCCTATGGGTTACATGGACTCACAGCTTACCGAATTTGTAGCCGACCCTGACAAGTATGTCCGGGACACGCTCGGTCGCGCGGCGTAATAAAAGGACGTAACCAATGGCTCTACCTACCTCCCCAGTAGCCACGCTGACCGGAAGCGGTATTACCCCTTCAGGCGCGCTTGGCGCACAGCTTGCCGCACTTACGCGGCGTGCTTTCTTGCCTTCTGTATACGTACAGATTTATCAGTCACATCCGCTTCTCAGCTTGTTCATGTCGAACGCCAAAGCTGCACGCGGCGGTGTCAGCCAGATTACCATTCCAGTACAGGGATCGTCTTTCGTTTCCTTCAACTGGGGTTCGTTTGCTGGCGACTTCCCAATGCCAACCGATCAGGCAGCAATCCAGAACGCTCAGTTCTCGCTCAAGCTTGGTATGGTTCCAGTTGGCTTCTTCGGAATGGAAGCAATTATCCAGTCGTCCGAAGTTGTTATTCCTAAGCTTCGCGCAGTGATGTCGGACGCAGCGGTTGTTATCAAGCAAGCCTACGCTCAGGCGCTTTATTCCAACAACTACGCCAACACCCAAGTTTGGGACTCGTTGACGCAAGCTTATGACGACGGCACGAACGTTCCATCATATGGTGGCATTTCGCGTACTCCCGGCTCGTTCTGGTCGGGTCAGCTAATCACCAACACCGGCGCGGCTGCAACGACCCGCGTTGGTATGGCCCAGCTTCTCACCCGTATTCAAGCGGGCGCTGGCGGCGAAGCACCTGATTATGCGGTTATGAACCCTGCCAACTGGGCAGAACTCATGTCCGACTTCATGTCGCTTGAAATGTTCACCACAAAGCCTCGGTCGATTTACGAAAAAGACGATGCGGTTAATGCGGGCTTCCGTGCTATCCGTGTTCTTGATACGCCGATCTTCCCCGATCCATTCTGCCCACTCGGCACTTGCATTGTGGTAAACTCGCGTTACACCGGTCTTTACATGTCTGAGTATGCACCAATGACGTTCTCTGGTTTCGAAAGCCAGATTCCAGTTGGTCAGATTTCGGACATCGGTGTTCTGATCTCGGCAGCCGATCTCGTTTGCGCCAAGCCTTCATCCGGTGCCCAAATTCAGGGTATTACCGGTGCAGCATGGCCGAACGTTCCCGGCACGTATCCAGCAGTCATTTAAGGAGTAAGAGCACATGGGTCTCTTTTCAGGTTCTGGCGTATTACCTTCTCTGAAGGGTGTAGCCACTAACGTAATCACGTTGCAGTCTGGTCAGGTTCAACTGATCAGCCCAGCAGGTTGGTATATGGTGAACACCGGTCTTTACACCGTTGTTCAGCAGTACGATCCGATCACGGGTATCTGGCGCAACATCGGCAACGGCGACCATCAGGGCGGCGTTCGCTATATCTACTCGGATGGTGTTAACTATCGCCTCGCAAACCAGACCGGCGCTCTCGTCGGTGCATTGGTTACGAACGGTGGTTCGTCCTACACTTCGGCTCCAACGGTTACGGCTTCGGCTGGCGGTTCGATCTGGAAAGCAATTGTCGGCGGTGCAGTCAGCACGACTGTTACCGTTACCAACGGCGGCACGAACTACACCTACCCACCAATCGTCCAGTTCCAAGCACCTCCTGCGGGCGGCGTTCAGGCAACCGGTTACGCAACGCTTACGGGAAGTGCAGTTACTTCGGTCACTGTCACCAACCAAGGCGCTGGTTATGCTTCGGCTCCAACCGTTGTGTTCATCAACGACCCGCGCGAAGGCGTGAACGGCGTGACGCAGGGCTACAACGCAGCAGCAACCGCAACGCTCACGGGCGCTAACACGGTTACTGCGGTTCTCTGCCTCGACCACGGTCAGGGTGGTCAGACCTCGCTTCCAACGCTTTCTTTCGCAGGTGGCGGCGGTTCGAGCGCAGCAGCAACGGGTATCATGTGCTGGTCGATCACGGCTTACGCAGCCGGTACGGCTGGTGCAGGTCTTTCTGGTACGGTCGCTCAGATCACGGCAGAAGACGCGTTCCCAACGACCGCAGCAGCCTACACCAATCCATACACCCAGTCGGGTTTGGTTAAGACGCGTAATGCTAACATCAAGGCTCCAATCTCCAGCGGTGGTATCACTGCTACTGGCGCGGTGATTTATGATGGCGGTATCTACACTTCTTCGCCAACGCCAGTTGTCAACGCAACCGCTTCGGTTGTTACGACAGCTCCAGTCGTGACTTTCACGATGGGTGGTCAGACAGACACCAGCTACTTGACGCAAGTCTAATAGCTAGTAGCTGATTAAATAAAAGCCCGTGCTTGCGGTGACGCGGGTGCGGGCTTTAACTTATTTGGGCGGTTTGTATGTCACTCAGTCAGCTTCTTAACGACACTTCGGCGCTACTGAACGATCAAAATTACACGTTCATTTCGCAACCTCAATTGACGCGTTGGGTCAACACAGCGCGTAAAAATGCGGCAAAGCGTACAGGTTGCATCCGTCGGTTGATTTCAGGTCAATCGGCTTTTGGTGCTTCGGCGGTTTCTGGTAGCGCCATTCCGACCGCTGCCCAGCCCGGCGCGTTACCAAATCCGTTTGCGGGTTCAAATACCGCGGCAGGAACAACAGGTAAAAACGGTGATTTTAACACCGATTACAACGCCGATTTCAACGTGCTGCAATACAACGCCAACTACCCAATTAACTATTCACCAAACGGCCCGTTCCCTTCGGCTTATGGCGCTGTGACCAATTCGTGCATGACCATACCCGGCGTTGAGCGGTATCCGTATCAAGGGTTTTTTAATAACTTCCTTAAAGCTCAATACGCAGGTACCGCCTATATCTACGACTCAATCACCTGCTCGGTGAATTGGGGTGGCACGACAAAACCCGCGCTAGATTGGCTTCCTTGGGATGATTTTCAAGCGTATTGCCGCGCGTATTCCGTGTTGAATATGTCCTATCCAGCAGTCTGGTCTGTCTACAACGACGGCCCAACCGGTGAAATCTGGATGTTCCCCGTTCCTTCACAGTATCTTGAAATCGACCTCGATGTGTCGGCTGCGCCAATTGATTTGACAAGTGACGCTGATTACGACGCCATTCCTGACGGTTTCCAAGAAGCTTTAAAGTACGGCGCAGCGGCCATCGCGTTTGAAACAACCGGTCGTTACGCACAAGCGCAAGTCATGGAAGATCGGTTTGCCGACAGCCTTGGTGTTGCGCGTGTGGCAGTTGATCGCGGTAAAACACCTGGCTATTATCGGTCTGGGCCATAATAGGATATTAAGATGTCTGGTATCCACGACCACGTTGCATCTACTGTCGCTCTCGCTCGCGTTGTGTTGGGCGGTCTTGATCGTACACAAGAGAACAGTTCAGTCAGAACCGCTTCACTTGTTTTATTGCTCGACACTTTGATTGAACTCGGATCATCCAATCAAAATGGCCGCGTCAGCGAATCAACAGGCAAAGAAGTTAGTTCTTTAATGGCGACGTTCGCCGCTGTAAGGGAACAACATGGCATCCAATCCTGAAATCTCCGGTAAAGCTGGTCAAGCTTTAGGGCTGCCGCCCGGCTTTAAGGTTTACACTCCGTTTCCTTTCAAGGGTATCAACGCCCAAGACGCGCCGCACGCTATTGAAGATCAAGAATTTACTTGGGTTGAAAATTTTGTGCGTCTTGGCAACGGACGACTGCGTGCGCTTGGTGATAAAGGGCCAGCGGCATACACAGCCCCGTCGGGCAAAACCATTGTGTATTTTCGGTTCTATACCCTAGCTACAACCCAATATTGCGCCATTTTTCTATCTGACGGTTCCGCAATTCAGTTGAACATGGCAACATTGGTTCAAACAACCATAGGACCGTCTGGAACTTTCTATACGTCCTCGACCGGATATTTACCGTTTGCGCGTCAGTGGGGTTCTACCTATCTTTTGATTTCCAACCGCAACACAACCAACGATTATTGGGCGTGGGACGGAACGCTTTTGTACGGCGCGGGTACAGCTGCTCCGCAGGGCGTTGTCCTAACTTCTGTTGGTTCTTCTTATTCCAGTTCTCCTACCATCACAGCTTATGGCGGTAGTGGAAGCGGCATGACGTTCAGTTCCGTTATTAACAACGGCAGCATCGCTGAAGTGAACATCACTAACCCCGGAACGGGCTATAATCCGGGAGACGTTGTGCAGTTGGCTTTTTCGGGTGGCGGGTCAAACACGTCGGCGCAGTTGACAGCAAATCTCTCAAGCGGCTCGGTCGGCGGCGTTTCGGTAACGGCTGCTGGTTCGGGTTATACTGCGGCATCAATCAGTTTTTCCGGTGGCGGTGGATCTGGTGCTGCTGGTACAGTTATCATAAGCACAGGTAGCGTCACAAGCTACACCAGCCTTGTTGGCGGTACGGGCTATGCAAACTCGTTTGCGGTTGGTTTTTCGGGCGGCGGCGGAACAGGCGCGGCAGCAATTGCAACCGCCGTTAGCGGAGCCATTGTTTCTATTCTGATTACAAATGGCGGTACAGGCTACACTTCCGCACCTACCATGAGTTTTACGTCTGGTGGCGGTACAGGTGGTTCAGCAACCGCGGTCATCACAGGCGCGGGCTTAATTACGGGCGTGACAATCACCAATGGTGGTTCAGGCTACACCACAGCGCCGTCCGCGACTATTACGGGTACAGGCGGATCAGGCGCGACTGTGCAACCAGTTCTTGCTCCGGCGGGCGTTGCTTTGGTAACGGTGGTTAACGGCGGTACCGGATACACGTCTGTTCCGCTTATTACGTTTAAAGGCGGCGGCGGTGCAGGGGCTACCGGTATTGCGGTTTTGACAGCAACAAGCGTTGCCAGTGTTCAAGTAACTGCGGGTGGTTCAGGTTATACCTCGGCTCCAAGTGTAAGTTTCACAGGTGGCGGAACTGGCGCAACTTTACCTACTGCAACTGCCAACATGGTCGGTTCTTCCGTAGGTTCGGTAACAATTACCAACGCCGGATCAAACATCACGGCATCGGTTCAAGTCGTATTTACAGGTGGCGGCGGAGCGGGCGCGGGCGGAACAACTTTGCTCAATCCAACATCTATTGCGTCTGTTACCGTGTCAGCCACAGGACGGTTCTATACGTCCGCCCCCGCAGTTGTGGTAACAGCCGGAGCAAACAACTCGGCAGCGGCCACAGTTACCCTTATGCCTTACGGAATTTCCGGTTCGGCTATGGAAACGTATTTGTCGCGCGTTTGGATTATTAATCCGGCAACGCAACAATATTCAACCACGCCGCCTGGCAATTTGTGGTTCTACAGCGCCCCCGGATCAATATCTGACTTTGCATCGTCAGATGGCGGTGGATCGGCAGTCAACACCGACGCGTTCTTGCAAACAAGCTACATTGGTGTTCGCCAATCGTCCGGCTATCTGTATTTCTTCGGTAACGGTTCGGTATCGGTTGTGTCTAACGTTAATACGGCTGGTGCGCCGACGGTTACGACTTACAATTACCAAAACGTTGATCCACAAGCTGGCCTCAGTTTCCGTGACGCCATTCAAGATTTTGGTAAATCTATTATTATTTCAAACGAACTAGGCGTATTTGGTCTATACGGCGGTTCGTTGGCTAACGTATCGACTAAAATTCAACAGATTTTTACTAATGCGGTGTATCCGTCGTCTGGCGGTGTTACGCCTTCGGCAGCAATAGCGACAATTTATGACGTTAAACATTACGTCTATTTTGTCACTTTGATTGATCCAGACACTCAAGTAGCGCGAAATGTCATGCTACTTTGGAACGAAAAAGAATGGACTGTCGCTAGCCAATCTTTGAACTTGACTTTTATTGCCGCTCAAAAAGTAGGCAGTAACTACCAAGCTTGGGGAACCGATGGTGCGGGCCTGTACCCATTATTCTACACCCCATCCGCCACATTACCTAAGCGCATAGACACCAAACTCTATGGCGCGGATAAAATGTTCATTCAAAAACAGGCGCTCGCAGTTTATATGCAAGCGACGGACAATTCATCGAGCCTTTCTGGAATTACCGGCACTTTCTTGCTGTCGGTATCTGGCATCGCCTTACAAAATGCCTTTCAGCCAAGCCTACAAAGTGGTACATACAATGTGGCGCTTGTCCAGCCTAACTTCCAATCACCCTATCCGTATTACGGTTTCTGGGGTGCTTCGCTTGAAGGCGCTGGCTTTGTGTTGGCGGGTTTACGCTTTACTTCAACAAGCCCTGACTTCACAGTGGGGCATATGCTTATGGGCTACTCTGAAGTTGTAGCCTCTTACTGATAGGAGTTTCGCATGGCAAAGGCAAAGACGCTTCAAACAAAAGAGAAGCTGCATTTTGAAAGCATTATTCAAGATGGCGAGAACCCTTTGGGGTTTACAGCTCAAACACCTAACGGCACCGCTCATTGGGAAGGTACCGGCTGGAACAAACCCATGTTCGGTGATTTTAATATGCCGCAATTGCAACCTGACGCAACGCGTCCAGCTGGTCGCTCGAACCGTACCGGTGAATAATGTTAGCGGCTTTATTGAATGTTCCGAGAACTGATGCCGAATGGCGCCAGTTCTCATATGACCATCGAGACAGCCACGATAGAATCCGCGCCGCTATTTTAAAAAAATACGGTGTTAACCTGACTGATTATATTATTGACCCGATAAACGAAAACAGTCTTCAGCAATTTTTGCAGAATAACGCATCTTTGCACACGGATATGAACGGGGTGATAAAATCTCAGTCGTCTGATTTGTTGGATATCGATATTACTGACCCTAAACAATTAGACGCCTGGATCAGTTTAAATTACGAAGAACACCAAAACGCGGAACAAATTTTAGGCATTGGGGGATAGTTTGCTTAAATTAAACATCGAGAAGCTGGCCGATGTAAAAGACCAATGCGGTGATCTTATTGCCGCACATTGGGAAGAGATTGCTGTTTGGCAAGATATTCCGCTCGATCCTGATTGGGCGGCTTACGAACAATTAGAAAAAATCGGGATGTTAACCATTTACACGGTTCGTAACGATTATGACAAACTGGTCGGCTATGCCGTCTTTATTTTGCGGAAACATTTGCATTACAAAGGCCATTCATGGGCGGCAAACGATATTATTTGGGTTCACCCTGATTACCGAGACGGAAAAATTGGTACAAATCTGGTCCAATTTTGGGAGCAAGATTTGCAAGCTCGTGGTATTCATGTGGTGCACGTTAATGTTAAAGTAGCACATCCAGCTTTGGGGCTTGTCCTTCGGCGTGAAAAGTACAAGACTGTCGAAAGCGGATTGGAAAAAAGGTTAAACTAATGGGCGCGTCAGCGGCACTTTTATTTCCCGTTGTTGAAGATGTCGGCGCTGCTATAGGCGGCGCTCTTGGGTTTGGTGGTGAGGCGGCGGCAGCAACGGCTGCAACTGACCTCTCTTATTTACCAATTGAATATACTGCTGCTGGTGACGCCGTGACTGCGGCAGAAACGGCGGCTGCGGGAACTGCGGCGGGAGCTTCAAATCTTGCAGCGGATATATCGGGAGTTGCAGGTAGTGTTGCACCGACCGCCGCTGATTTATCGTATTTGCCGATCCAAACCAGCGCTGCCGGAGCGCCTGTAACAGCTGGCGACGCTGCGGCTGGAGCGGGCGCTTTAGGTTCTTCCGGTACAGCCGCAGGAAACGCTTTGGCGGGAACAAGTCCGGTTACTACGGGCATTGGAAGTGTTGCAAGCAGCGTGGCCCCTACAACGGAAGCCGCGGCCAGTACACTTCCGGTTACTGAATCAACTGATCTTAGTTATTTACCTATTCAACAGTCCGCTGCCGGAACGCCTATTCCGGCCACCAGCCCTTTAGCGGGTGCAGGGTCTTTAGGGTCTTCTGGTACGGCAGTTGGTGATGCGTTAGCCGGTAACGCCCCGCTGTCGCCATTAACCCCGACGCTAAACGATGCAACGTCTTCTGCCGAACAAACGTTTGGCGGAACACAAGGACAAATAGCTTCAAATCTCAAAGATACGGCTAGATTAGGGTCTCAAGCGGTAACTAATACAGCGGTAGATCAAGCACCTGTAACAACAACGGCACCGGCAGCACCGGCAGAACCGGCACCGGCACCGGCACCTGCTGCTACGCCACCCGTAACAACAGCTCCCGCAGAAACTATTACACCAACAACAGACGCTTTAAGCAGCCCCGGCGGAACAAGCACTTTGGTTAAAGGCGCGACAGGTGCTGGCGGTGAAGGTTTTAATATTGGTAGCTTTCTTAAAGACTACGGTTCGCTTGGTTTGGCTGGCGCAGGTCTGGCGTACAATATGTTGAAAGGTAATCAAAAACCTGAATTTCAACAAAACGTTCAAGACGCTGCCGCACAATTGCAAGCGCAAGGCGCCCAACTTCAAGGCTACCTTACTTCTGGAACGTTGCCTCCCGGAATGGATGCCGCTTTATCATCGGCTCACGACGCCGCTGCCGCCGCAATTCGGTCGCGTTACGCCAACATGGGTATGAGCGGATCGTCGGCTGAAATGAACGATCTTTCTAATTTGGCTTACACAACCGTTTCTCAAGGCGCAACAATTGCTTCTCAATTGTTGCAAACAGGTGTCAGCGAACAACAATTTGCTTCTGGTATGTATCAAAACTTGATGGCACAATCGGTGGCACAAGATACGGCCATGAGCAACGCGATGGCGGGCTTTACAAACGCTATGGCAGGTGGATACGCCAAAGCACAAACACCAACATCAGTGGGTTAAACAGCCATGGCTCGCTCATTACAAACAATTTTTGAAGACGCTAGAACTGATTCTGATCCAGATAAGGGCCAGAACCCAGGCGATGTAGGTCCAACTGTTGGAAACGCCAGAGAACAAAACGATTTAGATAAATTTTCTCCTGCAAAACAACAAGAATTTATTAAAAATAACCCGATTATTGGTCAGGGGTCAGGTGCGCCTTCGCCGCTTCAACCTACGGCTACTTCGCCTATTGCGGCAGCGGCTACACCGGCGGCACCCTTTGTTGCTCCAAAAAAACCGCTAAGCGTAAAAACTGTTTTAGAAACGCCTGAATCGGCGGCTACAGCAAAGCCAGCGGCAGATGAAACAGATAAAATTGATTGGAAATCTTATCTTAAAGAATCCAGAACAAAAGCCGATCAAACTGTAGAAGATGCACAAAAAAACATAGATCGTATTTTACAAGAACAAAAAGCTTTTAATGCTGCGTCTGAAAAAGAACAGTCAGAAATACAAAAACTATATAAAGATTTTAAACCTGTAGAATACAAACCCCCTAAACCAACCAGCTTGGTTGAACAGTGGGGTTCAGCCGCCATGCTATTTGCTATGCTTGGTTCTTTGTTTGTACGTAATCACGCAACAGCCGCGCTCAACGCTGCGGCTGCCGCTATGAATGGGTTTAAGCAGGGTGACGAGGCTGCGGCAAAACAAGCGTACGAAAATTGGAAAGTAGCAAACGAAAACGCTGTCAAAGCGCAAGAATTTCAAACCAAACGTTATGACGAACTTTTAAAAGGTTTAAAAGAACGTCAACTTGCACAAAAGACAATTACTTCAGAAGAACTTGCGGCGTATAGAGCTGAAATAGCGGCAGCAGCTACGTCTTTTAAAGACGACGTAATGCTGGCCGCTGCAAGCGATAAATCTGATCTCAACGGTATGAAAATGACACAGGAGTCGCAGAGACAATTGCTCACTGCACTTCAAGCGCAGATGCTAGGCGGTAAAATAGAAGTTCAACAAAACCAAGCTGCCGCTGACGCGCAATTTGAAAAAGATGTTAAAGAATTAATGAAAGCGGACCCTGAAGATATTGCTGCGTATGTAGCAGCTTCAGGCAGCCCAAAAGCAGAAAAATGGTGGAAAACTCAAGCAACACAAAATGCTTTAGTACAAGGAAGATTAAAAGAATTACATAATAAAGACGAGTATAAAAACGCCAATGCGCGCGTGCGTTTGCAGATGGAAGCAGAAGCCGGATCAATTCTGGCTCAAAAAGAACTTTTAAAATTGGTAGATAGAGAAGCCAAAAATGAATTAACGCCTGACGAAAAATCGGATCAAGCCATTGCGGACAATGAAATTGCACTTTACAAAACCGCAATGCCCGCACGTACAGGCAGAGAAGGTTCAGAAAAACTTTATGACGCAACGCTTGCGCGCGTTTTAAAATTGAATCCAAATTTTAATCCTGATCAATACAAAAACGCTCAAAAAATTGATCAAGAGTGGCGTTCTGGCAACACATATGCTGGTAAACAACTTATTTCTCTTAATGCGTTGTCAGGCCATTTAGGAGAAATGGACAAGCTGATCAATTCGTTGGATACGACAGATCAAGCACAAGTCAACAAATTGGCTAACGCTGTTATGCGGTTGTTGGCTGATCCTGATTTGGCAACACAAGATGTTGTTGCGGGCGGTAAAATTACAACGGACGAACTTGCTAAATTTATTAACATGGGTCCGGGTTCACGCGGAGACCGCGAAGATTATGCAAAGTTAATTGATCCAACAGGCGCAGTTTCAATTAATAAAGAAAATATGAAAATTCTTAAAAAATACGCCGCAGAAAAAGCTAAGGCGCTTCAAAATCAATATATTATCGGAACGCGCAGAGACGAAAAAACTGGTTCAGCGGCGTTTGGGTCACTTCTTGGCGCTAGTGCTTTGCAAATGTACGGCGATGATCTGGGTGTCCCAAAAGAAATTATTGAAGCTAAAACGGGACAAAAAGGTGAATCCAATCAAACCAATGAAGGTTTTACCAATGTAACGCCAGTTGCAACTGCGGCGGCACCTGCGGCGGCACCTGCGGCGGCACCTGCGGCGGCACCTGCAACGGCATCCACGGATATACCGGAATCGATGTCTTTACTGGATTATAAACAATACGTTAAAGGGCAACCGGGTTACGAAAATGTTTCGGATCAAGTGATTACGGATTACTATAATTCACATAAAAAGGTGAAGTGATGGCTAATGAAATAGATTTACCGCCACTCCCTAACAAAACAAATTCTATCGCTTTACCGCCACTTCCTAAACCGGAAGGGGCGCCGGATATTGCTCTACCACCACTTCCTAAACTGGAAGGGGTGCCGGATATTGCTTTACCGCCTAGCACACCTCGTAAACCAACGGTTAGTCAAACGGTTGCTGAAGAAAAAAGTATTCCGGGGTTATTGGCCGCAGCGGGTAAACCGTACGATCCTGAAAATTTTGAATACCGTATTGCGGACGGTCATGTTCAAAGCAAAGCTAAACCGTCAGCCAAAGGAGACATGGGAAATTTTATTAAAGATTTCTCTGCACGGCGGGCAGCTGTTACTCCACAAAAAATGGAAGAAAATTTAAAAAGAAACATACCGGCAGCTCTAGCGGGGGCTGGAAAAACCATTACTGGATGGGAACAAGCCGGGGCAAGTTTATTTGGCGCCAGCGATTACGAGCGAGAACTTGCTAAAACACAACAAAGTTTAGATGAATATGTTAAAAATGCGACAAGTCCTGCAATTGGCACAATTGGCGAAGTAGCACCTTACGTACTTGGTGGAGAAGCTTTAGGTCTGGCCAGCAGGGGTATAGGTCTTGCTGGGGAGGCTGTTGAAAATGCACCTTTGGTTGGGAAATACGCAACTCAAATCGGTGAATATCTTGCTCCAAAAATAGCGCAAACTGGCAAAGCAATTTCAAACACTGTTGGGGATATGATCCCTGAGAGCGTTAAAAAAGGTTATCGTTTTCTTTACGGTAAAACACCAAAAGCAGCCGAAGCTGCTGAAGGTGTGCTTGGCGCTGAAGAAGCAGCAGCGGCCACCCAAAACCTAAGTAAGACGGAATTGGCTCTTAAAGGTTTTAAAGAGGGTGGGGTATACGCCGGAAAAGAAATTGGAAAAGGTGCCATCACTGGCACGGCAATTGGTGCATTTGGTGGGTTCACCGCGCCGCGGTCAGAAGTTACAAAAAAACAACGTGCCGATGCGCGTTGGAACGATTTTGTTTACGGTCTTAAAACTGGACCATTTTTTGGTGCCGCTGTTGGCGCATTAGGTGCGGTTCCTGGGACTTTTGAAAAAGCTTGGTCCTCGATGGACCTGTCTGAACAAAAAGCTGCTGTTGAACAAGCTCAAAAAATTATAGATTTTCAAAAAGAGGAAGTTAATAAAATTATTGAAGGTGGTAAAGCCACAAAAAAGAAAGAACAAACAGAAGCTTTAGCTGAAAAAACCGCTTCTCAGTTTCGAGTTGAGCCACTTGAAACTCAAGCAAAAGCATTTGAGCAAGTGCAAAACAGTGTTAAAGACCGCCTTGCTGGCCGTGCGCCACGAGATGAAGGTCAAGTTATTCCGCTCGATAAATTGTCAGAAAAACAGCGTGCAGTTTACGACCGTCTGAAAAATGAATCAGAAACTGCATTAGCAAATGTTGATCGTCTAAAAACGGAAACCATAAGAAAGAATCCACAGCGTCAAGAACAACTTGCCGATCAGTTTGCCAAGCTACAACGCATCGATCAAGAATTAAGTGAGCTTCAACACGGTGTCGTAAAAGGCACTGAAGAATCTATTTTTGGTATGCTGCCGACTGATTTGTCGCCAGAAAACAGGTTGCAGCTTAGAGAAAATCTTGAAACGCTTTCAACTAAAGCAAACGAGACGGTTGATACGGTTATCAATCGCCAAGAACAAGCGGCTGCTGAAAGAGATAGCGGTGTCAAGAGCGGTCAAACGTTCCAAGAAGAACTTTTACCAAAACGGAAAGAAATACAAGAAACGCTTAGAACCGATTCAGGTTTGGCGGATATTTTTAAAAATAATAAGGAAAAAAATATCCCGGCTAACGACGTAATTGCTTTGATTGACGCCACGCTGCCAACAACGGCAGACGAAGTGCTTAAGACGGCTTTGCGTAGAGCCAAAGACAATTTGACCGATACAAAACTTGGCGCACGTAAAGTCGGTGAAGGTAAGCGCGCCGAATATTTTGTTACGCCTGAATTGATGGATAGTGTGCAACGCGTTATGGGCGATTCCGCCAGCAGCGGTTTGATCGGTATGGCGGGTACCGCTCAAAAAACGGGTGGCCAACGTGCCGTAGAATTATTGAAAGTTGCGGATGCTGCACGCGGAGCAATCCAAAATGAAATTGCAGGATATGAAGCTGCACGTCAAAAATATGCTCAATTGGCAGAAGCAAAAGACGTGTACAGAAAAGGCAATTTGTTTGGGGATATTACCGAAACAGAGTTTGGTGATTTAACAGCGGAAGATATGGCTGCGGGTAAAAAACCAAAATTTACGATAGCGCCGAAAGACGCTATGGAACAAATTGTATCATTGGCTAATGCCGGTAAAGAAGGTCTAGCTGAAGCGGCTCAAGCCAACCCAAAATTGAAAGATGCGGCCAAAGCCTATTTTAACGATTTGATTTTTGGCTCGCCAGAGACCAAAGCCGTTACTGGCGAAGCCATGGTGAAAAAGGTTGCGGACAACGAAAAAGCTTTAAAAGACCTAGGTCTGTATGACGAATACAGCCAAATGGCTCGCGAACGCCAGTTTGTTGAAAAACAAATTTCGGATATTTCAAAAGCGAAAAGTGGCGCAACAAAAGCTTACGATCTTGCTGCTGGTCAAGAAAGACTAGAAAAAGGCGCAATATCAAAAGCAACGGAAGTCGCCAAACGCGCCGGAGAAGAAGCAGCAATTACAAAAGAAAAAGCTGCGCCTTTGCGTCAAACAGTCGAAGAAAAAACAGCTGAAGTTGCTAAACTTGGAAAAGCCCAACGTAAATTAAATAAATTGTATACAGATTTAAATGACCCTGAATTGTCACCTAAAGAATTGGGTAATTTGACAAAACAAACGTTTGAACAATTAAGGAATGAATTTCCTGAATTGATAACTGATGAAATGTATGAAGAAACTTCTTACCGTCTTTCAAAAGCAGTTGGCGATCTTGAACGTACCGAAAACCGTTTGAAATTTGCTCAAGATGTGCGGTATTTTATTGGGACTCGATTGCTCGGTAATCTGGCAATTAGTGGTATTGGTGGTTATGGTGCGTATAAACTCTTTGGCGGCACCGGAAATACCGGACATGGAGAATAATAATGGCTGATTCTCCCCTAGTCACTCAATCTAGTTTGGCTCCCCCAAAATCACCTTATTCGGACGCTTTCTTAAAGGCTGATGCGTATGTCGCCTATCAAGAAGGCGGCAAAACAGCTGATGACGGTTTAGGAAACCCAACCGCTTTTGGTATCAATCAAAACGCTCATAAAAACGTGAACGTTATGGATTTAACTCCCCGCGAAGCGCAAGCCATCCGTTACACGTATTGGCAAGCTATTAATGGTGACGGTTGGGCAAAGCTTGATCCAAGAACCGCCTTGATTGGTTACGATACCGCAATCATGTCGAACCCAAATTTAGCTTACAAACTGCTCGAAAAGTCCAAAGGCGATCCAGCAGCGATGTATGCTTTGCGTAGTCAAACCATTAACGAACTGGCGCAAAACCCTAAATACGCTAACGCGGCAAACAACTGGCGTTCCAGAACGCAAGACCTCGGACAAACAATCGGTGTTGTGCCCGGCGCACCCCGCACTCCGCCAGTTGAAAAATTAATGGGTACCGACACAGTGTATGTTCCGGCGGGTTATAATGCTGATACAAGCACGCAAGTTCCGGTTTCTGGACGGTTGGCCTATAATAATCTTTTGCCTGGGGTTGCTCAAACAGAACCACAACCTCAACCTACACCTACACCGGAAAAACCGACAAATCCGCTTCAAGAAGGTCTTTCTGGTGCGTTAAAAGCGGAAACCAAAGCACCTGAAACCCCCGCAATACCGGTGACAAAACCAACTGTTGCGCTTCCCCAAGGACCGATTTCACCTGACCGCACAGAGTTATACGCTAAAGCTTTGGAAAAAATAGCAAATCGCGATAAAGGGTTGTTAGCTCAAGCTTCTCCGGCAGCGGGAAGTCCGGTAGCGCAACAAGAGACTTATCAAGAAAAAGTCGCTAAAGAGACACAAGCCGCCCCTAAACAGGAACAACCGACCCAAAATGACGAAACCGCTTGATCTTCTGGACGCCCTAGATATTGCCGCCGCACATCTCTTGGAAAAGGCCGGAGTTGGTGCTACGATGGATGACGGGAATCCTACCAAGGAAGCGCCTTTGACCGAACAGGTCAAGGCGTTTGAAGCAGTTGTTGATTGGGCTAAGACACGTAAAGACCTACGCCCGCCACAAAAAGAGGAATCAAGGTTCGATGGAATCAAGCGACAATTCAACGGTGCGACGGCTGAACGTGGAGGAAGTAAGCCCAAAAAGAAAGCCAATGGAATCAGTCCAGATTCCGATACAGGCTCCGGCCCAGCCCCAACATTCAACGCTTGACGTTATTGTGGCGGCTTTTGCGGCCCTTGGTTATGCACTATCTGCACGCGCCCTTCTGCTTCTTTCGCTGATTGGCGCGTTCGTTTTATCTCTTCTTGCGATCACTTCGCAGACCCTACCGGCTTTGGAAGTTCTGATCGCATATTGCTGCTTTACTGTTATCCCTGTAGCGTATCTTGAAGTTCGCCGGAGGCAGCAATGAGTGTTATTCCAACCGTAACCCAAGATGGCGTTGGCGTCATTTCGGCTGGTCAGCTGAACGCTTACACGTTTAGCTGCTACAACACGGGTGTTTTACGCACCATTGTCGGCCAAACGGGTATGACAGCCTATTTGCAGGGGACTAACGTCCCCGCAGACGGCGGTCAGGGTATATTCTATTGGAATTACACTTCGGTCGCGGCAGACAATAACTCGACCATTATCGTGCCAGCCGGTGTGGTTTACGGTGCTTGGATTCGTGTCGCTGACGTAATCGTTGGCAACTTCATCTCTTCGACATTAGCAGCATCCACATCTTATGCCAACGATTCGGCGGCGGCTTCCGGCGGCGTGGTTGTCGGTCAATTTTACCGGAATGGCTCCATTTTACAAATCAGGGTGTCTTAAAAGGATTGAACTATGGCCCGTATTATTGGTTTTACCGAACAACAAAACCTATCGCCTGTTTATCGGGCGGACGGGTATATTGCAGCTGGCGGCACGCCGCAGCTGATCCTTCCTCGCGCGGCACCTCGCTCGTCCATCGTCATCCAGAACACTTCGACCACAGACACTTTGGTTCTTGAGTTCGGCTCGGCACGCGCAACAGCCACTCTATCCGGCGGTAAAGTTTCCTCGATCACTGTAACCAATGGCGGCTTTGGTTTCACCTACGCCCCAAGTGTTCACTTCTTGGGTGGCGGCAATCCGCTTAACGGTCGTGATCTTGGTCTTGGTTATCCAAACCAGAACGGTCCATCCAATTACGCAACCGCCCACTGCGTCCTGACCGGTGGTGTTGTCACGTCCATCGTGATTGATAACCCCGGCTCCGGTTACGCGGTAGCGCCGTATATTTTGATCATGAACGATCCGAACGACAACTACGGTTGCGCCACACCTTCTTCAACCAGCGGCTATCGTTTAGCCCCCGGTGCAGTGTTCCGCGAATCATATAACGTCGTAACGACGGACACAATTTCGGTGTTCGGCGCAACAACCGGTGACTCTTGGTTCTGCCAATATACGACGTAAGGTGACAGTTAATGTCAACATCTGAGACGCGCAGTCAGTTACTCGCCCAGATCAATTCGCAGATTATCGCGAACGGGACGGGTGCTATCACCGGACCTGTCCTGAATAACATTCTGGACAGTATGGTACTGTCGTCGATTTTCAATGCGGGTACTTGGTCACAATATGTGACCTACCTCCCGACCGACATTGTTCAATACAATGGCTCGTCCTATATTGCCTTAACCACTTCAACCAACCAAGTTCCACCCAACGCAACATATTGGCAAGTTCTTGCATCCATTGGTCCGACCGGCCCGCAAGGCCCAGCCGGTACAGCTGGTGGCGCTCTTGTTACGGTCGGCACAACAACGGTCAATTCTGGAACGACCGGATACCTTCTTTATAATAACGCGGGTGTGTTGGGTAATCTTGCCGCTAACACGTTAAGTGTGGGCACGGCGACCAACGTTGCGGGTGGCGCAGCCAACCAAATCCACTACCAGACCGGATCGGGCGCAACGTCCTTTATTACGGCCCCGACGACCTCTAGCACCTATCTTCAGTGGAATGGCTCGGCGTTTGTTTGGGCAGCACAATCTGGCGTCACGTCGTTCAGCGGCGGCACAACTGGTTTAACGCCCAACACCGCGACGACCGGCGCTATTACTCTGGCTGGTACGCTTGCGGTCGCTAACGGCGGTACAGGGGTAACAACTTCAACCGGTTCTGGTTCCAACGTCCTTTCCAGCTTCCCGACTTTAGTATCACCCGCTCTCGGAACGCCTGTTTCCGGCGTCATGTCAAACGTAACGGGCCTCCCTGTTTCAACAGGTTTGGCGGGCACCGGAACGGGCGTAACCACGGCGCTCGGTAACGCAACCAATGCGACCGGCGGCTTTGTGACGTATAGCGGCTCGCTCGGCACGCCGACGCAAGGTGTTCTGACTAACGCGACCGGCTTACCTCTGACAACAGGTGTTACCGGAAATCTACCCGTCTCAAATTTGAACAGTGGTACAAACGCCAATAACGCAACATTTTGGCGGGGAGACGGCGTGTGGGCCGCACCTGTTGCTTTGGCTGCATCCAGCGTTGCGGTTGGAACAACAACTGTTACCGGCACTACATCTGGATATTTTCTTTATAACAACGCTGGCACGCTTGGCGGTGCAGCAACGACCGGTTCGGGCAGCGTTGTTTTGGCGACATCGCCAACGCTTGTCACACCTACGCTTGGCGCAGCATCAGCAACTTCCATCAATAAAGTAGCGGTAACGGCTCCTGCTACGAGTGCAACTTTAACGCTGGCCGACGGTTCTACGCTTGCTACATCCGGTGCATTTTCAATAACTTTGACCTCGACCGCGGCTACAAACGTTACGCTCCCGGTATCGGGCACGCTTGTAAACACGGCGGTTGCAACGCTTTCCTCGCTTTCCAGCATCGGAACGATCACGACCGGAACGTGGAATGGTTCAATTATTGGTCCAACTTACGGCGGAACAGGCGTAAATAACGGAACAAACACCGTCACGTTAGGTGGTAATTTTGCCACATCTGGCGCGTTTGCGACCACTTTAACTGTCAGCGGTACCACAAACGTCACTTTGCCAACATCAGGCACAGTCATCAGCACTGTTACCAACATGGCGGCAAATCCAGTTACGGGTACGCCATCGGCATCAAATTTCTTGCGTGGTGACGGTACATGGGCTGCGCCAGCTGCAACTGCTCTTGTGGTTGGAACAACAGCAGTAACGAGCGGAACAAGCGGTTATATTCTGTATAATAACGCTGGTACGCTTGGAAATTTGGCGACAACTGGCTCTGGTTCGGTTGTTTTGGCAACATCGCCAACGCTTGTCACACCTACTTTGGGTGTAGCGTCTGCAACGTCATTAACATCGCCAATTATTTACGGTGGTACGGGCGCAGCTTCTACCCTCACATTGCAAACAACTTCTGGTGTAGGAACAACCGATAGTTTTGCCATTAAAGTTGGCAACAACGGCGCTACAACGGCTTTATCAATCACAACTACGGGACAAGTTACGGTTCCATTTTTGGCGACAAGTTCGTCTATCAGCACAACGCCAGTTTTGTCGTTTAATGCCAGTAACGCACCTTTTGTTTCGGGTACTTCGGTTTCGGGAAGCTATCTTCAAACACTTCTTCAAAACAAATCTGCAACGGCTGGTGCGTCCACTAACTACGTTTTGAGTAACGATTTAGGGTCGGACAGCAGCTATTACGGCGAGTTTGGTATGAACTCGTCAGTGTTTAGCACGGGAACACCGACTGATTTTTACTCAATCAATAATGGTGTTTATTTTTCAGGTCACGACGGTGATATAGCTGTCGGTTCTGGTAACGGCTACAAACTTTATTTTCCTTGGGGTTCGACTGGCGCAAGCGCTCACGTCATGAATTCTGCGGGTGCGTTGGGTTTCAGTACCAACCTTGGTGCAACACCGGCAACTACCGGTACTTCCGGTTTTGGTACATCAGGTCAACCCTTGATCTCAGGTGGTTCGGCGGCGGCTCCTGCATGGGGTACTTTGGGTGTATCTGGCGGCGGCACGGGCGCTACAACACTTACTGGCGTGCTTAAAGGCACCGGTACAACCGCAATCACAGCGGCAACCGCCGGTACGGATTACGTTGCTCCTGCCACCGCCACCACGTTCACCGCCACCCAGACATTCAACGGATCAACTTCGGTTTTAGCCGAAGTATTGGTTAATGCGGCTGAAACGACCACGGTTAGCGCGACAGCCGCGACCGGAACCATCAATTTTGACGTAACCACCCAGTCGATTTTGTATTACACGACGGCTGCGGCGGCTAACTGGACGTTAAACATCCGCGGAAGTTCCGGCACTTCGCTGAATACCTTGATGTCTACGGGGCAGACGATCACGATTGCCTTCATGGTGACAAACGGCTCGACGGCCTATTACCAATCGGCGTTTACAATTGATGGAACGTCCGTCACGCCTAAGTGGCAGGGCGGGACGGCCCCGACTGCGGGTGACGCAAGTTCCACCGATATTTACACTTATACGATTGTGAAAACCGGCAGCGCAGCCTATACTGTGTTCGCTTCTGTCACCAAATTCGCTTGAGGCCGACATGCCAACCATCATAACCCGTGGAGCATTAGACGCAAAAGCCTTTGGCTTTGGTGCGTCGTCCAGCGGGTTTTCAATTGGCAATTCGCTGCGCTTTCGTTCGTCTGCAAGTGCGTATTTGAATAGGACGCCAGCAAGTGCTGGATCGCAAACAACGTGGACTTGGAGTACTTGGGTTAAACGCGGGATTTTAGGAGTAAGACAATTTATTACTATGTCTGGCGTTAGTCCTAACCCATCACAAGTTTTTCAAGTTGAATTTGATGCTAACAATAAATTAAATTTTTATAATCAAACAATTAACACTTTTCGTCTTACAACAGCCGTTTATCGTGATGTCGGCGCTTGGTATCATATTGTTTTTGTTGCCGATACCACCAATGCAACAGCACAAAATCGGTTTCGTGTTTGGGTAAACGGTGTTGAAGTTACTGCTTGGGACACAAACTCAACTATCTCTTCAAGTTATGCTTTTGCATATAACGGTGCATACTTGCATGGGATTGGTGCTTACACATATAGCGGTAATTCTTTACCATTTGACGGCTATCTCGCCGAAGTAAACTTCATCGACGGCCAAGCCCTGACGCCATCCAGCTTCGGCACATACGACACCAACGGCGTATGGCAACCCATCAACTATTCAGGATCGTATGGCACAAACGGTTTTCACTTAACTTTCGGCAATACGACATCCACGACTACGCTTGGCTATGACACGTCTGGGAATAGCAATAACTGGACGACAAACAACATCTCCCTGACGGCGGGTAGCACCTACGACAGCATGACGGATAGCCCTACGGTTACGTCTGCGTCGGTGGCGAATTATGCTGTAATGAATCCATTAAATGGATCAACATTGCCTTCATTTACAAATGGAAACTTGGCCGTTACAGGCAATGCGTCAAACGGAAATTTTGGCGCTTCATATAGTTCTATTGGTGTAACTTCTGGCAAGTGGTATGCTGAATATACCATA
>Ga0208388_1000070_pt1 | contig 32529 bp, 32 predicted proteins | sample CryBogCBH18Jul07_FD_185511 | JGI IMG/M metagenome (GOLD analysis project Ga0208388, IMG submission 185511) | Freshwater microbial communities from Crystal Bog, Wisconsin, USA - CBH18Jul07 (SPAdes) (version 2) | ecosystem: Environmental > Aquatic > Freshwater > Lake | place: Crystal Bog...
TATGCCTGAAGCCGCACGTAAGGGCAATGCTTCTGATTCTATTCAAGAGCGTCGTGAACAAACTGGTCCAAGTGCAACTAAAGATGCTAACCGTAAGACTATTGCCACAGCCTCACAAGGCCATCCAGTAGGCAAAGAACACACAGCACGTGGATTTAAGAATCCAGATGCTATCAACGTAGGAAACAAATAAGATGTCTTACAACGCTTACACACCATTACCACAGAACGCCAGTAAGACTGTAACAGCATCGACAACCAGTAGTCAATTCTATTTGGATGTTGGTTCGGCTAATAGTATTAACAACGTATTGGTAACTAATTTAGATGCTACTAACACAGTTTATGTTAACTGGGCACCATCTGGTTCAGTAACAGCCAGCAATGTTGGCTTTCCGGTAAGTCCATATTACCCAACTGTTATTAATATGAATCAAGTTAATAACTTTGACAGTAATATTACCATTGCTGTTATTTCTACAGCAGGCACACCAACTGTAGTGTTTACACCAGTAGCCTAATATGTCCAGATACGGTTATAATCAGTTTCGCACAGAGATGAAAGGTAATTATGGTCCTGGACCAACTACCGCTGGCACTACTACAAACAATGCTCCAGCATTGCCAAGCATTACAGTAGTACCAAACCCAACAGCACGTCATAACGAAATACCAAAGCGTTTGAAACAAACTGATGGTAAACAAATTCAGGGCTTTACAAACCCAGATGCAATCAACGTTGGTCAAGGAACCAATCACAAAGGAAACCAATAATGGATACAAAGAATCCACACTCAGTAAAGAATGTAAACCAACCACAAGGTCCACGCACAGGTAACGAAGGTGCTCACCGGGCCAAACGTGGTAACTTTAAATCAGAAAAAGAATCACGTGCTCCATTGGCTGATGTAGTTATGTCAGCGTTCAGTAAGCGTGAAGATGAATTAGATCGCAACGGTGGCGAGTTTGAATTGCCAGGCGAAGGTGGTATTGATTCTAACTCACAGATCCGACGCTTTAAAGCACGTAAAGCACAAGGTAAGTAAGCACTTACTTACAAGTATAAGTATTAAAGTATAATAACAATTATATTTCAACATTAGGTTTTTGGGGTTGTCCTTAACAATCCCAACCATTGTATAACATTTGAAAGGAACAACAATGACTAAGAAGTTAGAACCAGGACCTTGGGCGGTAGATGAAACACTCACAGGCCCACAAACGGATGCACCAGGTGCTATTGAACCACCTAAAGCCGCATCCGAAACCACAAAAGCAACTAAAGAAACACCTAAGCCAGGTGAAACAAATATTGAACCTTTATATGACTTTGAAGGATTAATGACTGACTTCCCAACCGCTAAGGATTTGGAGAAGTTTGTATTTGACCAAACTGGTATTGTATTAAACCTAAAAGGTCGTAGCAATAAGTTTAAGTATCAGAAAGCAATGGATGTGCTTAACGGTAAAGAACCAGAAGAATACTTGTTGGGTAATGAAAACCCTTATTTGGACAAGAATGATCTAATCCCAATAGATGACTTAAAGAAACTGCCAGCACGTCCAGCGGCAGTTGTAGGCGAGCAATGTGTAGCATCATTCATCAGTAAAACATTCCAACACCCAGATCAAGAATGGGCCGCACAAGGTCAAAAATGCGAAGTAGTATTCCGCAAGTATATCAACAACGTGATCACTTATGAGATCATTGGACCTATTAGTACTCGTGCTGTTGGAACCCGTGTTAACAAGTTTGGTAAAGAAGTTCCAGAAAAGTATGTATGGGTTGATCCTCGTACAGGCGAACAGGTTATCCGTAAAGAGAATGGCAGTTATACTCCAGTAGGCACACGCTTACGTGCTAAGATGCAAGCGGCCAAGATCAACAAATCAGATTATTGGTCAGTATGGATCGACCGTGAGTTTGTTATCTCCGATGGTACTAACGCTATCGACAATCCTTGGGGAAGTCAATTATAATGGTTGATGGTCCGGGCTTCGACGCTAATCAAGCACGATTAGTTGCTGATACTAAAATTCTACAGAAGGTAAACGCTGTCCACCGTGATGCGTTTCTTAGTAAGTATCCAGGTCAGGTTGAACATTGTTTACGCTTGACTATGGAACGCTTACAAGCAGGCCTCGACAAGCGTGGAGAAGTCTTGATAGACAATCCCGAAACCTGGCGTATGTCGACTGTAGAGTTACAAGAATTAGCCAACACAGCATATCTATTAAACGAAATCCGAAAAGGATTCTAAATGATTGACTCAGCATTGTTAATGCGTAGAGCAATTCGTTATGTATGTGACAAGCATAAGTTGCGTCCCGACACGATTCACCAGATGCCTTTTGAACCACGTCAACGGTTTGAAGAGTTGGTAATTGCTGTCGCGGATGATATGCGTTACAATCAACTACGTTACTTCCGACCATTCGAACATCAGTTAAAGTTCTTTAGCACAGGCACCGCAGAACGTCGTGGTATCCTTGCCGCTAACCGAATTGGTAAAACTGTCAGCACTTGCTTTGAAACAGCCTATCACCTTACTGGACAGTATCCAGATTGGTGGCCCGAGGATGCCAAACGTTTTAACAAGCCTGTAACTGTTATGGTCGCAGGTGAAGGTTGGCAACAGGTTGCTATGGTTCTACAAAATGAACTATTGGGCACACAGGATGTTAAGATTCGAGAACAAATAGGCACAGGTGCTATTCCCAGAGATCTGATAAAGTTTGATACTATGCGATCGGATGGTGCCAACTGTTTGGGCGTAGAAGTAAAACACGCTTCAGGTAGCAACAGTTATTTGGTATTTGCCAACTACACACAAGAAGTTAGACAAATGCAGGGTTTTAAACTTACCTTAGCAGTATTTGATGAACAACCACCAGATGACTTCTTTTCAGAAATTGTAACACGTACAGCCACAACACAAGGACAAGTACTATGTTCGTTTACCCCATTAAAGGGATTGAATGGTCTAGTTAGTAAGTTCTGGAATCACGAAGAAGGGTATGTCCATATTCGTGTAAGTTGGGATGATGTACCTGAATATGATCCTTGGGGTGAACCATTCTTATTAAACGAAACGAGACGCCAACTTGAAAGAGATTATCTTCCACACGAACGTGATGCTCGCCGTAATGGTGTGCCTGTTATGGGTAAAGGAGCAGTATTCCAAATTAGAAACTGGCCCACATACAAAACTGGTGATTATGACTTCCGTAATACTATTGGCTTGCACCGTGTTATTGCTTTGGACTTGGGACTTGTCAACGATAAAACTGTAATTAGCCTAATGTATTGGGATCCTAATAATCAAGAAGCCTGGCTACATACACAAATAGCAGTTAAGGGCACAGAAGAAGCCAATCCTGTAAACTGGATACAACACTTAATGCGTCCTGAAGTATTTGGATGCCCTATTGTTTTACCACCAGATGCGGGCACAGTAGGTCGTTATACAATGTCAGCACTTAGTCTACGTCAATTGTTTGAACAGTATGAATTAAACGTATATCCTGAGCCTATTAGAAATCCGCCCGATGCTGAAGGGCGTACTACCAATCACAAAGCCTTTGGTATCAATATGATGCGTCAGATGTTGGAATTGGGTACCTTACACGTTAATGAAAACTGTGTAGAATTCCTACGCGAAGCACAAAACTATTTCGTAGATGAGCGAGGACGCTTTAGTGATCCTGACGACTGTATTGACTCTGCTCGTTATGCCTTGTTAGGCTGTTTAAATGGCTGGGCTGAACCCTGGGATGATCGTAGTCCACAAGCACGATTTGCGGCGGCTAAACACAATATGCGTGTTATACAGGCCAACAAGAAGAATGATCAAGATCGTCCTGTATGGAAACGATCCTGGTCCGCTGACGGTGGAGTAATGTGACGCTAAATAATACAATAAACCGGGATTAATCCAATATGTTAGATTTAAAAAATGTAGTCATCTCAAACTTAAACGGCCACACAGGAATGATGGCTCGCTTTGTAAAAATGAAATCCTTATTGGATCAAAAATGTGCCGCCAACTTACGTTTGCTTGCTACTAAGAACAACATCAATCGTATTAGTGATTATCATTACTTAAACCTTGCTGTTACTGATTCAACAGATCCAGTAAACGGTTTGGACTATATCCATCCAGTGGTAAAACCAGTTGTAGACTACGCTACAAGTGTTATTACTAAAGGTATTGCACAGAACGGCGAGATCAATTTTGAATTCATTGCTGACAATGAAGATGATGAAGCGGCCGCACGTCAAGCAACTGAAATGGTTCACAAGTTAATTAACCAAAACAATGATCCACACACTATCCTACAACATTGGGTAATGGATGCTTGCTTGCATAAGAATGGCGAAATGCTTATTGCTCCAATGCGTGAATCATTTACACGCTATGTAACTACACAAGGTACATTAGATCAATTAGCCGCATTTGAACAACAAGCACGTGAAGCAGGACTTAATGCTAAACGTCGTAGTCGTCGTAAGAAGTCAGTAGATATGGCACAGGTTGCTAAAGAAACTGGCGAATTTGTTAATGGTTTAACAAAAGAACAAGCAGATGAAAATCTAAACCAACGCATTGAAAATGCCCTGCTTGGATCAGAAGGCAACTTTGATCAAATGAATCAAGATGGTCCGGACAATGTTGAATTACGTGATGGCGAAGATACTATCAGTGACAGTATCAGTCGTAACACAATGTATGAAGCCGAATACAAACTAACCGGCTACAACTTAAACATCAAGTTCCGTCCTATTGCACAACACTATTGGATGTGTGATCCAACTGTTATTGATATCCAAGAACAGCCATTCTGTGGATTCTACAAACCAATGAGTATTCAAGAGGCTACTGAATTATATCCGGACATTGATCTGGAGGAGTTTAAAGTATATGCTGAATACTCAAACGTGGGCAGTTATCAGGCTGGTAGCCTTCTCAATAACTTGGCCCTTCACGCTCGTGATAGTGTGCCTATTAATGGACTCCCAGCACAAGGCTACTCAGCACAAGAGCCGGAAGCACGTCAGGTTACTGTTCTTACTGTATGGAATCGCTATGACATTGACGGCGATGGCGAGTTGGAACTTGTTGAATTAATCTATTCAGGACAGTATGTTATTAGTGCTCGTGAAGTAGAGTTTATTCCTGTAGCAAATATGTGTCCAAAGCCTTTGGCACAAAACTTCTACGGTATGAGTATTGCTGAATCAGTAGTGCCTATGCAAGAGTATATGACATCGGGTTATCGTGCAGAGTTGTTAACAGGTCTGTTGCAAAGTACCCCACGTATCGGTGTTAAGCCTGATCGCGTGGACTTCGAAGAAATACAAGACGGTGAAGCCGCAATCTTTATTTTGGACAGTAAGTTTAACCCACAGACAGACATTTATCCAATGCCTATTCCACAGGGTAATCCAACATTCTTGGATAACACTATGGCACGTATGCAACAGGATTCAATGGCTATGGTTGGGATGACAAGCCCACAAGACGTATTCAATCCAGAAGTTATGGATCCAGGTAATTCAGGAGCAAAGTTAAACTTAGCCTTAAGTCCTAACCAAGTTATTCAAGACAATACAGTTAAGAACTGTGCTGAAGGTTTGAAAGATGCTATTTGGTTGATCTGGCGTACATTAGTTGCTTATGGTGATGACTATGGTGTTAAGAAATTAGCACAAGAGTTCCACCCAGGCAAAAAGGCCGAAATGATTGATTACCAATCGTTTGATGATATGAACTTTAACGAACGTAAGACTATCCACGTTGACTTAGCATTAGGTATGAAGTCCGAAGAGAACAGTCTACAGCGTTTACAAATCATTAAACAAGCACAAACACAACTGGCCGGTGAAATTTCAGCAGGTGTTGCCGCAAACGTATTAACTCCTGCTTCGTTTAAGAAGATTCGTAAGCCATATGAAGATATGTTGTACGTATTAGGTGTTAAGCAAGCAGACATTTACTTGCCAACTGAAGAAGAAGTTATGGAAATGGATAAACAAGCACAAGAAGCCGCTAAAACTAAAACACCAAGTCCGCAAGAACAAAAAGATACAGCCAGTGCTCAGTTGGATTCAGCACGTGCTCAAGAGATTCAGGCTAATATGACTGGTAAATCACCAAGTGCTCAATTGGATTTAACAAAATCACAAGAGATACAGGCTGAAGTTGCTGGTAACACAGCAAGCAAACAGTTGGAAGGCTATGCATTGCTTAAAGAACACAAGGCACGTGCCTACGGCGTATAAATAACTTTACATTGAATAGGATTTGAAATGATTGAACAGGACGTAGTCGACGCCTTCTCGTATAAGATGGCGGCTAATTTAAATGATCTTAAAACAATGACACCAAGTCAATTAGACCGTGTCAAAACTATAGGATCAAACGCAGAGAATATTTTATCTAACCGTGAGTTTATACTGTTTTATAGACAGTTCCAGTTAGAAATAATGGATGCCCTTACAGATATTAAAGGGCATACTGAAGATGATAATAACCTGAGAATTGCTCTTACTAATCAACTCTCAGGTATTGACGGTTTCATACAGGTTTTGAAAAAAGCCAAGTATATGAAAAACAAAGTGGTAACTCAACAGACTGAAAAGAAAGTCGAAGAGCCCAACTTATAACATAGAAAAGGAATAACAATGGAAAACATTGTATCCGATCGCCCTAATCTCACACCAGAGACGGTACCGGTCGAAAATGTCAGTAGTGGTTTGGACGCTATTGCTCAAAAGATGGCCGCAATGAAAGAAATGACATCGCGTAACCAAATGAGAAATACCGAATCCGCTGAAGCAGGGTCAGAAAAGCCGGCAAGCGAATCTGCTCCTGTGGCACCAGAAGGTACAGAAGTCTTAGACGACAACAATACCGAATTAGTAGAGCCAGAAATTGTTGTACCAGAAACAGAAGATAGTGAAGTAGCAAGTGAGGAAGTAAAAGCCCAGGATGATCCTGTAAGCCAAGCAGACTCGTCAAGCGAAGATATTATTGATTTCTTAGAATTTGCCGAAGAACATCCAAACGCTAAGTTTAAGTTCAAACGCAATGGCAAAGAAATTGAAATCGACGCAAAGAAAGCCGCTGCTATATTAGGTCAAGGTGCCGCAATCAGTGAAGATGCAAGACAACTAAAGATCGAAAAGGCCGAGTTTGACGAATATCGTGAAAACAAACGTGCCGAAACAGAAGGTCTTTTATTGGCAATGGAATTTACAGTTAAGCCACAATTACAAAAGGCTTACGATGAAATTGTAAAGACACAAGGCTACCAAGCCCAGTTCCAGCAACAGTTGGCACAAGCGACAGATCCTGCTACAAGAGCACGTATCCAAGCAAATATGGCACAGAATGAGAAATATATTGCTTCTATGGGGCAACAAATTAATCAACTAAAGCCAAACGTAGATCAGTTTTATGAATTACGTAGTCAACAGGTTCGCGAACAACTTGAAAATAACCGCAAGGCTTTTCAAGATAAAGAATTGCGTAATAGTGCCATTTACGATGAAGTACGTGAGAAGATTAGTAAGAACTGGTCAGGTGCAAAAGGGCAATTAGTTCCTGGCATTGATAACTTGGATCTTGTTTCCGCAGATGAGCATATACTCAGCCTGCTAAGAGATGGATTAAAGTATCGTGACAGACCTAAAGCCAAAAGTGCAGGTGGTAGTATTGCCGCCTTAACTACACGTACCGGTGCTACACGTATACAGTCCAATGCCAAAGGAGAGTTGGAGCAACTTCAAGAAAAAGCCAAGGCTGGCGACCGCAAGGCCGCTGATAATCTGCTATTAGCAAAGATGAATGCTATGCGTGGCAGACGATAAAAAGACATAATATAAGGAGAAATTAAATGTCTACAGGTTATAATTCAACCACAGCAATTGGTAACGGAACTGGGCTATACCAAACCGATATCGTTGTTAAAGATTTAGATTTAGATGTATCAAACCGTGTTAAAGATGATACCCCAGTATTGAATATGTGTATGGCTAAAAAGCGTAAAGTAGTTTCCACATTACCTTTATGGACAAACGACGTTTACCGTTTACCACAGACTCAAGCACAACAAGAAGGTGCCGCTGTTAGTTCTGCTCAAGTAGAACAACAATCACGTGCCAACTTAGGTAACTACACACAGATTTTCAGTACAGTTGTTGGTGCTACTGGTACCGCACGTGCTGTTGAACAGTCTGGTGGAGATCCACAAGCATACCAAGAAGTTAAGCAATTGATCGAACTAATGTTCGACGTTGAAGCACAGATCGTACGTGCTGACCAAATTGGTACTAAGTACTCAGGTCAAAGTGGTATTGCCGCTGGTGTAGGTATTCCTGCTACTGTATTCACATACCCTACAGGTGATGCAAACCCAAACAACACAAACGCTAACGTAACAGTTGGTAGTGCTTATGGTGTTGCTGGTTATACTGTTGGTGTTACAACTTACAGTTCTGCATTAGGCCGTCGTATGGGTAGTTTGAACAGTTTTGCTGGTACACACAGTTTCAACCCAGCAACAGGTTCTACATACTACACAGTATACAACAACGAATCAAGTGATGCTACAACACAATCTACAGCAAACGCTTGGGTAGTTGGTGGTAGTTTATCAAGCGGTTCATTGACAAATACTGGTGAAGGCTTAGGATCAAGTTTCTATTCTTACACAGGTACATTGCAACAATTCGCACCAAGTCTATACAAGCAGTTAGTAACAGTTGCTGAGCAACGTTTCAATGCGAAAATTCGCACAATCGTTTGCCCAACAAGTTTACGTACACACTTGTCTGACACAATGCCTACAAGCCGTAGTATCAACCGTGTAAACAGTGAGCGTGGTGACACAATCGCTACTTACGAAGGTGACTTCAACTATACATACGAGATTTTTGATTCTTGGATTATGGACCAAGTTGGTTCCGGTAACCAGATCTACTTCTTGAATGAAGAAGTTCTACAATGGGGTTCATTGCGTGATTTAGGTCCTAACAACGAAGTATTCAGTAATGCTGACGCTTCATTAGACCAGTTCATCCTTGAAGGTACATTAATTGTACGTAACCCAGCAGGTGTTGCGGCATTACACGACATTTCTGCAAGTGGTCAATCAGTTGCGTTTGGTAGTGGTAACGGTGGTGCTTCAAGCATTATCGGTGGCACACGTCCAGCAGGCAACGTTGTAAGACTTAACGCTTGGGATGCACAAAGTTTCTAATCTAATACTTTAGTATAATTAGAATTGGATAGGGACCTTCGGGTCCCTATTTCTTTGACGCTAAATAGTATTATGACTAATAACAATGAATTTAATGGGTATCAGGACAAATCGTATCTATCTGACGAAGATCCTGAACACGATGATCGTGCGTTCCGACAAGACTCGGGTGGTTTAGCCACAGCAGACAATGGAATAGCAGATCGTTTATTACAAAACGATAAGTTGTATGCGGCTATGAAGGGCGATTGGAAACGCGAAGCCTGGAATGGTAGCAAAAATATTAAAATAACCACAGGACGTGAAGGTGGCAAATTTTACATTAATCGCGAACAGATGAATGTGGAATATATTCGTGAGCAATGCCAAGAATATCGCAAACGTGCCGAAGCAGGTTATATGGATCCTTTAGCACCCTTAACACCAGATGGTAAGTTAGGTTATAAATGGATGGAAATTCCCGATGTTATTGCTATTGATATCAGCAATAACTATTTTGGTGGTATGAGTTGGCATACTATCAAGCGTGATAAGACTTTGAAAGCACAGTTCTATCGTGTAGTACAACAAGAATACAATGACTTTGTTTGCTATCCAGGTGGCAAGTTACCTATTCCTGTTGATGTTCCATATCCAACACGTATGGACCAGACCAAATTTTTCAGTGGTGCCAATTATGTGGCTCCAAAACCTTAAGGACGTATTATGTCAACAATGATTCCAGACGCAAATAGCCTGGTTACTTATATAGAAAGTTTTACAGGTAGTAAGAATGATCAAGAAATCAAGGAATGTATCTTCCTTGCTGAAATGATGATGCGTAACATCGAGTTACCAGCCTTGCGTACAAGTCCTTGGACTACTATTGGAACAGCCAACACATATGGTCAAGTTCCAATTCCATCGGATATGAATCGTCCAATTTTATTCTTTAATCAAGGTTCAGGCGGCACAAGTCCTAATCCAAACGGAGCAGGTCCTTGGATTGTTTATGATCGTATCGGTGATCGTGATATGATTACAGAAAGTCTAAATCAAAATTTATTCTTAGCACCATATAATACTCCACAAGTATATCGTGGCAAGTTTAGTGAAGTTGGACAATTTTATGAATTCCTTCCACAACTGGCCGCAGGCGCACAAATCAATTTGTATTATTTCCAAACGTGGCCTTTGTTGTTTGCATTAGAATCTGATGGTTCTACTGTGTTAAACAACGTAGTCCTTCAATCATTTCCAGAAGGATATATCTATGGCACACTACACAACTACTACTATAAACGTAAGATGAGTGATGATGCTGACAAATGGTTAGCCAAATTTAATCTTGCTTGGGATACTGTTGAAGATCAGAATAACAAAGGTAAATGGTCGGGTGGTCATAATAAATTGACTTCAGTATTCCAACCACGCAAAGACCAACGCTTTGGCACAAGATAATTAAGGACAAACAAGATGTCAGGAAACGTATCCGTAAGTAATACAACAGGTTTATATGGCGTAACAAGTAATGTTGCGATTGTAAACTCAGCACAACAACTATTAAATTTATTAGCAAATAACACCAGTGTTACTTGGGCATTGACCAGCGATGGTTTGGATGTACAAGGTTTTGCTACAGGCTTGCAAGGAGCCACTGGAGCAACAGGACCTACAGGTGCTACTGGACCTACAGGAGCAACAGGTCCACAAGGAGCAAGTGGAGCAACAGGCCCAGCGGGTGCAACAGGTCCACAAGGAAACACAGGTGCTACCGGAGCAAGCGGAGCAATTGGAGCAAGTGGTGCTTCTGGTGCGTCGGGTGCAAGTGGCCCAGCAGGTGCTTCGGGAGCAAGTGGTAGTATTGGTGCAACAGGTGCGTCAGGAGCAACAGGAGCAACAGGTCCAATTGGAGCAACAGGCCCACAAGGAGCAAGCGGAGCGTCAGGAACAGCAGGAGCAAGCGGAGCCACTGGAGCAAGTGGTAGTGTTGGTGCTACAGGTGCTACTGGAAGTCAAGGACCACAAGGTATTACTGGAGCAACAGGCCCGGCAGGTGTTGATGGAGCCACTGGAGCAACAGGCCCAGCAGGTGCAACAGGAGCAAGCGGTATAGTTGGAGCAACAGGTGCAACAGGAGCCACGGGTGCTACCGGAGCAACAGGTGCAACAGGAGCCACGGGTGCTGGAGCAACAGGTGCAACAGGACCAGTTGGAGCAACAGGAGCAACAGGTCCACAAGGTACAAGTATTGTTATTATTGGTAGTATTTCTACAGTTGGTTCAAATCCTCAGGCCGCATTATCTGCCGCTTTCCCAGGTGCTGTAAACGGTAACGGTGTTATTGCTTTAGACACAGGTGCTTTATGGATTTTAAGTATATCAACTTGGGTTGATGCAGGTCCTATTGTTGGTCCTACAGGAGCCACAGGTGCCACTGGAGTCACAGGTGCCACTGGAGCCACAGGTGCTACAGGTATTACAGGTAATGTTGGAGCAACAGGTGCAACAGGTATTGGTGCAACAGGTGCAACAGGTGCCACTGGTCCAACAGGAGCCACAGGAGCCACAGGTGTTGATGGTGCCACTGGTCCACAAGGAAGTACAGGTTTACAAGGACCAATTGGTGCTACTGGTGCTACTGGTGTTAAAGGCGATACTGGTTCTACTGGACCAGTTGGAGCAACAGGACCTACAGGTGCCACTGGTCCTACAGGATTAACAGGAAGTACTGGTGCCACAGGCCCAATAGGTGCCACTGGCCCAATCGGAGCAACAGGCGTAACAGGAGCAACAGGATCAACAGGTCCTACAGGTGCTACTGGTCCTCAAGGCATACAAGGAAATGTTGGTGCCACAGGTGCTACTGGCGTTCAAGGAAACGTTGGAGCAACAGGTGCTACTGGTCCACAAGGAAACACTGGAGATACTGGAGCCACGGGTGCAACTGGCCCTACAGGTGCTACAGGTCCTATTGGTGCTACAGGAAGTACCGGACCTATAGGTGCCACTGGTCCTATTGGTGCTACTGGTGTTCAGGGCAACGTTGGAGCAACTGGTGCAACTGGAGCAAGTGGAGCCGTTGGAGCAACTGGTGCACAAGGAAATACAGGAGCAACAGGTGCCACTGGCCCTACAGGTGCTACTGGTGCTACTGGTGTAAGCATTACAAACGTAGCAACAAATGGTAGTATTGATTCAATTCCATCGGGTAATTTGGCAGTAGCATTATCAAATTCTACTACTATCGATGCGGGATATGTTATTGGACCACAAGGAGCCACTGGAGCAACTGGAGCAACTGGTCCTACAGGTGCTACTGGCCCTACTGGTGCTACAGGTGCTACTGGAGCAACAGGTGTTGGAACAAGTTATACTAACGCTAACGTAGCCGCATATTTGCCAACCTATGGTGGACAATTTGAAGCCAACTTAGTTACAGTTGACAATATTGGTGTTGCTGGAACAGCATCAACTACATTAACTCCTGGTACTATTGCTGTAAGTCAAGGTAGTGTAGCCGGTGGTTTAGCATTTACAGTTAATAACAGTACAGGTGTGTCAGTCAGTGGCGGTGCAGGTAATATCTTATCTGTAACAGGAACTACAAATACAACAGGCACAGCCTATGCTGGAAACTTTAATACTTCAGGTAGTGTAACTACAGCCGGCGGAGTATTCTGGGCCAACGGTGCTGTATACTCTCCTCCTGCTACACCATTTACTGGCAACTTAGCAGGTAATATATTGTATGATGGTATCAGCGAACGCATCTTTGCCAATGCTTTCCCATTAAGTACACCTGATAGTTCAATACCTAATAACAACTATAGCACTTATGCAATTTATAAACCAGTCTACACTAATAGTCAAGTACAACAACCTCCATTGGCCAATGCTACTGTAGGTGGTGCTACTATTAACGCTATTTCAGCACAAACTCTTGGACTTGTTCAGTCTGGCAACGTAGCATTACAATCTGGTTATGGTTTTGGTTCACAAAACCGTAATACCATTGGTGCTATCTTTACCACAGCATTTACTCCAGTAACAGCCAATGGTATGAGTAACAATGACCGCGTTCGCGGATTGAGTGGTGCTGTTGATATCAACTTAGGTGGTAAAACTTGGGGCACAATGGGCACAGGTAGCCAAAATAGTACAACATTATCAGGTCTAAATGGTTTTGTAAACATCAACCAAACAGGTAGTGCTGGACCAGCAGTAGGTGGTGCATTGGGCGTACAGATTACTCCAACGATTGGTTCAGGACAATATGCTAACGTTCAATATTCTACTGGTGTGTTGGCCTTTACTACACTTAATGCTACAGCCGGCGCCGCCGCACAAGCCAACATAGTATATGCACGTGGTATGGCTCCGCTTATTTCTGGTATGTCAGCAAACTTAACTGTACAATATGCTGTTGGTTTACATACCTATAGTGGTTGGGCAGGTTCTGGTGCTGTTGGAACAACAAGTAACCCTATATTAGGTCGTTATGCGTTATTAAATGAAGATGCTGGCACAAGTATTACAACAAATGGTAACATTAGTGTAGGCGGCAACATTAGTCTAGGTAATGGTATAATGGTTAGTTACCGAGACAAAATACAAAGTCTCGGAACTACTTCGGGTAGTATTACTTTAGATGGTACAGTAGCACCAAGTTGGTCTATTACATTAAATGGTGGTTTAACATTAGGTACAAGTACATTTACCAACTATGCTACAGGATCAAGTGTAACACTAATTATTACACAAGATGGCACAGGTAATAGACAATTGACCAGCACAGGTATTAAATGGGCCGGTGGAAATAATACGTTAAGTGTGCCAGCAGGTTCTGTAGATATTGCCAACTTCTATTATGATGGTTCTACTTGGTATGGAAGTTTAGTAAAAGGATACGTATAATGTTTGGCGGCCAACGTCAGAGTTGGGCAGACAGTACTCTTACTACAAGTAATCAGTACTGGATTTCTGCACCTTATGTTTGGAATAATGGTACTAATTGGTTTGAAGTAGAAACACCAAGTATTGTTGATGCCGCAGGTAATGTTTTTATTGCCGGATATGGTACAAATGGCCAAGGTAGTATTATTAAATTAGCCCCCAATGGTACTCCATATTATGGTATATACAATAATATTACCACAGACGATCATGGTAGTATAGAAGGTATGGCAGTAACCGTTGGCGGTGGTACTTTGTTTGCTGTTGGGTGTGATGGTAAACCAAATAGCCCTGGCGGATCAGTGCTGTATAAATTTAATGCATCAACAGGTGCAATAGTTTCTACATACAGCCTAACGCCAATGTATGCACAACAAAATGGTGGAACATTTAGTACTCCGCATTTGACCATAAGTCCAAGCAGTGGCATTGCTGTAATAGGCACCGATTCTTCAGCAACACAAAAAGGTATTATTGCCGCGTTTGATACTAATTTAAGTTTGTTATGGGCTCGACAATTATCTATAGTTGGACTTAGCATAACCCCCGAAGGCGGAATCTATGATAGTAATTCTAATTTATATGTCTATGGATCAATAAATGATACTAAGGATACAGGATTTTTATTAAAATATAATAGCACAGGAATACTACAATGGCAACGCTTTATCTCTGGCCCAACTGATGATTATGGTACTAGTGCAGGTTCAAATATTACAATAGACAGTTCCAACAACATTTATATAGTTGCTAATCCAGCACCTGGTGATACAGCCAGTCCGGTAATGAAATATGATACCAATGGTACTCTTTTAAGTGCATATGGTATGAGTATAAGCACTCCATCTGGTAATACATTTTTTACTCCATACGGTATCAACTATGATGGTACTGGTAATTTATTTGTTGGTGGAACATTTTATCATCAAGAGGATGTTGGACAACCATTTTCTTGGGGTGTGTTTACATCAAAGTTATCAACTAGTGGAACCAGTATATGGAACAATGCTTTAACTTTTGGTAATGATAACATTACGTATTATACTACATTTTCACAATGTTTACGTATTTCTACATTAAATCAAACATATTACACAACAGTATTGCAAGAATTAAGTAATGGTGCACCACACAATTCTTATGTTACATCATTTCCAACTGATGGAACATTGACAAATAGTTACGCTGTAGGAAATGTTACTTTAAATTATTTTACATTAAGTAATGTTTCTATTACATCTAATACCGCATCTAACGTTGCAGGTAATCTAGCCAACACAAGTGCAACAATGACCGTAACAAGTAATAATGCAGTTACCTGGACATCATTTACTCCAGTAATAACAGAGAATTATATAGGAAAAGTATAATGGCCGTAAATCCAATCAAAACCCCTTTTACAAATATGAGTTTTACTCCTGACGTGCCATCGAGTGCGTTAAGTGCCAACGAATATAATGCCGGTTATAATGTAGAAACAGATGTTCGCTCAATTAAAAGTGTAGCAGGTGATCAATATATTTTAAGCACTATACCTGGACGTATCATTTATATAACAGGTGGATTCCGCACAGGTACTACTTGGTATTATGTTGTAGCAACAGACCAAGGCAAGTGGTATGCTATCGATGATGCTGGATTTACTGATGTAACTCCAACACAAGGATTTGATGGTTCAGGATACACCACAGTATTACCAATCACTGAAGCCTGGAACGGCACAGTATTGTTTATCAACGATACAAAAAATGCTCCTATGTATTTGTTGCCAGCAGATCAAGCAGGCGGCAGTCGTTTCCAATTATACAGTCAATTTGGTGGTAGCATTGCAACCACAGCCGCTACTGGCGATGGTACTACAGTAACATTATCATTTACTTCTATTGGTTATGTTCCATTTAACATAGGTGATACGATTGTAGTTTCTGGTTTAACTCCTACACAATATAATGGTACATACAATGTTACAGCATCAACAGCAACATCAGTAAGTTATCTAAGTACAGCAACAGGAGCACAAACAGTAGCAGGTTCTATTAGCCCAGGTGGATTTATTTGGAACTACTATAGTGATTGGTCTAAACTACGTGCTGGATTCCAACGTGTTTATAGTAGTCCAAACGTAGGTTCATTATTGGTTGCTGGTAACTTAACAGCAGATATTATATCAACAGGTACTACACAAAACTATCCTAACACAGTACGTTGGTCACAGGCATTTGGTCAAAATTCAGGTCCAACAACTTGGGCACCAACAGCGTTTAACGTAGCCAACGAATTAGAAGTTCCTGTTCGTGGTCCTGTTATTGATGGTTTTCCATTGATGGGCAACTTCTATGTTTGTAGTTATTGGGACACAGTAATCTTTAGTCCTATTGCTTATCAATCTGGATCAACTCCAGTATTTGGTATTAAACTAATCAGTCAAGGTCGTGGTCTAATTAATGAAAACTGTTATGCTGTTGTTGACAATGTGGCCTATGGTGTGGATGCACGTGATATATGGACATTCGATGGCGGAACATTTAAAGCCATTGGTGATCAACGTGTTAAGAATTGGTTCTATTCAAATCTAAATCCTGCTTATACAAATCAAGTATTTGTACGTCATAATACTAAGAAATATCAAATTGAAATTTATTATCCAGACTTAAACAGTACTGGTACTTGTAATCAAATGTTAGCCTATCGTTATGATTTAGATGTATGGCAACCTCCACGTCAAGTTACTAAAGCAACTATGGCAGTAGAAGGTCCACAGTTTACAGGCAATACATTTAACTTGGCCAGTCGTACTATTACATATAGTAGTTTCCAAAGCAATGTGCAATTGGTACAAAAAGATTATGGAACAAGTTTCTTAGGCAACACAGCAATATCAAGTTTATTCCAACGTGATAATATTTCGTTTGGTCAACCTTATAGTGCAAGTGTGCAGGTTCATCGCGTGTATCCAGAAGTATATGGTACAGGTAATATTACGGTTACTGTAGGTGGTTCAGACGCTGTTGCTGATCCAGTGGTGTATAGTGCTAATGTTGTTATGCCGATTGTAACAAGTGATCCTTGGGTTCAAATCGACCAGAATGAAGCACGTGTAAATACATTACAGGTTCAAGGCAATAGTGCCGTCGATACGTGGCAGATGAGTGCCGCGAATTGGCAAGTAACCATTGTACAGGAAACTCGTTAATGTCAACATTTGGATTAGATACTACCTCAACTACCCAAAATATTATTGATGCAATTAACTATGCAGTCAGTAATTTGGGTCAAGGTGGTACCGCCAGTTTTAATGGTAATGTCTTAACGGCTAATACAGCCACAGGACAAATTACTACAACCACAACCAATGCCGCTGGATATAGTAATACCAGCGTTATTAGTTACTTGTATCAATTTATGGATGTCAAGTATGCTAACACAGCCACTGGCGGTGGTTTTACCAGCAATTGCCGTAATACACAATATTTTGGTTTATACAATACCAACAGTACAACTATTGATACAAATCCTACAGATTATATTTGGTATCAGGTTACTGGCGGATTTGGCACAACAAAAAGTCTATGGTATCAAACAACAGGTGGACGCCAGGTTGCTTTCTTTGCCGGTAATGCCGCACCTGCACCAAATTACATTCCAGTACCGGATAATACTCCATTAAACTTGGATTCGATTACCAGTGTACAAAACAATCAGATTGTTAACGTAAATGCTTATTATCAGGCCAACACCGCACCAGCAACACCAAGCGGTGGCACCTACAACTTTAGTACATTTACATTAACACCGCCCTCAGGATGGTCGGCTTCAATTCCATCAACTAACAGCAATACCACAGTATATGTTAGTCAGGCCGCTTTCGTTGGTAATAGTATATCAACAGTAGGCCCAAGTACATTATGGACTACACCAGCCGCGTATATACAGCAGTTCCAGGGCAATACAGGTCCAGCAGGTCAGCGTGGATTCATACCAATGGGCTATGTTATCTGTTCAACAGATCCTGCTACATTTAGTAATCCAACAGATTATAGTAATGCTTTTGCCGCGGCACGTACAAATGCAAGTCCTCCAATTGGTTTAGGCTTTGCTCCAATTGCCAATGACACAGCACAGTTCTTTTATGCTAACTTGTTCTCTGGTGTTAACACAACAACAGTACGTCAATTCAATGGTAACATTTGGATCAACGTAGATGCACAGGTTATCTCAGGTGGTTTGTTTGTTCCTGGAACAATTACAGCCAATACACTTAATGCCAATCAAGTTTATGCACTAACATTAACAGGTGGTAATGTTACTCCGGGCATTAACAGTGGATACGGTTATTGGTTGACAGCCAACGTAGGTAATGCTTACTTTGGTGGTGCAGTTGCAATCGGTAATCAATTGTCTGTTGGACAAAACGCACAAATTGGTGCTAATTTAAATGTTGGTATTAATACTACTATTGGTGCTAATGCTACCATTGGTGATAGTTTAAGTGTTGCTAACAATGCTACAATCGGTAATAACTTATCAGTAGGTACCAATGCTACTATCGGTGGTGTTATTATTGGCGGAGCACTTGCCGCAGGTACTGTTGGTAATACACAAATAATTGCCAATAGTCTTAATGGTAACTTTGCGATCCTTGATGGATCTATTGGCACTACAAAAATTGGTAGCAATGCAATTAGCACTGGACAAATTCAAGCCAATGCAATCACAGCAGGACAAATATCAGCAGGTAGTATCTACGCAGGTGCTATACAGGCCAATGCTGTTACATCTGATACTATTGCGGCTAACTCAATTACTACAGGTAAGATTGCGGCCAATGCAATTACCGGTAATACTATACAGGCAAATACAATTCAAGGTACGAGTATTGTTGCTGGATCAATTACAAGTACACAACTGTCGGCCAATATTATTATCTCAGGTAATATTATTTCATTTGGTCAAACAATTGAATCTCCGACAGGTACAGGTTATTGGTTAGACTATACTAATGGTAATGTTTACTTTGGTGGTAATACTGTTATTGGCAATAGTTTAAAAATTGGTAATAATCCAAACATTGGTACAGGCTTAACAGTTGGTGCCAGTGCTGTCATTGGAAACAATTTAACAGTAGGTCAAAACGCACAGATTGGTGCTAATTTAAATGTTGGAACAAATGCTGTAGTAGGAAATAATTTAACTGTAGGACAAAACGCACAAATTGGTGCTAACTTAAATGTTGGTAGTAGTTTGAAGGTAGGAACGTTTGCTACTATCGGGAGTAATTTAACTGTACAAGACAATGCTACTATTGGTAACAATTTATCAGTAGGTACCAATGCTACTATTGGCGGAGTTATTATTGGCGGAGTTATTGCCGCCAATCAAGTAGGCGACACACAAATTGGTACTAACACTATCAGTGGTGGTAAGATTACCGCAGGATCAATTGGTACAACCCAAATTGGTAGCAATGCTATCACAACAAGTTTAATTGCCGCTAACGCCATTACTGCAGGACAAATTGCCGCCGGTAGTATCTATGCTGGAGCAATACAAGCCAATGCAGTCACAGCAGGAACTATTGCCGCTAATGCAGTCACAGCAGGAACTATTGCCGCTGGTTCTGTTACAGCAGGTAGTTTAGCCGCAGGTGCTATTATTGCTGGTACAATTGGTGCTAACGCTGTTGTTGCTGGAACTATTGCGGCCAATGCCATTAGTTCTTACAGTATTCAAGCCAATGCTATTGTTGCTGGAACTATTGCGGCTAATGCTATTAGTGCTTACAGTATGCAGGCTAATAGTATTACTGGTAATAACATTCAAACCAATACTATTACAACAACTAATTTAGTGTTTAATAGTGCAACTGGTTATGTAAGTTTAGGTCCATTATACACAGGAAACTATCCAGTACCATTTTACAATTTACCTGGACAAGGCGCAATTGGTAGTAGCAATTATCTGTGGCCATATTATACTCGTGGATTTGCACAAGGTTACGGATTAAGTTTTGTTCCCGACTTCTCAGGAAATACAGTAACCAACCAACGATTAATTCTTGATTATAGTGCATCAATCTTTAGTGCTAATGCCGCAAACGTTGTTGAATTATGGAAATCGGGCGGCAGTAGTTACTATAATGAAAATTATCTATGTATTAGATGTAATCCACCAGTGGGTACATCATTACCTAATGACGTCTTTTATATGAGTGGTGTTAATGGATATATTGGGTATAGTTTTGGTGGAGCCGCTCCGGGAACTTGGATTACAGAAAGAACAATATCAAGTTTAGCCGGCTATAATAATTCTATGCCATTAGAATCTTGTATTGGATTTTATTCAGGTAGTACTAATACCGAAGTATATACTACAATCAGTGGTATTGAATTTGCTATTAATGGAAATACTCAAACAGTTTCCACAGGCGGAAATGTGGCAAACGTGGCTACACAATATGGTTCAGCAATATCTATTGGATTGTCTGCGGCTTCAGGAATTCCACAGACTCTTACTGTAGGACAAAATGGTGCCGTTTATCAAATTTATGATACAGGTATATTCCAAACACCACAGGCATTAGAATCTACAGGAATTGTTTCAACCTTGTTTGGAATTGATTTTGGTCAAGGCCCATTGAATACTACTTCTTCAAATGTTCCGGCTGTTGCAGTAGGTTCAAATGGAACAATATTACGAAACACTTATACAAAAGCATCACAACAGGCAACGGGAACAGGCTGGATACAAAAAAACTCTGGTATCATAACAAACTTAAATGCTGTTCGATCAAACTGGAGTTCATTTACTGACACAGCAACTCAATGGGTTGCAGTTGGTGATATGGGTGTGATTTTATATAGTTCTGACGGTAATACCTGGACACAAGCAGTAAGTCCAACAACTCAACAGTTGTTAGGAGTAACATATGGTAATGGACGTTGGGTTGCAGTTGGTGCATTAAGTACTATTGTTTATTCATCAGATGGTATTAATTGGACAGCAACACAAGGACCTAAAGGTAATAACAACGTTTATAGAACTTTAAATTCAGTAACATATGGACAACAAAATAATTATTTTGTTGCTTCTGGCGAAGCGATTGTTATGCGAGCAAGTGCCGCATCTGCACCAACAACCTGGAGTACATCATATGATGCAGGTGTAAGTACCCAAAGTAACTATACCTTATTAGTTTCATATGGTGCCAATGGTGCTAACGTTGCTAACATTACATTACCTGCATCTACACAATTATTAGGTACAACACAAAACATTAGTGGTCAATATGTTGATTATAATTTTACAGCAAACACCACTGTAACATATTATTTGGTTATGGGTAATTTAACTGGTAATTCGGTAACTGCTAATAATCCAACTTTACAGATAACAGAATTTAAGCGATAAATACACTATGTCAAAATCTTACAGCCGAAGAGAACTTTACGCATTAGGTGAGCCATTAGGCACCAGTGCTACACAGACTAAAATTGGTGGTGGCCGAATTTATGGCGGTGGTGGTGGCGGTGGGTTCTTCGACAGCGTTAGTCACGTATTAGGAACAGATGGTTCAGGTGGTGGTATCCTTGGTGCTGTTGAAAGTATTCCACAAGTTATTGGCGGAGCACTTGCCGACGTAGATAAAACCGTACATAATGTCATTCCTGGTGGTTGGGCCACTGTGGGTGCCGCGGCACTTATGGCATATGGTATCTATGATCCAACACTATTGGCTGAAGCCGATGCAGGTACATTAACAACAACAGAATTAAGTGATGCTGGATATAATGCTACTCAAGTAGCAGAGGGTGTTAGTCAAGCCGCCAGCGATGCAGGTTTTGCATCAACAGCAGAATACGATACAGCATTGGCAAATGGATTTAGTAATGCAACAGAATATGCTAATGCTACCAGTGCTGGATTTACCAATGCCAGTGAATATGCCAATGCTACATTAAATGGATTTACCAATGCGGCTGAATACAATACAGCCACAGCCGCTGGTTTCGGTGATGCTGGTACATTCCAAGCGGCAAGCAATTTAGGTTATACTACCGCAGGTGAATATTCAGCAGGTGAAGCCGGAGGCTTTGCCAATGCCGCAGAATATACTACAGCATCGAGTCAAGGCTTTACTGATGCGGCCACTTATAATACAGCCAATAGTTTAGGTTATAATAGTGCTAATGAATTTGCCGCAGGTCAAGCAGGTGGATTTGAAAATGCCGCACAATACACAGAAGCCACTGGACACGGATTTGATACATTAGGTGGATATCAGCAAGCCGCGGCCAATGCAGGCTTTAGTGATACAAGTACCTTTAATACAGCATTAAACGCAGGCTTCTCAGATGCTCCAACATACGAAACAGCAACCAATTTAGGTTATAAAACCGCCAGTGATTATTCCGCAGGTGAATTAGGTGGTTATGCCAATGCCAATGATTTTGAAACAGCAAGTAATTTGGGTTATGCTGATAATGCACAATATCAAGTAGGTCTCAAAGGCGGTTATGCCAATGCCGACGAGATGATGACAGCAATGACCGATGCTGGCTTTAGCGACCCAGAAACTTTTGGTAATGCTATTGATGCAGGATTTGGTCCAGGAGTTGGTGCCACAGCCGCAGACTATGCAACAAGTTTAGAATCTGGATTAAGTGATTGGTCACAGTATGCAGCCGCAGTTGCCGCAGGGTTAATTATTCCAGGTTTAATACATCCGGTACAGCCAGGTACAACAGGTGGTGGTTATGCTGGTGAAAGTCCTTGGACTTGGGGAAGTGCTCCAGCAACAAAGTATCCAGGTGCTAATCCGGGCCTATTAGAAGGACAAGTTACTCCTTATTATACCGGAGATACATCACCAGATCAAAGCCAATATTACTGGGGACTACATCAACCTTTGACCAGCACACAAAATATTGGTCAGCAATGGAACACAATACCTAATGCTCCAGCAACACCTTGGGGAACAGCCACAAGTGCAGTTGGCGGAACAGAACAATTAAATATTCCGCAGTTTGTACAAAATACAATACAAACCCCGGGCTACCAAGCAGGTTTTGGACACGCACCACAACCAGTTAATCCTGCACAAGCACCTGCTTATATTCCACCTACCCCACAAGAAACAACTGGTGAGGATATTCCACTTGCACCAATTGCACCAGAGTTTGGAGGACCAAGTCAAAGTCCATTCCAATACATACCAGCGGCATTACAAACAACAACCGGATTAGCAGGCGGAGCACCCCAGGGTATTCCGGGCCACTAATCTAAAGGGTTAAATACACTATATGAATAAATTCGGAGATAACAAATGAGCGGTGGAAAATCAGGTGGTACAACCACATCAATACCAGCATTAAGCCCAGAACAAAATGCAATGATTGCGGCACAAACTGGCTTATATACTGGCACAGTTGGTCCAGCATATCAACAAGCAGTACAAGGTGCAACAAACCTATATAACACTACCTCTACTGGCGTTACTAATGCCGCACAGAATTTAGCAGGTACTGCCGCACAAGCACAAAACGTTCTTGGTGGTACAGGCGAAAGTGCTTTACAAACAGGTATTAGCGGATTAGAAAACTTATATAGTCCGCAATATGAACAACAACAATTACAAGCCGCATTGTATCCAGCACAAGCACAGTACTCACAAAACTTGGCCGGACAACAGGCACAATTTGGTGGCGCTGGTGAATTAGGATCTGCACGTCAAGCAATGGCTGGACAGCAATTAGCAGGCCAAACACAAGCCGCACAACAACAAGCGGCCGCTACAGTAGAAAACAATATTGCACAACAACGTGCCCAGGCTGGTAGCAATTTAATTAGTGCTGGTCAAGGCGGATTAAATCAAGCAGTTAATGCGGCAACACAAGGTGTTACAGCCGCAATGGCTCCACAGCAGTTATATAACCAATACGCAAGTGTATTGTTTGGAACACCAAGTGCCAGTTATGTTCCTAACTTTAGTGGCACACAAGGACAAACAACAACGCAAAATGCCAGCCAACTTGGCTTTAGTCTATAAGGATTGATATGCCAACATTAAGCGAAATCGGTAATTTCTTTGAAGATCCAATGGGATCAATTGCTAACGTAAAAGTTGGTGGTAGTCAGGTTGCGGCTCCTGTTGCACCTACTCCACAAGCAAATGGTTATCAATACCAAGGAGCCGCACCAGCGGCACCAATCCCACAGGCTCCGCAAGCAGTTGCTCCACAGGCTCAACCTATTGCGCCAGCCGCACAAATGGCTCCACAACCAGTTGCTCCACAAGGACAACCACAGCCATTAATTCCGGGTATGCAACCACAACCTATGACTATACCTCAAGCAGGTGCAGTTAATCAAGGTGCGGTAACTCCAGCAGTACAAAATATTCCAGTTGCTCCCGAAGCACCAATTTTGCGTCAAGCAGAACCAACTGCTGAAGCAGGTCCAGTTAATCCTCAAGCGCCAGTTCCTCCAGAACAGGCACCAACTCAGGCACAACCTAATCCTACAGCAGAAGTTAAAAATGAACAACAAATGGCACCAGATGCCGCACACGTTGATGATCTATTAACACATCAAGATAATCCTGCTAAATTAACATCGCTTGGTAGTGATCCAACTGTTGATAGTGAGGCTGTTAAAAAGATTGCTAACAAACACGTATTAGGTCATTTACAAAATACAATGGGCACAGAAAATGCTCAACGTCAAGGTGATGATCTTATTGCACGTACCAATGCAGGTGATCCTAAAGCCAGTAGAGATTTAGCCAAAGCATTAAGTGCTCCTGCTGGACGTGCTGAAGATGAAGGTAGTTATTTAAAAGCCTATTTGTTCCATCGTTTTGGTCTAAGTGATTTGGCCAAGCAAGAACAAATTAAATTGGGTGCTGGTAGTTCATTAGCACCTATCAAATTAAGCGATGGTACTGATGCTGTTGTTAGACAACGTGCAGATGGTGTTGCAACCTATGGTGTTGATCGTTCTACCGGACGTGAATTAACTGCACAACAATTACAAGAAGCAACCGGTATGAATATGCCTGGTGCCGAAACAAGTAAATCATTGCATCAATTTGTTGCACAAGATGGAACCAAACACGTTGTTAGTGTTGTTACTGGCAAGAATGGTCAAATTCGCTATCGTGATGATACAGATGGCAAATGGTTGGCTAATGCTCCAGCAGGTATGGAACAACTTGGTCACGAAGACTATTTAGAAAAACAAGCCAATATGGCCAAACGTACTATTATGAGTAAGATGCGTGGTGAAGATCAAAAGCATTTTGCACAAACTGGTTCGCATTTATACAGCGAACAAGACATATTAGATGCTGGCGATAAAGCATATATTGGTCAAACCGGTGGTAGTAATGCTAATGCGGCCCCACAAGAAGGTGCTCCAAGTGCTGTTACAACCATATTAAAGAATTTATCTGGATCTAATAAAGAAGCACCGGCCGCGCCAGAACTTAAAAACAATAATCCAGGTAATATCCGTTATGGCGATTTTGCTCGCTCAATGGGTGCTACAGGTCAAACACCAAATGGTATTGCTATATTCCCAAATAGAGAAACAGGCGATCGGGCACACGATAGTTTATTAGGTGGTAGTGCTTACAAGAATATGACTTTAGGTCAAATCATTGGTAAGTGGGCGCCTAATAATGAAAATAATCCTGCTGAATACTACAAGACTGTTAAGGGCAAGTTAAATGGTATTGATATGGATAAAACTTATGCAGAACTTACTCCAGAAGAGAAACAACGTTTCCGTGCCGCACAAACTGATGTAGAACACGGTACTAATATGGTTCCTGCTGGTGGTCGAGCAACCGAAAATAAACCTGCCGCACGTGTGATGCCAAATGCCACAGCACAGGCCATCGAAGATCAAGCACAAGCAATTTATGAAGGTCGTCAACCTATGCCAACTGGCTTGGGTGCTAATAACTATCGTAATCAGGCTATTGCTAATCGCGTACAAGAAATTGCACAAGAACGTGGTGCTCCATATAATGCTACCAAATACAAATCTGTTATTGAACCAATTGTTAAAGATTTCTCTACAGGTAAGAGTAAAGAATCTGTTGATAGTCTTAAAACAGCATTTAATCATATCGATGAATTGGAACCAGCAATTAAAGAACTTAACAATGGTCGCTTCCCAGCGGCTAATGCTATTGTTAATAGATTTGCTACAGCAGTTGGTGGTAGTAACGCAACTACTGTTGAACAAATTGGTCCTATTGTTGGTAATGAAATTGAAAAAACTTGGAACCCACGTATGGGCACTGAAGCAGAACGTCATCACCTTGTTCAACAATTTAGTTCAGCACGTAGTCCAGAGCAGTTACAAAAAGCAGTTGATACCTATAAAGATCTAATGATGGGCAAAGTAAAACCATTAGAAGATCGTTATAATCAAACAGGTAACAAAGATTTCTGGTCAAATCAAATTGCTGATCCAACTATTAAACAACACTTTGATCGTTGGCAAGCCCGAGAAAATGTTCGCCACGGTCAAGCACCAAGCGGAACAACAACCAATGGTATTAAATTTAAGGTAGTTACACAATGAGCGTAATAACAGTAAACGGACAACAGGTTGATGTTGGTGATGCATATGATAAGTTGTCTCCAGCAGAACAACAGGACACACAAGCAGAAATTGCACAGCAATTAGGGCACCACGAAGAAGCCCAGCAAGAAACTACTAAAAAAGAAGAAGATCGAAATGCTCCTGTAGCACCATTTGATGTTAGCAATAGTCAAAGTGCTGTGCGTCAATATGCTATTGATCCTGCGTTGGCCGCAGGTAGTGCATTTGGTCATCCTGCTTGGGAAGCGGCTAAAACTGTTGCTTCACATCCTATTGAAAGTTCGATTGCCGCGTCATATATTCCCGGTGTAAACAAACTACCATTGATACGTGATGTTAAAAATGCTAGAGAAGCAATAATGAACAAATATGTTAATGCCAAAACTGGTCTAAATGTATTTGATAAAAATGCTACTACTGGTGGTGCTGTTGGTGGAGAAACACCAATGCCAAGTAGTCCGGGTGCCGCAGGTGCTGGTAGTAACTTAGCAGAACAAGCAGATGCTTGGAAAACACTAAACACTCCAGCCAATGAACTAAATGGTCGTCCGGCCGCACCAACTCCAGAATATAATGTTCCAAAGGCTAATGTTCCAAATATGCCTCCACGTCAAGGCGGTCCTTTAGGATTCCAAGGTACTAATCCAAATGGTGCTTATAGCCCACGTGTACCTACAGCAGGTCCAGTAGCACCTGGTGGTACTCCTGCCGCGGGTAGTGTTGCTCCACGTCCGGTTGCTCCTCCTCCAGTTGGTGGTGCTCCTGCCGCACAAGCAGAAACATTCCTAAGTCGTTTAGCAAGTCAATACGGAAGCGTAGCACAAAAAGTTGCTCCAGTTATTGAAAAAGTTATGGCTAATCCTATTGTTAATAATCCAGTTACCCGTTTTGCTGGCTCTAAAGCAGGAATGGGTTTACAATTAGCATTACATAGTGGTGAGTTAAACTCTGATGAAGAAGAACAAATTCGTAAAATACACGCTCGCCAAGATCAAATGAAAAGACAAGGATTAATTAAATAATGGAACATTTACAAACAGTATTAGAAGAAACATTTGCCGCTAACTTTGTAGCATATTATCGCTTACATCAGTTTCACGTGAATGTTAAAGGTCGTGAGTTTTATCAACTACACAAGTTGTTCAAACATCAATACCAAACACTACAAGATCATATTGATGATTTGGCAGAAAAACTACGTACCATTGGTGGCACAATGCCTAACTGTTTAGAATATATTCGTGCTACAAGTCCTATTGCCGATTATCCTATTGATGGCGATGCCGAAGAACTATTGCGTGAAGCAAGAGATACTGTGTTAACTTTGATTGACCAATATCACGATTTACACGCGGCCGCAGAAGAAGTTGATTACACAGACATCAGCAATATGGCAGATGAAAACATTGGCGAACTTGCCAAAATGAAATGGCAGTTAGAAGCCACATTGGACGAATAATGGGAAAAGTTGCTGAACTATATCGATTAGAAGATCACGTTCGTGATAACGAATATCAATTTCGCAAACTTGAAGATAAAATAGATCAAGTTGATCGACGCTTAGATCGCATTGAACAACTGATCCTTGAAATTAAAGCCAGTTTAAAAAATTAGTATTCTTGGTTATAATACTTTAGTATTACATTCATAAATTCTCCTAAAGAGAATCTACCACCTTCTACCTTAACTCCATTTTCAATCATCCAGATCCAAACTGAATCTGGTTCATCTTCATCTATTTCTATTCTAATACTTGCCATATCTAATATCGGTCCATCTGTTTTAGGCGGAACATACTTAACACTTACTATACCTTTAGTCATATTATACTACCGCAAATACTTGATCAATGTTTACAATGTAGTTAGTTTCTGAATCTAACTTAACTGGATTTGCCGCACCCCAATTAATAATCAAATTCTCACCTACAGCAACAGCGGTTACTTCATCACCAATAGCAACAACAGTAGCCAATGTGGCCTTAGAATTATCTGTAAAAATAATTCCTCCCGATGTGGTTGATTCCTGTGCTTGTTTACTTACTATGATGTTCTTTCCAATTGCTCTCATTTTAATCTCCTTTAGAATATTTTAATACAAAATGTGTTTTATCTGGGCAATCTTCCGCCCAAATTTTATTGGCAAAATCTATTGTTGATAATAGTATGCCATCAAACATCCAACGCATTGGTTGGCTAATTCCTTGCATTGCTCCTGCCGACATTTGTTGTTGTCCTATCATTGCTTGTTGTTGGGCCATCGCGGCACTACCTAACCCTATACCTTGTCCAATAATGCCTGATAACCGAGTGCTCATACAATTTTCCTATAAGCAAAACTACCATTGCGTTTAAAACCATATTGGTCGTGTAATCGCATAAATGCCACTTGCTCCGATCTAATGCTTGTACTTGACAGAACAGGTATACGTTGTATTTCACACCAGGCTATCCATTGTTCCAATGTCTGTGCTACTAACGCTACACGCTTTCTTGGACTTAGTTTTAAATCTACGTGTATGAATTCTCCCACCGCCATTTCTTCGTTGGCGTATGGTTGAAACTTGCCACGTGTTAGCCACGACCACGCTACTAATTTGCCACCCACTTTGGCCACGCCAATTAAATCATTTGACAAGCCATAACTTATTCCTAAGATAGCCCGATGTAAATGGTATTGCATACGTGTTTTATTTGGAGTAAAGATACCTGTTATCTCAGAAGAATAATGATCTTCCATAAATTCACAGATTGGTGTAATGTCGCTGACGACAGGACGAGACCACGTCCATTCACTTGTTGTTTGGTTGTATGTGTAGTTGCCCATTCAATTCATTTCCTATATACTTTTATTTAGCGTATAAATATAATAACATACATTTTAAGGAATAGCAATGGGTAAGAGTACAAGATTATTAAGCGATTGGGTAGTTGATCGTTTTGTAAATTTAGAATTGTTTAATCGCAAACAACAGGCAATGCCAAATGGTTGTATCGAATGGACTGGAGTTAAAAATAATATTGGTTATGGCTTTGTTGGCTTTAACTATGCTCCAGGCACAACAAGTCCAAGTGGACATCGTTCAGGAATGATGACAGCACACAGGTTAGCATTTATGATTCATAACAATCGTATGCCTACTAAACGCAACGTCAATCATACTTGCCACAATAAGTTATGCGTCAATCCTGCTCATTTAACTGAAGGCACACAGCGTGAAAAGTTAAATGCAATGATGGCGGCTGGAATCAAAGGTGGACGTCAATTGGGCCAAAGTGGTTATGCTTACAATCACGAACAGTACGGTCGCGAATACAAATACTCCATCGAAGAAATACAATGGATACGCACAGCATCAAGTGATGCCATTGCCGAACGGTATGGCATAAGCAAATTACGTGCCAGTAGCCGACGTTGGACATTCCGTAAAGTTTATGCTTGGTTACCATTACCTGAAGGTGAGCAACAGAAACAAAAGCCGGGTCGCAAACCTAAGACAAGTAAATAGTTTATGTGGGGCGGGTATTCCGTTGACGGCTAATGCCATTGCCTAAATTTCCTGTATTCGTCCCACACCTTTTTTGAAAGAAATGAAATGAGTGATATCCCAAACAAGAGTTTATTATTAGATTTAGAAAATGCAGTATTAGCCATTGAAGGTGCTGGCTTCAACGACGAAGCCATATTTGCTTTTGTCAATATGATCCTAAAGGGTTTTATTACAAATGGCACGTGGACGCCAGAATATTTAGAGTACGCGGCACAGGCATTACAACAACGCCAAGCAATGTCACGCACAGTTTTAACTGATCAAGACGGACGTCCATTAGTAGGGTAACGCACTCAAGATTGCTATACAGTAGAGGGAAAGGGTGAAAACCTGCTACGCTTCTCTTGACAAGACCCTTCTTATGCGTTACTATGTTATTTAATCATCGTGGTTTTAAACCACCTCCTAAAGGTTAAATAATTATATGAAATACATCCAAGATCCACTGAAAACAACGGTAAAAGGCCTCACTGATGCCAATGTTCGTGTGGCTTGCTCTAAGATACAACAAAAGATTTTAACCTATGGTATTTGTAGTGATCGAGAACAAGAATATTTGTCCAGACATACAGATTTTGGTAAAATTGATCAAAAGACCCGCTTTACTACGTCTTTATCATAGTGTATACTAAATATTATTACGCAACAAAACTAATGCTTGTGTCAGATACGCAATGTATCCTTTTTTCTTAGCATTGGACTTTTGGGGGACACTTGGTTCCGTGAGTGGGCGGCACACGGAACACTAAATACATTTACAAACTGATTCCCTAACAGTTTGTAATATAAAGAAAAAAGTTATATGAAACTAAATTTTGACTCTTACTTAAAACACGCCGACCACGAAATGGTTATTGATGAACGTCCTGTTGCCCACAACATTGCGTCATTGCGTTGTAAGCGTTGCAACAAACATATCAAATGGCTTTCCAGAGACGAACTCACTAAACTTAAACCTATTATGGCTCCTCATTATGGCACATACACGGGGGTTAAAACACGACCCGTCCGTAATTCGTAAGAGTTACGATTACCTAATATTACCTAGACAATGGCAGGAATGCCTAAAGTCTAATGCGGTTCGCCCAAAAGCAGGGGACGAAAGTCTTAATACACAGACGCAAGGAAATATCGTATTAGGTAGCGAGGCAGAGACAGCCAAGGACATAAACTTGATAAACCATCGTCTCCTGGGTGACACGTTCGTCGGACGTGTTGCTAAACTATGATCTCTTTGATTGAAACAATTACACAGGTCAGACGCACTTCGTTTGCTGACCTAGGCAGATGCCAAATGCGACTGGCGTCGCATCTCTTGGCTCTCTTCCTTGTTCATTTATTATTCAATCATTTATTATTCAATCATTTATGGCAAGCGAGGTATCAAAAGAAGTGCGGAGCACAGCGAAGCACTTACTTGATACATAGCAGGTCTTGCAAAGACCTTTTATATATAATTTAATTTGAAAGGAACACCAATGCGTATATGCGAATTTATAGAAGAACTAGTTGTAGATAACTTAAAACCCACAGACAAACAAAAGAATGTAATCATTGCCGCTTACTCTGATGCAGAATGGATAAAGGCAGTGAGAATAATGTTACAGGGCTTGTCACGACAACATCAAGTACCTGGTGCAGTAGTGGGCCAATTATGGAATATCTCAGCGGATTTTCAACATCGCGTAGAACTTACCAGGGATCAACGTTGGTTTATATTACACAGCATCTTAGAAAATTGGCACCAAATGAGTTGCGAATCACGTGCTAATTTGTTATTATAGTATAAATATATATGTAGAATATAAAGGAATAGAAATGAAAACCATAGTATATGACTCACGTATTGGTGGTAATGCCACTTATTGGGATATGAAACCCCAAGAACAAAAATACATTATTGATCAATTAGATCGCTTGGCAATTGAAGTATTAGAGCGTTCAATCTCCACAGATCCCGTGGATGTAAACTTAATGAACTATCTCAGAGAACCGCAAAAGGAATTAGGTCGTAGTCCTAAACACAACAATAAGACCAACACAGCACAGTCAGTTATAGGTGGTATCCTAAGTAATATCAAGTTAGGTAGCACACGCAATTTAACAGACAAGACCTGTGCTAAGATCAAAGTAGTATTTGATGACATTGAAGTTGGCATTCGAAATGG
>Ga0208388_1000072_pt1 | contig 30620 bp, 31 predicted proteins | sample CryBogCBH18Jul07_FD_185511 | JGI IMG/M metagenome (GOLD analysis project Ga0208388, IMG submission 185511) | Freshwater microbial communities from Crystal Bog, Wisconsin, USA - CBH18Jul07 (SPAdes) (version 2) | ecosystem: Environmental > Aquatic > Freshwater > Lake | place: Crystal Bog...
CGAATTAAAAAAATACGAAGCATTTGATCGTATTCTACAACAAATTTGGTTGGGTGTTAGACAGGAAGCAATTGGTGGTAGAACAACCTACATATATGATTATAACATATTCTTTCAACATAATCGTGATTTCAATAATGTAGAAAAATTCAATATGTTTCGCTTAGACCTAGTGACTATTCTTGAAAAGGAATATCCAGAGTGTAGTATTAAATATGTTGAAACTGTCGGTTATGGAGGTGAAGTCGTTCAACGGATTATTGTGATTGATTGGTCTTGAGAGTTATGAAAAATATGCTGTGTCTTAAGTAGAATGGACGCGGAGATTACGTTTAACGCTCTTAGTTATATGATAGAACAAATGAGTCTTGAACAATTGCGAGACTTTGATTTGAACACTGAACTTGCCCAACTTTTTTTACGATTTCTCGACCAAGAGCAAACTCTTGATATTATTATGAAAAAGGAGATTCGCTTATACGGAAATATTAACAATTTTGTAGACCATTTTATGGCAACAAGTTTTAATACAGCACAAACAATGGCAAATGGTCCTGAGAAAATCAACAAAAAACGGAATTTACTCATTATTTTGAATCGTATGCTCACCTACCCCGAATTATCTGCTCGTCATCGCGATAATGTAAATTATATGATTGGTATATTGTCTAGTGCTTCTGCGCCGGCGGCAGGTGGTCGGCGGCGACGGAAAACGCGTCGTCGGTTGCGTCGTCGGTGAAGGCTGGGTTTCTAACAAATCAAAAATTGACCCTGTATATTTTTTATCAAAAAATCGCAAAATGGCTACTTACACGAAGATGGTGAAGGAAAATCCAGATAAGTATCCAACGCGAATGGGACAGCCGTGGACAAGTGATGAAGTAAGCAAACTACTGGTATTTATTGCTAATAATAAACAGGTTGGAGATATTGCGAAGGAGCATCAACGTAGTGAAGGAGGAATAACGGCACAAATACGAAAAATGGCTTATGAGTATTACAAGAATGATAAGAAGTCTATTGAAGAGATTAAGACTCTTACAGGTCTTTCAGATAGCCAAATTATAGATACAATAGCAAAACGTGATGGAATAAAAGATAAGAAAACAGAAAATAAATATGTAACATCTCCTCCTGTATTTAATGCTGAAGCAGAAATTAAAGCTATTAAAGCCGATATGGCAGTGATGAAAAAGGACATTAAGGAAATCCTTGCATGTATGAAGGCAGTCTATGAATTTGAGACTGCTGATGATTAATTATAGATGATTAAAAGAGAAAGTGGTATTTTAATTAAGTCTAAACCCTATTTTTTACTATAATTCTAAAATGGCGCTCCCTATTCATATTTCTCGCACCGACTATAAAAATTTTATGTTAGATTTATATCTAATGCTTGTGGCACGTACTAGTGAAATTGCTAATGAATATGATACTCTTCTTGATACAGATGTAAAAGGGTTAACTTCAGGAATGAGAGATTATATGAAACAGCATATTACAAGAATAATTAGTAATATGTTAAATAATGAGTATCCTATAATCACACACAAGCTTGTTTTAATAATTCTACAAGCATTGGATGCGTCTATTATTGCTCTCTTTACTATACGCCCCAAAAGTTCATTTAAATATGTAGACATTAAAGACTATTTGTACACCCAACTAATATGGTTATTCGATGTAGACGAACACTATCCAACAATACTAGGAGATTATCTTGTAATTGATGATGAGACTACGATGGACAGTCCACCCATAGGTGATGAACCTATAGCGGATTAAAGAAAAAATTGAGAAGGGGTGGTTACTATTTTTCAACATCCAACAGAGATGGATATTGACAAACGTATTGCCGACTTGGAGGATAAATTACGACGGATGGAATCCCGCTACAGCCAGTCCAACCCCGTTGACGTTCTATTAATACGGGCGATGAAGCGAGAAATCGCTCGGCTGTTGCGATTATCCGCGACAGAGAAGATGGCTGAAGCGGTTGAAAAATAAATATAATAAATAATTACGGATATTTTGTCAATTCGCAACGTAAACTACAACAAGATGTGCTACGACAAGGCGAATCTTTGAATACTTTAAAACAATTAATACAAGTGAGTGTCGGTAAAAGAGCGATTCTTTCTTCTTTTTCTTTACGTTTCTTTTCATCGGCTACTCTTTTTGCTTCATCATGCTCAAGTTTTAGTCTCCGTTTTTTTTCTAATTCTGCGTCTAATACTCTCTGTGCGGCTTCCCTTGCTTCAGCTATTACTCTTTCCTGAGCGTCCGCTTCCTGTTTCGCCCTTTCCCTTGCTTCCGCTCTTAATATTTCTTGAGCTTCTGCCGCTTTTTGTGCCCTTTCCCTTGCTTCCGCTCTTAATATTTCTTGAGCTTCTGCCGCTTTTTGTGCCTCTTCTCTTGCCTGTTCTTCTGCTCTTTCTATTGCTTCCCTTAATTCCTTTATTCTTTTTACTTCCTCCTCGTTTTTCTTATGAATCTCTTTAATGGAAGCATCTATAAGAACTAATAAATGATTCAGATATGTAATACCATATATAGTTTCCATTTCAATAATTTCATCCTTTAATTTATCTAAATTAAAGATATGAGACGAATTCTTATATGATTCAAATCTATATTCACATCGCTTAATTAATATTGCCTCAACATTAGCACTGTATTCAATGATGTCATCAATAATTACATACTCTCCCTTCTTAAGAAATTCGCGAAGAATGGTTGTATACATATTTTTGCCTAATGATCGTGATAACATATTAAATTTCTTACAACATCTAGAACCTGCTATAATTGTTTTTTCTGTGAAATGATTATATAAATATGTTACCTCTTTGATTTTCCTACTACAAATACATATAGCACTTTGAGTTGCTAATGTTGTCTCGTCAATTACATACCACTCTTCTTTTGCCTCTTCAATACTTTTTGCACGTGATAATTTTAGTAAATTCTTATCAAAATTATATTTGGCAGCCATTGATTACTATTAATTAGTAGATGCATATAGTCAATTTTTAGCCTTTAAACCCTCAGGGGTGACCCCCACCCTTGGGGTTCAGCCATCGCCGTCGTAAAAATTCTTCGGGTTGCGATTTGTACTATAGTTTATAGTATAAATCACCAAGTTTTTGTGCGGGAACACCGCCGCCAAAAAATCCCGGCTGGAGGATAGACCCGCGGATGAACGATGAAGAGATTCGGCTATCTGTAGTACATTTGCTACGTGCGTATTTTGATAAGTCGCCGTCGGTGGACCCTCTCAATGACGAAAGGGTGGTGGATATATCCCGCGACCATATCAGTGCGCTGGCGGATATTATTCTATATACCTCAAATCCTATATACTATTATGAATTAAAGGATAAGACTTATAACGATGCGGTTGCTATGCTAGCCAATTCTACTTTGCGCTTCAAACTACCTGAGCCACTTATGGGTATGATTGCCTACAGACATAGTCAAAATAATATAATGGGAAATGAAATCGTTAAGATTGCTGACGATATTGTGTATAGCGCAAAGAAGAGTGAAGATTTCTGGCGGTTACAGCGAGATGGAGAATTAGAATGGGGAGTGTGTCCTAGAGAAGATGTAAATTTAGGGTACGGACGATGGAATAATAACAATCCTATAAATCCTTATGGAATTGAAGGATGGGTGCCGGCTATTATAGAAAAACATCCTATTTGGATACGCCGAAATCAATTTGATATGTACCCTGGACGATGGGACCCGTCTGACAGCGGCAAAGAGGATGTATTAGAAGTAAATATATCTGGGCATAATAGTCACTGGTCTCGTTTTGTAACACGTGAAGTCTTGAATAAGTGTCCAAGTGCTTATGGAATTACATCTGATATAAATGAAGACGATTGGATACAGGTAAATATACGTCAGCAGCGTACTTGGATTTATTATAATCCTTCTAAACTTTCACTATTGCCAAAAAGTTCTATAGTAGATAGTTATATAAAAATAACATTAACCGCAAGTTTCCCTCACATTCAAGGTTGTACATTTTTTGCAGAACGCAATCCGCATGAAAGTGTATTTTTAAATTATCCTCGGTCCATATTTACAATTGATAGACCATTATTTGTGAATGACGATTTACCTTCCCATCCAATTCCAGATCCTACTAGACAGATAATTGTTACGGGAAACGGTGATACAAATTATAGATTTCAAGAGACTTATATTACCTCGGAAGGAAATACAACACATTACGAAAATATTTATTGGCGCCGAACCAGTGAGAATCATAGTTTAAATGTATGTTCTATACAAAGCATTTTAAATACATTAAATTATAATAGAGTTTATATTCATAAATTATTTACGATAAACACATTTATAAAATTAATAAATAAAATTTCGGTTGATACTATTACAGACCAAATTGGGCGATGGATTTTATGGAAACCGTACACATATGTTCCTAGTTATAATCAGAATTGGAAATACCTAGAAATAACAAAGTTGTTAAGTATATATTGGCAATTTGACCCTTCCCACCTTTCAGAATTAGATTCATTTATTTCAGACTTTCAAGCAATTTCACGCAATCCTACATCTGTTGATGAAGAAGAAGAGGAAGAAGAGGAAGAAGTGGATTTATCAGGAGTGCCGGCACCAGCACCAGAACCTCATAGAAGAGTTGTAAGAAGAGATGCCAGCGGTTCAATAGCACGCCCAACACAACTTTGTAAGCGCATCCGTGATCTCATCGTTGCCGATATAATCAGCAAGGGTGATGAATGCTCTATTACAATGGAACCGCTAACCGCCGAGAATCTTGCCATCACCTCCTGCTTCCATTTCTTTGACAAGGACGCAATTGGTAAATGGTTTGAAGAGAAGGATACTTGTCCGCAGTGTAGGGAGCGGACTACGGTGTTTGCTTAACTTTCGCCGTTTTACAGTTTAAAACTCTAAAGAGTAAACGAATTTAGAATGTCTAAGCCGTTTGAAATTACGTTAGAAAATCTGGAGAACTATACAAAGTCGCAACTACAAGATGAAAATGTAAAGTATGGACTGGCACGATGTGAAAACGAACTCAAAGAGAAATCTATTAAGAAACTACGTGATCACTTAGAGACTCTTAAGGAAAAGAAGACCTGTACATTTCAGATTGATAATGGTCAAATTCTAGAGTATACGTACCCTGCTAATAAAACCCGTCTAGATCTCAATAAAGTATTAAACGAGTTTTTTACCACGTCGTAATAGTTGTGTGATGTTCACAAAAAATTGAAATTCATTTTGCGGTTCTTTTTAAACGAACAAGTAGAATGTCCGACGTATTCACCCTTTACGATAAAAGGAATGCGTGGTATATTTTAGGGTCCGATTCGTGGGATGGTGTAATTAAACATGGAACAAGTCACCATATACCAATGCGCAAAGACCCGTTCTTTACTTGTATGCCCAAACCTGTAAGTTATCAAGCCGTTCTCTTCTTGGATAGCAGTGCCCTCCAAGCACGAGGAATCAGTCTCGCCACACTTGACAGCGCCGAATTCCCCCGTTGGCTAAAGGCAAACAATCTATGGGATACGCACGTAGAGCTTGGGGGTGGTAACGAATTCTATAATCACGCAGACCCTGTTAGTATCGTGCGGCGATTTCTATTAGCGATGAATATTCCTATTGTTGAGGAACTTCATGAGGACATATTTCCCTATCCGTCGCAGCATGAATCTGCGGACGAGATTGATGCGGAGATTGCCGAACGTCGCAAGGCTCGCAAAGAATATCTCACAACCTTGCAACCTCCGCCATCGCCACCGCCCTCCTTTATCGAAGTTACCAAGGAAAATATTATTCGTGTGTTTCTAGCCGAAGGACAGGAATTGCGTAGTAACCAGTCAGAGTTGTATGATATTTGGCAGCAAATTCTACTTACAGTAGACACCTATGCCGGCATTCTACAATGGCCAACCGGTACCGGTAAAACCCTGGGTGAAATCATTCTTATCCTACTAACATTTACGCATATCAAGTCAAAGGGGCAGCTTTACCGTGGATTGCTCATTGCGCCAAAGAATGATATTCTAAATACTCAGTTGACAGCGCTTCGTAAGTTGTCACGGTTCGGTCTTCATATCATTGAGGCGCACGATAGCCAATATCGTAATTGTGTTATCCCTACAGACAAACACATTCTTATAATTGTAACCCATGCGGCTTTGGCAAAGGCAACTGGTGAAAATATAGTCGAATTGGATGAGACTGTTCATTTAACCGGCATGGATCGTCTGCCTGCTATGAATCACGCTCACTATGATGAAGGTCATCGCATCACTGCTGAAAAGTTTCTAGCTGCGTTAAAACGTAAGCGCACACAGTGGAGAACTCCCTATATCACTGCTACATCCGCAACTCCTAAAACGAGTAATACGAATCAGCATGAGCGCCTCGCAGAGTTCTTTGGCGGAGATGTACCTATTATACATCGAGTTGATATTGATAAGGCTGTAGCAAACGGTTGGATTGCAAAACCTCGCTTTCATATTGCCGAAATCGCCGATGACACCATCGAAAAGCAAGTTCTGGCAGTTGTAACTCATACAGTAGCTCTTATGAAAGAGCGTATCCGTATAAATATGTGTAAGGGTGGAAAAGCAATCGCTTATTTACAAAGTAAAGCCGAGGTTACTATTGCTGTCAAACAAGCACAGGATACTGTCCCTCCTAACTATAAGATTTACTGGGCGGTCGATATTAACGGCAAATCGAATCATAGAGAATTTGTGTCTGCTCCTGCGAACGGCACACCACGAATTATGTTTGCATGTGACCGCTACCGTGAGGGCTCTGATATCCAAGGTCTGGAATTCACTGCCGTACTAATGGGCAAAACCATGGCAGCCTATATTCTCGTACAAATTATTGGACGCGCTCTAAGAGTAGATTATGAAGGGAAGGAGGGATGGTGTTGTATTCTTCGTCCAAAATATCCCGATGATAAGGATGATTCTCCCCTTGAACATATCTTACTCGACTTAGAGGCGGTTATTACATTCAACGCAGGTGTTGCAACACGCACAAATGTAGAGGCATTTGTGCGTACATATTTTGGCAATATCACTGTTGATGGACGCAGTATAAATGTTGATGAAACGATTGAGCGAGTTCAAAATATGTATTTACGTCGTCAACAAAATCGCCGAGAGATGTCTGTTACCGATGCTCATCGCATTTGTGCCGAACACGGAATTCGTGATTCGAAGCATTACGGTGAATTACAGAAGACTGTGCTGACTGGCTTACCTGTAGAGCCTGCTGAATACTGGCGGGGACATGGATGGACGAACTGGCACGATTTCCTTCACGGGCAAGAGCGAACCATGACACTTGAACGGTTTATTGATGATATTGTTAATGAACGCCAAATTCTTGCTGCTGAAGAGTGGCAAACCAAGCACATCATCGGTTACCCAACTCTACAAGATATTTGTGACGGATACTTTGCTCGAAACGATATTCAGCAGTACGCTGATATTATCAAGCATCCGCAAGTCGTCAAACCGAGGGGCGCTCGGCGCTAAGGGTATTGATTTGAAAACAAGGGTGTCCTGATTTTAAAATTTTTCTTCCGGATTTTAAAAAAATGCGGACAAAATTGATTGGTCTTTTTCTTCCTCCATCATATAACATCACCCATGACGACTAAGATTCAGCAGTTTGAAGCCGCAATCATCCGTATCCGTGATATCCTCCGCCGCGATGGTATCACTGGAATGGATTCAATGAAGCACTGTACCCTGTATATGGCAGCTCGCTATCTAACAGCGGAGCTCCTCAAGACCCTCAAGATTCCTGAGCGCTTTGGATGGCAGTCACTCCTTGCTCTCTCTCGTGAGGGTCTCAATGAGGGTGAGAAGACCAAGAATCGCGAACTTTCACGTGACCGCATCTTCAACAATGCGGGTGCAGACTGTCTTGTCACCCATTTTGACCACCTCTTCAAGACAACCGAATTTGCGTTTCGTGTATCCGCTCGCGGACATAGTGATATTATGGAAGTCTTTGCGCCTATCAATCTTGAGGATATCAAGATGGAGAAAGACCTTCTTGGCTGGGTGTACGAACAGCATCTCGCAAAGGGCTCATCTGCCGCCCGTGACCTCGGTCAGTTCTTTACCGACCGTTTCATTACAGCTTATATGACTGCTCTATGCGATCCAAAGCGACGTGCGGATGGCTCTATTGAATCTATTTGCGATCCTACGATGGGCACCGGCGGCTTTCTCACATCTGGAGTTCATCACCTCACCGAGAAGCATGGCGTTACAAAGAAGGAGTGGGAGAAAAATAAGGATCGTATTCACGGCTGTGATATTGACCGCTTTGTAGGCTCGGTGGCATCCATCAATCTCTTTATGGAGACGCAAGGCGTCGTCTTTCCTAATGTAGCCTACCGCGACTCTCTTCATTCTGACCTGACTGCGCTCACTTACGATGTTATTCTTGCAAATATGCCCTTTGGCGTGAAGGGTCTCAAGTATGCCGATGTTTGCCAGCGTGTGAAGGACCTCAAACTCAACGGCACTAAATCTGAGCCACTCTTTCTTCAACTCATGATGGTCGCACTTGCGCCTGGCGGTCGCTGTGCTGTTGTTGTGCCGGATGGAATGTTAGTTAATACTTCTAAGTGTCACGATAGCACGCGTAAGTATCTACTAGATAACTTTGAACTCAAGCGTGTTATTAAGATGACTGGCAAGTTCTTTATGAATACAGGTATCCAGCCGTCTATCATGTTCTTTGAGAATACTGGCAAGCCGACGACGGCAGTAGAATTCTGGAGCGTTGTAAAGGACGACAAGGATACAGTGAATGAGACAATGGTTCTCTCTGTTCCTCGTGAACGCTTTGACGAGTCTTGCTTGCTTGATGTGCGCCGGTATATGAAGAGCGAGAAGCCGGTGGTGAATCTTGATGGGTTTCCTATGGTGAAGTTGTCTATGGTTGCAGATTGTAAAAACGGCAAGAATATTCCACAAGAAAAGCGTGCTGAATTAGGCACATTTCCATATTATGCATCAAACGGTATAAGTGGATTTGTAGAACAATCTAATTTTCAGGGATCTGCTACATTGCTTGGTGACCAAGGATCTCTTTGGAAATCTCATTATGTAGATCAAAATAAAAAGTTCTATGCAGGAAATCATACTCTTGTAATGAAAGCGAAAGATAATACATTAAATATTAAATATCTTCATTATTATATTCATTTGAATGATCTAACACATTATAATCGTTCATCTACTCTTATTCCAGAACTTGATAAAGTTCGGTTCTATACAATGGAATTTCCTCTCCCCCCTCGCTCTGTTCAAGACGAAATCGTTGCCACACTTGACCTCATTTATAACACTGCAAAATCAGCGGATGTAATGGTGGCAGATTTGAAGACGCAGATGGCGACGATTGTAAAAGTCTTCGATAATAAGTGTGCGGATAAGACTACTATTGGAACCTTATATGATACACCAAAATGCACAAAGAAATTCAATTCTAAAGATATGGATAATGGCGGAGATGTACCATTCTTCAACGGCAAATTTAATTCGCCAGTAGGAACTCACTCCGATTATTCATATGATTCAGACACAGATTACTTTGTTATGATTAAGGATGGTGGTGGTGATCATAGCAGTGATTTGGTTGGAATGGGAAAATTCTTCCAAGTTACAGGCAAATGTGCAGTTACATCGCATAATCTTGTCTTAGTACAAAAGACATCTAATCCTCAACTACACAAATTCATGTCGTTCTACTTACGATGCAATGGTAAGGAAATTCGTGATAAGGCACGATATTCAATTAATCTCGGAAGCATCAGTGTTAAAGATGTGCTAGAGTTTCCTATTCCAAATATGAGTGCCGATCAACTTCTAGATGCGAACAAGAGACTATCCTCTCTAGAATCTCAACTCGCCTCCTTAGAAAGCCTATATAAGCAGTCCGAAGACAACGCTCGTTTCATTCTAGAATCTTACTTAAACACTGCGTAAGAATCTTATCCATTAATATGTCATCGCCGTATGACTTACGCCTCGCTGAAATAAAGCGACAGATTACTGCCCAAAAGAACATATACAAGTTTCGTACCTTTTTGTATTCACTTAATAAAAATATACGCCAACAGTGCTTCCAACTATCTCTAGATTTTTTTGAAAATGAATATAATAATCCAATGATTACATGGACGGAAAAAGAACGATTACAAAATTTACGCAACCATTGGCAGTTAAGTAGTTTCGAAAATACAGCAACAGACTGGTGGTCAACACTCTCATTCAATCACTCGACAAGTCTATCCTTGATGACTCTGATTCATCTATGGATTGATGATATTACTGTATTTGACCCTGAAGCATTTGAAACCTCAACCCTTGGCATCCGTTAAAAAAATTTTTATATTCTATCATACATTATTACAGTCTGTAGAGGCAATAATCTCAGCAATATGCGCCATTTTTGATTCCAATTCAACCATTAATTGACCTGGATCTCGCGAACCCTGAAGTTTCTCATTACATCGCGCACACAGCAGACATAGATTCGCCGGTGAGTCCTTTTCTTTACGACACTGCGGCATAATATGCCCCCATGTAAGTTTGAGATAGGACAGACTCTCATCTTTGACAGCATTCCAGCAATATTTGCCATTGACGTATTTGCCGAACGCACACGTCTCGTTTTGATCAATCAGTTTACGGACAACATAATTGATACGTTCACGTTTTGTCATCTGTACATTCATATCAACTAGATGGGTTCTTAATCGTTCTTGTAAGCGCTCAATCTCTTCGAGGGGTTTTGGAGGTGCCTTCCAGTCATTTGAATCACGAGTGTAACGAGGAATTAAGGAGGAACTATTTATATTGGTCATTTGTGTGGTCGCCTGCTGTTATTATAACAGCTCCATGTCTGTTTCAATTTTTCCCCGCCCCCATAGTAGAATGAGGCTAGATATTGCTCTGACGTTTATAGACCGTGCGTCTGCGGCTCGCCTGGGTTCTCTAACAAAAGATGAAATCCAGTTTATTGCCGACGGTATGACCCCCGATGAAGTCGGTACCTTTCTATTCGCCAAAAACGTGAAGATTTTCGGTGGTATTAACGGCTACGCTAACGATTTTTTCGCCAAAGGAACCCTTGAACGTATCGCAGCAATGCCTGCCGGTCCTGACAAAGAAGGTACAAAACGGGCACTCCGTGAAATGCTTGAACGGATGCTTACATACGCCGACCTAAGTGCGGAGAATCGTAGTCGTATTACTGGCGCGATTGCCGGTGTTTTAGGTGCTGCTGCCGCTGCCGCCGGTGGCTCTCGTCACCGTCGCAAAGCGACTCGTCGCCGCCAGACCCGTCGTCGTCGCTAAATCGCTTACTTTGTTGCTTTGTTGCTTTGTTGCTTTATTGATTGATTACCGACTCTTTTCGCTGACCGCAAAGAGTGGGAAATAAAAAGGCAATTAGATTGTAAGTGCCGGTGTAGAATTTGTTGTCATCGGGGCAACTCCAATAGGCTCCAACTTCGTCTGGCACGAGAACTTGCTCTCACAGCTTTCCTGGGTTACCGGACATAGAGCCGAGCATTGTACCGGTGTTAATGAAAGTGCCGCTGCCGACGATGCTGGTGTCGGTGCAACCGGTTCGCTGGTCGGGACTGGCACAGGCTTGGGCATCTTAGATTTCATTGCCTGAAAACTTGGCTGTGCTGGTGCTGGTACAGGCATAGGCGCAGGCATAGGCGCAGGCATAGGCATAGGCGCAGGCGCAGGCGCAGGCTCAGGCGCAGGCTCTGCCGGCGCATCCTGAAACTTTTCTATCGTCACACCGCATGGCGACATATACAAAATCAAAAATCCTACCAATGCTGCCATGAGCAACGCGGCAATTAACAGTAAAATATAAGAACGCTTTGCCATCTTCTATTTACAGTTAGGATTTTCTATAATTATGCCCTATAAATTGGGGGAATCGTGGATTCGTACGTCTTTCGGGTCGCATTATCCAGCATACAGAATTCAATCATATACATAACCCCAATAATATCACGAATTGTCTGATGAATGGCAATCGCCGCAATTTCCTGTTTTGCCGACCCATCCACTACAATTGATATAGAATCAACCTGATGTTTCTGTGCCACTTGTAGTATCATCTTAAATTGCTGCTTTATCGTATTTGTCCAATGCGGGGTCTTCGTCGGAACATCCGGTACATATACATCAATAGTATCACCCGCACGTATCTCTTGGCAAGTCAGCAACCCACTCTCAGTCGTCGGCGTATGACCTAGATGAAAGACAAGAGTATAACTAGGAGTAGTATCCGTCAGTGTTACCAACGTATTATGAAAACGGCACATATTTATATGCGTGAAATCGTAAGTATGAATTACCATTTCAAGAAGTGTTTCCTACAGTATAACTTACGTTAATTTGTGTAGTACTTGAACGAATCACTTTTTTCATCCAGATTGGGTCCAAAGCGCTTGAACTCGTTTGATCCCGTATCCATCTCGGGACGGTAAATGTAGCCACGTGTCTCGCCCGTAGACCACGCACGCTGGGCGTCCCTCGGATAACTTCCATATGGTACATCGCCCTCCTCATCTCCAAATGGCGCAGCCTGGAAACCCTCCGTTACCTTCACCGCTCCCAACATAGGATTATTCGGGTCGGTCTCCTTGAACTCATTGAGTGGGCGAGGTGCCGACATAAATCCGTTCTCCGCCGCTCCAACAGCATCACCGACCTGCTCCCTCATAATGCTATCGGCACCGTATGTTCCACGGCTGGCAGGTGGCTTGATAGGAGGACCCGATGGCATCGGGATAGGCGGGCGGCTCGTATACATAATATTGGACAACGACTCATTCGCCGGTGCCGCATTCGCAACTGTACGATCAGGATGTGTCGGTCCGTTCATCTGACCCTGAAACATATCATCCGACACAGTCGTTGTGGTTCCCGCTACATTCTGGAAATTATCGCTGCGCGATGGTTTTCCAATCGCACGCATCGTAGCCCGCACATTGCGATTGAACATCAGCACCGCTGTAAGAAGCAAGAGGGACACACCAACAGCCGGGTAGACGGTAAATACCGCAAGTGCGACCGCTACGAGAATCACCGCTGTTACGGGGGACGAGGTGACATTATTTGACAATGTAAACATCTTCGTGGCAACGGCAGTCGTGACCGCCAAAACTGCCACAGTCAAGCCAACCTCAACATAAGATACCGATGGCTTTACCATTTCACTCTATTCACCGCCACGATAAAAAATGAAGAGTTTCCAATTCTCTTAATAGAAAGCAAAGATGTTACCTGTTCGTGCTCTCTCCGCCAAAGGTTACTCCATTGCGAAATCGGAATTGACGCCCGCTCAAACCTCCTTAATTAAGAAGGAATTGACTGTATGTGCCGCCGGTCCTGCCGCCTATACCGCCGGCACTGCGTCCTTCAAAGTCTACCTTGAATCCGCCGAACGATTCTATCTACCCACTGCCTGGGGACTCACCCAATTCGGTCCTGCGCTCTCTGACATTCGTGGTCGTGGTGATGCGCTGCCGTCGGCGCTCAAATTCGGCGGGGAACTCCGTGTCCACCAAGTCGCCGCACTAGAATCGTTTCGTGACGCCGGTCATAACGGTATTATTTGCCTGCCCTGCGGCTACGGCAAAACCTTCACCGGCATTGCCGCCGCAATGGAAATCGGGAAGTGTTTCATCATCGTAGTCCATAAGGAGTTCCTCGCCGACCAGTGGTCCGCCGAACTTAAGAGTCTTGTACCAGGCATTCGTATCGGTCGTATTCAGGGCGAGAAATGCGACGTCGGTGCCGAATTTGACGTCAGTATCGCCATGATTCAAACACTCTGCTCCCGCACGTTTCTTACCGGCACATTCAACCATTTCGGCTTCGCTATATTTGATGAAGTTCATCATCTCGCCGCCGAACATTTTAGCCAGACGCTCCAACGGGTCCATTGCCCCAAGATGCTCGGTCTGACCGCCACGCCTAAACGTAACGACGGTCTGTCCAAAGTGTTTACATGGTATCTCGGCACGATTGTCTACCAAATTGCCCGCCGACCCAAAGATGATACGGTTCGGGTGGAATGTCTACGCTATACCGACTCCGATGACGCCTATACCGAAGTGAAATGTGGCTGGGACGGTAAGCCGATTCGTGCCTGTTTAATCAATAATATCGCCAACTTTGCCCCTCGCACTCGTGCGATGATTGAGTGGGTGGCGCCTTGTCTACAGGAAGAGGGTCGGCGCCTGCTCATATTATCCGACCGCCGTGAGCATCTCAAAGAGTTTGAGACCGGCTTTCAAGCACAGGGAGTGAACTCTATCGGCTACTACGTCGGTGGAATGAAGCAGAAAGACCTAGATTTGTCGGCGACCCGCAAGGTTATCCTAGGTACCTTTGCGATGGCGAGCGAGGGAATGAATATTCCCGCACTCAACGCCGTTTTGCTGGCAACCCCTAAAAGCAATATTGAACAGTCGGTCGGTCGTATTCTTCGTCTCAAACCCGAAGAGCGTACAATTCAGCCACGCATTTATGACGTCCTAGATACGGCGTTCCCCGAATGCTTTGGTCAATGGTCTCGTCGACGTAAATTCTATCGGGACTGCGGTTATACCGTCAAGTTCAGCACCGATGAAAGCGAGGAGTCGTCTGAGGAGGAAGCACCGGCTGCTGAGGGATGCCTGCTTGTAGATGATTAATCTTTCGTAAGAATAGGAATGAGCTACAATAATGGTCCTGGTCCTTTAGTGTTGACAACCGAGAACGATCCCAGTCTCTGGCGTACAAATTCGTACCGCCAACGGCTACAGGCACGGCGTAATGCCGCCCGCACGCGTAAAAACCGTCCTGGAATTACGAACACAATCAAGAAGTGGTTTGGACGCCCGGCTACTACTGCTGTGACTGCAACGACTCGGCGTAGATCCCATCAAACACGGAGCAGCCGCCGTCATCGTCGCAGCAATATGCCACGAATTATGTATGAGTAAAGTAGGAATGTCGTCAGGCAAAAAAGTTGTTACCGCCAATCCTGCGTGGATGTTACGAAAGCCGTCTGGTCCGCCACCTGGCTCAGGTCTCGGATTCAATACATCTATGAATAAGAAATCGCCGAAACGGAATTTATCGCCGACGCGTACTACGCGTAAAATGGGCTCGCCGCCGCCGTCGCCTAAGCGTCCTAAGAAATATCGCCGCACGCTAAGACGCCGTTAAAAATTGAATTATTATATGTTTTCCTGTGTTTCTAACACAATGAAACATACTGTAGTGGCATCTACGGTGCCGGTGCCCAAAGGGCACGTGGTTATTAAGGTTGAGAGACCTAAATTTCAGGAGTTTATGCTATCACCGCCGCCCAATTGGATTTGTTGCCGTTATCCTTTCGTATTTGGTGGATGTTTGATGCTCTGTGGTGCCGGTATGACGATTCTCTTCATCTACGCGTTCGGCGGATTTCTTCCGCGTTAAATGTGTGCCTGCGTGGCGTTAAATGTCATTTTTGTACGGCTTACACTCACCATATAGGGATTTGAGTCATCGTTTTGGGAAACCGGTGAGTTGACAATGACCGTAGGAGTAAACTGGAATGGTTTCTTCTGCTTTCTGTTCATTACGACGATGACCACCGCCACAACGCCGACAATTGCTGCACCGGCAAGTCCGCTGCCAATCGCAATTCCTGCAACATTTGTTGTACTGGGTGTAGGAGCGGCAGCATTTACTACAACGACTGGTGCACGGCTCTCTACCGCTGCCACTGCTACCGCTCCAGCACTCGGTGTTGCCGTTACCGTCACCGTTGCTGTTGCCGTTGCCGTTGCCGTATCGGTTGATGTAGTAGTTGGTACTATTGCTGGCGTTGATGAAGCGGTTGCCGCCGAAGTTGATGTTGAACTCGTACTCGCACCTCTTGACGCACTTGCCGCCACTGTATGCGTCCTAGTTGCCGTTACCGCCGCCTTGGTTGCTGACGGGCTTGCCACCGCCGACGGGCTCGCACCCGCTACCATCTCCGTCACCGTCTGAACCGCATTGTAGTTATTACCGTTCTTTGAAATGACGACGAGTGCCCAAAGACTGACGGTGCCCGTTCCTGCTACCGGCGGTGTCCACGTCGCCTTAATAAGTGTATGGGTGGATCCGCCGTTTGTCTGAGTAATAGAGCCCACACAGCCCGTATTAGAATGCGACTGTGAATCGCCCGCCGCAAACGACCCCGCTATAGAGCTAGCACTTGTCGGGAAACTAGAGGGGGTACCCTTGACTGGTGCCCAGCTCCAGCCCTTGAAGGCTGTGCTCGCCGCCGAAAGTTGAACTGTATACGTCTTGCCCGCGGTCCACTGCGTCACCGTAGCGGATGTGCTTGTATCAATGAGTGAGAGCGTCCAGTCAGCAGGCATCGGGCTCTTATTCGTACCGTGACCTGCCTGCCCACAACTCGTCGCCCCGCCACTATACGCCCACGAGCCGACAATGCTCGCTGCTGCAAGGACTAGAGATAGGATGCCCATTTGGTATAATTACCTATTATGGCTGGTCTCCTTTATTTTTAGATAGCGGTCAATTTTGAGGTCCGCAATTGTAACCCAGCGTTGATAAATACACTTGAGTATCTGGGGTGAGATAGTTATTGTTAAATGTATATAGTTCAATCGCCGTAGGCATATCCGATAGCGTTGTGATTAGATTTGTATCGCAATACAACAGCGATAAGGATTGAGGCAACGGTGGCAAGGTGGTCAACTTATTTTTATCACAACTCAGCGATGTAAGAAGCGAAAATGACCCTGATAAATCGGTCAATTGATTTGCGGACACGCCTAAAATCGTGAGGCTTGACGGGAGCTCTGGGAGGTCGGTCAGTTTATTGTAGGCACAATAGAGTTCTGTTGTAGTAGTCGGTATAGTCGGCAACACCGTAATCTGATTCGTCTGGCAATATAACTGCTGTAAGCCGTTCGGCAGGTCGGGTAGCGACGTAAGTTGATTGTCACCGCATATCAATGTATTGAGCGTGTAGGGAAGTTCAGGAAGGCTTGTTAGCAGATTAAACGAGCAGTCCAGCCATGTAAGATACGGCGGCAACGGCGGGAGCTCCGTCAATCCTAGATTTGAAACATCCAATCGTGTTGTATCTTTCAAATTCGCAATACGTTCTTCTGCGATATCCATTCTAGTATTTAAAACTTTAAAAATTGCTATAATTTTACGTTGTTTTACGATTCTTACGTGTTTTACGCTTACCACCACGGGACAACTTCGCCGCTAGTTTTGCCTCCGCGATAGCAGTATTCAAGTTTCGTGAATGCTTGCTCTTTAGTTTTGCGATTAAACTACGTACAGTCCGAGTAGCAGCGTTACTTCCTCTACGATTCAACACAATACGTCCTACCTCCAAAATATCGCTCTTTTTTCCTAAAAGTGCGGCATTTTTATCAATCTCAACCTTCACAACGGAGTTTAGATTGTTCATTCTATTTATGGACGAGTTTTAATGCTTGCGGTTGCGATTGCTCTTCTTAGCATTCTTATGGCTCTTGCGGCTCTTGCGGTTGTTGCGACGGCTCTTGCGGTTGTTACGACGGGCACCGCCGAACAACGACTTGGGTGGCGCAGGGGACGAACCGTTCTCGGGTCCTACACGCGCCGCCACAGGCCAGACCTCATTGAACGCCGCTACACCATCCGGTAAGAAAACACCCTTATCCGTGGAGGGAGAGAAGGTGAAGCCCGCCGATGACGCATTATAGACCGGTAACGATGATCCAGGACCACGGTAGCACTCCTCAGGGTAGGCGTTCGGTGTACCGTACGATCCGCCTCTGCGCTTGGTACGGCGACCACCCTTCATGAACGCAGGGTTCAATGTACCCTCCTCAAAAGGTGATACGCCCGCTGTAGATCCAGGGGGAGCGAGCGAGTACAAGTCGGCAGGAGCACGTGGGTCAGGCATCTCAGGTACCTGAGGGTTGAGTAAGTGATGCGTACCCATGCGACCGTCGCACGGTACCGGTGTATGTAACGCATCTACATTTGGACCGTCGCCACCAATGCTCTGGCTAGGGTCAATCGCATAACCGTACGTACCGCCGCCTCGGTGTTTGCGTGTACGACGTCCGCCTGAGTAAGGCGCATTATTGCGTGCAGGTAAACCGGTAAACGCCGGCGCACCGCATCCGCAGCCGCCTCCTGTCATAAGACGAGCCTGGCAGCCGCACGCACCACCGCGTACTCTGCGACTGCTGCGACTGCTGCGACTGCGGCGACCGCCCGTCAACGCAGGCTGAGGTAAAATGCTACCGCACGCACCACCACGACGGCGACGAGCCCTGCGGGATCGGTTGCTTCGCTTACCTCCCGCCATCGGTGCCTGCGCCGATGCCAAACTCGCATTTGTCACCTCGTTGTAGAGTTCGCCGGGACGGTTGGTCCAGTAGCAATCATTGTACGGGTGAGTTACAGCGTACTGACCCAAGCCAGTCTGGTTCTGCCAGTCGCCGCCAGGCATCTTATCCAAGGGAAACAATGTGCCTTCCGCGGCATAACCGCCGCCGCGGCGATTCGCACTTCCGTGAAGCCCATGCTTCTTGTTCATTCCACGGCGTAACGCACGATTCATCCTCTATCTTACCCCTCGGATTTTTTCGGCTCTATAACCGTCTTAATTTCCCACTTATCAAATTGCTTATTATGCTCAGCCACGACGGCGATTTCGTCCAGGTTCGCCAAACGCAGTGCCTTACTAATCGCCAACGTCCTCACCAATCCCAGACCCAGGCGCTCTTCGCCCCGCCAAACGGAGTAAACGTCGGGTCCTATTTCCTTCTTCACCTTGAAAATATCCGCACCAGGTACAGGCTCCTTGGCGGGCTGGGTTACCGGTGCCGGCTCAGCCTTTGGTGGAATCCAAATAATCCGCTTCGTATTCGGTGTATTAAGAACAAACTCCACAACCTGGTTTGCGTCGGGCTCCTGTGCCTGAATCAGATTCACCGATGTATATTTCGCCAAAACAATCTCCGTTCCCTGTAATTCTAACATAGGTTTGAAATGGTTTGCGGCGAAGTCGGCGACAATCCGCTCCCAACGCTCTCGGAATGGCTTAGTCTGCCACACGGCGGTGCCCTGCCACGTCAGGACGTCCTCAATCACGAGTTGTCTGGTCTTGTTATAGTATGCTGAAAAGATAGCACCGTCGTTTAGAACGGTTTGGGAAAGACGAAGGCGAATGCGTTGCGGTCCCATTTTCGCCGCAATCGGTGGCAGATATACCGCGTATCCTAGATTGGGAACAACCGCAAGGAATCCTGAGAGGATACCACGTGGTCGAAGACTTGCGACGACTTTCTCTTTACGAATGAGGGCTTTATCGGCGCCGTTCTCGGCGTACATACGGCTAATGCCAAGCGTCTTACCACGCGCACCCCATCCACTATTGCCTATGTATTCTTCGGTGGCGGCGACCCAATCCATTATGTTTTTGGGGGTATAATTAATTAATGTGACCGGGTTTTAGACCGGCAGGATTACGCATGATTTGCTTCATATTCTGCCGAGGCTATCAATAAGCCATTTGAGTAAGCAGACGTTCCAGTAAACCCAATAGATAGAGATGATGAACCAGGCGCGGTCGCATTTTTTACCCATAACACCTTACCAGATGAGTTATAAGCTACTACAAAATTATTAAAACTACCATTATTAATGATAGTAAGCCCAGAATTTACGGTTCCATTCGGTGTGCTATAGAATGAAACCAGAGGGGGTGTGCCAACTGTATCCGTCCATCCGCTGACATACACGTTTCCGCCTCCAACCGTGATTGAGGTAGGTAATACACCTACATTCTCACTATAAGGATAAGTGCCGGTGAATAAGGTTTTCCAAAGCGGTGTTCCGCTTGTATTATATACTATAACAACTCCTATAGTAAATCCCTGTCCGTTGTAAATCATGGTATTACCGGTTGGCACCCCACCGGATGGCATAACTGAATTCGCCGGATCGTAGGTTGCTATATTTGAATTCTGTGAATATGCTGAGACATAGATATTACTGCCATCTACAGTCATACATCTGGCGACCAAAGAACCATTTTCTGGGTCGCCGTACGGCGCGCTCATATTCACTGCCCATTGTACTACTCCACTACTATTGTATTTTACAAGTACTAGATTCGCCGAATAGTTCCATCCGTACACTTGCCGAGCAGGATTGGTTTGGTCCGTAGCCGAATAGACATTCAGAGGAAACTGACCTACATCGTGATTTACAAGTCCGTACCATCCCAGCGCATAAATATTGTTAGAAGTGTCTGCTGAAATAGCTACTCCATACGATTGTCCAAAGTATCCATCTGACCCGTCGCCATACTCAACCTTTGTAGCCCATAAAGGGGTTCCACTTATATTGTATTTAACGACTAACATTGTGTAGGTACCTTGCGTTGTAACATTTACGCCAGGTTGAATCGCACCACTCGCATTATAAAAATATTGGGTAACTGTTCCGCCAGTTCCATTTGATCCAAAAGCACCTGTTATATAAATATTTGAACCCGTATATATAATACTATAGACATACAGCACTCCTTCTAAATCAGGACTAGTCGTTGTGGGTGTCATCTGGACGCTCCAAACCGGATTTCCGCCCGAATCATATTTGATTAAATATCCATTTTGAACATCGCCACCACTTGGTGGCGGATAGGAATGAAACACGGAACCATCTAGATTATAAACATTACAACCATTACCGGTATATCCTGCTACATAAATATTATTTCCGTCGTTGGTGATATTTAATACATTCATCCAATCAATATTATTGGTCCATAAAGCGATGCCCGATGAATTATATTTTACAATAAGTCCACCTACCAATGGTGACCCGCCAGTAATATTTGTAGTGACCGTAACCGTTTTATCCGCATTAATGAAATAGGGTATACCGCTGGCACCAAAATACAAATAGTAATCGGAGACTAAAATAGTATTTGTTCCATCGGTTGTTAAACTTGCGTATCCCAAAGATGTACCGCTTATATCGGCAACAAATAAAGGCTTGCCACCACTGTTATATTTAATCAAGTTTAATCCATATGAGTAGAGTGCTGTGTTTGATGGTGGCGCAATCGAGGTTGCTACATACTCTACATTTGTTCCATATGTAAGACCGCCAGTTGCGGGTTGAGTCAAATAAGGAGCACTTGTATTATTTGCCCATTGAGTAATACCATTTGTATTGTAGGCTATTAGAAAATCGTTTTGGACACCAGTCAACGGTATCGTAACTCCTGAGAGCACCGGTTGTCCGCTCGGCGGCGGTATAACCGCACCATTATTATCATAGGGCACATCGTATGTAGACGTAGGAGCCGTCATATTTCCGCTTACATATAGATAATTGTTAACCACGGAAATATAGAACGGACTGCCGCCAAATATATTTGTAACCCATTGTGCGATACCCGCTGTGTTATAATTTATAATAACACCGTCTCCTAATACCGAAATATTTATAGGACCAAATGTTGTAGCATTCGTATTATAACACGTAATATTACCACTAGTGACCCCCGCAATATAAATATTCGTTGTAGTGGCTGTAATAGAATAAATGGTATTTGACGCTGCCCCAATGATATTTGTTCCCCACTGTGCTACACCTAATTTGTTGAACTTTACAAGATAGACAGCAGATCCTGAATTATATCCTTTAATAGAAATCACCGGCGCAGAATTGTATGACTGAGAATTGGGAGAATATATATTTAATGGACCAGACATACGATTTCCGTTATATGTACCCGCAGCATAGACATTATCTGCGGCGTCGACATAAAGTGCGGTCGCCGATACCGTATTTAAATTTCCTATACTTGCTGCCCATATAATATTTCCCGCTGTAGTATACTTCGCAACAAATGCGGTTAAACCGCCGTTAGTAGACACCGAGGATAAACTTATTCCAGACTCCACATCTCCTGGTGGGTTATAAAATACTAAATTGCCCGTTTGACCATACGACCCTGTTACATAAATACCAGTCGGTCCTATTGCTATCGCAGTTATTGTACAATTCGCATTTGACGCACCGATTTCGGTCACCCATGATACCGCACCGCTTGGAGTATATTTCAAAAAAACTCCACTATTATAATTTGCCGCCAGTGGATAGAGCTGTTTAAAACTTACTCTACTACCTGAATAAGTAATTGAATATAAAACACTTTCTGGTGAATCATTTAATGTATACAAAATATTATTTAATCCAGTTATATTCGTCAATAATGATCCGTTACCTAGATTTGTTATTATTTTGGAACTGGCAGGGGTTGCGTAAGTATATTTTAAGAAATTATTAGCACCATACAAGGAGACATAAATATTATATGAATTAGGATCCGCATAAATACCATATACACTTTGAGGAATATTTATATTTGTACCTGTACCTGTACCGGTACCAATAGACGCATTTAAAGTTAGATACAGATGACCACTTAAATCCCAATTAGTATCATTATTTACATTGCTCACATCCCAAATAATTCCACTTACATCAGGATAATGAGCATTATTATAATCAGCAATTAAAAGGTGCCCATTACTAAGAGTACCATGGTTTGTATAAGAAACACTAAATGGTAAAATAATACCATCTGCTCTGCTTGAACTATTTGTAACGGTTTTAGTATTAAATGCTCCAACAGTTGGAGGTGTAACTTCATTATTCATAACTATTCTACATAGTGAGTTTGGGGTGCTTGTATTTACTAAATATAATTTACTCTGGTAATCGGTTGTTATAGAATAAATTCCATTAATTTGTAAAATCTGGATAGGGGCGTCAGCAAATGTTGTATTCAATTGCCAAATTGTTTGTTGGTTGTCTACTATATATAAATATCCAGCCTGCCATGCTACAGATGATATAACTGTACTCACTCCATAGGCACCAAGAGATTTAATACTCATAATCTCACCGTTCGTCTTCAATTTATAAGCATTCGGATTGCTATCAATTATATAGATATATGTACTATCATTTGTAATTGCCGACGCATTAAATAAACTGACATTCTGTTTCAACGTTCTATACAGGATTCCATTCGCATTATACACATTTAAATTTGTAAAAAAAGTGCCCGCCTGGTAACTATTCACACCATCGGTCAGACTTGCCAACAACTGTAAATATGTTTGTGACGTGAGATAGGTAGCCCACTGCGCAATACCATTCACATTATACTTTACAATATAACTTCCGTTTGCCATAGTTGATATAGACACCGGTGTAACAAGTTGCGTCCCATTCGTGTTTACAAATAGAAGCGCACCCGAAAAATCTCCCACCGCATATACATTCGTTCCGTCTGTGGTCATACTATGATTTGATACGGCACCACTGATATCTGTAGTCCATTGAACCACGCCATTATTATTGTACTGTGCGATGTTACATCCATACGATGTCAACGCAGAATTTGGCACCGGTGGCGGCGGAATAGGTGGTAACGTAGGAACACTCGCAATATACGAATTATATTGTGCTATCGTTGTATTGACCGCCCCCGCATCTAAATCGGTGGCAATAGAGACCGATGACCCATTTCCACCGTTTCCACTACTCCAAGCCACTGTGTTTGTAGTACGAATGAGTCCGTTATTAATAGACTGATTTGTAATCGTCGCATTCGCAAATATCATACGCTCTCTACGACGTGCTGTCGTAGCAGAAGCACCGTTATTCGTTGCGGACGGTATTTTCCTATTCGGGCATAGCATTTATATCATAGAAAATGAACTATTCATTTCCGCCCCGTCAAAGGCGCCTACACCCTGCATAAAGTCGCCGCCATTCTGTAGCATTTCTGGTGAATAACCGGCGGCGTTGTGTGGACCCGGCGACGAATGCTCCGATCCGAGTCCCGATGAGACAATCTTACCCACTCCAGGACGCTGACGGTGCTCAATCATCTGCTCAGGATGACGTAAGTTGGATCCAAACTCTGCGTCCATAAACGCCACACGATTCAGGGGGTCGGTCGCCTCCGGTGGGTCGTAATGAATCGCCGGTGGAGTACGCTGGAGCGGCTCGGGTGTTCGCATATCCTCCTCCGTCATACCAACCGGAACCGGCATGGGTTTTGGGACCGGTGGTCGTTGGCGCGTTGTCATTACCGGAGCAGCCGTTTCTGGCGTCTGCGGACCTCCCACCACACCATCCGGTGATTGTTGCTGATATACCTGTGGAGGTACATAGGGCTGCTGCGGCATCGTCATTTGAAGAGTGGGCTGAACATGGTCCATCTTTGGCACTCCCTGTGCGGCTGACAGTACGGCATTCACACGAGTCTCAATCTGTGTTTCCAACAAACGGGGATAATTGGACGCTTTCACGATATAGTAACCAAAGAAAACGAAAACTGCCACAATAATCACTAATACAACCCAAGCCAAAGGTATCCGGGTCGCCATATGTTCTACTAATTTCAACCCTGAATTTTGATTCGTTAATTCCACGCAAATAAATCTGTCCGCCCAAAAAAGAAAAACATGGCTAGCGAATTCGCCGCCTTTGCCGATTTGTCGGGAGTTGTTCAGTCGCTCGTTAAAGAACTTGAAGGCAAGGTTCTATCCCAAACCGACCTCATTGCGCATTTACCTAAATTCGTCCTTGTCGCCTGGACAAGCAATCTATCCGTTGATAAGGCGGAAGCTCAGATTCTCGCTGCGGTCAAGCATCTTATTGCGAAGTTTGTACCTGCTGACCAGCAGTCTGTCGTGACGAGCTTCGTTGATTCGGCGTTCCCTGCGATCGTGACTGCGTTGAACGGTTTGATTGAACAGGTGAAGGCGGAGGTCTTGAAGAAGGCGACGGGTGCGTTGAACGATGTTGAGAAGAAGGTGGAGGCGGTCTGCGCAACGTCGTGCCTCCCATCGTTCTTTGGTTTCCTGAATAAGTGTGCGAAGGAGGTCCCCGCCGCTGCGCCTGCTGTTGCGGCTGTTGAAAAGACTGTCGCTGCGGAGGTCCCTGCGACGATTGAGGCGGTGACGGAAGCAGCGAATTCTGATATTTCGGCTGCTCTTGCACCTGCTCTTTTATCGGTGAAGGAGGATGAGCCTGTGTCTGAAGCCAAGGCGGAGTAAAGATATTCAGTTGGTTAAGAGTTTCCTGAATCTCTGACATTGTACCACGGATGTACAGTAAATTGCCGGCTTTGATATGCCTATCGAAGATCACCTCTTCGCTCCACATATCATCTATATTGAGCGGTGGGGCTTGCGTCGCTAGAGGGGTAATGCTCTCTAGGAGAAACATCTCGTCGGCGTGCTCGTACTCTGCGACCGGTTTACGGGTTTCCGCCTGCCACGCCGTATCCCAATTAGGGGACGACTGAATAAAGCCCCAATTGGCACCCCAGCGGACCACGTGCTGCGTGGTTCGGCGGGCTTTCGCATGCGTCTTATGAAATTCCTTGACCGCTTTGCCACTATACGTCAACAGGTACGACATTTTTTGCGTGGTGTTATATTAATAACGCAGTGGGCGATTTAAACCGGTGCCGCCAAAAAATTTGAAGGCATTTAAGCCACTAGAGAATAAGACAATACAAAGAATGTGGTGTCTTGTTCTACAACCTAAGGGTACTACCCGCAATGCGACGTTACCCGCCGGTCGTACCGAAGTTCTTGATTGCGATGCTGCGTGTGCCATTCTTCGCCGTGCGACGGCGCCCGAGCTCATCGGTACCTTCAAGTGGGGGGCTATAACGGTATATCTCTTTGGATATAAGACCGGCAAAGCCGGCACCGAAAATAAGCACGAACTCCCACCTCCGCACGATACGGTATTGCTGTTTGGCGAAGCACTGCTCTGTGCCACCCAGGCGGGTGCTCTAGTCTCTTTTGACGCAACTATGTTTAAGAACTTCTACAATGAACTCAATGGCGGATTTGATGACCTAGACGAAGACGAAGACGAAAACGAAGACGACGACGACGACGAGGAGGAAGAAGAGGAAGAGGAAGAGGTAAAAGAAGAGGAAGACGAAGAGGTCGTAGAAGACCTGCCAGAAGAAGATGAAGAGGAAGCACCGCCCGTCCGCGTCGTCAAAGTTGTCAAGGCGAAAAAAGGCTCTAAGAAAGTTCCTCAGTGGTTTTCCCTAGAAGAACTGGCACCTGAAAAGTACGATATGTAATTACACTTCAATAATAATCTGTCTGTCCATCGGTAATTTTTGAGCAATCGCCGAATATTGCGAATCTATGAATCCGTTAATCTCGTCGGCTGCCTTATACATCATAGCACTAGCCTTTTCCGAGCAATAGATAAATATATACATCGCCGCAGTAAGAACCGCCAGCATCGTCCAAAATCCTAGCCAAAATGCGTGAAAATTAAACATTGTGGTTTCTGGGAATGTTGGGCACAGCAAATTCAATTTTTTTCCGCCCCGCCGACAAAAATGAAGCCTAAACGCTCGTCGCTGTGATAAGGCAAATGTCCGCCGCTCGTGATAAAGTCCGCGCCGTAATTCGTGCCCGCTGTTCCGCCCTAACGCCCGCCGAGCAGGTAGACCTTGAGCGGGGTATCTTCAACTTCACCCTAGAAGACGCAAAACGCCGCTCTATTCGCCGCGTTTGGGAAAATCCTGAGTTTCAAACATTATACGAGATTTGCGCTCGGCGGACGGTCTCCAATATTGACACGTCATCCTATGTCGGCAATGTACGTCTGATTGACCGGCTCAAGGAGGGCGAGTTCAAGCCGCACGATATCGCCGCCATGCCGTTCACCGAACTCCACCCCGAAAAGTGGGGCAACTACGTAGAAATGTCTATCAAGCGTGAGGCAAAGATGTTAGAGGTGGATAAGTCGGCGGCGACCGATATGTTCCGCTGCTCCAAGTGCGGTAAGCGGGAATGTACTTACTATGAAATGCAGACGCGCTCCGCCGATGAGCCGATGACCCAGTTTATCCGCTGTCTCAACTGCGGCAAGCAGTGGCGTCAATAAACTACGGATTTGTAGGATGTTTTTAACTATACTCACGTACAACACGCATGGTTTGCCTTGGTCCCGTGATACGTCCGTGGAGATTTGCGAATGGCTCAAAGAGCGCCGACCGCAAGTCATTTGTCTACAAGAAGTGTTCTTAGAGTCAAATCGGCAGTACTATAAAGAGCATCTAGAACGTAATGGCTACCGTGTATGTATCCCCCGAGACGGTGACGTTACGCTCGTCAACAGCGGACTACTCACAGCGTTCTTAATCTCCCGTTACCAATATGTGAGTGAATGTTTTTATCCGTATCTTGACTATCATAATGTGGAAATCTTCGCCAACAAAGGATTCTATGCGGTAACGATTCGCGAACATGTGAGCCGGCGCACTATTGTCATCACAAATACGCATATGCAGAGCGATACCGAAATTGGTTGGATTGTAGGACGAAAGGTTACGCAGGATATACGAAAGGCGCAGCACCAGCAAATCCTACGAACGCTTACAACGCCCAATGCGGTACTTGTCGTCGGCGATATGAACTGCGAACGGTCGCCCGAATCGCTCATTCGTTATATGACGCCCGTAGACGAAAGTCGGTTGAAGAAAGCAACGTTCTATTCAACCGGCGAAGATCTGGACCACGTCGCCTGGTTTCCCTTACAATGGGCGAGACCCAAATGCCAATTCTGCGATTTTATGCGGAACGGTCCGCGTCTTCTCAATTGCCAAGTCTTCCAGAAACCCTGGAGCGACCACGCACCCGTCTTGTTTTCAATCTTCCTGCCCCTGATGATAAATAGGACAGGTTAGGATCTACCCAGGCGATACGGGCTTTACGTGTAGCACGGCGGTGGCTTTTACGAGATACCATCTTATATCGGGACACGAAAATATTCTGAACGTGTAGGGGCTAAGATATGGCAAAGTCTACGATGTTCTGGTGGTATATCGCCGCATTTTTACTATGTATCGCCGTCATCGGCGGTGCGTACTATATTTCACATGAGATTGACGATTGTCGTGTGCTAGAAACGATTCAAACGCCCAACGGCATGGTACAAATCGTCAACGATGAGTGTAAGGAAGCGTTGCCGCATACGACCGACAAAAATACAATTCGTATGACGAAGAGCATTTGGAGCGGCTCCCGCCGCAATGACGTCCTCTTCCACGAGCGTGTCCACCTTGAGCAGAAGCGTGCCGCACGTGATTGGGCGGAATTCTACCGTCGGTACTGGGAATACGATATCTCGGCGAAGCCGCCGACCGATTTACCCCATGGATTTATTCGCAATCTCCGACCCAATCCCGATACACGTGCGGAGCCCTGGGCTATCTGGCGCCGCCGTTACCTATTCTTCCCGAACTACGCAAACTCTGCGGCACCCTCCCTAAAAGACATCCGCGTTCAGGTTTGGGATATGCACGAAAAACGCCTAGTGGGTGTGCCCGACGAATGGAAAGAGATTTTCTGTCACGAAGATTCGTGTCCCTACCAATTTGAGCACCCGCACGAAATTTCCGCCGAATTTTTAACCCACGACAACCATTCTTCAGCGTCAGCCCGACTACAAAATTGGTGGAACGCTAATAAATATGTCTCCCGTACTCCTTAATCCAATTTCCAGGCAAAAAAATGGTTATAGGAATTAGGAATGGAGAGTATCGAGGTGGTCCCGCCGGTAGCTTCTAGTCCTTTGGATTCTATGCGCGGGCGAGGAAAGCGTAGTGGACTCTGCCACCAAAAGTACACAGCCTCTGAAAAAAAGCACCCGAAGGGTAATAAATCAATTGTCATTCTGGTACTACCCGAAAACACATCTAAGCCTATAGTAGGGCATAAATATGAGCGCTAACCCTCCCAATGCCGGTATAACGGCATCAAGAGGTCTGGACTTTTATACATATATCAATCATAAATGGCAGTCGTCGGTAAAAATTAAACCGTACGATTCCAGTGTCTCTGTAAGCGACGAGATTGAAACCCGTGTAGAGAACACACTCTTTGATAGCATTGAAAAAGTATCAAAAACGAAACCCAACGACCCAGTCAGTCGCCTGGTTAAGAGTATTACCACTCACAACTATCAAATAAATAATATATACGACCTCCAGCGACTATTTTCATTGTTTGAATGTCTAAATACGCATGAAGATGTTGCGCGCACTATTGGAAAACTGAATCGCATACAGTCAAACGCTCCTATCAGTTTCGTCGTTGCCAACGACCGCTATATTCCTAACAAGCGATGTGTGTATATGTATGAGCCCAAACTCGGCTTACCCGAAAAACAACAATATAAAAAGGGATTTGATACCAAGGCACTCAATGCGTATACTCACGTACTCAAAATCGCCGGCGATATTCTACATGTAGAGAATCTAGCATCCGCCGTGGACTTAGAAAGCCGCCTTTTGCCGTATTTGTCGCCCGAAAATGACCGTGAAGACGTGGCATTTTCCTACAATCCTAAAAGTTTGTCCGATTTGACTCGTGCCTACACCAATATCCCTTGGAAAACGATAATGCTAGCCTGGGGAATGACCCCCGCTATGGCGTCCTCGGCAACCTACATCGTCACAAATACAGCGTATGTTGAATTACTGGACCGTATGTTCCAGCATTATTCTATGACGACCTGGCGGATTTGGATGCGGGCACAGACCATCGTACATTTTATGAAATATCTACCACCCCCCTTTGACGACCTCCACTTCCAACTTTGGGGGAAACAGTTACAAGGTATAAGCGAAAAGATGCCCCAGCGATTCTTAATGCTTACGTTTCTCAAAGATAACATTCCGCATAATCTAGGATATATTTATGTCAAACACGGCGTTGCGAGTAAGTTGAAGGCAACGGCTTCAAAACTCGTAGAAAATCTACGTAATTCCACAATTGTTCGTATTCGTGAATTGCGATGGATGACCGACGACACGAAGAAAAAGGCGATAGAGAAATGTAAATCTATGTTATTCCAGGTCGCCTATCCTGATAAGTGGGAATTTGAACTTGATGAGGTGAAAATAGACGAACGCCGCATGCTCACGAATCTATGGAATCTCGCAAAATACGATACCGATCATATGCTTAAGCATCTCAAACGGGGAAAAATCAACGAAAAAGAGAACTGGGAAGACGGTGTCTTTGAAGTGAACGCCTATTACTACAGCGATAAGAACATGATGGTGATTCCCGCCGGTATCCTAAACTCTCCTTTTTTTGACCTCAAACGTAATGAAGCGTGGAATCTCGGCGGTATTGGTGCCGCCATCGGTCACGAAATTACGCACGGATTTGACGATGACGGGCGCCTATACGATAAGAACGGCGTCATGAACGATTGGTGGTCGGCGGAGGATGCCGCCAAATACAAAGAGATGTCCAAAGCACTCGTGGACCTGTTTAATGCTGAGACCTATATGGGCGGAAAGGTGGACGGCGAATTGACACTCTCCGAAAATATTGCCGACCTCGGCGGCGTCTCCATCGCCTTAGAAGCGCTAGAAAT
>Ga0208388_1000076_pt1 | contig 29503 bp, 45 predicted proteins | sample CryBogCBH18Jul07_FD_185511 | JGI IMG/M metagenome (GOLD analysis project Ga0208388, IMG submission 185511) | Freshwater microbial communities from Crystal Bog, Wisconsin, USA - CBH18Jul07 (SPAdes) (version 2) | ecosystem: Environmental > Aquatic > Freshwater > Lake | place: Crystal Bog...
AAGCATACTTCAGCTCAATAAGCCGAGGGTGTACGACTAAGCAGCTTGTCCTGTTTTTTTAACTTAGGGGGAATTATGAAAACAGCAATTATTGAATGGGTAGGCGTAATACTGCTTGGTATTGTCTTGGGCGCAATGTTTGGATTGGGGTTTTAAATGGAACAGATACACGAATTTGAAAGCCCAGACTTTGCACAATACAAGTGTTACAAAATGGGCGGAATATTACATATTCCTCATTATGTTAAGCCTGGCGTCTATGTAGCTCCTTGCATCAAGATTGTTAACCAATTTGGTCGTAGCGAATATCCAGCTCGGTATTTTTACAAGCATGAGTTATTAGCAATGGGTGCAGTAGAGGTTATGGAAACCCTATGGAAAACTACAGCGAGAGACTCAAAATGAACGCTTATAAATTAGCTGAAGAACTGCAAAGAGCAATAGCTGACAATATGACCGATTTGGTTTGTGTCCAAGACGCAGCTACTTTGCTTAGAAAACAAGCAGATGATATTGAATATATGCAAGAGCAGTTTGATAGAGCTATAGAGTTTTTAGCTAAATGCAACGGATGGAGCAAAAACAAGTGAACGCATATAAACTAGCTGATAAATTAGAGCAAGGTCATTGGGAAGGTGGCACAAGAGAACAAGCAGCCACCATGCTACGCCAGCAACAAGCTGAATACTATTCTTTACTTGTTAATCACGACAAACTTTATGCAAAAGTAGTAGAGCAACAAGCTGAAATAGAGGCGTTGAAAGACTTTGCTATTTGGTTGACTGGTTGCGGTTATGACTTTTGCCAGCATGAATACTTTATTAAGTGTAGAGATGAATTGCTTATTGGAAATGGACAAGAGAAATGAAGGAAACAAAAGCATATTGGGGTAAAGATAATTGTTTTGTTGATGTGCGTTTACCTGATAGTGAAACAGAAGTTATTAGATTTTGGAACGACCAATTAAATGAATCTTATGAGCCAAAGACACTAACAGATGATGAAATAATTGAAATTTGGTGTGGAATGGAAACAGACACAGGTGAACAAAACATTATTTTTGCTAGAGCAATACTAAGAAAGGCACAAGATAATGGCTGATATAACAATGTGCCGTGACGAGGCTTGCAAGAAACGTGAAAGGTGTTATCGCTTTACTGCTAGGGCAACACCAGAATATCAGTCTTATTTTGTAAATAGTCCTAGAGAAGGTAAGGATTGTAAATACTTTAGTGATAACGAAGATAAAACTAAACGATTAAGAAAGAACTGCAAATGAACAATGAACCAGTAGCGTGGATTAGAAGCGGCGATGACCAGCTTTCTTTAGTTAAAGGGGAAGACGATGGCTATATGGTTTGGAATTTACTCTATACCCATCCAGCAAAAACACTAACAAATGATGAAATATTAGAAATTGCAAATCAATCTTTAGTTGGCGCTACTGCTTGGCATAACCCTGATTTAGACCCTATTAATTTTGCTAGAGCAATACTAAGAAAGGCACAAAAAAATGAATACTTGCGACAAATGCATTTATTACACTCCGCCAAATTCTTATGAACCAAAAGGTTATGAATATGATGGTAAATGCGCTTTGATGGCTTATGGCGCACCAATATTAATTAACAGAGCAATTCCTTGGGATTACGAAGGATATAGTGCTGGAGTTCATGTTGGCCCTAAATTTGGTTGCATTAACTGGGAGGCACAAGAGAAATGATAAGCCCAAGCGTAATAATTCTTATGTTTGTTTTTGCTGGATTTGGTTTTCTTGCTGGTTATTTATTGGGGAGTAAAAAATGAGCTATGAACACTTTGTTAACAACTATCAAAGATACCTAAAAAGCCCTAAAACGCTCTCAGAAGCGATAAAAGATGCTGAGTATTGCTCTGCTATTACTAGACCAAAAGAAAGCGAATACGGGCTTTTAGGAGCTGTTTTAGGGGCATTAGCGTTTGTAGCTATATTTGGTTATGGATTCTGGTTAACTATTGGGCGATATGCTTAAGCCTTTTAGCCAAGAGCTTCATAACATTTATGATGCCCCAGCTCGTAAAGCAGTAACGGATTGGGCGCAGATGAAATGGGGTTTAAAAGTTAAAGAGAACCCTAATCGCTATGGAGTTGACTTAATCTGCTTTCGATCAGACACTCCAGTTGGTGCGCTTGAGGTAGAAGTTCGTCAACCAGGTTTTGATCTAAATCGTAGTATTCACGTAGGGCAGCGCAAAGAAAAACTATTTCAGGAAGGTCTGCCGACTCTATTTTTTGCCTTAACTCAGGACTTATCTCGTGCGTATTACCTGAAAGCAGACTTGATAAAAGATTGCCCATTGGTAGAAGTCCATAATCGTTATGTTGGTAAAGGGGAGATGTTTTACGATGTCCCGATTACCATGTTCAAAATTGCCAATCTTACAGATGTATTTTAATATTTACGCATTGAAGGCAATGGAGCTTCTTTTTGACTAGATTCAACGTGATGAGCTTTTTGCATAGGAAGGGCAATATGCTTATCCAATTTGCGCTCAAGGCGTTCAACTTCCTTCTCTATCCTGTGGGGCGATTCTTTTACGTAATGGCCTTTTGGGGATTCGTATGTTTTGCCTTCAATCTTGAAATTGGTCATGCTTGTTCTCCGATCATGTTTAATGCGTTAAATTTTACATCTTCTACTCTTTTTAGCCATCCTTTGCCAAAAGTAGCAAAAGTAGGTAACGATTCATAAAAGCTAGTCTTGCGATTGCTGTAGGCATCTACAACATCTTTAGGGTCTTTTTGAGCAATTAGTTGCATAGTGCGTGGGCCTATTACCCCATCAGGAACGCATCCCATAGCTTCTTGAAGTAATTTGACAGCTCTGCCTGGCCCCATATTTACAGCAGCATCAAACGCCATATAATCCACGCCTGTAGGAAGCTGATTAGCATAGCAAGCCATCCAATACTTAGCTTGATACATAGGAGCTACATCGGCAGGGGTTAGACCCTTCATAGTCTTAACATCATGCCCGACCCATTCTTCCCAGACCTTTTTAGTTACGCCAAGATTGGTTTCACCGCCAGGGTCTGCTGGATTGTTAACCCAACCGCCTTCTGACTTCAACACAAGGTCAAGGCACTTTTGAAAATTATTTTGCATTATTGATGCCTAGCAAATTCGCCATGAAATTTATTTCTTACTTCTTGAACCACAAGTTCAGCCAATTCTAAGTCATCAAAATAACCTAAATGTTTATTTTTTTTATTAACTTTTACTCTTGCGTGCCATTTTTGTTTATCTTTTTTCCAAGTAACTCCTTTTACACCAGATGTGTTTCTAGAATTTAGTTTTTGATTCATGCCGTTTTCTGATCTATTAGCTTGTCGCAAATTTTCAATACGATTATTTGATGGATTGCCATCAATATGATCTATTTCTTTTGGCAAAAATCCATAATGCCACATAAAAATTAAACGATGCGCTCTTGAATATTTACAATCAAAATTTCCAACTATATAACCATCATTTCTTAAACACCCAAATTGATCGCCAATTTTTATAGATTGTTTTGCAACTTTCCAATATAAATGACCATCTTTGTAATCAAAGATTTGATTTAAATATTTTTTATTCATCATTGTTTAATTTTACTTGATCCCGAACCCATTCTTGGAGGGTGCGGAGCTGTTCGGTTGTTGCTGCACATTGGGAGGCAACATCCACAATGTTATGGGTTTCGCCATTAACTGTGATGGTGGCATTGGGGTCGGAGGACACTGCACCGCTACGGGAGTTGAGCATCCCAGTATAGAAAGTATGGATGCTAGTGAGGCGAGCTTCGTAAGTTTGCTTAATGTTTTCATTGATTATTTCCTGTTCTTTAATCTTTGCTTGGTTTTCTGCCTGTTGTTTTTCTGCAACAATTTTGACTTCATTTCGATAGTCAGCAAACCGCAGATGCTCCACATAAAAGCCAGCCCCAAAACTGCCCAAAACCAAAGCCAAATAAATGTAGATTTGTCCACCAATACCGCCCAAAAGTCTAAGTATAAAGCTCATTGTGGCTCTGCCCCTGCCATTTGTTTAGCTGCTACTGATGCTGCACCAGACCCTGAAACTATGCCTAAAGCACCAGCAAGTTCAGTCAAGCTAATTTCTTTGCCTGTGTAAATTAAATAAATTGCTGCGCCTGCAACAACAAAAAAGCCAAGCATCCACGCCCAACGAGCGATGCAATGTGTGGCGTTGTCACGATTTGTTAATATGTGTGTAAATATTTCGTTCATTTTTTATTAAGAAAAACATCAACCAAAATAGTAATAAAACCACCAACTACTGATGCTACTCCCATTAATGCCCAAAGCGATCCTTTAGAGCGTTCTGCCATAGCTAAAAGGGTTTTAATGTCATGCCGAATTTCGGTCATCTCTTTTTCCATAGCTTCTACCTTTTGCCACATTACCCCTATTTTCATTAGATCAATATCAGACATTATCAGTTCCATTATGTTTTCTGTATAAATGCTAAAGAATAATATAAAGGAGCATTAGTGCCTGTGTTGGTTACTACTCCGCTAGATGCAAAGCCACCAGTTGCATTGACTGTGTAAAGATTGCCTGAGCCGACAACAAAGCTATCTTGTAGGTTTGGTGTGCCATTTTGACCATTACAAAGTAAATAGCCTGTAGGAACAGTAGCAATAGAACCTGACCACATTAAGATTGCACCGCTTGGCACAGTCGTAATAGATGCTGTTAATGGAATACCAGAAATATTGTCGTAGGTATATAAGACATTATTAGAAGAATCGGCCAATACAAACTTATAAGCTACACCGCTAGTAAGCCAAATTTCAGTTGGGGGTAAACCATTAGTTCCTAAAACAATTGGATTAGCACAAGCAATAGAACCGCTTGAATTGGTATAAGTAGCTAATGAAGTGGTTGACCCTGCTTGGTAAGTGTATAAATAACCACCAGCTAATGGTAAAAAATTACCGCTTACAAAAGGTGTCATTGAGTTGCCAATAGGCGATAGTAAGACTGTCATTATTGTCCTTTAGGTGTTGGTGCGCCAGATAATAAGCCACGCAAAGCAGTAGCTGGTACATTGGCAGTTCTTGTTGTTAATTCTGGTTTTTGGCCTAAACGCATCATATCTGCCAAAACCGAAACATCATTTTTTCTCATCTGCGTTGCAGCATATTTAGATCCACTTGCAGCCAAAGCTGCTGGAATTCCAACATAAGGATTTAAAACTATGCCACCAAAAGCTGGAATACCTGCTATTGGACTATCTGGAGCAAATTTACCAAATAATTTAAGAACATTTTGTATGTTTCCACCACGAGCAGCTTTTTTAATTTCTTCTTGTTCTTCAGGGGTAAATGTTCTCATTCTTTTTGGATTGTTAGTTAATTGGCGCAACTGTTTTGCCAAAGAATTTTCTTCACCTGATTTAGTGTATAAATTTTTACCCTCTATGCTGGCTTGTTCTAACATATCATCAAAAACTTCTGCTTTTTTAAGTTTGTTATACGATTTTCTAGCAGATTGCCAGTCTAATAAACCTTTTTTATCAGCAATTTGTAAATGAGATTCTGGTGCATTTAAAATGTAATCATCAAATTCATCTTTTAATTTTCCAGCCAACATTCTAACTTTTGGATTTTGTGAAACTTGTTCTCCTGCAATAATTTCTCTTAATGCTTGTAATTCCAAATAATCTTTTGGTCTGGATGAATCTTTTAATTCATCTAAAGCACCTTTGATTCCAGAATAAGTGCTTGAGTTTTCAGCATATCCAAATTTTCTTAAATCTTTTCCAACTTGATCCATATGATTTGCAAATTCTTTAGAATTAAATTTAACTCCAGAATTTTCTGCGCTTGCATATAAAGATTTAGCTTCATCAGCTAAATATTGTTGAGTTGGTGTATTTAATGCTTCTTGGCGCAATCTAAATCCAAAAGGTGCAGCAGTAGCCATACCAGCAGCCATTCCTAAATACGGATTATTTGTTTTTTCTCCAACTCCTTGACCAACAGCAGCGGATAAAGGTGCTGCTATTGTCTGTGAAATTGGAGCTTGTGCAAATTGTTCTGCTAAAGCTCTTGCTGCTGGAGAAGTTGCAGTTCTTGCCAAGTTAGACAAAGCTGGTAATTGACCAGCAGTACCGCCCAATGCGCTACCAGCAGATTCAATCATACGTTCGCCAGTAGTTTCTGCAACTGGCAATCCTGCTTTAGTCATATAATTTGCAGCAATTTGACTTGGCATCTGTAACTGTGGAATGTTTGTACCAGCGTATTTATTGATACCGCCAGTAACAGCATTAATTCCAGTATTTAAAATATCACCAGCAGGCAAAGCCATAGAGCCAACCAATGCACCAGCAGGCCCAGCAACAAGCTGACCAGCAGCTGCTCCAGTAACAGCAGGAGCCATTCCACGAGTAACTAAACCAGCAACTCTTCCCGCAGTTAATTTTTCAGGTTCTTTTAATTCTGATTCAGGAATATTTAAATTTCCTGCTTCTTCCATTAGTTTATTGGAAGAAATTAAATCAGCATCATGTTGGGTGTTATCTACACCTTCTAAAACTTTAGCTAAATATTTTGATGGGTCTTTTGTTTTAAAACCACCATATTCAGACATTGCTTTTGTATAATCGCCACCATGTTTTTTTGCAAGGTGAGAAATATAATAATCCATAGCAGCTCTTGCTTCATCTGCTTTAAATGGATTAAATTCAATTCCTTGTTTATGTAGCATAGCAACAGTTTCAGGCATAAATTGGCCAACTCCCATTGCTCCAGATTCTGGATTTACTGCGTGAGGGTTACCAGAGCTTTCAACTTGAATAGTGTTATCTAATAATCTTGCAGGTGTACCATAACTTTGTTTAGCAGAAAACTTTTCTGGTTCAGTATATCCAGTAATTTGTATTGATTTACTTGGACTTGTATAAGAATAGTCTTTAGATGGAGCTTCCGCACCAACTTCTTTAAATAAATCAGAAGAACCAATTAAATCATTAGCCATTATTGACCTTTACTTACAAGATTATTAATCTCATCTAATTTTTTAGCTGCATCTATAAACTTTTTAGAATCTTTACCGCCCAATTCTTTAACAACTTCTCTAAATCCTTCTGGATCTTCAGCTTTATTTTTCAAAGCATCCATTAATCTTATGCTATTTATATCAAGAACATTACTCCATTTATTTTGATATTGATTAGCAGCTAATGGATTGTTGTTACTAATTTCTTGAGATTTTGTTAAACCTTTGTTAAATAAAGCAGTTACTTCGCCTAATGAACGATTTGTACGTGAAGTATTTTGAATAGCTTCTCGTGTCCAATTTGTTGTTCCAGCAGTTTGTGCAGCTAAAGATTTTCCTGCGTCTGTGCCAGATAATGCAGGATTATTAGCTAAAGTAACAGTTTGTTGAGCCAAATAATGACCTAATTGATTGAAGTCTGTTGCGCTTCCTGTCCAATCCATAGTAGGCGCAAATACTCCTTGACCTTTTAAGGTTGCAACAATTCCTGCGCCTTGACCAACATCAGCAGTTTTAGCCAACCTAATAATTTGATTAGAATTAAATTGTATTTGTGGAACATTAGAAGCAGCATCTCTTGTTTTAGTAATTAATGCTGTTCCAGCAGCCAAATTAGTCGCCATTGAAGGGCCAAGAGCAGAAACTAAAGGCGCAGGTTTAGGCTGACCCATCTGTTGAGGTGTAACTCCTTGATTACCTTGTGGAGCATTTCCTTGTTGTGATGGCTGCGCTTGTCCTCCTGGGCCAACTAAATATTTAGTGCCAGGCTCTAAACCTGATCCATCTCCAGGTTGAGCTGTCAACTCTGTGCCGATAGGAACTTGACCTTGAACAAATTGATTTTGTGGCGCACCCTGATATTGAGAAGTAGGAACAAATTGTGTGCCTTGACCAGTAGAAACAGGAGTAGGGGCACGATTTGCTTGTGCAAATTGTTCTGCATTTGTGCCACCTTGTTGAACACCATTTTTAATGATTTGATATGCTTGTTTAGGGTCTTGATCTACAGCTTTTAAAATGACATCGTGTTGTTTTCCACCATCAAATTCTGGAACTCCAACGCTATGGAGATATTCTTTTGTTTGATCCAACTTCTTTTTCATGGCTTCTTTGTTTCCACTAATGAAATCGGGATCGGTTAATAAGCCACCATAAGTACCACGAGCAATATTTGCGTAATGTTGATTTAGATCAACTCCAGCTTTTTCAGCTTCCAATACTTTTTTCTTGCTTTCGGCTTTGCCAGCTTCAATGCTAGGTTGTAACAATGCTTGTTTTTTTTGATAATCCAATAAATCATTAAGCTGAGTCATTCCATCTTTAGGCTCATACTTAGCTCCCGCAACAGGATTTACTTGGTAATTAGGGGCTTGAAACCCTTGAACGTCAAAAGCCATAATTTATCCTTTAAGACATTAAAGCCATGTAAGATGCTTGATCTGCTGCTGATACAGGATTCATAGCACCTTGTGATATTTGTTGTGGGGTGTATCCACCAGCACCGCTTGAATATAAACTTCCATCACTTGTTTGGCTGCTATTAGGTTGTCCAAAATAATTTCCAGCTAATGCACCAAGCATAGTTCCTGTATTTGCATACATATTACCCATAGTATTTGCTGCGCCTACAGTTCCTGCGCCTTGTGCTGCGCCTTGTTGACCATAATTTCCAGCAAGAGCAGAACCATAAGAAGTATTAAGGTTAGCCATTGAACCACCATAACCAGTAGTTAAATTAGATAGTTGATTAGTAGCAGTTAAGCCTTGTCCTGATGCTGTTCCTAAATTGCCTAGAATGTTATTTCTTTGCGCTTGATAATTATTAAATGCGTTTTGATAAGCGTTTTGAGCGTAGTTTTGAGTAAAAGTATCTAAACCTTGCAAAGCATTTCCGCTAACCATTCCGCCAGCAGCATTAGTTGCAGCATTTGTAGCTTGCTGTCCTTGACCTAACATAAAATTGTAATTAGGCGCAAGTTGCGATGTTAAATCTTGATTGTTAAATTGATTGGTTGCATAACCACTACCAATCAAGTTATTTAAAGCAGTAGTTGCAGATGTACCAGTAGTTGTATAAGGCGTATATAATCCTGATGCAGTATTATATGCGTTGGTTAAATAAGGCCCAGCAGCATTAAAAGAATTAGTTAAAGCCTGTGAGCCTTGCTGTAATCCGCCAACTTGCTGTTGTGCGCCCTGTTGTTGACCTTGTGCAGCCGTACCGCCACCTATAGCTTGTCCTACTATATTTCCTACAATTGGCGCTGCAACAGCAGCAAAAATCGAACTGAATGGCATATTAAACCTCTTTTATCAATACTTTGTCTATTTTATCTGCATTTGTTTCGTTTGTAGAGTGAATACAATACCAAACGCAGTCCTCTAAAGCTAAAATTGCATGATTTACCGCTGCTTTAATTTCAATACAGGCTGGTGAAACATATTTATTTGAATCATAATCTGTGGTAATTAGGACAGAACCTTTAGCCAATAGGCTTAAATGGCTGTAATGATGCTGATGTGAGATTGCGGTATATCCTTTAGGAATACGCATTTCTTTAGCATACAAACCATCAGAAAAATGATGAACTGTGCCTAGATCGACTTCAAAAGTCCCTAAATGCTTTTTGGCTAGTTCTGTAATATTAGACATTGTAATAAGGCACTTTAAAAGGTTGACCATTAATGGTGACGTTCATAAAACCAGCAGGATTTGCAGGCAAAGTAGCTGTGCCAGTAGTTGCCGTTGTTGATGATGTGTTATTAACTAAATTAAGCAAATACTGAATCCACGCCCTTGTGGGGCGATTTGTTTTGGTTTCCAAGAAATCGGTTTGTGGCAAAGGATTGTTAGTATTGCCAGTAAATATCTGATTAGCCATTAATTTTCCCCTTCTGAGCCTTTAAGGTTGGCAGATACGATAACCGCTTTAACGGGATCGGTTACTACAACCTCAAAAATTCTATCTCTGGCTTGACCTAATCTGCGCCAAATAGCACGATTTTTGTATTTACCTTGCTGACCAATGTTTTGCCAATGCTCATTAGAGTAGGTAGAACCACCATCGTTTGACCAGCGTAGCATTGCTTTAGGATTGGTTAAAGTATCTGAAGGCTGGATTTGTCCTGCGCTACCCAATACATCAATATCATTTACCCCAATAGTTAAAGGAGTGCTTAAAGAAATCGTGTAAGGATTGCCTAAATAGGTGTTTCTGTCTTTAGAAAAGCCATTAATACCAACGCCAGGCTGAAACTGAATCTGTAATTCATCAAAGAATTGACGTTGTAAATCAGTTAAAAGGTGGGGGGCTCTGCGTAATCTACGGATTTCACCGCCATTATCGGTGTAATTAGATTGATCTAACTGATATAAATTGCCGTTTTGCCAATCACCTACTACTACAACGCCTTGAAATACCGCAGCGCAATTACTGCGGTGACGATGATAGACGTTGTTTGAATCTACCCAAAGCCATTTATGCCATAGCTGGGTAGTAAAGTCGTATGCCCAAGTAATGTCTATCGTTGGGAAAGTAATCACATAAACTTCGTGACCTTCAAGTTGATAAGTATAAGCAATAGCATCAGCAGTATATTGATCTACAAGGCTTTGCTCGACTGCGTGGGTAGAAATTCTGACAGGGACATAGCCATTCATAGCTACAACTTGATTTAGACCACGAATATTTTGTGACAGATAAGCAAAAGAATTGCCTACTCGTGCTACAGAGAACGGGGCAATAATACCTTGTTGGGTAGATGAGCCAGGGATTCTTTGATAAGCAAAAGGGAATGTGCCTTGATCTTGCCAAACTTCTGAAGATTTCTCGCCCAAAAGATAAAGCTGTCCATCGCTTGCAATTAAAGAAACTAAATTGTCAGGCGAGGTAAATTTACTAGCAAAACTTAATGGTCTAGTAATTGGACTTAATAAATCAGATACGGCAAATTGCTGTGTGCCAGGTCTGTTATAAATAAAGTAATTGTCGTTGACATCAACTACGCCACCGCCAGTAAATGCGCCATCAGTAGATGGAATAATTGAAAACTGCTCTAAATACATGGTTTCAGAGCTTACAGTCAAGCTATTAGCACCACTTAGAATATATGTACCCGTGCCACCTGTGCCTGTTCCCAATGCAGTAATAATTGTGTTAACAGGAATATTTGCGCCCGTAACAGTTGTGCCTATTTGCAAAGTTCCATAAGAAACTGCTGAAACAGTAAGGGTAATTACTAATGATCCACTAGATGTTGATGAAGCAATAGCACCTGTAAAACTAGCAGTAGCAGGGGCTACATTCAGTTGTTGAGAGGATATATTTTGGCTGTAATTGACTGTATATACAGAACCAGACCCACCTGTAACAATAGTGCCAGGCGAAACACCAACTCCATATAACTCAGACCCTACTTTAATATTAACGGGATTAGAGCTAGTAATGTTTAAAGTTGTGCCTGTGACATTCCCTGTAAAAGAAATAGTATTGGGCTGTTCTATTAGCCAAGAATATCGATAAGTGCCGTCAACAATATAAACATAAATGCCATTGTCGGTAATGCTTACAGGGCCTGTAGAGGTTAATAAAGAACCAATAATTGCGGGCTGAAAATTATAAGCTACAGAATATACATATTGTCCGCATACTGCGATTAATTGTGAACCGCCTGAAGATATGGCTCTTAGACCTCTTACTGCTTGCTGATTAGGGAATGTTGCTAATAATGTTAGACCTGGTGTTGGATATAAAGCAGTAACACCTCTTTCGCCAGGTGCTTTTGTAGGATCAACCTCTGGCCTCCAATTGATGCACTCTTGGTCATCTTGGTATATAGAGGGTGCTGTGTAGGAAGCTCCTACAAATCCAAAATCAGCCATTATCTAAAGAATCCTCCAGATAGAATCCAGCCAGCATCTTTTTGACGGCTAGATAACATTGCATCAGCAAATCGTGCAGATTGAACTGGGCGCATATTGGTGCGTTTGATAGTTGCTTTAGCTTGAGCTGCGTATGCTGCAATCATGGTGATTTGAGTCTGTGATGCTTTACCATACATAGGCATTAAACGTTCTGCTAAACACCAACGCAAAGCCATGTTATAGCCTTGTGGCAGAATAATTGAATCGTAGAGTGATGTGTATTTTGAAAAAATAAAGTCAGCAAAAACGTGCATTTCACCCTGTGATGGGTTTGGCCATACAAAGAAGTTGCCTAATTGCTCAGTTGGCTGATAGTAAAGAGCTTTAGGCCACGGGCCATTTAAAGTCTTTAAACCAATCATTTCGTAATCTTCTACGTTCAAAATAGAAACTGGGTAATCTAATCCGCCATTGTTAATTGGAATACCATTGCTGTTTGTATTAATTCGCACAAACGCTGAATACACATTTAATGGGCGTTCATAGTAAAGATTAAGGGTTTCAGAGCTAACAGTTTGGCTAATATTTACTGTATATGTGCCAGCTTCGTTTACATTACCGCCTGCGCCTGTTTGGAAAGCAACAATCTTCGTGCCTGATGCCACGCCCGTACCGCTAATGGTTTGACCTAGATTGATTGCACCTGAAGATATGCCTGTAACAGTAAGGGTTGTCCCTGATATAGAACCCGTAATAATTGCGCCAACTTGACCGCCAGGGCCAATCGTATATTGAGTTTGACCAGCAGTAATTGGGAATACGATTTCAGTCTTATAGAAAACCATCATATCTTCGTTTGACCATTGATCGATTAGATCATTAAGCATATCAAAAGCATCTTGAGCAGCCTCTGGGGTTGGAGTTTCACCCGCTTCTAATGCCCCAATGTCTTTTAATGCTCTTGAAATAATGTCAATTGGCTGTGTCATAACAAATCCTTAAATATTCGGTGTAAAAACTTGTGGCAACCACGGCAATACCGCTTTGTTTTTACTTCTTAATGCCTCTAATTGCTTATCTAATTGGGCAGTAATATGACACTTTCCATCAATTACGGCTTCAGATTGAATCCAATTAGCAATTAATTCTTCTGTAACGTCTTTAAATGCTATTTTACCTTCTGGGCAGTCAAAATACCAATTGCCTTCAGTTTCTACGCTGTTTTGCTCATCACTTGCAGTAACGTGATATTTAGCGTGAGTAATGACCTCATTCTCAGCAGAAATCTCAGTAATTTTCCATACATAACTCATGCTGTATAAGTTCCTGAAGAAGTAAATTTAATAATGGTGTTTGAACCGCTTGTGGTTACTGTTGGGCTACCAGTTGTTGTTCCTGAGTAACTAGAAGTAGGAACTCGAATAATTACAACACCTGATCCACCTGAAAGACTTGCTGCACCACCGCCACCAATGTTTGCAGTAGAACCACCGCCTTGACCATTAGAACCTGATGAACCGCCACCATAAATACCGCCACCACCGCCAGCGTAATAAACGCCAGTTCCAGTAATATTGTTTGATAAACCATCACCGCCATTGCCAGGCGTTGTGCTTGTATTGCTTGTTCCCATAGCTCCTGCACCGCCACCACCTGAAGCAGTTGTATATGGATAACCACCAGTAGTGGAATTTCCACCAGCATTTCCTTGACCTGATGTTCCTGATCCACCAGCGTAGACTCCTGCACCACCACCACCGCCTGATCCACCATTAGCTCCAACGCTAGAAATACCGCCAGAACCGCCACCGATTGCTGTTGTATATCCTGTAATTGAAGAATTGCCACCATTAGCTCCTGAAACACCGCCTGCTCCTACAGTAACTGTAAGAACTGTGCCAGTAATAAATGTGACTTGAGAGCCTCCAATGGTCGTTAAATAGCCTCCACCACCACCGCCACCATAATATCCACCGCCACCGCCAGCAACAATTAAATAGTCTGCCAAATATGCGCCTTCAACTGAGCTGGTAAATTTAATCCAATTTCCGTTTTGATAACCTTCATAAAATCCACCGCCATCGGTATTAAAACGAATCATCCCTGTTACAGGGCTAGTTGCTCTTTGCGCTGTATTGCCTTTAGGAAGCTGTAATTGCCCTGTTCCTGTAAAGCTAGGAGTGCCAGTAACAGTTAAGTTATTAACAGTTAAGTTGTTGGTGCTATCGGCAAGTAAAAGCGTTCCGTTAGTAGCAGGAAGGGTTACATTAATTGCGCTTGCAGTATCGGCATTAGTAAGAGTTACTGTGCCACCAGAATTAGCTAAAAAGATTAATTCGCTCATGCTGCCACCCAAGATTTAGTTGTTTCATCCCATTTATAAGGTTTACCATCTGTAGGCATAGGGGTTGGGGCTTCCCATAACCAAGTTGTCTGATTTAGAGTCCAAGATGGGTAAGGTTGGGGCGCATAAAATACATCATTAGTGTGATCGTATGAATAACCAATTCCTGCGTAGTTTCCACGCAAAGCCGTTCCATTATCTTGCTGACCATCTGCACCATAATGTTTTCCACCACGGGTATTGTAAGAAGTCTGAATCCAAGAACCAGGGCTTGTATCTACAAAATGATTAAAAAAGTCGGCTTCAGCCACAATTACTTGTGTTACTTTGCCGTCTACTACTTTTGCGTAATGTGACATGATTTTCCTTTTATGCTGTATATGAACCGCTAGATGTAAATGTTAATATTGTATTGCTTCCTGATGTTGTAACAGTTGGGCTTCCTGTGGTTGTGCCTGTGTAATTTGCGGTTGCTACAGAAATAATTACCACTCCTGAACCACCATTTCCACCAGCATAGTATGTTGAATTAATAAATCCACCGCCTCCACCACCACCGCCAGTATTAGCCGCTCCAGCAGTACCAGTGGAAGAATAAGTACCACCATTTCCACCGCCACCTGTACCGCCTGTGCCGTAAGTTAATCCGTCATAAGTATTATTACCGCCACCGCCCCCACCGCCAGCATATGTTACGGCTGAACCAGTAATTGAGCTAGAAGTTCCATTACCACCATTACCAGGCACAGTTGAAGAAGGTGTACCACCAATAGCACTAGAACCACCGCCACCACCAGGATTTTGAGTTATTCCATTAGCACCAGCATAGCCTTGTCCTGATGTGCCAGAGCCAGCAGTTCCAGAAGCGTATCCACCACCACCACCTGACCCACCTGATAATCCATTTGCTGCAAATCCACCGCCTCCACCACCAGCTATTGCAGATAGACCAAAACCTGTGCTATTTGTTCCACTTGAACCAGTATTTAAACCGCCAGACGCACCACCATTTCCACCGCTTCCTACAACAAAAGAATAAGTTGTTCCAGAAGATAAAGTTGTTGTACCGCTTAGCAATCCACCAGCACCGCCACCGCCACCTGAAGCAGAACCACCTCCACCACCGCCAGCAACAATTAAGTAAGAAGCAGAATAGCTAAGAGATTTCCATGTTGGGGTAGATGATCCTTGTGAAACTAATACTTGGCCTGATGTTCCTGCTGCTGTAAATCCGTAAGCAGTTCCAGTTCCGTATGCCACTGCACCAGCAGTAGGGGTAGCGGATGAATTTGTGCCACCATAAGCAATTGCTAAAGTACCGCTAGAAATATTGCTTGCATTAAGACTGGTTAAATTTGCACCTGAACCACTAAAAGAGGTTGCAGCCAAAAGACCTGTGCTAGGTGTGTAATTAAGTTTAGTGGAGCTAGTATATTCATTAGTAATAGAACCAGATGTAACACGAGCAAATAATGGATAATAAGCACTTGCAGAGCTTGTATCGTCTGTAATTGTGATTCCAGAAGAAGAAGCAGCAGCCCAAGTCGGTACACCGCCCGCCAATGTTAAAACGTATCCGTTTGTTCCAGCAGCTAAGAAAGTCGTTGTATTTGCCGAGGATTGATAGGGCAATGAACCTGTTGCACCGCCAGCTAAATTTGTGGCGGTTGTTGCTGATGTTGCGCTGGTTGCTGTGGCAGCGTTCCCGCCAATCGAAAGACTAGAAGCTGTACCTGTTAAACCTGTTCCTGCGCCACTAAAGCTAGTAGATGTAAATACGCCAGTAGAAGGGTTGTATTGCAGTTTAGTAGAGCTTGTATATTCTGTTGATAAGTTTCCGCTTGTTTGGTTAGCAAACAAAGGATAACGAGTGCTATTTGTAGTGGTGTCATCGGTTACAGTCGCATAAGCAGTTGGGGTTGTCCAAGTTGGCGTTCCTGTTCCTGCGGATGTCAAAACTTGACCTGAAGTGCCAGCAGCAGTAAATCCTGTTGTATTTGCTGAAGATTGCCACGGAATTGCACCCGCTACTCCGCCAGCCAAATTAGTCGATGTTGTTGCTGTTGAGGCTGATCCTACGGAAAGGGTGCTTTGAGCTACATATTGTGGAGCAGATGCACCAGCAGTCAATACATAGTTTGTAGTGCCTAAAGCAAGGCTAGTAGTTGTGCTAGAAGCCGATTGATACAATAATGAGCCTGTTGCCCCACCAGCTACGTTAGTTGCCGTAGTTGCACTAGCGACTGCGCCACTTACGATAGAACCTAAAATTGAGGTAATCCAGCTAGGATTTGAGTAGCTACCTGTTGTATATACGCCATTAGTAACTGTTCCAGCATTACCTGTAATACTGATTCCCCAATTACCACTAGCGTTTGTGCCTGTGGTAGAAGGTGCGCCCACAGTATTGTATGAAACAGTTAACGCAGAAGCACCATTAAAGGTTGACCCAGATGCGCTTCCTGACCCGCTATTATTAAATGTAATGCTATTCGTTACACTTCCTGCACTTGTAGCAGATGTTGCAGTCGCAGCATTTCCGCCAATACTTAATCCTGATGCTGTTCCTGTAAGCCCGCTACCTGATCCACTAAAAGAAGAAGTAGCAGTAATAGTAGTACCAGTAATTGCGGAAGCAGTAGAACCGCCAATAGTAGTGCCATTGATTGATCCTCCTGTAATTGCTACGCTATTTGCATTTTGGGTTGACATTGTGCCAAGACCGCTAACTTGGCTATTTGATATTGCAATAGCAGTAGCAGATAAAGACGTTAACTGACCTTGAGCATTGACTGTTGCTAATAATGTGTTACTAGACGAACCATAAGAACCGCTGGTAACGCCTGTATTGGTAATGCTAAATTGGTTTGAAGAAAGCGTTAAACCTGTGCCTGCGGTGTAAACAGCACTACCTGAGAATTGAACCCACGGCATCGCTGTGACGTTGATTGTTCCCGTCTGTGTTGCTGTGCAAACCCAACCTGTGTCAGATTGACCGCCATTTAATATGACTGTATAAGCACCTGGCACTTCTGACCATACATCCATATCTGTAGAACGAGTCCATGCAGATGCAGATGCGATATAAATGCCGTTATATTGGCTCAAAGACTGGTTTTTGACGAGAACACGATCACCAGCTAGGGTAGTGTACCCATCAATCGTTTGTAGCCCTGAGAGCGTTATATTGGCTGTTGTTGCGACTTGGCAAGCAGCTTTAGGGCCAAGACCTTGTGCAACTGTATCGACATAGTATTTATTAGCAATATCAGTAGAGCCTGAGGGCGTGGTGCTAATTTGCCCTGTAGTGGTCGTAATATTGGTAAAAACGCCTGTAGAAGGGCTTATAGCACCGATTGTAGTGCTGTCAATCGTGCTATTAGTAATGGTTAACCCTGATTGAACAGGGTTAAATGTGGCGTAAAAGGGCTGACCTTGACCTATGAACGTATTAAACGTGCCATCAAGATTAAAATACGCCTGAACAGGCAGGAGATTCTGCGTTACAGAATCATTAATTCCAGCCATAATCTACCTTTAGTAGGCGATACAGTTAACTAAAACTACATCTCCAGCAGACATATTAGCAGCAGCACCTGTTGTAACAGAATAGCTAGTAAATGTGACTGAAGTGGTTGTGCTTCCTGTTAATTGCAAAAATACTGCATTACCACTAGTTACATCAGCAGCAAAACCTAACCAACCATTAGGGGCTGTAGGAAGATTGATCGTTCCATTAGCTGCGCCACCTGTGCCAACTGTTACTTTGAAACAAAAACTGTTATTAGCAAGAATAGTGGGGTTAGTTCCCCATCCAGAACCCAAAGTAGGATTAGTTCCTGAAATTACTAAATTGCCTTCAACGCTTAAATTAGTAGCATTTATTGGTGTTTGTAACGAATTGCCACCTTGACCATACAGACCCAAGCAGTTGCCATTGGCATCATATTCAGCTTGAACTGGTAATAAATTGATAACTGAACTGCTTGCAACGCCTGGGTTTGCCATAATTTTTCCTTAGTTCTGATCTACCATTGGCAACACATATAGTGTGCCACTTGTTCCAATCGCTGTAATTGCAAAACTTGGGGGTACTGCCAAAACTGTAGGCTGGGACATTGCTACGCCCAACACAAAGCTCTGGCTAGTGTTTCCACCTGATGGCAATACGGCTGCTGGGGCTGTTGTTGTTGTGCCTGCAATAGCAGGAGCAATCGTAATAGCAACAGGGCTAGAGCCAGTATTCAAAAAGCCACAAAAGTTCGCTTGATCGTTCCCGTTAGGGGTAATCGTTACAGAAGTAGAAGAAGTGCCACTAACGCTAATAGCCGTTGTAGGGCCTACAAAACGATATGCTGATACGTTAGCCATGTTTAATCCTTAAGCTGCGTTAGTTGGGAGGATTGTGCCTTCTAAACGATCACAAGCAAGGATGTATGTGCCAACAAAAGGGGTCAAAGCAGAAGTGCTTGCGTTAACAAATTGGATAGACAATACGTTAGCAGCAGAAACCCAAGTATTAGCTACTGTAATGCCAGTAGTTTGTGCGCCTGCAGAAGTTGCGCTAATTGCATCATTTACAGCTAGACCAGGAATAGTAAAGGTCTGAACGGCAGTAGAAGAAGCTGATACTGAAGTTGGGGTTAAGGATGGATAAACGAGGAAGTTATAAAGAATATTTCCACGTGCTGGAGTTGTTTGAAATGACATAGTTTTTCCTTTGCAAAGGGGGTGTGTTGTGAATCTACAACTATTTTACATTGTTTTCTAGACTTCTCAAGTAATTTCCCATGCTTCCTTTGTAAGATTTGTAACCTATGTGACCCATCTCCATTTCAAAGTCAGCCCAGACTTTTCCACCAATTTGACGGAATCTTTCGCAAAAGCTGAAATCCTCACTTAAACGATCACCAGGTATATCCAATGGATCAAAGAATGGCCAAAACTCTGAGCTTTCATTAGTGCTTCTTTGGGTGGTTTTGGGATAGGCTTTAATCATCTGTTCTACGCAATTACGGGTAATTTTCATAAAACCGCCAGGAAGTCCAGCCACTTCCATCAATCCTGTTTCTGAATCTGTTCTATATTCTTCTTTTAAGTCCATGCGAACAGGAAAAGCTACTTCTTCTGTCTTTTTAGGGTAAACACCACCTACAACATCTACTGGATATTCTACTAATTTGACCATATCGCCTTGTGTCCAAAAGACATCATCATCAATAAAAATGAGTTCATCAGCTATAGAACGATAAAAAGTGGCTACGATTGCTGCTCGACACGCTGCAATATCGCTATTTCCAACATCTTCGGCAATCATAAATTTATAGCCTTTTGAGAGCAATAAAATGACATCGCCCATTAAAGCTCGCATCGTTTGGACATGGACTTTGCCTGAATAGCAAGGAAGCCCGATCATAATTGTTTTCATTAATTCCCCTTAAATGTGAAAAACCCACCCTTTTTAGGGGGTGGGCTTCTACTTTACTACAAAATTACTGCTGTGGGCCTGATAAATCGTAGCCGTAAACATACACGTCAACTGTGCCTGAAACAGTAGCAGTAGCTACGTTTACATACAAAGTTTGTGCTGTTTGCGCCAAAGCAGGGTAACTTGCAGCAACTACATCAACATACGTTGTGCTGGTAAAGCTAGCAGGCAAAGTAGCGGTTGTGAGAATTGCAGCGGTTGTGTTGCCCTGTGATGGAGCATTGTAAATACCAAAATAAACGCTTGCTGGGCTAGAGATTGCAGAACCTGCGTTGTTTGCGTTAGCAATCAAAACAGTTGCTGGAACATAGCTAGAAGTGTTAATTACGTTAACTGCGGTATCAGTATCAGATGCTAGGCTTACACCCTTGCTTACTGCCAAAAGGCGCAGAGCTTGGTTTGTACCTAGATTCTGTGGATGAATCGAGTTAGTTACTGCTGGTCCTGGATTAGACATATAGTTTCCTTTCGTTATCCGTTAAATTAAGCTGCAACACGGCAAGCGAGTTCAGGATACAAGTTAGCCCAACCATACAGAACGTCTAAACGAGTAGGAATAGAATCGTTGTTAATGGTGTATTGACGAACTACACGCATTGACAGACCGATTTCCTTATCGCTTGCACGACCTGCAAAGTGAACACCCTCTGGCAACTCAAGGTCGGCTACTGCAAGAGTAAACGCATTGCGGTGCATGATGATGTTTTGTGGGGAAACAGTACCAGACTGGTTAAAGAAGGTAACAGCTTGTCCGCTTGCTGGAGAAGGAATAGATACGTTCTGGAACTGACCAGCGGTGATGATTGCTGGGGAAACGTTTACAGAAATAGTACCACCTGAGCCAGAAACAGCAGTATTAACTACAAAGTTACGCAACTTGTTTGAACCATAAGCTTGACGATTCTGTGGGTTAACTGCATAAACGCCAGCGATAGTGAATGTATCGCCTTGGTTCAAGCTAACGCCATTGGTCAAAGACAAAGTGATGGTGCTTGAAGAAGCCCAACCAGATGTCAAGAAACCAGTAGCGGTAGAAGTGTTAACAGTAGCAGAACCTGAGAAGTTACCGAAAGTATGGGATACGATGTTTTGATCCATCTTCCAGTTCATACCAGCAGAGTCACGACCCATCAAACCTTTGCGATACTGCTCGCCAATAGCTTCCTGTGGCACAAAGAGGCCTTTCAAGCTGTCAACGATAGTAGCTGAGGTAAATGGCTCAACTGTGCATGAACGACGACCATCACGTGGTGCGCCTTCAGCATCAAGGTAAGCAGCAGCGGTCAAGTAAGTGATCAAACCAGTTGGAGGCGTACCAGCAACACCAACGATGTTCGCTGTGTTGTTAGCAGCTTGCAAAGTACCATCACGGTCAATCTTGTTAGCGATAGCAGCTACAGCAGGCTTCAATACACGATCAGAGAACATATCCAAAGACAAAGCTAAGTCTTGGGTTGTGAACTGTGTGTCAACGTGAAACTGAGTTGACAAAGTCACAGGCACAGAAGTTTCATTGAAGTCTTCTACGTTTAGGGCTGGGCCAGTTGTACCAATGAAACGACCTGGTTTACGAACGTTAACTGTGTTACCGATCTTGCCACCCACGATTGCAAATTGGTCGTCATAATTTCTATCGACTTCGCTTGTAAATGTTAATTCGTTTTCCAAGACCATCAACGCTTCGTTGGTGATCTTAGAAATAGTTAGCAAATTATTTGCCATGATTATTTCCTTTATATATATTTAAATGGGTATCAGCGAATCCGTTTAGCCTGTCGTGCTGCTTTCCATTGGGCGTAAGTTCCATGAAATGCTCCATCTCCATCGATGAGAACATCTCCTGTACCTTTGCCAGCGGTGAGAGGCTTAATCGGTGCTGGTGCTTTAGTACGAGCAACAGGTTCGCTTTTCTCAACAGGAGCTTCTTTACGCTCATATTGACTTTCCAATTTCCCTAATTCTTTAAGAGCTTTAGCTACAGGCATAGAAGCTACTTTTTGAGCGTAATCCGTATCTGATGCTAAGTGATATAGGATTTGTGGGCCTACATCGGATTCTAGGATTGCATCTCGTACTTCATCTCGTACGACTACATTACTAGAACTAACCATATCATCAAAGTCAGGAAGTTCAGCTTTTGCTTTTTCAAGTTTCTGAGTCCAAGACTGTATTACTTGATTTCTTTCTTCTTGAATTTTGCGTTGCTGTTCTTGTATATCACGCTGTTCTAAGGCTTTTTCTGCACTCCACTCTGCTAATGCTTCAGCGTATTCAAAAGCATCATTAAACTGCGATGCTTGTGGTTTTTCGCTAACGGGATCAGCTTGAATAGGCGCAGGCTGTTGCTGTCTTTCAAGTTCTTGTAAACGGGCTTCTAGGGCTTGCTTTTCGGCTTCAGCTTGTTTAGCACGTTTAGTAAGCTCTGAAAAACGCTTTTCAAGTTTGGGATTTTGTTTAGGCTTGTCTGTTACTTCCGCTTCTTGTTCTGCCTCTGATTCACTCTCAGCTTGAGCTTCAACTTCTGGCTCTGTGGAAACTTCTCTTTCGAGTGTTTCAACTACAGCCTCAGAAGGAGCTTCTTCGCTAGCTAAACCAAGTTTATTAGCAGTCCATTCCGCTAAATTATCTGACGTTACTACATTGTCTGCTGTTCTTACTACTGTTTCTTCTGACATGAGATTCCTCAAGAATTAACCCTGTGAACCCACAGGTAGGTACTACAAATATTTTTATATCACAAATGTTGCGCTTTTACAACATTATTCTTTATTGTATTTTTTTGAGATTTCATTGGAAACATAATCTGCCATATTTTCTTTACGCATATTTTTTTCTTTTTGCATCATTTCTTGAATGGCATTTATTTTGTTTGCATCAGAATGTGAAATTGATTTTTTACCAACAGCTTCAACAACTTTTGGATCATATTTCTCTTTATTTAACAAAAATTTGTATTTTTGTTCAGCTTTTGACATATTAAATAGCCCTTTCTACGGCTTCTTCGTTGGATAGTTTCATTTCAGTCTTGTTCATGTGAGCCAAAACAAGGGCTAATTGCGCCTTCAGTTGCTCAATTTCAAGCTGAGTTTGTGTCTTAATAACTGTGTCATGAGCAATCGTATCGGTGCGTAACTGGCTATCAGCTTGCTTAACTTGCAATTCCATCGCTGTTTTCTTAAGCATTGCCTGATCTTTTTGCTCTGTAACGCTGGCACGATATTTAGCATCCATCTGCATCATCTGAATCTGCTCTTGTAGCTTCTGAATCTGTGCTTTGCTTTGAGCAATCATCATCTGAGCTTGTGGAGGAATATCGGATTTCTCATCTATTTGGGCGAGAGGATTATTGATTGCCAAGCGGTCAGCAATGATGTCTGAGCCAGGGAAATCCATGTTTCTGACATATAGATCACCAGCGACTTGTACGAGTTGAGGATCAGCAGCAAATAAGTTGGTCATTGCCTCTACAGCTTCTTGACGCTTGGAGTTATAGCCAGGGCCTGTATCCATTACAACGTCATATTCACCGACTGTAACGTCATTTAAGACCTTAGCTACGCCATTTTCGTCTGAACCTGGCTGATTTAATGTAACGATTTCAGGCTTTCCATCATCGCCAATGATCCGCATGACTCGTTCTCTGTCATAAATCTTAGGCACTAAATCCAAAATAATACGACCTGTGTGACGGATACTGCGTGTCAGATTGTCGTAATAATGGAAGTTAGTCATATCAGCTTGCATCTGCTGACCATTGATTGACTTGCCTGACTGAATACCTTGTGGAAGCTGGCTAGGATCAAAAATACCTACAACTGCTTGTAAATCCTGATTCATGCCTTGCAAAGCAGCCATTACGCCCGCAGGAGGTGGCTCTGGTTGCAATCTTGTAGGGGCTGGAGCTGGTCTACCTTCGGTATCTGTCTGTTTGTAACGCAATACAGGCATAGCTTTGATATTAGCCATCGCCCATTCGTTCTCATGTCCTTCGTCTTGACCCTCTGCCAACAGCCACTTAGCTTTAGGAGCAAGAGCTACAGTTTCAGTAAGGGCAGTAGACCAATAGTTATACATACGCTGTGGGTCTTTAGCCATACGAACTAAGCCAAATTTCTTATGCTTATCGTCTACTCTGACTTCTTGACCATAAACAGGCACGATTGGAATGTATTTACCAGCCCATTCTCCTTCTTCAAGGATTTGCATAGCGGTTAGCTTGCAATATTTAATCTTTTTGCGCCAAACATCACGCTTTGCAATGACAGTAATGCCTGCTTGGGCTAAAACTTCTTTGCTTGGGACTTCGCTGGAATAGCCAGTTGTGCCATCAGATAGCTCTAAAAGCATATCTTTAATGCGTTCTGTGTAGAAATACTCAGCTATGCGTATATCTTCTTTTGTAACCCATTCGCTCTCTGTATCGCCCGTTCCTCTTGATGAGAAACCCTGATCCACTTCTGCATCTGGGTACATGGTTTTAAACACTTCTTTACTGACAACTGTTGTGATAAGAACTCTCTCAGCATCAGAACCATCAGGCAACACACTATTAGGATCAAAATAAACAGTAAATGGGTTCTCAACTGGTCTAATGTAGATTTCTTGATCAAAGCTGTCCTCTTTTACATAGTCAGTAGTAATGCGCCAATAGCCCCAACCCATCTTTACGCAATATTCAAAAGCGTGGTCATAAGCTGCATCTGCATCGGATTGGTTTTCAATATGACGGCAAATACCTGTCAGAATCTCTGCTACTTTCTCGTCTGACTCATTGTTCATGCCATGCACTTTAATGCGTGGGCGTTGCTGTCTTTGCTGGTTACAGATTTGACGGATATAAGCGTCAACTTTATTGATAGTCAAACAAGGTCTAGCTTCTAAAACACGGCTATTTTGCACGTCTACAGGCCATTGATCGCCTGCTGCAAATCTTACGTCATCCAACGCTTCTGCACGATTGTTGCTATCCGAATCATTACAAAGTCTTAAAAAGTCCTTTGCTTCTTGGATTCTGCCATCTGATTGGGAGTCTGCAACGCTATCGTATGCCATAGATATTCCTTATTTATTGCCCGATTTTAAGACAAGTGTCTCATTTTTACTACACATTTTAACCCATCCAAGAGCTAGGAAGTTGATAAGTTCCCTTCTGTTTGGGTGCTTTTCTAGGTTCATTGACCATCAATCCAATGTATCGGAAAGCATCTGCCCCGTGAGAATAGTTATCGTGTAAGGGTCTTTGACTAAATTGCTTGGTATCAGGATCAACGTCATATCGATAATGGCGCAAGCATTGTAAGCCATCGTGCGTATTGTTCTTATCAAACCAGCATTTATTAAACATCATTCGGGCAGCATTAATAGAATCAACGATTGGTGTTCGCTCAATAACTCTAGTGTTATACCCTGAAGCTCTCACGATTTCCTCAATACTCTTGCCGTTTGATGCCAGAGTTTTGTTTCCAGCATCGTGGGGCAGCCAAATAGTGTCAACAACATATCCATAAGACTGAATTTTAGCTAAATAATGAGCAATTGTTTCTTGATTGTTCTCGTAGTAGCGAATAAGGCGGGTTTCCATGCCTATAAACTGAACAACCCAAAATGCCGTTGCATCGGCCCAACCGAGATCGAATACAACATGGCAGGGTTTAATAGGATCGTAAGGCACATTGGTTATGCGCCCATCTAGCTCTGCCATAGTCATTTCTTTGGCAAAGATAGCACCATCTACTGTCTGACGGCATAAGCCTTCCCAGACTGTGTTGTAGGCTTGAATATCTCTAGCTTTTAATGCATCTTTTTCTAATTTAAGCGTGTCTGGAAACCAGGGATTATCCTGCCAATTAACTTTAACGCTCTTACAGTTTTCAGGGGGTGATACAACGAACCTTTGATAGGTTTCATCTGTTTCAAGCTCTGGGTTGAATGTGACCCAAATCTCCGAATTTTCTTTTCGGATCGTAGGTATAAGAATGTTCCACGATGTTTTAGATACGCTCTGTGCCTCCTCGACCCAGCATATATCCACACCCTCATAGGACTTAATGTTTGCCACGTTGTTTTTAAGCCCAACAAACGCAAATTCTGTGCCGTTTTGCCCTCGAATGGTGTTCTGCGTGATCTCATAAAACGATTCCAACCTTAAATCAATAATTTGATCTGATAATAATTTGTGAACAGATTGGCTAATAGAGTTTTGAAACTCACGAGCGCATAGCACCCTGGTGGGTTGTTTTACGCCCAATACCAACAAAGCACGGGCAAACGACCAAGATTTGCTTGATCCACGCCCACCCCAAGCGCATTTATAACGCATAGGCTCAAAGAGGAATTGCAGCTTATAAGGGAACTCTACCCCCGCCAAAGACTGCCTAAGCTGTGGTGAAACGCTATTCTGGCTTGACAAACCGAACCTCTAAGCCCTTTATTGGCCCACCATCTTCGCCTGTAAGCTCGGTGACTTGTGTTTCTTTCCAGCCAGCCCTAGTCTTTAACCAAAAGATAGCAGCCGTCATATTTCCTGATTTAGCGTTTTGAAACAGAGTATTAGCTATCTGAGCGTTGGCATCTATGCGCCCATCCTCTAATTCAGGCTTGTAATGCTTTCTTAGCGTGTCATCGGTTATATCTAGCTTATGGGCTATATCGACAAAGCGTGTTCCCATAGCAGCTAGGTTTCGCACTAGCTTTCTGCTGTCATCGGTTGGAATATGTTCTACGCCCTGCATTTTTATCTTTTATATGTCCGAAAGTAATATAGCTTGCTTGCCTGTGAATTCTTCCCAACGCCTCACAATAACATCACAATACTTAGGATCAAGCTCCATAAGCCTTGATTTTCTTCCCATTTTCTCACAAGCAATCATAGTTGTTCCAGAACCGCCAAAAAGATCAAGAACAACATCTCCTGATTTACTACTATTGGTTAAAGCTCTTTCGACCAGCTCTACAGGCTTCATTGTTGGATGCAAAGCCGAATTTCCGGGTCTTTTAATCTCCCATACATCGGTTTCTTTTCTATCTTCAACTCTTAATCTGTTAGATATTCCATCTTTCCATCCATAAAGAATAGTTTCATGTCTTGAATGATAGTCTTTTGCACTTAAAACAAGCCTATCTTTAACCCAAACAATAAAACTAGCCCATTTTCCACCTAATTTTTCAAAAGTAAGTTGCATGTGACCTAATTCTTTATCAGACATAGCAATATAAATATTACCTTTGCAATAGGTTAACAAAACCGTGATGTAATCGCTTACAAAAGAATCCCAATCAGAATCACTCATCTTATCGTTCATAATTTGACGAGATTTGTGTCTAGGGTTGTTGGAGTTTCCATAATCCACGTTATAGGGAGGATCAGTGAAAACCATATCAGCAGGTTGATTTTCAAGCAGATCTTCTGCTTGTTCTAAATTTGTGCTATCGCCACACATTAGCCTATGGTTGCCAAGCACATATATATCGCCAGGCTTGGTTTTTGGCTCTTCTGGCACGTCGGGCACAGCATCTTCATCTGTTAGCCCTATGGTCGGTTCTATAGCGTTTAAAAGGGCATCTAGCTCTTTAGCATCAAATCCAAGCAAATCTAATGAAAAATCATCAGCCAACAACTCTTTTAACTCTATTTGCAGTAATTCGGTATCCCAATCAGCATTTAAAGCCAATTTGTTGTCGGCAATAATTAAAGCCTTCTTTTGAGTATCAGATAGGTGTGCCAGCTCGATAACAGGCACTTTATCCATGCCCAGCTTACGAGCAGCCAATAGCCTGCCGTGACCAGCAATAATGCCGTTAGTGCCATCCACCAATATAGGATTAGTCCAGCCAAACTCTTTAATACTGGCTGCAATTTGAGCCACTTGTTCATCAGAGTGTTTACGGCTGTTATTAATGTAAGGAATTAAGGCTTCAATAGGCCGTTGTTCTATTTTCACTGTTGTATTGGCGCAACGCTTTCGGACTGTTGTATTTCCGCAACAGGTGGATTAGCAGCTTGGATTGCAGCTACTTGAGGAACTGCTTGTCCATGAATCTTTGCAATTAGTCCTGCTACATCAGCATAGGCTTGCTGACTAATGTGTTTTAGGACTGCTTCTACTTCTGCGATTTCTAGATTGATATTAATCATTTTGTTTTAGCTTTCTTTGATTTGGCAGCGTTTTTCTCAGCGTATGCAATAGCGACAGCTTGCTTTACTGGTTTACCAGCTTTAACTTCAGTCTTGATATTCTCTTTAAATGCTTTTGGGCTTGCAGATTTCTTTAATGGCATAGTATTTTCCTTTCGGGTTGTTGCCTTCTTCAAGGCGGGTTTTGCTTTAATTGTTGCTTTGCGTGGTTCAAAGTCCTCGGTTACAGGAAAATGCCATTGATTAGATGGCTTAGGCTTTGGGCCTAGAACTTTACAAAGCCACTCTTTAAACTTTACAATCATCTCTATTCCCCTTAACAATTCCAGTTCTTTAAACTAGCTTTAGCCCGTTCTGCTGGGCCTTTTGCTTTCTTTACTACGCCTTCCATTCTTGCACAGAATGATGCCTTACGACCCTTATCTTTCTCAGTCTTTGGGTTTGGTGCTGGTGCTTTTAGATCACTACCATTCTTTTTATTGTATTCAGCTCTACCTTTGGCGGTCATTCCTGCGCCCTTTTCTGTAGGGTTATAGGTTTTGCCTTTGCCTGTAGTCTTATGCGGAATAGGTTTATCGTGTTTATTAGCCATTATTTCTTCTTCGCAGTCTTAGCAGAGTCAATAAATGCTTGCTTGGTAGGTGCGCCTTTAGCTCCTACTTTACGCATCTTTTCTACAGGCTTACCTTCAGCTTTTTCACGCTTAATGCGCTCTTGTTTAGCGTGGATATTCGCATAAAGACCAGGTTTAGTTGCCATTATTCATTTTCCTGTTCAACCCAACATATATCTTGCCATGAAAGCAACAAACACTTCTCGCCCTCGTGGTCTATCTTAGTGAACTTTAGATATTCCTCTTTGGGATCATCGTTCATTGTGCCAAAACGGACTCTCGCCCCCACTTGAATTGGCATTGCTTCTCTACGATCTGCCGATAACTTCTTGCCAGGGCCTACCGCTACTACAGTTCCCATGTTCTCAGCTTCTTTGTTATTCACAATTAAGACAGAGCTTAAAACACGAACATCTGGGCGGACAATAATCTTGTCCCCCAGAGGTTTAAAAGTTACAATTTCATCAGCCATCTCAATATTACCCTATTGTTGTGGTCATACAGCCTGTAGCCCTTTACCGAGAGCTATGGGCTGTAGTTTTATTACTTATCGTCTTGGTCGTGACCCATGCGCTTATGGCTGTAGCACTCACGCTCACCCATATTGCCGTCATTCAACTCACCAAGTTTGCCTTCAAAGTTTCCAGCGTGGCTGATTGGGCGTGATCCCATAGAATCCATTTTTCCCATGCCGACGCCACCAACTAGTTTAACGCCTTTACGCTCGCCAGAGGTATCAGAAGCATCTGCACCTTTTGGTAGCTTATCGCCAGTTGATAGTGGAATACCTTTGCTGCTGTCCATTTTGCCCATGATTTATCCTTTAAGATGGGGTTAATACACTACGAATAATAATACTATTTTACGATTTTTCAAGCAATTTTACTAGATTTATTGCGCCTTCAATATCGTGGATTCTAGCTACTGTTGATCCTTTCCAATTCATCATAAAAAGCTGTTGGGCTTTAGTATATGGTGCTTTGGCATCTCTCTTGAACTCACAGAGTATC
>Ga0208388_1000077_pt1 | contig 28890 bp, 40 predicted proteins | sample CryBogCBH18Jul07_FD_185511 | JGI IMG/M metagenome (GOLD analysis project Ga0208388, IMG submission 185511) | Freshwater microbial communities from Crystal Bog, Wisconsin, USA - CBH18Jul07 (SPAdes) (version 2) | ecosystem: Environmental > Aquatic > Freshwater > Lake | place: Crystal Bog...
TCAGAACGGCACTTCGTCGTCAATCATTCCGCGAGTAACCTTTACGGGTTCGGGTTTGACATTATTCTTTGGTCCCACTGAGGCAATATAATTACCCTTTGCGGTCTTATCTTTGCTTTCCCATGTCTTTACTTTGATTGTCATAGGAACGCTTGTCAGGTGCAGTTGTAACGCTTCATCAGAGGGCATTTTACCGCTCTTCAAAAGTTTTCCACCTGCGTTTTGATCAATCGCAACAAGCATACGTTTTGCCTTGTCACGCTTGGCATCAACATCGCCTTCCCACATAGGATTGGGGTCAGCCACCCACAATTTGTGAAAAATCTTACGGTTCTTCAATTCAACAGGCGCAAGGATTGACCAACGGAGGGAGATAAACTTCTGCCCATCCATGTAAGTGTCCCAACCCGCCAGATCGATAATGGCTGTGCAATTGGTGTTGTTTGGAATAGGCTCAATGTCACCACCGCCGACCTCAAACTGAGTGCCAGTTTTGGTAATATCTTCGCCGTCACTTAGATCCCAAAAATTATCCATTTGCCTTCTCCTTCTTATTTGCACGAAGCGCAGGAATATGATCGGTCAATGGATTGACGCCTATCTGCACAGGTAGTGGTTCATTGATACCAAAACGATTCTTTGAAACGTTAGCGGCCGATGCGTGGCAAACAAGAATACGAGTACCATCAGAGATGGCTTTCTTCTTGTCTCCTTCGCCTGTCGTAAAAGTTTCTAATTTAAGATATCCAACGAGGTCTACATCATCGACATAGTTAGGTTCCGACTTACCACTTAAACGCAAACCCCATTTTGAGAATGATTCGTCGTCTGGCGGGTTTTCCGTACCAACTTCACTATGGGCAATGAATACGGTGTGCATGTTACGCTTGTCGGCCAAGACCCCTGCCGCCTTACGAATACGAGCATGCATACCCGCAACCATGGAAAGACCCGCTCCATAGCCACCCATTGCCTGTTGTATGCTCTTTGGTTTTTTAGGATCTGTATCAACGACATATTGAATAAACATACGTTCCAAAGCGGTAACGCTGTCAACAATAAGGGTTTTGTAACTATGTTCTTCACTTGTGAGGGCAAATAACTGATCCCACAATTCTTCTGGCTTGGTTAACAATGGAAACGCATCTGGTCGCTGACTGGACGGGATTGCTTGAAGGCCATCCTCTGCCCGAATCACAATCGGATTAGGAAAAGTGACCGCCAAGGTGGTCTTTCCCATACCCGCATTACCAAAGATTGTTGCAATTACTGGCCTGTCGGCTGGTTTACTTATCGTATCTAAAACGCTCATTGAGCACTCCTCTTGCTTCTACGCCTTGACAAATGGACCCATTCGGAGTGATTGTCAACAACGCAATGTGGCGAGGGAATACTTTGAGATGGATATAGACACACTGACACGCATACGGACGGCCCTAGCCGATCGTAGACTAGATAAAGTCGCCCTACAGACTGGTCTGCACGAGAATACGATTCGCTCTATTGCGTCGGGTAAGAACAAAAACCCTACATTATCCACAATTGAGCGGTTAGTGGCTTACCTGTTCCAAGGGAAATAAGATGCAGAAAAGTTTTTGGGAGGCGGGTTACCGCGTATTCGGGCTTCATCCTATCCAAAGGGACGGCTCATGCGGGTGCGGTAATCCTAAATGCAATGCTGTTGGCAAACACCCCTTAGCCACAAACTGGCAGCACACGCCTCACTGGTCCGAAGATCAAATCGATGTCATGGCAGAGGTCGGCCAATTCGATACCGGATACGGCGTCCTCGTCCGCGGTCTTATTGTCATTGATGTGGATGCCCGCAACGGCGGCGTCGAATCATATGAACGGCTATTGGCCGATGTTCCCGCTATTGGTGGCGCAGGGTTAATTGTTCAAACTGGGTCAGGCGGTGGCTCCAAACACCTATATTTTAAATGCGATGAAGGGTTAGCCCTTATTCAACACCATCCAGATTATCCCGGTATCGACTTTAAATCGTCTGGTTTCGTCGTAGGGCCGGGGTCGCGTCATGTTTCTGGTAACACTTATGTTACCCTTGTGGGATCGCCCACCGAAATAGACCAAGCCCCCGCAGAACTCATTCATGGCCTATCCAAACCCGATCGGCATCGAGCCTACACCCCCACGGGAACCGTGGACGTATCACACGATGATCTTGCGGATATGTTGTCCTACATCAATCCCGATATCGACCATGAAACATGGATCCGCTGCGGTATGGCTATCCACCATGCGACCCTAGGTACGGGGTTCGATGTATGGGACGACTGGTCATCCAAGGGCAAGAAATACCCCGGCCGAGACATTCTTGAACGCCGCTGGCATTCATTTGGTAAAGCCATCAACCCCGTTACCCTTGGGACATTGATCCACTACGCCGAGGGCGCAGGATGGGTGCAACCCGTTACCTTTGAGCCGAATGGCGATGACGATTTGCCCGTTGTCGATGAATACCAAGCCAAGCACATAGACATTTCCAATATCGACCTTAAACGGCCACCGGGATTTGTGGGAACCGTTGCGGAGTGGATACACGACCAATGCCGTTACAAGCGGGAAAAACTAGCCGTAGCCGCGGCCATCGTTGCGATCGGGGATATTATTGGCCTGCGCTATTCTGACGATGTGAGCGATGTGACTTCCAACGTATTTGCCTTCTGCGTAGCCGCGTCCGGTACTGGTAAGGAATCAATCCAACAGGCAGCCTTTGAAATCCATAAGGTCGTAGGGATCCAAGAGCCAGTATATTCCACGATCAAATCGGAACAAGAAGTCATCCGTAACCTTACCCGTCACCAACCATCTTATTACCAGATCGACGAGGTCGGTATCTTTTTGGATAAGGTTAAGAACGCCCAGAAGCGCGGTGGTGCCGTATATCTTGAAGGCGTCCTTGGTATCCTGATGTCGGTATATTCCAAAGCCAATGGCTGGATGCCTCTATCGGGCGATGTCCGCGAATCGGTTAGCGGTATGATTAAAAAGGAAATAAGCCAACGAGAGAACAAGTTAGAAGAAGGTGCTAATCCTACAATTGAAAAAGAACTTGTTGAGTTAGAGCGGTCTTTGGAACAATTAAGGTCGGGTTTGAGACAGCCATTCCTGTCCCTTTTAGGGTTTACAACAGGTATTACGTTCAGTGGACTGGTTACCCAAGAGACGGCTGCCAATGGGTTCTTTGGCCGTGCTTTAATTTTTGAAGAGAAGGATGACGTACCGCCCGAGAAAAAGAAGTTTCGTAAACGGCCAATGCCATTGGAATTAGAACTTGCTCTCCAGCAACTTTATATGTCCGGCCATTACGATAAGACCGCCACTCGCATTGAGAACTACGGTTCAAAGGTGAGAATATCTACCACGCCAGAGGCCGAGGATATGTTGGAAAATGCCATGGAAATCATGCATAGCCTTGCTGAAGATCACACAGAAAAGTCTGGCATGTCGTCCCTGTTTCTTCGTGCCAAGGAATTGATTGCCAAGATATCGTTTATCCTAGCCGTACCGGAGGGTATTCGTACCGTTGAACACGTTCGTTGGGCTTATGCCCTTGTCCGCCGGGATGCAGAAGAAAAGACCCGCCTTGTGGTTGGTAACGATCGAGTAAAAGACGCCCCCAAGACTGCTTTGGTAAGCCGATTGGAAAGCCTGCTAGAGCGAGAAGACGGGGAAACGTTTGGCGTCATTGTAAATAAACTACGTGCTTTTAAGAAAGAAGATATAGAGCGTACCCTTCAAGAAATGTTGCGAAGCGGCCAAGCCGTTCTTGAGGAATCCATTCATCCACGCCGCAAAATCAAAGTGAAAAGGTTTAAACTGAAATGACGATCAATCTTAAAGACCATATGGAAAAGAAGATGCAAGAAAAGCATGTTAAAGCCTACGACAAGATTGGTGATGCAGTTGATGGTATGACGATTGGGACTGTTTTGCATATCTTGGCATCATTCACCGCATCGGTGTTGGATAAAATGGATGAACCTGATCGTAGCAAAGCCGCTATGGTGTTCTCGTCTGTCATCATGGAAAGCAAAGAGGAACCCGTACAATGAACTATATCGTTGAAGAAGAATGTGAACGTACTGTTTGTCCCATGGGCGTTGGTGCGAACGTAATACACCATAATGGTGTACCAGCAGGTAAGGCTTGTGTTGGTCGAAAGTGCGCTGGGTGGCGGTGGGCTACCGAAAAAGACGATTGGAATGAAAAGACAGAAACATGGGATTTAGAATATAGCCAAACGCAGGGTTATTGCGGTTTTGTAGGAGAGTGAGATGGAGGAGGACATGATATATAACATTACACGAAAAGCTATAGATGATAATTTATTCCCTAAAAAACCAAAGAAACGCGGCCGTAAAACAAATGAATATCGCGCTTTGTTGTCATCGTTAAATAAAAAGTATTTTGGAATAAATACATGGAAAAAGGTAAAGATATGATTGATAATTATGTGACGCCTGAAGAGGCTGATTTAAAGTTTTGCCCGGTTAACCACGGTATGATTACAGGTTGTGATGGCCCCAAGTGCATGGCTTGGCGGTGGGCAGAAATTAACGATCCGCAATTAAAAGAAGGCCAATGGGACGACTCAACGCCCGATAATGGTTCTAAAGGTTGGTTCACATTGGGATGGGAAAAGCGGTATAGCACAACCCACGGCTATTGCGGGATGGTGCGGTCATGAGTGAATGGCAACCAATAGAAACCTGCCCAAAAGATGAATGGGTATTAGTTTGTGAACCCGGCTGGCATCTTATGGTTGCCAAATGGATTTATGCAGACCAATGGCAATATGCTCAAATTGATGATCCTAAATTTTATTTAAGTTGCCGTCCTACGCATTGGATGCATCTGCCAGAATTACCGGAGCCACCGAAATGACTGATCTGAACCGTTTGGCTGATTTAATTTTGCCCGGCATTAGAAACGCACAACTTAAACTTGAAGAAGTGTCTAATTATTTGGGTGTAATGCCCAACAGTTTGCGTCAATATAATGGCTGGCAACCAATAGAAACCGCGCCAAAAGATGGGCTTACTGATATTTTAATGTTCCAAAATGGTGGAATATATATGGCCACATGGTCGCGTTTGGGTCCATTGCCAAATACAAATTTTGGTTGGGTAAGCAATACAGGCTATCAACTTGAACCCACCCATTGGATGCTATTACCGGAGCCGCCAAAATGATGGATATTATAAAACGGTTGCGCCACACTGAAGAAGAAACTGCCACTATTGGGCAAGAACTGGTTTATCTTCAAGTGCCTGTAAATCCAGATGGATCAGAAGCCGCGAACGTAATTGAACAGTTACGGGAAGAACTTGACAGGCAAATAGCGTGGAAAAATTACGCTATAGACAGCGGCCTTGTTCTTGCTGACGCCGTAATTCATGCCCGTCAAAACGGTTATGTTCTTCCAGCTTGGTTGCATAATGCGGCAATCAATCCGCTTGATTTGTTTTTGGAAGAAAAGAAACGCCGTGCCGCACTGAAAGAGGGTGAGTGATGTTACCCCGTGAAATGTTCCCATCTGAATTGATGGCCGCCCTACGCAAGCAAGCCCAAGAGTGTGAAGATTCCGAACGATGGCCCAAGACTGGCGCGTCCATGCGGCCGAAAGAAACCACCCTTGAATGGGCAGCGGCCGAACATATTGAATATCTACTACAAGAAATCCGTATGTATGAAAGCCTGTACCACGATATCATTGTGGCCATGGACAATTTTGAAGAACCGAAAAAAACCTTCAAGGTACGGGTGCGTAAAAAAAATTCTAAATGATCAATAATTATTGTTGACACGATCCGAACCATGTATATAGTGGGTCTTGTTCAGGGCGGTCCTGACTAGATAGGAAATTAGAGATGTACGCAAAAACTTATGAAAACGTAAACGGTCAAGACATTATCATTTACCATGTGTTCCCACCTGTACCTATTCGTAATTGGGATTACCAAGCGGGGTTCGCCAAGGATTATGGTGAAGAGGATGCCATATATGGCGAAGGCGCAACCATCCAAGAAGCCATCCAAGATTTATTTGATAAAAAGGAGTTTCACGAAGATGTTTAACACCATTCGCGCAGAAGCACAGTCCCACGCCCGTACAGGTGGACTTCCTATCGATAATCCGTATCCAAAAGGCACTTCATATCATGAGGTATGGGACCAAGGTTTTATGGATGGACTACTTATTATGCGCCGTCATTATGCGGAGACTTTAAAAGATTACAATAAATTGTTAGATGATCATCATAGGGTTGAAAAAGAATACCAATCGTTCGTAACAGAAATGGGGTACTGACATGCCAAGAGGCCGCAAAAAGGGCGCAAGCCACAAGTACACCACCACATATCTGGATGACGCTCTTGAAATGATATACGGTGGCAAAACCATGTCACAAGTGGCCAGAGAACTAGGTGTCCATCGGCAAGCCCTTCACCGGGCGTTTAAACTGCAAGGCAAACTACCACGAAAGGTATTGTGATGAGTAGCGAGGTCTTAATAGAACGCCTTCGGGAAAAGGCAAACAACGAAGATGAACCCGATCGTGAACTGTTACGCCTCGCTTTCATGCGCCTTAAACACGTAGAAGAAGCCTTGGCTTTTGTGGGAAATGTGTGTATTCAAGAAAACTCTGAGTATGCAAAGGCTTGCGCCCTCGTTGCTCATAACGTTTGGCATCTAGATCCATTTACAGATTACCAGTTGCATAAGGTGACCCTACAATGAGAACCCCTTCCATCGCAGAACTGTTCGTAGCCCTTGTTTACGCCATGCGTAACAATAACCTTGCGCGTGTGAAGAAACTCCGTAAGATGATCGATGCGTCCCTTCCTGTGGCGCACCTCCCATGACTTAGGCTCCCTTCGGGGAGTCTTTTTTTTACCATGAGAATGATATGAGATATTTATCGGTCTGTTCTGGAATAGAAGCCGCCACTGTCGCTTGGCATACCCTTGGATGGGAACCACTGGCATTCAGTGAAATAGAGAAGTTCCCGCGCAAAGTATTAGAACACCACTACCCCAACACGCCATTGCACGGTGACTTTACCCTCCTACGCGAACAGGAATGGATTAAAGACGCCGATATCCTTGTGGGTGGAACCCCATGCCAAGCGTTCTCTGTGGCCGGACTACGCAATAGCCTAGATGACGACCGTGGTAACTTAACCCTAGAATTTGTGAGACTTGCAGATGCAATTGACGATCTTCGACGTACTGGAAACGGAACCATCATCGTCTGGGAAAACGTCCCCGGAGTTCTCTCCGTCAAAGACAACGCCTTCGGATGCTTCCTTGGTGCCATTGTCGGAAACGATACCCCTCTCATCCCGACAGGGGGAAAATGGACAAACGCGGGTATGGTTGTTGGCCCCAAAAGATCAGCAGCGTGGCGGGTTCTTGATGCCCAATATTTCGGAGTGGCCCAACGACGCCGTCGTGTGTTCGTTGTCGCAAGTGCTCGAGACGGATTCGATCCCGCAGAAGTTCTTTTTGAGCGCCAAGGCCTGCGCCGGGATACTCCGCCGAGCCGACAAAAGGGGCAAGAGCCTTCCGCCACAATTGCAGCACGCTTTGGAATCAGTCGCAATAACCACGAAGAATGTGTAAGCATGACTTTACAGTCCCGCATGGGTACTGCCGGATTTGATTTAGACACTGAAACCCCAGTGGTTCAAGTTTTTGATCGCCAACGTAGTGATGAATATGGGGAAGCCAATATAGCCTCAACCATAAGCGCAAGGGATTATAAGGATGCCACTGATCTTGTGGCGCAACCAGTTCCATTTGGTGTTGGTGAAAATCCCGATCTTGGGCATTGCCTACGTTCTGGTGCGTCTAAAGCCGATAAACATGAAAGCACGACTTATGTGGCGCAGCCCATCGCCTTCAGTTCAAAAGACTATGGGAATGACGCGACAACGAATCTATCGCCGACCTTGAGGGCGATGCCGCATTCGGGCTCACATGCTAATGGTGGTGGTCAGATGGCGGTAGTTCATGCAGCGGCGGGTTACATGGCTATCCAACAAATGGCCGTCCGCCGCCTGACTCCACGGGAATGTGAGCGTTTACAGGGTTTCCCAGATGACTACACTGCAATACCAGGAGCGGCTGATGGCCCACGATACAAGGCTTTAGGAAACAGTATGGCCGTGCCAGTCATGGCGTGGATCGGTAACCGTATTGCAATTAAATCGACATGATACCAATGGTATAGACCAACGGCATAAGGAGAACACAATGACAAAACGTGCATTATCAAAAGAGATTATGATTGAAACCTTACGTATCTATGAGGCCTGTGGGAAAAGCGTAACCGCCGCGTCACGCGCTGCAAACATACCACGAAAAACATTTGATTGCCGCCTTGAACGCGCTTTTCAAGAGTATCCAAAAGGATTGCCAGACGTCCCAACCCTTGGCCAATGGATGTATCCCCGCATGATCCCTAAAGAAGCGCCGTCAACGGTGTGGGCTGTAGGATCAGATATCCACATATGGGATGGCGATCCTCCTTTAATTTATAAAGCCTTCGTTAAAGTATGTAAAATGCTTAGAGTAGATGGAATCATCCTCAACGGAGACGTTATTGATGGCGCTAGGATCTCAAGGCACACACCGACCCGTGGGTCACGAGCACCAAAAATTGAAAAAGAAATCGAAACCGCCAAAGCTTGGCTCAAACTACTCCCAAAAGCCCGTCACCGTCTGTGGACCATGGGAAACCATGATATTCGAATCGACAACTACATCGCATCTAACGCTTCCGAGCTGGATGGATACATCATGTCCCTCGCCGAACATTTCCGAGACTGGGAATTTGCGTGGGGATTTGAAATCAACGGGACAGAAATACGTCATCGTTTCCGATCAGGGATCCATTCTGCCTATAACTCTTCCCAGCACGCGGGAATTAGCATGGTTACGGGCCACACGCACCAACTTCAAGTCACTGCTGTCCGAGACCGTCGAGGATCCCGTTGGGGCGTAGAGACCGGCACCCTTGCCGATCCACATGGCCCACAATTCCAATATACAGAAGGTGCCCCGTCCAGGGCTCAACAGGGCTTTGCCATTCTTACATTTGATGAAGAGGGTATAATGATGCCCCCGGAACTATGTGAACTGATTAACGGCCGTCCAGTGTTCCGAGGGCAGTACGTCTTGTAGGGTACGGGCTATACCAATAGGGTAACCCTATTGAGCATTGTCTTAAACCACACCCCCGTACAGCGTGGTAGCAGTGTGTCTAACAGTGACGGACAATCTGCCGCTAGGCTTAACCAGAACACACACCAGTTATAGCCGATTTACATTAAGCCTCTTCAGCCTCTTCGCCTTCTTCCTCGTCATCAAGTTCAACGAGCTTGTCTTCGCCGTCTTCGTCCTGCGTGAGCATGAGAATTGGCTTTTCAAAGGCTTCCTGCATTAGATCAAAGTCGTCAGCTAACTGTTCAAACGTTTCGCCGAACGCAGTCGAATCTTCTTCTGACCAAAACTCGATCTCGTCGTTCTCGTCGTAGTACACTTCACGGATCACGAACTGATCGTCATCGAAAATCGAATCACTGGACTTTGGGATAAACACCACACGGTAGTTCCAAGTCATATCATCGCTCCTATCGTCGTCGGTTATAGGGGTCATGGGCACGCCCCACTCAAATGAAATCACGGTTGCAGTAGTCAAGTTAGTCATTCTGGTCATTCTCCTTCGGTTGGGGAACAGGCTCTTTGACCATACCATAGTTGCGATTTGATGACACCGGAAGGTTATGGATATTTCAGTTGGAATGGATATTTGGGCAAAAAATACATATTAAGTTATTGATAAAACACAATAAAAATGCTTTAACTTATACATAGTTACTTATTGCCTGAGAGACAGAGATATAGAGGTAAAGATAGTATAAGATATAAGAGTAGCCTGACACTGTTTTGAGGGTAATAAGAGAGAGAAAGTAGTATTATCTATATATATATATATATATTTATATATTTTATTATTCTTTATAGAAGGCAAATCAACGGGTTAGAGGAAAGTTTTAAATGTTAGGTTTAGCGATACTTATAATATCCATTGGCGCTATAGCATTTTGCTGCGTTTCGGCTTATATTCGTGATGTTATTGGAGAGTTTTATGGCAAAGGTTGGGCGTCCTTCAAATTATAAACCAGAATACTGCAATGTGGTCATTGAAAAAGGCCGCGAAGGTGGTTCTTACACTGAAATGGCAGTTGCTTGCGGAACTGTGCGTGCAAGTTTGGATCGTTGGAAGGAAGAACACGAAGAATTTCGGGCGGCTCTCGCGTATGCGCGGGAATTATCGCAGGTTTGGTGGGAAGAAGCGGGGCGCAAAAACCTTTCCTCTCGTGAGTTTAACGCTCAACTTTGGCTAAAAAACGTGGCTTCACGCTTCAGGGACGACTATTCCGAGCGAAAAGAGATGGCGTTGACTGGCAAAGACGGCGGACCAGTGCAGATCGAGGCAAAAACCATCAATGTGGAACAATTAGACGATGAGGCGCTTGACGCCCTTGAATTGGCCCTTGCGGCGGCCGTAGAGGCTTAATGAACGCTCCCGTCTTCATCAAACACAAGGGTGAGAACATTGACGCTCGAGAGGCGCTGCTAAAGACCAGACGGGAAAAGTGCTTCCGATCCCTGCCGGAGTTCATTCGCCAAGCATGGCACGTTGTAGAGCCTGGGCAGCCTTACCTGCACAATTGGCATGTTGATCTGATCGCGAACCACTTGACGGCTATTACCGATGAGATGATGATTGACGATGAGCGTTACTACAACCGCCTCCTGATCAACGTCCCGCCAGGCACAATGAAATCCCTACTGGTCAACGTATTCTGGCCTGCTTGGGAATGGGGCCCGCGGAATATGCCGCACTTGCGCTACGTCTGCGCCTCGCACTCCCTCAACAACGCCATCCGTGATTCGACCAAGATGCGCCGGCTTATCGCCTCTGATTGGTATCAAACCATGTGGCCGCACGTAAAGTTGACAGGCGATCAGAACCAAAAGACAAAATTTGAAAACACCTCAACTGGGTTTCGCCAAGCCCTTGCCATTGATGGTATGACCGGCGCCCGTGGCGATCGCGTGATCATCGATGACCCTCATTCGGTTGACAGCGCCAACTCCGAAGCCCAACGCCAATCAACCATTGACACGTTCAAGACCGCTATCCCAACCCGCCTAAACAACCCCGACAAGTCGGCCATCATCACCATCATGCAACGCCTCCACGAAGAGGATGTATCTGGCGTGATCCTAGAAGAAGGTTTGGGTTACGATCACATCATGCTCCCCATGGAGTACGATCCAGACCGCGCCGCGCCAACCATGTTAGGCTACGAAGACCCACGCACCGAGAAGGGTGAGCTCCTATTCCCCGATCGATTCCCCGCCCATGTCGTTGCCCGTGAAAAGAAAATCATGGGATCCTTTGCCGCTTCCGGCCAGTTCCAGCAGCAGCCAACCCCAGACGACGGCGGGATTATCAAGAAGTCCATGTGGCAGTTGTGGGAAAACGACAATATGTTTCCTGATTTCGACCACATCATTGCGGCCGTCGATACCGCTTTGAGCGAAAAATCAGAGAATGACTTTACCGCCATGACCGTTTGGGGCGTCTTTTCCGAGGATCCAGTGGCTGAAGCAGCCAAAACAGGTGGCCCGTATAGGATAGAACGTAGTTACAAACAGCCACACCCAAAGGTTATGCTGATCTACGCATGGCAGGAAAGGCTTCCGTTCGCCGGCGTTGTGGAAAAAATATCATGGACGGCCAAGAAATTCCCGATCGAAAAGATCCTGATCGAAAACAAAGCCGCCGGCATCCCTGTAGCCTCTGAGCTACGCCGCCTGTATTCCAATGGCAAATTCCACGTCCAACTGGTGGATCCAGAGGGTATCGACAAGACCGCACGGCTTTATTCCATCCAGCATTTGTTCGAGGAAGGCCTCGTTTACGCCCCCGACAAGGCATGGGCCGACGACGTGATTACCCAGTGCATGCGGTTCCCGAAAGCCAAACACGACGACCTAGTGGACACGGTGGCCTATGCTATGCGATACTTACGCAAGACTGGGTTTATCCAGAGGGCAGAGGAAGTGCAGGCGGAGCTTGATGATCTCAAGGTTCACCGTGGTGCTCCGCCCATACCACTTTACGGGGTTTAACGAATGCCACTCGCTCCAGCCAACCTGCGCCTCCCTGGCGAAGACATGATTGAACCGTTTGACGGGGAAGAACTGCAGATCATTATGGATGACGGCGAAACATCCGCAGGGATGGACGAGCATGGGAACCTAATGACCATTGAGTTGCCCGATGGGTCAATTACGTTGACACTTGACGGGTCTCCCCTCGAAAAGGCCGAGAAGAATGGCGAGCAGTGGTTTGATAATCTAGTTGACGAAATAGACCAGTTTGAGCTTGGCGCTATCGCAAGTGATCTAATCAAAGGCATCCAAGACGATTTAGAATCACGCAAGGAATGGATTGAAGACCGTGCACAAGGCATTAAACTTCTGGGCCTCAAAGTGGAAATTCCCGGTCTGGCAGGTGCAGCGGACGGCGCGCCCGTTGAAGGTATGTCACGCGTTCGGCACCCGCTCTTGCTCGAGGCAGTGCTACGATTCCAAGCCAATGCTCGGTCAGAACTATTGCCTACGGATGGACCCGTAAAGATCAGGGAGGATAACAACAATGCTAACCTCGCCTCCGATCAACTTGCCAACGACCTTGAGAACGACCTCAACCACTACCTTACGGCCACTGCCAAAGAGTATTACCCTGATACCGACAGAATGCTCCTCATGCTGGGCTTTGGCGGGACGGCGTTCAAAAAAGTATATTTCTGTCCCCTACGCGGTCGTCCAGTTAGCGAAAGCGTCGACGCAGATGATCTGATTGTCAATAACTCGGCAACGGACCTATCAAACGCCAAGCGTATTACCCATCGTATCATGATGCGCGGCTCTACCGTCAAGCGAATGCAAATCCTTGGCGTGTATAAAGACGTTGACCTGTCAACACCAAAGATGGTGGAGTTAGATGCAGCACAGCGCGAAAAGAAAGCGCAACAGGGCATCAAGGTAGAGAACAACAACCCCGAAGATCGTGACCGCGAAATTTACGAATGCTATTGTGAATTAAACATCAAAGGGTTTGAGCATAAGCGCAAGGGTCACGAAACAGGCCTCGAAATCCCATACAGAGTAACGATTGATGTATCATCAAGAGAAATCCTATCCATTGTACGCAACTATGACGAAGATACTAAAGATCTACCTGAGCCCCGCCAAAACTTCGTCAAGTACACATTTGTACCGGGGATGGGCTTTTATGATCTGGGTCTCTTGCACATCCTAGGCAACACGACGAACGCACTGACTGCAGCTTGGCGCGAAATGCTCGACGCGGGTATGTACGCAAACTTCCCAGGCTTCTTGTATGCAGATACGGGAGCCCGCCAAAACACAAATATCTTCCGTGTGCCTCCTGGTGGCGGTGCTTTGGTTAAGACTGGCGGTATGCCTATCAATCAAGCCGTTATGCCATTGCCGTACAAGGATGTTGGTGGCGGCCTTATGTCCCTCGTGGAAAACATCAACCAAACGGGGATGCGCGTTGGCGGTACGGCCGAGCAAGCGGTTGGTGAAGGCAAGCAGGATGCGCCGGTCGGTACAACGATCGCGTTGATTGATCAGGCGACAAAGGTTTTAAGCTCAGTGCACAAGCGCATGCATTCGGCGCAAGCAGATGAGTTTCAATTATTGGTAAAGTGCTTCCAAGAAAACCCAGAGTCTTTTTGGCAAAAAAACCGCCGTCCTGCACGCCAATGGGATGAGGAAACGTTTCTTCGTGCTTTAGATCAAGTCGACTTGGTGCCACAGGCAGATCCTAATACGGCATCGCAGACCCAGCGCTTGATGAAAGTTATTGCTCTAAAGCAGATCCAAGCGCAGAACCCGTCGATGTATGACCCGATCGCGATTGACACTGCGGCATTGCAGGCAGTTGGTTGGTCGAATCCTGAACAATTTATGATCCCTAAAGACGCACAAGGCACGCCTCCGCCAGAGCTACAACAGAAAATGGCCGAGATGCAGATCAAGAAGCAGGACAGCGATACGAAAGCTATGGAAGCCAAAGGCAAGATGGCTCTTGATCAAGCTCGTATGCAGTTGGATATGGCTAAAGCCCAACAAGAAGGATTGGCGGCTGGCCAGCAACAAGGACCTACGGATCACGAGAAACGTGTTGATGGTATTGATTTGATCATTAAGGAAAAGCTTGCTGACGCCAAGATGATGGATACGAAGATTAAGGCGGCTCAGTTAGCGGCTACGATGAAGAAAGACCAAGCGGATAACGCTATGGAGCAAGAAGAAATGATTGCAAAAGAACGCATTCAAATGATTGACCTTGCCCAAAACTTAGCCGTGCATCCTGAAAGCGAAGCTGTAACACGCAATCTGTTGGGATCAATCGTCCCTGCTATTACACGGGGTGAATAATGAAAGACGTGCTTCGCCTTGCAAAAACAGTCCTTCCGGCTGAACGGGTAAAACTTAAAAAAGGCGGTACAAAAACTGCCAAGAAAAACATTCACCCCGCTCGTTACATTACAGGCGTACACATACGTCACGAAGAAGTTGGCGATCCTATTTTTATGGGTGCACCATGACCGGCCCCATTACCGCCTATCACGGCTCACCGCATGACTTTGAGCAGTTTGACACGTCCAAGATCGGCACGGGTGAAGGCGCACAAGCATATGGGCATGGGCTGTATTTTGCCGAGCATGAGCCTGTGGCGAAGGGGTATAGGGACCAATTAGCAAAACCCGAACCAAATAACCCTCATGCCAATGCTTGGGATCTTATAAACAGATACCATGACAATGAACAAGATTTGATCAATATGTTTGAGAGTATGCCTAATCGCAATGAAATGGCAGAAGGAACTTTGCAATCACTAAAAAGTGGTTTGTATAAAAATTACCAACCAAAAGGCCACATGTACGAGGTCGCCATCGACGCGCATCCTGATCACTTTTTAGATTGGGATAAGCCAGTTGATTTACAACCATCTCATATTCAAGATGCGGTTTTTGATACTTTAATGAAAGCCCACGAAAAAGCGGGAAATAAAAAATTTATGATTGGCTCTTTTAGAGGGCCAATTAGGGATGAAGAAAACAAAAAGCATTCACGTTGGGATACTTTGTCTGGCGGTGCAGTTCATAATATGCTTTCAAAAGTTCTTGAACCAGAAGAGCTTTCTCACTCTTTGTCGGCAAATGGCATTCATGGGATCAAATATCTTGATGAACAATCAAGAGAAAAGCGATTTGGCACCCACAACTACGTTGTCTTTGACCACAACCGTGTAAAAGTTCGGCGAAAATATGAAGAAGGCGGCTTCGTTCGTCGTGCCTACAAAAAAGGCGGTAAGGTTGAGGGCGCAATCTGGCATGAGCGCGATGCGTTTGATGACGGCGGTGACGTCCGTGGCGGGGATAGCGTAGGCGGCCTTCGTGGTGACACGGGTGGGTTTAGCGGTATGTCGGATAAGTCCGAAAGCGAAACCAAAAATGATACAGGTGGCGGAGAAGATAGCGGTTTTGGAAAAGGTTTTTCTGACGTCGCAAGCGCGATTGGCAATGCTATTATTTCTCCTGCCGAGGCTAAAGAAAACCCACCGCAACTTGCAAGGTCATTTATAAATCCGCACGAAACCGTAAATGCCGCGTTGGCTAGTGGTCGAGCAGATGTGGCTCCTTCTGGTCTTATGCATGGTGTCGGCACAGAAAAAGACGTATCAGAAGCTAATGCCGCGGAGGCAGCCGCTGCAAAAATGGATTTGGCTTTTGGAAAACCTGTCGGCACAACCACATTTAACACGCCACCATTAGGCGGTGGAGAATTTGAACCACCTCGATCGGCAACGGGCACGCCTGCTGAATCACTTCTTGCTTCTGTTCAGCCATCAACGCCAACAATCGAGCAAATTAAAGCACCTGCTGATGCTTTTGTAAAAGCTGCTAATGCGGGTATTGCGGGGATGCAGGATCAACCGCAGCATTATGAGCCTATGGGCAATAAAATTGAATACCAAAATCCATTTAAAACGCCTACAGAATTTCAAACGCCCACAGGAACATACACTGGATCATATGATCAAACGGGGGCTGCAGGCACACCGGCGCAATCTATTGCTGCAGTGCAGCCAACGGCGCCGACTACACAACCAACGGCACAGTCTACACAGCCAATGGCGCCAGCTGGTAATGTTCCGATGCCGCCAACGCCAATTCGTGATTTGCAGGGGCCGGATATCGCTGAAAAAGTTGCGGGTGTATTTGGTTTAAGCACTCAACAGCAGTTTGATAAATTCTATAAAGGTTATATAGATCAAGGGCATAGCGAAACTGACGCTTATAATAAGGCAATTGGTGATATCCAAACCATGCGGGCGAATGCATATTCAAAGCCAATGGGCAGCAAACGCCAGATGATCCAACAAGTAATGCCGGACGGCACAATTCAAATGGTTCCCGCACCATACAACAAGGGTGGCGTTGCAAAATCACCCCGTTCCCTTCATAATACCGCAATTGTTGAGCAGGCGCTCCACAAGGTCAGTGCACCGTTGCCGGCACTAGATCCATCCCTCATGGCAGCAAAAGCGGGACGCCGCTATTAACCTCCGGAGTTAAACCATGTCTGAAGCCGCCAAGAACGCGCGGGATGCAATGAGGGCTAAAGCGAAGCGCCTCACATCCACCGATCCTCACGAAAAAGTTGATTCGTCCACTTGGACGCCGCCAGAACCAGAAGATGCCGGTGTAAAAACGGGCGCACGTCCGCTTGTAAAGCGTCTTTACAAGAAGGGTGGCAAGGTTGTCGGCAAGGCAGAAGGAAATAAATCAGCGCATCGTGCCGATCGTAAACCCCGTAAGGCAGGCGGTAAAGTAGAGCATAAAGCTCCATGGATTGATGATTTTATTAACCGCGATGTTCGTATGGCTAATGACGAGCGCGAAGGCATTAAACATGTCGGAGGATTTAAAAAGGGTGGGAAAGCCCACAAGTTCGGCGGTGGTATGATTGGTAACAATCCTATTGCTGATCAAAACATGGCTCTCGGCAAAGCCGCTGGAATGAAGCCTGCCACGACAATGAAAAAGGGCGGGAAAATTCATCGTGATGCGGGTGGAAAAACTCCATCAGCTAAAGTTCCAATGCCTCCTCGTCGTTATGAAGATGAGGACGTAAAGGGTATGTCGCCTGAGCAAATCCAAGAATTGATGTACGGTTCTGATCCATACGGCTCTGATCGCACAGGTGGCGCAGCTCCTAAGAAAGACGGCGGAAAAATTAAGTGGATTCAAGGCGCTATTAAGCATCCTGGTTCTCTTCACAAGGCTTTACATGTACCTGCAGGCGAAAAGATTCCTGAAAAGAAGCTGAAAAAGGCTGAACATTCAGAAAATCCAAAGCTCGCTAAAAAGGCGCATCTTGCAGAAACCTTAAAGCATATGCACCACGCCAAGGGCGGCAAAGCAGAGCACAAGCACATTAACAAAGCTGACGAATTGGCTGACAAGGATTTGATCAAGTCAATGGTTAAGCACAGTGCGTTGCAGCATAAAAAGCATGGCGGTGAAGCGCATCCTCATGATTGCACATGCCATAAGTGCTCCGGCGGCCGTATGGGCAAGTATTCCGGCGGTGGAATATTCTCGGGTGATTCGGAAAAGAAGATCCCAGGAGTAGTGCCAGGCGGTCGTTCGGCTCATGCCAAGGGTGGCAAGGCAAAGGGTAAAACCAATGTCAATATCATCATCGGCACTGGCCACGGACAACAGCAGCCACCAATGGGTATGATGCCAAACGCACCAGTTCCTGCGCCTCTTCCACAGCGGTTGCCACCTGCACCGGGCGGTATGCCTCCAGGTGGTATGCCTCCAATGGGTCCGCAGGGCGCCCCTCCAATGCCTCCACAGGGCATGCCTCCAATGGGCCGCAAGTCTGGCGGTCGCGCATATCCGATTGATTCGGGTTCGGGCGGTGGCGAGGCTCGTTTGGAAAAGATCGACGCTTACGGTTTAAAACCCGCTAAGATGAAATAATTTCTCGGGTGTGTCTCCCACCCGATGAGAGGAGGGCCGGGCGCTTTTATAACCCCTCTGGGCGTCCGGTCCAGCCATTTAAGAGGGGTATTAACCAGAGGGGTCTGGAATGTTAACGACTAAAGACCAGTTCGAGAAAGAACTGAAAAAATTGATATCTGAAGCTTACCAAACAGCTAGAGACAATCTTGCCGGCGGGTCTGCAACTTCTTTTGATGAGTATAAAAAGGCAGTTGGACTGGTCCAAGGGCTGGCTCTAGCTATTGAATTTATTGATGAAGCGAACGATATCGTAAATAAATTGCGTTAAGGAATAGATAAATGCCTCCTATGAAGATGAACCATGATGTAGATCCAGCAGAAGAAATTAAAAATTCCGTTGGTGATTTGGCTAAAAACTTTCAACTATTTAACAACCAAATACTGGTTGGCATCTATATTAGACCTCAGAAAACCAAGTCTGGAATTATCCTTACTGACAAATACGTCGACGAAGATCGTTACCAAGGCAAGGTTGGGTTGGTTTTAAAGGCTGGTCCTTTAGCATTTAAAGATGACAAAAGTGAATGGTTTAAGGACGTTAACGTTTCCGAAGGCGATTGGGTTGTGTTTCGGCCATCAGACGGCTGGGCTATTTCTATAGAGGGTCAACCTTGCCGCATTTTGGAAGATTACGCCGTAAAAGCACGGGTCTCTCAGCCCGATTATGTGTGGTAAGGACAAAAAATGGCAATAAAAGAAGACGAACCAGAATTACAATTAGACCTTGAGCCAATCGACGCAGAGTTAAAGCCTGAAGAGATTGTTATAAAAGAGGTCGAAGAGCCGGAACCTGTACAAGTTAAGGTACAAGAACCGCAGATTTCGGTCGAAGATGGCATTAATGAGCTGAAGGCGCGTCTTGAAGAAGAACGTAAAGCTCGTGAATTGGCTGAACGCCGTGCACAAGAGGCTTCCGAACAGTTTGCGGCAGCTAAAAACGACGTAAATGACACAAATTTGCGTTTAATTGATAATGCAATCGACACGGTTAAGAGAAATTCTGAGATTTTAAAGCAAAATCTGCGGGATGCTATGTCGGTTGGTGATTTTGATACCGCTGCCAACATCCAAGCAGACATGACAAAGGCAGAATTAGACCTGCGTCAGCTTATGGTTGGCAAACAACAGTATGAGCAGATAGCAAAACAGCCAGTAAAGCCGGCTTATACATCGTCAGACCCTGTTGAGGCGTTTGCATCCCAGTTAACCCGCGAATCAGCGGAATGGATTAGGGCGCATCCTGAATATGCCAAGGATGAAACGCTTAAAGCAGACATGATTGATGCCCATAACTCGGCTATTCGCCGTGGGATCCGCGCAGATACGCCAGAATACTTTGCTTACGTAGAAAAGAAGCTCGATATTCAACCCGCTCGTTTGCGGGAAACGGAAGATAGCGCCATGTCAGAGGCATCTGCTCCTACACAACGTCGATCGGCTCCCCCTGCGGCCCCAGTGTCTCGTTCTAGCGTGGCGCCAAGTGGCAACAGGTCTAATGTGGTCAGCCTTAGCCGCGCCGAACGGGAAACCGCTAGGGATCTTGGCATGACAGACCGTGAATATGCAGCATCGAAACAAGCCCTCATCCGTGAAGGCAAGATATCAGGTTAAGGAAAAGCTATGAGAAACGCATCAGGTGAAAAAGCAGAACGGCCAGCAATGCGGCCACCAATTCGGTCAGAAGAAACAGAAGTAATTGAAGCTGTTTCAGAAAGCAGCCGTGAACGTGCAGCCAGACGTGCCGCGGAACTCCGTGGGCACAACAATGCCAATCTTGACGAGGGTGTTGACAAATTTGCCACTCCCAAAGCTCCGGATGGGTGGTCGTACGAGTGGAAAATGAAGGCGGTTATGGGATGGGTTGACCCTTCTCATTATAACCGAATCACTGTCGGCGGTTGGGAACCGGTTGAGGCAAAGCGCCATCCTGAAATGATGCCCAAAGGGTACGTTGGCTCAATCGAACGTGAAGGCATGATCCTTTGCGAACGCCCAATGGAAATTACCGAAGAGCGGCGCAACAGAGACCTTATTAATGCCCGTCAACAGGTAAAAATTAAAGAAGGTCAGTTGGATCCGAATAGCAAAGGCGGCCTTATTAGCCGCGAGGATGCTCATATCGCTCCGAAGATTAAAAAGGGCTATGAGCCCATGCAAATTCCGGATTGATCAGGGGGCCTACGGGCCCTCTTTTCTTTTCTAAAGAAATCTGCAATAATGCCAATCTCTTCCCCATCTGCGGAAGATTAAATTTTAACCCGTTCATAGTCGCCCGTCTGTGCGATGATGGAACTCTCTGAAAGGAGAACCCGTCATGGCCAATACGTTTGCGCCCTACGGCTTTCTACAGTTTCAGGGTGGTGCAGGCGGCGCTCCGACGTTCGCACAATCCACTCGTCGCATTGCTTCTAGCAATACGACCCCAATCTTCACCGGCGACCCAGTACAGCCAGTAACTTCGACTGCAAACGGCTACATCACGCAGGCAACTGCAGGTGGCACGGTTCAGCTCGCAGGTATTTTTGTTGGTTGCCAATACTTCTCGACTTCGCAGAAGCGCACCGTCTGGTCTTCTTATTGGCCTGGTTCGGACGCAACTGGCGACGTTATTGCCTATGTCATTGATGATCCAGCAGCTCGCTTCGTCGTTCAGACGTCGGGTTCGGGCTTCCCTGTCACGGGTACGGCTACATCGCAGACTTCTGGCGTTCAGGGTCAGCTTGTCACGTTCGCTTACTCCACGACTGGCGCGACATCGGGCAACAGCACCGGTGGTAACAATGCTACGGGCCGTTCGACGGCTTATGTCAACGCTACCGCTACGCTCAATACCTCGCCTTTCATTATCGTCGATTATGCCGTTTCGTTCGGCAACGGTGGCGATCAAACCTCTCAGTACTGCAACTTGATCGTTGGCTTCAATAACGAAGTCTGGCGTTCGAACGCTGCAAACACTGGCATCAGCTAAGGAGTAAGGTAAAATGGCTGTTAATCTTAGTCAGATCAAAGACCTTCTCCTCCCCGGCCTCCGTGGCGTTGAAGGCAAGTATGAGCAGATCCCGTCGCAGTACGACAAGATCTTCACGAAGCACGATTCGAAAATGGCTCTCGAACGTACCGCTGAAATGCGTTACCTCGGCCTCGCACAGCTCAAAACCGAAGGTGGCCAGACCTCCTTTGACTCGGGCGCAGGTGAGCGTTTCGTTTACAACCAAGAGCACACGGAAATTGCACTCGGCTACGCAATCACCCGTAAAGCTATCGACGACAACCTCTACAAGACCCAGTTTACACCTTCGAACCTTGGCCTGATTGAATCTTTCCAGCAGACCAAGGAAATCTACGGTGCAAACCTCTTGAATACGGCACAGACCTATAACGCTGCAGTTGGTGGTGACGGTGTAGCACTTTGCTCCACTTCGCATCCAATCGACGGCAATACGGTTGCTAACACGCCTACGACACAGGTTGACCTCAACGAAGCCACGTTATTGAATGCAATGATTGCAATCCGTACGAACTTCCGCGATCAGGCAAACCTAAAGGTCTTCGCCCGTGGCCGCAAGCTCATCATTCCTCCACAGTTGGAGCCAGTTGCGATCCGTCTTCTCAAGACTGAATTGCGTCCAGGCACTGCAGATAATGATGTCAACGCGATCATGACCACGGCCGGCGGCTTGCCAGAAGGCTACATGGTCAACGACTTCTTGACCTCTTCGTATGCATGGTTCTTGCTCACGAACATCGACGGTCTCGCATATATGGAACGCATTAAGTTCGAAACCGATATGCAAGTCGATTTTGTCACTGACAACCTGCTTGTTAAGGGTTATGAGCGTTACTCGTTTGGTTACTACAACTGGCGCGCGATCTACGGCTCGTTCCCAACCTCGTAAGGAGAAGGCACTATGGCTGATACCGCATTCTCCGGTCCACTGATTGTTTTTGGGCAAAACCCATCACAACCTTCGGACTACAACCCCGATCTAGGCTCCTCGCTATTTTATGCGGGGGGCGGCATCTTGGATCCGCGTCTTCCATTCACCTATCTCCCTGGTGAGTCGCAGGCGGCACAGGATTTCGGATGGTATGGCTTCAGTGACATTGTTTCGTTCACTGGCGTCCCATATACAAACGCTGCAGCAGCTATTGTTGCTTCGGCAAACCCAACGAGCGCAACTCTTTCGCTTGTTTCAACTAACTCCGCGACCACTGGTGTCTATTATTCTTCCACGTTTACGCGGTCGGATACGGGCGCTACGGATACGGTTCTTGCCTTGGATGCCTATGCTTCGGTTACCGCTTCGGCTTCGAACGGTATTCTAACGGTTACGGCAAACAGCGGCATGCCAATCGGTCCGGGAATGGTTCTCCTTTCATCGTCTACGACGGTATCGGGTGGAACTCTTGGTGCATCTTCTGGCGTTTATATCGGTTCGCAGATTACGACGACAGGAACTTCATCATCGGTTGGTAACGGACAAACTGGTACTTATCAGCTCAGTCAGAACGTAACTTTCTCGTCTGGTACAGTCACTTTGGCTTATCCAAACGTGCAATCTTGCGCTATTCCGACAAACATCCAGTCTCCTTCGGTCTGGTTGTGGAACCCAATGGCCATGGTTGGCCGTGCTGTAAGTGTTACTGCAGCCGCAAGCGCTACCTACGCAACCGCAACTGTTAACGGCTACGATGTCTACGGATATCCAATGTCGGAAAACATTACGATTTCGGCAGGTAACGCAGTCAACGGTAAGAAAGCATTCAAGTATATCAAGTCTGTAGTGCTTTCGGGCGGTACGGCTGATACGACCCATGCTTACTCCGTTGGTACAACCGCGATCGTTGGTCTTCCAATCCGTTCAGATACTGCTGCAGAAGTTGCTGTTAACTCTGGTGCTTCTCAAACCACCATGGGTGCCAACACAGCATTTGCTGCGAACGGGTTCTTGCCTGCTGATCGTACTACACCGTCCGCTACAACGGGCGATGTCCGTGGCACGATTGACCTTGCGAATGCGTCAGGTGTCAATCTTACGCCAGCCACTGGCACGAACAAGTATGTGTTCCGCCAGATCCCGCAGGCCTACAATGTTCAGTCAGCGACTGGCTTGTTCGGCTTAACCCAGTACTACAACTTCTAAGGAGTGAACCATGAAGGGTCACAAAGGACATCACCACGGCGTTATGCATGCTGGTGTACATCACAAGCACCCTCGTGCAGAGCACAAGAAGGGTGGTAAGGTTGAGTCGCCAATGGAAGGTCATTGGGATCACGACGAGGCACCTACCGACGTTTACGAAGGTAAAGACTCGAACGTGGCCAAGGAAGCCAAACAGCGCAAGCATGGCGGCAAAGCCAAGCATCACGTTGGTCACGCAATGGGTCATGTTGCTCATCACCGCGCTGACCGTAAGCCACGCAAGTCGGGTGGCCGTGCGGCTGACATGAACCCACTTTCTTCTGCACATAAGGGTATGGAGCCAAAGGCTCACCACTCTTACGAGCCTGAAGAGCACTAAAAAGCTGGGGGGCCTAGTGCCCCCCTCCTCCCTTTTGGAGTCTCTTATGACTGCTGCATGGACAAGATCCGAAGGTAAATCCCCGTCTGGCGGGCTTAATGAACGTGGTAGAGCGTCTGCTCGAGCCGAGGGTCATCATTTAAAAGCTCCGACAAAAGATAAAGAAAACCCACGTCACGATAATTTTTGTGCTAGAATGACTGGCATGAAACGCAAAATGACTGGTTCGGCAAAAGCCGCTGATCCTGATAGCCGGATCAACAAGTCTCTTCGTAAATGGGGCTGTTAATGACTGAAAAACCTTTCTGGGACAAAGAGCTTCCCAAGGGACATCACACAAAGCACTTGTCTCATAAACAAGAACAAAGTGCTAAAGCTAGAGCTAGGGCGGCTGGTAGGCCATACCCAAACTTAGTCGACAACGCCGCTGCGGCCAGGAAAAAGGGTAAATAAAAATGCGTCCCGTAACAGTTACAGTTGGTCCCTTGGCCACAGCAGTTGCAAACAACATTTGCACAGCCCAGTCTCCTACAGCTACGTTTTCGATTAACGGAACGCTGGCATCAGGTGGTGTAGCTACCCTTGATACGCCTCGGCGTGTTCTTTTTACCCCGTCAGGCAATGAATCGGCCAATACGTTTACAATTGTTGGCACAAATGCCAGCGGTATGCCTCAGACGGAAGTGATTTCAGGCACGAATGCTACGGCATTCTATACAAATCTCGATTTTAAAACCGTATCGTCTATTACGCTTGCTTCCGCTGCAGCGGCGGCTATAACGGTTGGCACGACAACGGTTGCCTCATCCCCCTGGATCCGTTTTGACGAGTACGCCCTATCTCAAACGGCTATTCAATGCAGCGTGACGGGTACGGTTAGCTATACCATCCAGCAGACCTTGCAAGATCCTAATAGCCCAACAAACCCAGTGGCTCCTTACAGTTTAGTTTGGTTGCAGTCATCTGATAGCCAAGCAGTCAATGCTAGTGGTAATATTCAAAGCAGCTATCAATACTCTCCTACATTTGCTAGAGTAACGTTGAACAGCGGGACCGGATCAGTAACGGCTACGTTTACACAATTCGGCGTTGCGCCATACTAATCGGAGTTAATTATGTCTGGATTGAGTTTTGGCGCGTCGGGAGCTGATCAGGTTGTCCAAACTGAGTACCCACAACGGTTAAGAGATAACTTAGGTCGGACAGAAGTTTCCGAAGTCCAAAACTTATTTGAAGCAGACTTTGAATACTCCGCGCAGCCTATGCGTTGGGAAAATTTCATTTCCGGTGGCGCCACTATCCAACAAGTTTCTGCACAAGGTGGCATTGTTTTAAGTGTCACTGCAGCAGCAGGCGATGTGGCTATTCGTCAAACGCGGCCATACATTCGTTATCAGCCTGGTAAAACTATCTATATGTCATCAGGCTTTTTGTTTGGAACCGCATATTACAATCAACGCCAACGCGTTGGTTTTTTTGATGATGGCAACGGTATTTTCTTTGAACAAGCTGATCCAACGCCAACCAATCCACTTGGCATGGGCGTAGTTTATCGTTCAGACGTTAACGGTCTTCCATTTGATACACGCATTCCTTACGAATTATGGTCAGACCCACAGGGCATTAAAAGCACTGTAAACTGGTCAATCATCCAAATGATTTGGATTGAGTTTGCTTGGTACGGCGCTGGGTTGTTGCGTTGGGGTGTCGTTATTAACGGCGAACCTTACGTTCTTCACCAACAAGGCATCGGTAATAAAGGCAACCAAACTTATCCATGGTCCCGCACAGGTAACATTCCAGTTCGTTATGAGCTTCGCAATGTGGGCCCATCTACTGCCGGCAGCATGAACCATTATGGTGTTTCCGTTCTTGCTAAAGGTAAAATTGATTCGCAGCGCGGGTTCACTTACGGCTATGGAATGGCCGCGGGCGCTCCAACGCGCAATGTTACAATTAATACGACTCGTTACCCAGTTCTTTCGTTCCGTTATCGCCCAATGGGCACGTTAGAATACGGCGTTGATGCGGCATATTCAGGTTCAAACGGTAGTCTCCCGTCCGGCGGCGCAGCTATTACTAGCAGTTCTGTATTGGCTGCACAGGTCGGAACATCCTCAATTAGCGGCAGCGTTCTTACAGTTGGTACGGTTACTTCTGGAACGGTTGCTGTTGGGCAACTTGTTTCGGGCGTTGGTGTTCCTCAAGGAACAGTTATTATTGCCAATATTTCCGGTAGCGACGCTGGTTCAACTTGGCGTTTGAGCACGTCTACAGGGACGTCTTCTAGCCAAACCATGTACATGACTGTTGGCACAATTATTAATGCCTCGTCCGCTACTTGGACAACAAATCAATGGGCAGGTAAGTACCTTTGGTCCCGCGGTTCAACGAGCAGTGTTTCAAGCTTTAGCGCAGCGGCAAACGTTGTTACCGTCACGACATCGTCGGCGCATTTCTTGACAACCGGCAAATATCTTACGTTCTCCGGTGGAACGCTTGGCACAGGCTCGCCAAATGGTACGTTCCAGATTACAGTAACCGGCCCAACAACGTTTACGTATACTGTCCCTAGCGGTTCTGGTACGGCAGGCGGTACACTTGTTTATTCTTCAGGCCTCGGCGCGATTGGTCGCGTTCAGTCCAATACGGCTACAAGTCTAACTGTTGTTGACAACGTTCTTGGTAATTCGGTGGTTTCTTTCACCGCATCATGCTCCAACAACATTTTAACCACGACTGGGTCGCCAGCGTTAATTTTAGGCCAAAGTGTTTTGACTGCAAACGGGTCTTCTCTTGGCTATATTACCGGCGGCTCTGGAAATTCTTGGACAGTTTCTATCGGTGGGTCGTATTCGTCCCAGACGATGACAACGGTAGGTATTCCATACCCAATGGTCAGCACTCCTGCAGCTTCAGGTAACTATATTCTTGGCGAAATCGATCGTGGCCAAGTTCTTCCTGAAACGCTTAACATCTTTTCATCGGCAAACTGCACGTTGGAGCTGATTTCTTCAACATATTACTCCCCTAATGCATTAACAGGCGCTTCGTTTGCTACGATGTATTCGTTGGGTTCGTTAAACAGCTTTGTTGAGCGCGATGTTTCTGCCACGGCAGTTTCTGGCGGCGAGGTGGTTTACAATACGCCTCTTCCTAACTCTGGCCTACAGAACTTTGATCTAACTACGTTTTTCCCGTTATACACGACCGTTCAGGGTAACAACCCAGACATTCTGACGATCGCAATTTCTACGGGTAGCACTGCGTCTAGCGTTGGTGCGTCGGTTATTACTCAGGAAGCTATGTCGTAAGGGGTTAAAAATGTCCACGAGCGGCACTTACAATTTCAATCCGTCGCTCGGTGAGCTCACGCTTTATGCGTTTAACTTAGCCGAGATAAGAAGCACCGCGGTTGTCCAAGAGCACCTAGAAAGCGCTCGTATGGCTAGTAATATGATACTGGCTAACTGGTCAAACCGTGGCGTAAATCTATGGGCGGTTGATCTTGAGCAAGTTACATTTACTCAAACGCCGACGATTACAAGCGTTACCGGAAACGGTACGACAGCAACACTGACCTATGCCACGCCTAATACGCCTGTATATGCAGTTGGCACGCAAATCACTGTGTCAAATACCAGTACTGTCGATGGGACGTTTACTGTAACGGCTTCTAAAAACGGGTCTGTATCTTTTGCGTCTTCTTATAGCGGTACAACAACCCCAAGTGGCGCTACAATTTCTTCTGCCACTCCTGCTGCAACATATTCTGTTGATCCGAGCACTGTTGTTATTTTGGATGCGTATGTTACGACCACTAACAACACAAACCAGCCAATTGACCGCATTATTCTTCCTGTTTCTCGCACGGAATATTCATCTTATCCCAACAAGCAACAAACAGGGTTCCCTACCGTATTTTGGTTTGACCGTTTAATTGATGCATCGAGGTCAACGGGGTCTTCTGGTCCACAAGTTACTCTTTGGCCAGTTCCAGACGGCACCTCTTCACAGTATTTTAAATACTATCGTGTTCGTCAAATCCAAGACAGCGCCTATACGAGTGGGCAAACGGTTGAAATTCCGTATTTGTGGATGGAAGCCTACGCTTTTGCGCTTGCTCACCGTATGGCGGTCATTTGGAACCCACAAAAATCAGTATTGTTGAAGCCTTTGGCCGACGAAGCATACCAAGTTGCCGCTGAACAGAACGTTGAAACGGCGCAACAATACATTACACCACAAATATTTGGTTATTTTAGATGAGACCTCATGGAAGAGCGTCAGTATCATCAAGAAATCCAAGAGCGTTTGCTATATGCGATCGTTGCGGGTTTCTCTATAACCATTCTCAACTTCAATGGCAGTTTGACTACACGGGCGCTGGGCTGATTAACAAGAGAATCCTTGTATGTTCGCCCTGCTTAGACACACCACAGAACCAGTTACGCGCTATTGTGCTGCCTTCGGATCCCACGCCAATCAATAATCCGCGCGTTCAAGACTATGTTGCGGCCGAAACTGATTACGTAACCATCAATCAACCAACTGTTACTGATTTTTGGACCGGCATCCCTATACCTTCAACCACTACCCTTGTTACGGATGACGGTCAAAACATAACATCTCAGGATGTTGGGAATCCGGTTGGGTTAGACCAAAATGCGGTAATGACGCAGTTCTTAAATAGCCCATATCGTGTAAATCTTAACCCAACTTCCGTTATTTCGGTTGGTACAAACATCATAACCGTTAACTGTTCTACGGCCCACGGCCTGTCAACGGGCGCACAAGTGGCTATAGAAGGGCTGTCAGACAACCAAGCTGATGGGTTTTATACCATAACTGTGACCACAGGCGTGGCGTTCACTTATCAAACAAATAGTGTTATAAATGCAGGTAATCTGCTTCAGGGAACGACCCTTATAGTGACAGCGCTTGTCGGGATTCCTTATAATTATGGTCAAATACCGCTCACAGGGCCAGTCTAATGTCAAACATTACGATTACTAACCTCCCATTAACGACGGCTCTTAGTAGCGCAGCGCAACTTATGATTGTGCAAAACGGGACGGCCTATCGAGCAACGACCGCGCAAATCGCAAATCTTAACAACAATTCAGGTA
>Ga0208388_1000078_pt1 | contig 28711 bp, 40 predicted proteins | sample CryBogCBH18Jul07_FD_185511 | JGI IMG/M metagenome (GOLD analysis project Ga0208388, IMG submission 185511) | Freshwater microbial communities from Crystal Bog, Wisconsin, USA - CBH18Jul07 (SPAdes) (version 2) | ecosystem: Environmental > Aquatic > Freshwater > Lake | place: Crystal Bog...
CCTACTCTAAAGAACGTGCCGGTCATGGTCACATTCCCTTTGAATGCGCCAGCTCCTCTTGGGTCGGCGTTGTCGTTGTCGTCAGGGTTGTTCTTGACGGCGTGTGAGATCATGGAGATTGAGGCATTGAGCTTTCTGAAGATATGGGTGGCAAGTGCATCAATGAACTTGGCTCCTTCAGAGTTTGAATTCTCATCTTCAATGTCTAGCGTTGCAGATACGGTGTCGAGAATGAGCCAAGGGCGTTCGTTGTTAACGGTATGCTTTTCTACGTTGTAGGCCAGCCTGATGACCTCTTCCATTGATGACCGCTCGGCTTGGATCAAGATGAACCATTCTTTTAGTTCTTGTGGATTGATGCTGAAGTATTTCTTGTAAGCGTAGAGCGACTGTTTGACTTGAAGGATGTCTTCGGCCACATAGATGACTTTCCTTCTTTTTTCTGTGGACAAGTCTGAGTTGCCTATTTTGAACCCTGCTGCTGATAGAGCCATTGGTAGCATGGCCGTTGTCTTACCAAGGCCAGAATTGCCTGTCAGCACTGAGAATGAATGGGGAAAGAAGTCTTTGATGAGGTAGTCTGTGGCTTCAAGGTGATCAAGGTCATAGTCAATCTCTTCCCAGCCGTTGTCGATGACTTCACCAGTTTCAGGGTCGATGAATTCACCCATGTCGTTTTTTACTATTTTGAAATCGTCAAGTGGACTTGATTTTTTTAGCTTTTTGCCTTTGTTGGGGTGATGCCAACCATACTGCATAGCTTCTTTGTAGTAGGTTGCCATTGTTCTGGCTGTTGGGCCTTGATTGTTCTTGAATGAATTGAATGTCTTCCAGCAGTCCTCTGGTCCCTTATAGCTGGATGATGTGCTGGACCATTCATTGAACAGTTGAAAGCCAGCTTCACCAAATGACGCATGAATGGCGCTGGCAACACCTATCCATGAATCCCTGTCTGTATTGTCAATAAATGACAGTGCTTGCTTGGCCTTTTCCTCTTCTGAAATCCAGTCTTTAGGGTTAGTCGTGGGGGCCAGTGATGGCTTGGGGATTGGGGGGAAGAGGAGTTCTGGCTTGTCCTTCACCCCTGGCTCCAAATTGTCTATATTGAGTTCTTCAAATAAAGCATATAGATCAATTGGGTTGGTATTGATAACACCACTCATGCCCATGCCTGTCAGCATGACAGACGCCTTCTTACCCAAACCTTCGCCGCCAAAAATTTCAATCTCTTGCAGCGAATCGCCACGTTTGTATTTCTTCAATACCCTTGAATCAGTCTTGGCCCAAAGGAAGATGTGCATACCCTTCTTCGAGTAACTGCCCTCCCTCAGGCAATCATTCTTAATGGCCCATGCCTTCAATCGTTGAATGCCTGAATCTTTGACGCCTTTGGGGCTGTTCTTGGTATCCACATCAATACATACCAGTTGGAACTCTGGGCTGTTAAATGTGTCCCTGATGGGGTTGTGCATAACCAAACCCATGTAATCCCCACCATCAGGGATTGATGTGAGATTCATGATCTCATCATGGGTATAAAGCAATGCTTTTGGGGTATTGGCTTTGACGCCCTCCTCGCTAAGCACTTCCTTGGTCCTTGGCTTTTTACCGCCAGAGGCTGTTATCTTGAATGTACAGAATGTTGCGTCAGGTGCATCTTTTAGGATTTCCCTCGCAGCAGAAATAGACGGGGGCAGTGTTCCAATACCCACTTCTGGGCTATAATCTTCTTGCATAAAAACTTTCTATATAGACCCCATCAAGTTACCAGCTTGATGGGGTTTCTTTTTATTTACCATATTCTGTGAAAGCAATTCTCAAGGAATTGTTGACGATACCCATATAAAAATTCAATTCGTGGTTATTTGTACGACAGAAATAATTTGAATCAACTTTAAGAATATTTGTGTCTCCACACGTTGGACAGCAAAGTTCAATTTGCTCATCTTCTTCAAGTTGAATAGATAGAATTTTGTTCAATGACTTAGGCATAGATTTCCATTAAAAAAGCCTCTAGGTAGGATTCCGTGTCGCCAAACACTTCCGTCACCACGGAATGGAACCCTACCTAGAGGCTGGTGAAATGTGTTTGGCTCCTATATCTTAAATTGAATCACTTCACCCTAGCAAGGCTTGGTTCACTAAATTTTTCAGTAATCAGCTCTGGGACTAACCCTAGCTTGGCAATTTGACTGGCCGTCTTGAGTGTCCATGCGTCATCCATTGACGATAAGGCTTCCTCTGCTTTTGCAGAATCAGTGAAAACGATCATCTTGCGTCCAGGTTTCAATGTCCAGCCTGGTATCTCTTCCAAGCTCTTGATTTGCAGCTTTGCGGCTTCTTTTACCGCCTCTGAATAGGCCAGCGCCAACTCAGCCAGTTCTAGGTCTTCTGGCGTAATCTTTGGTAGCTCTTGAGGCTTTTTTGCTTCGAGCTTTTCCTGCACAGACTGAAAGAAATCTGACCGTGCAGCGTCTTGGACCGTGGCCTTTAACGCTGGGCAGATGGGCTTGGCCTTGCAGTATTTGCAGTTGTCGTTGGAGGGGTTGGTCGGTGCATCTTCTTTTTCTGCATCAATGGCCGCTTGTTCCAACTGGCCCTTAAAGGCAATCAGATCAATCCAATCCCCCCAGTTCCATGAAGATACATTGTTGGGTTGCCAGATATGCAAATGCACTTCAATGTCGTCAGGCGCATTGAGCTGCAAAGCAACACCCAAAGCGTAGGTCATCAATTGCAGGTTGTTTTCTACAGAGACAGGAACCCTGCCAGTCTTTAAATCAACAACGTGCAGCTCTTTGTCTTTGATGATGACGGCATCAGCAGTGCCGCCAAGGTTGGGGTTGATGGACTGCAAGCCCTTGTTGACGTTGTACTCATACAGGCACTTCTTTGCGCCCTTTGAGAGTTCATGGATGTACTCAACATAGTCCATAGCAATGTCTAAGTCTTCGGCGTTCTCGTCATAAAAGGCAGCGCTTATGCCATTGGCTCTCAGGATTTTCTCTGCCAGTTCATGGATGTATGTGCCCCTAGCGGCGGCTGGGGACGATGGCTCCTCGGGCATCATGTTTTCCAATTTGTAGCTGGCAGGGCAGGACATGATGCGAGGAATGCGTGAGGCACTCATCGGTGCGTGAAGGCGTACTGCGTGGTTCATGGTTTTCCTTTTATGGTTTAAAGATAACAATTGCGCTTGGGAATGGGGCACTATTCTTTGAGCCACCAAATTTCAATCGGCCTCTGATAAATTCAATTTGGCCTTTCATGCAGTAGTCATGCCACCAAGCGGTATCTGTTCTTGCTGGCAATAGGCAAACAACCGTGGCTCCTTGAAGTGATGATTCATAGGCTTTGCGAACCCATTTAATAATTCCCCTGCCGTAAGGAGGATTCATCCAACAAACTCCATGCCAATCTTGAGATAGACCATCAACTTCTGGCGAATACCAAACATTGCATTTGGCGTTTTCTTCGATAGCACAAACATCAGTTTGGAATCCATACTGTTTGTTGTATTTGTCAAAAAATTCTTGTGGCGTTGCCCACATATCTGTTTGACTGCTGAAATGCACATTCATACTGGTTCCAATCAGATAATCTGGTCAATGACGTTCAATTTCTTAAGTACTTTTTTAAGAATCTTGTGGTCAAGCGATGCCCTGATGGTCAGCAAATAAACCAACGGCGTAAAGCCGGTCTTCATGACGTTCTCCATGCGACTACTGGCTTGCTCCAATGCGCTCGTTTGCCAAGTGGCTTCAACAAACACCACCATATCGGCTCGACTCAAGTCAACGCCCTCTGACATGGCCGCAATGTTGCCAATGATCAAATTGCTTTTGCCTGATTGAAAATTCTCAATAGCTGTTTTGCGCTTCTTGTCCGGCGTATCGCCTGTGATGACCTGGGGCTTGTGGTCCTTGAGTTCCAAGGCCAAACATTCAGCAACATCTTTATGATGAACAAAGGCAATGACAGGTTCATTGTCATGCAGCTTGTCTTGGATAAATTCAGCAGCTTGCTTGATCTTTTTCATGCCAGCTTCTCGCATGATGGTCGCCAAACCATCAAAGGCAATCAAAGCATTTGGGTTGTCGATCAAGGCATCTTCATCAAACTCTTGCTCACGTTTATCGATAGGCAGGTCAAAGGTGATCAGCGATATTTGCGGCTGCTTGTAGTCGTGGAATACATCCTCTTTTTTCCTACGCATGACGTAGGGGCGAAGCAGTGCTTTAAGCTCCGGCAAGTTGCTGGCTCCAGAGACATCCAAGCCCCAAGGCGCTTTCCACATACCCGCATAGCGTGATGCAAAGTCATAGTAACCACCACGATAGATTTTTAAGCCGTGGAGCAAGGGCCACAGCTCAATTGGGCGATTGGGAATGGGTGTGCCTGACAGTGCATAGACCCTGCGAATGTTCTTCATGGCCTTCATGGCGGCCAGTGTGCGTTTGGCGTTGTGGCCCTTGATGCGGTGGCTTTCATCAAGCACGATAGTTTCAAAGTAGCCCCAATTGCTCTGGACGTATTGGAGCAAGTCGTAGTTGATGATGACAACACGATCTTCTGGTAGCTGCACAGCATTGGCTCGGCCATTGATGACGGTTGCCTCAATGCCGTGCCGAGCGAATGCCGTTTCCCAGACCGTCTTGACGATGGCTGGACAGACAATGAGGGCGGGGAGGTTTTGGACTGCGGCTGCTGCGGTTGGCATTGTTTTGCCAACTCGGGGTGCATCAGCAAGGATTGCTCTTCTTTTGCTGATGAGCCAATCCCTTGAAATCTCTTGGTGAGGTAACAGTTTCATGCGTTTTCCTACGTTGTTAAATGAACTTTGAGTATCGCACAAAAAAATAGTGTGCAAAAAAGTTTTTTTTGGTGTTATGATCTGGTCGTGCGTTAATTTCGATGCACAAAACCCTTAAACGTCTTAAAGGAAAAATCATGTCTACAAAAGTTGTAACAGGTACGGTTCGCTTCTCATACTTCTCTGCACTGTCGGCTCGGGTTAACGAGATGAACGGCAAGGAAGAATTCTCAACGCAAGTGCTGGTTCCTAAGTCCGACACCGAAACGGTAAAGGCACTGAAGGCGGCTGCAAAGGCTGCACTCGACGCCAAGTTTGGTGACAAGATCCCGAAAAACATCCGCAATCCCTTGCGTGATGGCGATACAGAAACCAAGGGCGATGGATCGTCATTGGGTGATGAATACAAAGGTCATTTCTTCTTTAATGCGAAGGCGCAAAAGAAGCCTGGTGCTGTTGACTCAAACGGCAATGACCTGATTGGTAAGGATGACATTGTGAGCGGTGACTATGGTCGTTTGAGCTTGAATGCTTATGCGTATGACCAAGCCGGTAACCGTGGTGTGTCGTTTGGTATCAACCACATCATGCTTGAAAAGAAGGGTACACCGCTGGGTGTGGCTAAGTCTTCGGCTGCTGATGATTTCGGTATCAAGCGCAGTGGTAATGCGTCTGCAATGTCAGACTTTGGCGGCGAAGATGATGATTCTTGGCCTGGTTAATTAATTTGGAGTTAAGTGATGAGAGACCCAGAACTGAAATGTATTGCTACCTATGTAAGTCCTAGCACTTATAAGCTCACGCATTCATTGGCGGTAAGGATGGGCATGAGCAAAGCAACCTTACTGGCCCGTGTACTGGAGCTGGTGATTGATAACCCTCAGATTCTGGCTGACAGCATCCTTAAATCAATTCAAAAATAAAGTGATGGGGCTGATTCGTGATGCGATCAGCCCCTTTTTTTATGGAAAAAAAACCCTCCGACTTTGCATCATGGGACCGACAAACCCTTGATCAATTTGCTGCTGCCGTCTACAACGAACTGGTGCAAACCCAAGAAGACCTGAAGATGGCACTTGATGCCTACCGAAAAGAAGTAGTAAAAAACGAAAAATTAGGGAAAACACCTAGACCCTAATCAAAACATAGCCCAAATCGGTGGTATTATTTGGGTTCAGCAATGTTGCTGTAACGACTTAAACCTTAAACGAGGAGTTTGTGATGGACTCGAATCTGCATCCTATTTTCCAACAGGCACTCCAGCCCTTTGTGGCTCCAATGCCAGCACCCAACCCAGCCAACTGGCCTTTCCCTTTGAAGCCATTGGACAAGCCAAAAAAAGATGTGCCCCCACCTCTTAACAGCTATGACGACTTTGAGAAGGCCATGCTGTGAAACAAGTCTACAAAACAAAAACAGGCATTGAGATTGGCTCTATGTACGAACAGCCTCAATTTAATTTGGCAATGAGCCGTGACGCTGAAGAGCTGCAACGTGCATTATTGAAAACTCGGCGTGGTGTGGTCATCAAGACGCCAGGGGACCGTGACTACTCTATGGGCGACATGGCATGGGTCTTTACCCTTGGCCTGTCAGTTCTTGGCTTAACCGTTGTGTGGTGGTTCAAATGAAATTAGACATTACTGAAATCTGGTACAGCCCCAAAGGCAACTTCAAACTCATCTATTGCGGTGAGACAGGCAAGTTGAAACAGGTGGTGCTACTATGACTGACGAACAAATCATTGAGATTGCTAAAGAGGCAAAACTGCCTCATTATTTTGAAACGGGTGACATTGTGTGCTTTGATCAAGTAAGGCACTTTGCCAAACTGGTAGCAGCTAAAGAGCGTGAGGCGTGTGTTGACATTGCTGAAAAGCAACGCTATGCCATGCTTATTAGCTTAACTTCGCACCCTGCACAAAACGGTACAGCAGTTGGAATTGCTAATCAAATCCGAGCAAGAGGTGAAGCATGACTAAAGAATACATACAGCCAGCGTTCCCCAACCCACGCTGGGAAGGTTGGGGTCAACCTGAAGAAGGCATGACCCTGCGGGACTATTTTGCGGCAAAGGCTATGCAAGCGGCAATCACTGGATGTGCAACAAGAGGTGAAGTCGGTATTTATTCCAATTGGGCGGGTCTTGCTTACGATATGGCAGATGCAATGCTGAAAGCGAGGGAAGCATGACTGAAGAAGAAATACTCGCTGAGATGGAAAAGATTAGAGAGGCACAGGCACATTGGCAGAGCGCACAGGATGGCTCTTACGAGATGGCCCTGCACTACGCAGGCTACACACGCCTGAGAAATGAACTTAAAGCATTAAGGGAGACTAAGCATGAGTAACTGGCCTTTCCCCCTCGCACCCTTGCCTGACAAACCAGACAAGACCTACTTTTTAGAAGTCAAGCTGATGGACAACGAAGTGCTGCGCATCACACAGGACGGTCAGTTTATTTGGCATCCTGATGCTGACCGGATGATTGAAGAAGGTGATTACAGTACCAGTCCTGCTATGCCGCACATTTTAAGAGCTTTGCGTAAGCGTGAATGGGTTGGGCTGACGGATGATCAAAAGCTTTCACTTGAGATTCAAGGTGGAAAGTCTGACGTGATGCTGGCAGAACTGGTCGAAAGCTGGCTCAAGGATAAGAACACATGACTGACGAACAAATTATTGAGATGGCTAAGCAAGCTGGTTGGGAAATGGACGACAGTCTTGTTCTTGAGCCTGAAATTGTTTGGTATATCTGCCAAGGACAACTTCAAACATTTGCCAAACTGGTAGCACAGCATGAGCGTGAGCATTACGATGACTTGTTTGCCCACATCAAAGGTTGGTGTGAAGCATATCCAATCGCCGCTTTTCCTGAGCCCAATTTCAAAAAGGCGCATGAAGTATTGAAGGCCAACGGAATGACATTGGATGAAATCAGCGCCAGCAACATGAAGCACGTCATCACGCAAGTACAGAAGATGATTGATGCAGCAATCCGAGCAAGAGGTGAAGCATGACTGACGAACAAATTGCAAAACTATATGACCAAGCCTTGGTTATTGAAAACAATGGTGACTATGTTGCGGGCGAATTAGACCCCGTAAAGTTTGCCAAATTGGTGGCAGAGTATGAGCGTGAGGCGTGTGCAAAGCTCATCGAAACGACAGACCTTGGCGGCTTGCAAGATAAACCCAAGTTGCAAAATTGGACTGCCGCGCTGTTGCTCTTTTACGCTCAAACAATCCGAGCAAGAGGTGAAGCATGACTGAAGAACAAATACTCGCTGAGATGGAAAAGATTTTAGAAGCCCAAGCGCATTGGAAAAGCGCTCAAGATGGCTCTTACGAAATGGCTTTGCATTACGCAGGTTACTCACGTTTAAGAAAGCAATTAGAAGAACTTCGGGAGAAGCAAAATGAACAATGATTGGACACCCGAAGAGGAAGAGGCATTCAATGAAATTGAGAAGAAGAGCAATTTGGGCAAACAAATATTGATTTCAATAAAGCCCAAAGATGAAATCAAGCAAGAAATAATAATACTAAAAGAACACATTGATGTTCTTAAGCTCAAAGTTGAAACCTATATGTTCTTGGGAAAAGAGGCTCACAAAAGACTTAAGCAAATTGACCTGAAAGTCAAAGAGCTAGAAAAACAAATTAAACAATCAAAAAATGATAACCACTGAAGAAGCATCCCACAAAATAAATCTGTCATCAAGGCAAATTAGACTGATGGCGAAATCGGGCAGGATACCTGGAGCCAAACAACTCGGCGGTGTGTGGCTACTTCCTGACGATTTCAGTATCATCAAAGTTCGCCGTGGTAGACCCGCTCGTAATTTAATTAAGGATGAATCAAATGACTGATGAAAATGCAACCTCAAACACTGATGCAACTACTCAAACAACTGATGCAGCAAACACTACAGCACCTGCTGTGGTTCCTATGGCTGATACCGGAACTGCTGACGCTGTCGCTGCGGCTGCTCCTGTGGATACCAATAATCCTAGCGATCATTCTGATCCTGTCGCCGTTCCTGCTGCTGCTCCAGTTGATACTGATAGCACTGTTCCTGTGGACGCAGAGGTAAATGAAGATACCCCACATTCATATTTGGACAAAATTGAAGATGCCATCGCTGAAGCGACAAATGATGTGCGTAGCAAAGTGGCTGACCTGATCCAATCCCTGCGATCAATGTTCTAAAAGAAAAGGGGCTATAAGCCCCTTTTTTATGCCAGCACCTCCAATGCTTGCTGCATAAGTTTTATACGCTCTTCCAACCCTATCGTGCCGCCATTGATACGCTTGGTTAGCCCAACCCAGTTTTCGGCCTCTGCAAGGGGATTACAGCCGTGTGTAGCCCAAAACCAACCACCGCTCATTGCCGCATAAAGTGGTTGAGAAACTGGCGCAGGGTTATGGACAAAATCCATTCCAACCGATTGCCCAAAATGCCAAAAGTTGTCATGTCCAGTTAGCTGGATAACGCCGCGCCCGTGGTACAACCATCCATCCCCAGACGCCTCATCTCGGTTTCCAATACGATTGGCGTAAATCCTGTTAGCAATACGCTGCGGCTGGTGGGCATACTGCTCAATTTCTCCCGGCTTAAACTTATGTCCAAACAAGCGGTTTAAAGTATCAGTCGAGTAATTTAGGTTTTCCTCTAGCTTCTTAAAGTGGCCGGATTCATGAGAACATTGGCCAATAAATGCCGCCTGCTTACGAACGTCATCAATCATGAACCGACGAAATGTAGCGTTTATCGGTTCTTCCCATTCCGGGCCGATTCCAAGTGCGTGAAGTTGTGCCGCTGTAATCATTTCACACCAGCGTTTATGGTTTCGCGGACGTTGTTGTATTGGGCAATGCAGGCGTTAAGTCTGGTGATGGCAATGTCGCCTTCTGCTGCGATGGTGACAATATCTTTAACAGCTTGTCGCTCAGATTCGGTTCCATTGCTTGGATTTCCTCCGGCAGTTCCGGTACTTGAATCGGCTTGTACGGAACAACTGGTGGGGAACCGCAATTCGCCAGAATCAATGCGCTTAAAAGTATCAGACTGTTTTTGATTGATTGCATTGGTAGCTTTCCTTAATGCTGCTGTCTTTTCTTTAATGGCTTGCGCCATTTGAACTTCTTTTTCCCGCGCTTCAGCGTTTAGCCTGTCAATTTCGGCTTTATCTTCTGCCACGCGCCGTTCGTATCCTTTGTGGTCTGCCACAAAATACCCACCGCCAACGGCCAAAACCATACCGCCAATTTGCATCATCAAAGCATAAGCCGCAATGAATGGTAAGAGCTTGGCGAAGTAACTGACGCCGTACAGCGCCAGCCCTGCGATAAACGCAATAAATGCAATGTAATAGAACAATCCCTCAAAGAACCAACTAAGCATTGTGGGCCTCAGCTCTTGCTTGTGCCATACGCTCACGCTCATGGTCTGGCTCTAATGTTGGTTGGTTCATGGGTGCTGGCGGTGGAGACCAGCTTGGAGCCATCATGACCACAGGCGCAGGTGGAGGCGGTGGAGGGGGTGTATATGCAGCCGTGTTGTTCTTGGCTGCTGTAATCATGTTAGACGCCTCTGTGGTAATGCCCTTGGTCAAGATACCACCGATGCCACCAACAATAAGCAGAACAATGTCGTTCAGCATCTTGGTATAGGCTTGGTCTATGGGAGCCATCGCCTTCATGGGTTGCGTAACAAACGTAACCGAATAAAGCAAAGCAATGGTGATAAAGCCAAAAATCAATGTCACCATGATGATGACAAACGCACGAACCCGCGTGTCTATTTCATCGGCAGTTAGTCGCTGCTGATCCGGATGGCGGGTTAGAAGGGCTAGGAGGATTTCCTTCAAGTTTCTTCTCCAAAATAGGTGCTATCAGATACTCAGGACAGGTTTGAGCAAACTCACAAGCAGGCTTCTTACACTGTTCGTCCCCAAAATGTTTGGGATCCTGGCAATGGTAGCGATATTGGTCGCCACAACCACTAAGAACGATGATGCACAGAATGGCTATTTTTCTTAGCATAGTCCACAGACTCCTGTACAAATAGAAAGCCAACGTATCCAAGCACCACCACCAAGACCGCAATCAAAGCAATAACAAAAAACTCTTCTTGCTCTTTTTTCTTGGCCTTGGCTCGGTCTTCTGCGGCTTTGGCCGCGAACTTATCGGCTGCATCCATTTTTCCGGCACGCTCGATAATCTTGTTCCAGACATCAACCTTGCCGACCTTCATGAATTCAAGCTGGTAGTGAGCTTTGATTTCCCGAACCTTATCCAGCTCCAGCTCAATCTGCATGGCAATCTGCATATTGGATGCGTTGCCCGATGACTTGGCTTCAGCAACCGCTTTTTCAGCATTGGATGCTGACGAAAAAAGACTGCCTAGTGCTGGCCCTAAAGACTGAACATCTTGAGCAGTTTTAGCCGCTTGCTTAACAAGCGATACCGCTTTTTGAATTCCCGTTAGGGCTAGACCAATGCTGATTGGATCAATCATTTCAAACTCCCATCAGGTGTTTAAATAATTGTTCCAGATATTTGGGACCGAACAATGACACCGCAATCAAAAGATAGAGGATGTACTCAATCCTTTGCATTCTTTTGGAGCCATCATCAAAACGCTCTTGAATGGCTTGGTATCGAGCAGCACAAATCGCCTCATGCGTGTTTAACCGCGCATCAGTCGTGAGTACTTGCTTCTCCACAGCATCCATTACGCACCCAGGTAAGTAACAACAGGGGAACCAGTGGGGGCAATGATGTAGAGTAAATTGGTATTGGGGATGGTCAAGTTAATTGATTGACCGGCATTTAATGCAAAACCAGTGGAACCCGTTACACCAGCAGTGCCGACATAAACAATAGCGGCATTGGTGCTGGGTGCAGACAAAGTAACGCTGTCGTTCAAAGCGTGACTAGCCAAAGCAGTTGCCGTGGTAGTGGCCGTTTGCTGACCACTGACCACGGCGGTAACTGAACCATTGCTGGCAATATAAACAGGTATCGCCGCCGCAGGATTCGTAATGTAATTCGGTGGGTTTGAACCTGAAATTGCCATGATGATTCCCTTAAAGTTTATTGAGACACAGGTGCAGCATCAGCGGGTGCGGCATTCTTGTCAGTAACATCAGTAACTGTATCTGTAGCAGGCGTTGCAGTCAATGATTGCTTAAGCATATTCAAAAACGAATCACGGCCAACTTGGAGTTGGTCAAGATTGAATTTGGCCGAATTAACTTTACGCTCTAAATCAGCAACATGATCCAAAAGAATCTTTTGCTGATCATTAAAGTTGTCGTAATCATACTCAACGCCGTCAATTTGAACTTGGGGTTTTGTGTTGTTGCCCATTTCAGTTTTCCTTTTAAAGTGCCACCAAGGTCGGGTGGTGGCTTCCCGTTAAATTAAGCCGTAATCCAAGGCAAGGGTGGTTGCGTAGTGGCGGGTGTAATCTGAGCAGACAAGTTAGCGTTAATAGCAGCCTCAGTAGCGGTTTGGTCAACACCAGATGCCCACACCCAACCATTCACAATAGCTTGCGTCAGGTTAGCAAAAGGCACAAAGTTAGGGTCGCCAGCAGGGGGTTCTGTGAACGAGCAAGTGCCATAAATGGAGTTGCTGTATTCCTTGCCGTTAGCGGTTTCTGTGCCGGTAGCACGCCACCCGCAAGTGACCACCACAGAGGTGAAGCCGTTAATTTCGGTAGTAGAAGTGGAGAGCCAGTCGGTACTCCAAACGATAGTAGCGCTCATGATTAGCCTTTCAGTTGATTAAGCAATGTTTGCCGCTTTGAGGCGGGCACGAAGGGATTGGTGAGCAAATTGCCCATGAAACTTGGCACGGGCTTCTTCAGCAACAAGACCAGCAAACTCAATGTCTTCATAATTACCAAAGTTTCGAAGTTTTCCATCAACTTTTAATCTAACGGTAAAGCTGTGTTTGTTTTTGTACACATTTTTGTAGCCGCTAGTGTTGCTTGCGTAATGCTTTGAGTTCATTCCATTTTGGCTTCGTGTTGCAGCCCGAAGGTTTTCAATGCTGTTGTTTGACACATTACCATCGATGTGGTCTACCATCTCTGGAAAAAAACCGTGATGCAAAAAGAAAATTATTCTATGCGCTCCCGTGAAAACACCTTGATGCTTTACCAGCTTGTATCCATTGCGTTTCAACGAGCCAGCAGCTTTTCCTGTTTTAGTCCAAAACAAATTGCCGTTGGAGTATGTAAAAAGTTCTTTGGCTTCAGAGTGCGTCATGCTTTTGCCTCCAACTCAGCAACACGACTTCTCAATGATTGAATTTCTTTGACCAGCATCGGGACAAGTTTGGAATAGTCCACTGCCATCATTTCTTCTGGGTCTGTTGGTTGGTGTACGGCTTCTGGAGCCACGGTCACAAGTTCTTGAGCAATGAAACCTGCACGTTGGTGTGTGTGGTCTGCCTTCCAGTCGTAGCTGCGAACCTTGATTGAGTCAATCACGCTGCCAAATTCAGGTGCGTCAACGATGTTTTCTTTCAGGCGTTGGTCTGATGTGGTGTTGTAAAGAACTGCTGTTGTGCCTGATTGGGTGATGGAGCCGATTGTTGAACCGTTGTAATTGAAAACAGCATAGTTTGTACCGGAGCCAGAACCTGTAATGTGACCTATGCCTATTGCAGTCACGCCACTTGTACCAACAACCGCCAAGCCATTTGTAATTGTTGCATATGAAGAACTCGTAGTCCCCACCAACAGGTTGCCGGAGGAGTCTATACGGGCAGCTTCTGCCGTGTTTGTTCCACTTGAAGCAACATAAAACTCTAAACTTGCCGCATTGTTGGAGTTAGAATAAGTAGAACGAATGCTGGTGTTGCCGTATGTGGTTGAGCCACTGCGGTATCCATATCCAGACAGAAGCAAGTTTGTTTGGTTGCTGTTTGCACTACTACCAGCAGAAAAGCCCGCATTCTCGACACTTACTTTTGAGCCAGTAATTGCTTGGGTTGTGTTAACAAGCAGGTTACCGCTGAAGTCTATACGGGCGGCTTCATAAACACCGCTTGGATAATTACTGACTTTAAAAATTAAACCATGGTTATATTGGTCACTGCTAGAGCCGGCTCCCGGCACTTTATACGATTTAATGGCAGCGCCTGTAACACTGTTTGTGCCATCATAAGAACACCCAAAAGAAATCTCAGGGCCAGCGTTTGCTGTGCTGTCAGTCGTATACAAAAACAACAATGATGGCTCACTGCTAACGGTAGTGCCATTTGATGTGTTGGTTCCAGAAATAACTGCCCGTGAACCAAAACCAGTAGTACCTAGCTTCCAATTCCCGCTGTTATCAAGCGTCATGTATGTAGATGGTGATGCCGCACCACCTGCAGTTCCTGTGGTTGACCCTGTTGAAGCCCATTGGAAATAACCTTCTCTTACTCCAAAATAAGCACCAGCATTTCCTGTTGTTGAATATTTAAAACCACCATTGTAATAAAGACTAGTCCATAAACCAAAAACACCACCTTGTGCGCCAACACAAGATTGATTTGAATACCCAAAGAAAATTGATGGATAAACACTTGCGCCTGAATATGGCGTGGTTCCTAAACCGATCATTCCGTTTGTATCAATACGCATACGCTCGGAGCCGCTTGTTTGAAAAGCCAATGCAGGGTAAGTAACAGAAGCGTTTGAGCCAATAGAAACAAGGTTTGACGCCTCGTTTGAATTGACATAAATAAAAGGATTATTTGTGCCACCAGATGCTCTGAAATAAGCAACATCACCACCACCAGATTTGCAAACATCCAGTCTTGTAGAAGGCGAACTTGTCCCAATACCCAGACCTGTGCTGGTCAGGCGCATTTGTTCGGAGCCGGAAATGCCAAACGTCATCACGTTGGTTGTCAGACCGCCGCCGATATACCAGTTCCAGTTAGTTCCATCACCAAGTTGAATCACACCGTAACCAGCGTTGGTTTGAGTATTGCCAATCAAAGACAGAGTTGAAGCGCCAGAATTGGCTTGCAGTTTGGTAGAAAGTCCCGAATATCCTGCCGCAGTAAATGTCGCCCCATCATACGTCAGCGTAGACCCCGTAGTCAGCACCTTAGAGCCGTTCAAATAGGCTACACCGTTGGCTGTGCCGCCTGACAATCCCAAGTTCGTGCCGTCAAATGTCAGGTTAGCCGAGCCAGCCAAGTTCCCCGAACTGTTGTATTGAACCTGAGTGTTCGAGCCGCCCGCACCGCCAACAACGCTAGAAGCATTGACCCATTGTGGAGCCGTTGCCCCGCTATTGACCGTCAGCACTTGCCCAGCAGTACCAATCGCCAAAGCATTCAAAGCCGTTGCACCACCAGCGCCATAGTGCAAAGCACCTGTTGCCAAGCTGGTCAAACCAGTGCCGCCATAGCCAACACTAATCGTATTGCCGTTCCATGTGCCATTGGTATAAGAACCGGCCCAATTCAAGGTGTTGGTAGACCAAGAGGCATTGGAAGGAATAGCGTTGTGATAATCCCAAGTGCCAGCAGCATTTGAGTTGGTCAGCAAAACAACCGTGGCGTAAGAACCTGATTGAATCGTCACCACCGTAGTGGATGAGTTATTTTGAACAACAATCGTGCCGCTAGACTGATTGTTATTAAACGTAAACGTAGCGCCAGCAGGTAATGTGGTCGCATCGGGCAACTTAATCGTTTGACCACCAGAGCCATTAATAGCCCAGTTTTGAACCGATGCCGCTGTCAACGTAATCAAAGAACCGGCAGCTTGGCTTGTATAACCTTCAAACAAGCAGTTGGTGGTAATGTTGCCATTGGCATCTCGCAAGACCACAGAATTAGCACCGGACGATGAAGTCACCCCCGTGCCGCCATTGGCAACAGCCAATGTGCCGCCAAGCGTTACTGCACCGTTTGTGGCCGTATTTGGCGTCAAGCCTGTTGTGCCACCAGAGAACGTCAAAACGCCTGTATTGGCAATCGTGACGGCTGACGATCCATTAAATGAACCACCAGACAGTCCAGTGCCAATCGTCAAAGTATTGGTCGTTGTGGCCGCAATGGTTCCGCTACCGCCCAAAGAAATGCTGACGCCGTTAACAGTCAAAGAAGAATTAGCCAAATAGCTATTTGTAATTGGCGTAGCATTCCAAGTGCCGGTGGTGATCGTGCCCAAAGTCGTTAGGCTTGTCGAACCGGCCAATGGTGAAGCGCCAATGGTGTTATACGAAACAGTTTCAGCCGTTGAACCATTAAAACTTGTTCCAGAGGCAACACCCGAACCACTATTGTTAAATGTCAAAGCAGCAGTGGTGCTGGCCGTCACAGTAATTGAGCCACCCAAACTGACGTTTGTTCCATTAATTGTGATGGAACTATTAGCCAAATAGCTGTTTGTAATGGGCGTTGCATTCCATGTGCCAGTTGCAATGGTTCCAACAGAAGTTAAAGAAGAACCTGTAACGGTGCTATTTAAAGTCGAACCGGTTAAGGTTCCAGCCGCAGCAGTCACGGTAACTGAGCCGCCCAAGCTGACTGTAAAACCATTAATGGTCACAGAACTGTTTGCCAAATAGTTGTTGGCAATAGGCGTAGCGTTCCAAACACCCGTGGTGACAGTGCCAAGGGTTGTAATAGAAGTTGTACCGGCGGCGGCGCTTAACAGTTCATAGGTATTGGTTCCAGTTCCAACATACAGTTTTTTGTCGGCAATATTGACCGCCAACTCGCCTGTCTGAATAGTGGTAGGAGTGTTACCCGCTGTGGTGCTGTTATAAATTACAACAGGTGTATACCCAGTTTGCGCCATAGTGTTTCCTTAGAAAGTGCCGCCGTTGATACCAGCCGTCAAAGCATTATTGGTAGCATTGTAGGTCAGAGATGTGTTTGTGTTAACCACTGAATTGCCCGTTGCAGTGGAACTAAACGTCAAATAATTCGTAGCCCCAGAACCCGCAGACAAAGTGACATTTGCCGCATTGGTGGCATTTGTCACCGCCGTGGTCCCAATCGTTGAAACCATTTGCGCCGCAGTCGCCGCAGTCACATTACCCGATGAGCCATTGGCATAAACAACGCCAGTAATGCCTGTGATGGCAAGGTTGGTGGTCGTCAGGTTAGTGAAAGATTCTGAGGTTGAGCCTGGGATTTTCTGCCAGACGCCATTTTCAAAAATGGCCCAGTCGCCCACATTCCAATTGCTGATGCCGTTCAAGGTCGTTGTGCCAGCAACAGATACAACATAGTAATACCCTTGGGTGCCAACGCTTGAGGTCAGAGTTGGCGTATTGGTAGAGGCATTCCATGTGCCTTGATAAGAAGGAGCATTGGTCGCTTGGGTGCTGATGTTGGTAATTTGACCCTGAGAATTGACCGTCAAAACCGGAATGACCGATGCCGATCCATAGGTTCCAGACGTAACGCCAGAGTTTGCAATGGCAATCGTGACGGGCGCAGAACCATTAAAGGATGTGCCCGATAACCCTGTACCAATTGTCAAAGTTGATGTGGTGCTGGCGGTGACAGTTGTTGAGCCGCCAAGACTGACTGCATTGCCGTTTATGGTGATGCTGCTGTTGGTCAGGCCGCTATTGGGTATGGTTGCATTGATTTGGCTTGGTGCTATGCTAATAGAAGTATTGCTAGCAGCAGTTAATTGGCCTTGGGCATTGACGGTGTAAGTTGGGACGCTTGATGCGGAACCATAAGAACCCGCTGTTACTGTGGTGTTGGCAATCGCAATCGTTACTGCGGTTGCGCCTGTATAACTTGTGCCAGAAAGTCCAGTACTAATAGTAAGGGCATTGGGATTCGCGGCAGTAATCGTTCCGCTGCCACCCAAAGCAACATTAACACTATTAAACGTAACAGAATTATTCGCCAACTGGGAATTTGTGATCGTGCCACTTAACGCCGTTGTAGGAATGGTTGAGCTGGCCGTCATGGTACTGGTTCCATTGCCGTACACATAACCCGTCAATGTGGTCGCACCAGTACCGCCATGCGCTGGCGTAATCGTTGTACCACTCCAAACACCAGTCGTAATGGTTCCAACAGATGTCAGACTTGATGTAACAACAGTACTGTTTAATGTCGTTCCAGTAAGCGTTCCAGCCGCAGCCGTTACTGTTCCAGAACCACCCAAAGAAATACTGACACCATTAACCGTCAGGCTACTATTTGCCAGGTAAGCATTTGCAATAGGCGTGGCATTCCAAACGCCTGTCGTAACAGTGCCCAATGTCACCAAGCTGGTGCTACCGGCCAAAGGCGATGCACCAATGGTGTTGTAGCTAATTGTCTTGGCAACAGAGCCGTCAAAAGTAGTGGGAGAACTGGCTCCAGTACCACTGTTATTAAATGTCAGGCTGTTGGGCAGATCAGCCGTGACGGTAATTGATCCGCCCAAAGAAACCGATGTGCCATTAATAGTAATAGAACTATTCGCCAGACCGCTATTTTGAATGGCCGTATTGATGGCAGACGCTGGGATACTGATATTGACATTGCTGGCCGCAGTCAATTGACCCTGTGCATTGACCGTATACGTTGGAACGCTTGATGCAGAACCATAAGACCCAGCCGTGACCGTGGTGCTGGAAATAGAAAAGGTTGCCGCAGCAGAACCATTAAATGGACCGCCCGACAAGCCAGTACCAGCCGACAAGGAAAACGGCGTTGCAGCCGTTACCGTCACTGAGCCACCCAAAGAAACATTATTGCCGTTTAGGACAAAGCTGCTGTTTTGCAGTTGGGCATTGGTGATTTGGCCTGACAATGCCGTTGTTGGAATAGTGGTACTGGAAGTAACCAAACTATTGCCATTGGCATACATATAGCCAGTTAAGCTGGTAACTGTCAGAGTGCTAAAAACAGGACTCAATGCCTGACTAGATGCAGAAGTAATCTGCCCTTCAGAATTGATGGTGATAACTGGAACGCCAATTGAGCCATAAGTGCCAGGGGTAACGCCAGTCGGAATTAACGCACTGCTAGGAATAACGGCTGTTTGGCCTGTCTGATAAAAAGAGCCAGCCGTTCCCGCTGTATAGAGTTGAGCTGCAACGTCACCAATCACCCATGCTTGGGCTGTTGTGCCCTCTTGGGCACGGGTCATTGACGTAATGGTGTCTCCAGAAATGGAGTTCACCAATACAATTTCGTTCAATAAACCAGTGCTGTTATCGGTAAAAGTAAGTAGAAACCCTTGACCTGTTGTCGGCGTGGGAAATAGCGACCCAGTGCCTGGGGCCAGCGTCACCGATGTCGATGTCGGCTCAATATCTTCGGTGATCGTGGTTTGGGCATTGTTGGCAAAAAGAAGAACTGTCATGTCAATGCCCTATTAAAAAGTGCCGCCGCTAATTGTTTCGCCCACTTGTATAAAGGATTCGGCAGTACCCGCAGTATAAAGATTTGAAGCCAAATCTCCAATGATCCATGCTTGAGCAGTTGTGCCTTCTTGGCCTCGAACCATCGTAATGACATCTCCAGAAATTGCTGTGACAAGCACAATTTCATACAGCAAACCAGTTGCCGCATCGCTAAAGGTCATCTTGAACCCTTGACCAGTAGAGGGCATGGGGAATTGACTTCCTGTGCCAGCAGCTAATGTGGCAGTTGTTGCGGTGCTGCTGACGGCTCTTGCCAGCGTAGTTTCAGCATTGTTGGCAAAAAGTAGGAATGTCATATTAATAGCCCAAAGCGATCCAGCTCAAATAACCAGTTTGATCAAAACTAAAGCTGGTTTGACTCCAACCAAAAACCGATGATGTTACAGAATTTCGTTCTAGAGTATTTGCACCAATGACCATGAAGCAAGCATTTGGGAATGCTTTGGGGAATGTGATTGTTCCAGGAGCGGTGGCTCCGCTTATGCTTCCCCATTGAATAATTAAGCCACCAGGCAACACTTGATAGCCTGTATTGGTCAATTGCTGATTTGCACCTGTGGTGCTGGCCGTGCTGACTGCACCGACTTGCGCTGCGGTGTAGTCACCCGTTTGAGGCGTAACAATACCAGTGCGGCCATTGAAACTGGCAACAGCACCAGAAATGTTGGCCCAAGTAAAGTTGGAGCCATTCCACTCCAGCACTTGGCCTGATGCGCTTGGCCCAGGCGATACATAGCTGGTCACACCTGTACTCGATTGATAGACCACCGTGTTCGTGCCGCCACCAGCCAATGAGCCGGTTGACCCAGTGGCTGGGTTGGTCATTACAAATGCGCTAAAAGCCGTTGAGTAGACCAACTGAATGGGGTAATTGGCCGCAGGAATATCACCAGCAGTCAGCGCCACATTGCCATATTTAACGATTGGATACGCTGGCTGAACATTGGAGCCAAGAGTTAAAGTCAATGTGGCTGCGCCTGTGTTAGCCGTTTCAGCCAAAATGATGAACGACAAATTGTTTGGCAATGTTGTCAAACTTGAAGACAAAGTTGCAGTCAAAGAATTGGCCGTGCCACCAGCACTGGCGCTGGTATAAGTGGATGCTTGCAGTTGATCGGTTTGCACAAATGCTTTTAAACCGCCAGCCGTCACCAAAAGTTGAGCTAAATCACCCGCATTCCAAGTAGTCGCTGTTGTGCCTTCTTGGCCTCGGACAACATTTAATGTGTCACCCGTGACCGAGTTAACAAAAATAATTTCATTAATATTTGGATTGGATGCGCTCAACAATGTCATTTTGAAATTGTTGGCTGGAAACTTTGAGCCTGTACCAGTTGCCAGAATAATAGTTGTAGCAGTGCTTGTAATGCTGGTAGCCAGCGTAGACGCAGCATTATTTGTGAAATTTAAAATAGTCATGCTTTTCCTTTGAGTGCCGCAACTTCCGCAGCCAATTCTTGCACGGCTTGAACCAAATAGACAACCAACAAAGATGGATCAATGGTTTGTGCTTTTACTGAACCATCTTCACGAACCGCATCGGGTTCTCCTGAAACTGCACTTGGAACTATAGCTTGCACTTCATCTGCAATAAAACCAACATCAGAAATACCTGAAATTTTCCAATTAAATGAACGTGGTTGTAATGCACCAATCTTAGTTAAACCTGTTCCGGAAGTAAGGTTTTCAATATTATCTTTAAGACGGCGATCAGATGTTGTACCGTAGACTGTATTAGTGCCGTTCCATGTGATTGAACCAATAGTTGTCAAACCACCGCCAGGACTACCCTGAGAGAACGATGCAATTGTCTGAGTACTACTGGCAATAATTGCGTCCCAATTAGATTGAGTGTTGTAATAAGCAGCAGTTACCAGCGCAATACCTGATGTGGTGTTTGCAGCATTAGAGTAAATGGTAGCCAAATAAGGAGAAGATGGTGGGGAATACCCAGGAGTACCAGAACCAAAGTTGTTTTGTCCAGAATACGCATTAGTTGAACTCAACAAAGGCACATTGGAAATTGAAAGGTTAACACTACCAGTGCTGGAGCTTGCGGATAATGGAGATGTTGCAGAAATAGAAGTAACGCCACCACCACTAATTGTCACGCTTCCATAACCATTAGAAATAGATATTCCGCTACCCGCAGTTAATGTACTGAGAGAATAACCAGAACCGTTTCCAATTAAGATTTGACCATTTGAAGGTGTTGTATTTAATCCTGTTCCACCTTTTGAAACTGAAACGGTGTTTCCATTCCATGTTCCAGACACATTACCGCTGAACGAGCCAGTTGTTGCATTAACAGTTCCCCAAGGTGCGCTAGATATTCCTAATGAAGTTCCACCAGCGCCTGGGTAGAACCCATTAGAATCTGCAATTGCAACATTTGTATAAGTAGGAGGGCTACCAAGTCCACCGTATCCAAGAATTGAGCCAGCATTGCCACCAATAAATCCATAATTGGAACCACTGATGATTTGCTCAAAAAATGCTGCTCCTGATGTGGGGCTTCCACTTGGCGTAACGCATTGGAAGATGGTTGAATAAGTGGTGTTCCAATAAGAAGCCACAGAGCCAAGAGATGCACCACCAGCAGATGATGGGCCAATAAATGCAAATGTATTGTTCCCAGTCCAAGCGTTATTGCTTGACAATGAAGGGCCGCTACCTGTTCCACTTGAACTAATAGTAATGTTTCCAGAACTATTTGTAATAGTTACATTGCTACCTGCCGTTAAATTTGCAAGAGAATAACCAGAACCGTTTCCAATTAATAACTGACCATTTGAAGGGGTTGTATTTAATCCTGTGCCACCTTTGGAAATTGAGATTGTGCTTCCATTCCATGTTCCAGATACATTGCCACTAAATGAACCATTGGTTGCAGTAACAGTTCCCCAAGGCAATCCAGATATACCTAAAGCTACTCCACTTGTGCCTGGGTAAAATCCATTAATGTCTGCAATTGCAACATTTGTATAAGTAGGAGGACTGCCAAATCCACCATATCCAAGGATTTGACCATAATCTCCACCAATAAAACCATAGTTGGAGCCGCCATAAATTTCTTCAAAAAATGCCGCACCTGCTGCTGGGCTTCCACTTGGCGTAACGCATTGGAAGACAGTTGAAAAAGTAGTATTCCAATAAGAATCAACCGATCCCAAAGATGCACCTCCAGCAGATGATGGGCCAATAAATGCAAATGTATTGTTCCCAGTCCAAGCGTTATTGCTTGTTAATGTGGGTCCACCAGATGTGCTGCTATTCCAAGCAAAACCACTACCAGTCCATTGCAAATAAGTGCTGGATGTAGTTGGTGCAGTAATAAAACTGGTTGTATTTGCTGCTGTTTGATAAACAATTTGATTTGCAGCACCATTAGCAATGTTGGATGCAGTACCACCCGAGCCACCTTGAGAAAATGATGTTGCAGTTCCAGCAGTAATTTTATTGGCAGCAATATCGCCAGACAGCCATGCTCTGGCCGTGGTTCCTTCTTGACCACGAACAATGGTCAATGTATCGCTAGAACGTCCTGTGCAATAACAGATTTCATTAATTGAGCCAGTAGCAGCATCAGTCAATGTCAGCGTAAATTGCTGACCCGATGTAGGGCTGGGGAACAAAGAACCACTACCTGTAGCCAATGTGACCGAAGTAGCAGTTGATGAAATCCCAGAGGACAGAGTAGATTTGGCGTTATTGGCAAAAATAAATGTGGTCATGAGTATTGCACCGTGTATGTGTATTGAAATGGAAGCTGCAATGCGCCAGACTGAATTCCAGCCTGTAAATATGGAGCCAAGGTCAAACTTGTATAAGTTGTATGCGAAGTTGAGCCACTGCCTACTGGATTCTGATTGTATTGAGCAACATCATAAATAGCAGAGTTATATTCACCTGATTCTGGCGCTGAAGCTGATGGTGGCAACAGACTAATCAAAACAGAATTTTCACCAGTAAAAGTCACGCTGACTTGATAAGTTTGATCTGGGAAAATTGTTCCATTCAAAAATCTTTGCACTCGGCGTTTTAGCCACCTAATGTTGAATTGATAGCCATCACCTTTAAAGGTGTTCCACTGAATGATGCGTTGGAATACCAAGTCACTGACAACATAACTAGCGTTATTTGCAACTTGGACACCTTCATTTGGCTGTTCAGTATTTGGTTCAAATGTATTCAGTGGACCTTGATCAATAAAACCGCCAACGGGCAAAGAACTTCTGTACAACCCGTAAATACCCGCAGCACACCAATCCAGTAAATTGTCAGATTGATCAAAATAAATAGGCAATTGAACAGCATTGATGGTGTTCAAATTGCTCTGACTCAACTGGTTATAAGCAGTAAAAAATGCGCTGATGTTTGCATCAGACGCATACTGCTGATAGGGATATGAAGGTATTTGTTGGGTCAACATATTAGGAATTAGTTACCGTAATGTTGGCCGTTGTTGTATAGAAATAGCCTTCTGAGCTGCCATGAATCAAGATTCCATTGGCGTCAGGTGGCGCATTTACACCATTGATCTGAACCGCAAAGGTCAATTTATTGATATTGGCTTGAGGGATGATGGTGGCCGTTGCAGTTTGGAATACTTGCTGCATTTCCAAAATGCTAATGGGCTGACCCACAAAAAGTGAATTGATGTAATTCACCATAGCAGGTTGAACCGCAGCAGAAACCACCGTATTGCTCACAAAATTAGTACCCGCAACGGTTGTCCAATCAATTGCCACATTGACTCTTTGCTGTAATGGCACAACAAAAATAATGGTGTAAGTATCTGGAAAATCTTGAATGGCAATTATTTCTGCGCTACCACCACTGGACAATGTTTCAGAAGATACCGATTGAGAGACACTGACTGTGTAAGTGCCAATGCCACCTGTGCCAGAAACAAATGCAGTCACAATCGTATTGGCCGAAACGCCAGTTCCTGTAATGGGGCAACCAAGCGTAATGGTTCCAGCAGTAACTGCTGAGATGGTCATGGTCGTGCCAGAAATAGAACCTGTCCCAATAAAGGCATTAGAACCAACCAAATCCAAAATGTTAAACAAGCCCGTATAGATTGCTTGAGCAACAGCGTATGGATCGCCACCACCCACAATGATTTTCCAGCCAGTTGTGGGAGTTGTAACTTGTTGCACGGCAATCAAATTAGATTGAACACCACTGACATTTTGCAATTGAGTCTTCAGGTAAGTCGCCATGCCTTGGCCTGTAGCCAAACCAGCTTGAATGACTTGGGCTTGATAGGCTTGCAGACTTTGTGCAGAAGCCCCAGGCAACCCAGCCGTTGTATTGTTGCAGCTCAAAGTAACGCCGGAGGGGACTGAAGTAATCAGTTGGGTAACACTACCAACTGGAACCGCCCAAGAGCCAGCAGAAGTTGCCAAGCAATACAAAGGTGCAGAGACACCGCCCGATTCGACAATGCCACCGTCTTGAACCGTGTACTGATAAGTACCATCAGACACGGTAAAACCAATGTTGACCACAAAGCCTGGCGTACCCGAAAAGGTAACGTAAACAGACGTATTAGAGCCAATCCCTTGTTGGACCCCATAGACATTGCCCAATTGATAAAGAATCGGTGCGTTGGCCGTATAGGGCGAAACAGAATTGACCAGATCAACCAGAGCCTGCTGGGCTACTGATAAAGAGCCAGCAGAGGTGGCATTCATGTCGCCAATCAAATTGGCCGGCAAGCTGGTGATGCCTGGGGCTAACCCTTGAGCAATAGCAAACGCTTCAGCCGCCAGAGTGGCTGGCGGCGTGACGGTATAGGGTGCAGTAAGTGCAGTTGTCATGGGCTAATCCTAAGTGGCTATTGTGGCTTGATACACAGTTCCTGACAAGAAAATTGCGTTAATTTGGTAAGTCGGATTAAAGGTGCTTGCTATTTTAGTAACCACCAAACTCGCAAAATATTGAGCAAATTGAGTCTGTGTTTTGGCTATTGCGGCATCTGGCGCAATTTGAGTTTGAACCGATTGAATTGCAGGCAATCCATAATTTGCATACAAAGGATTTTCACCCGAATTCATCAGCAAAGTCTGGATCAAGGTGGTCAGCCAAACATAGCCATTCTCACCATTCGGCTGGGTATCAACCTCAACCCAATTGCCATTTTTGTCTGTTCCATAAGTACGCATTACGCTACTCCTCCGCTGGTATCAGTACCAGCCTTGACGCCAGTATGTTTGTGAGACAAGTATGGTTGTCCATTAATAATAAGTGTTCCATTGATGTTGACGTTATTGCCAGACAAAACAATTGATGTGGAACCTTGCACCAAACTGACTTCGGTATCAGTAATCGTCACGACAGAATTGCCTCTGGTGGAAACGATCTCGGTATCACTAATTGTTACTACAGAATCACTATGAGCAGAGCTGATGACAACGGCTGTAGAGTCGATGGATGACCAGCTAATATTGCTGATGGGCATGAACACCAAAGCACCCAAATTGCTGGGCGTATTCAATGGAGCCAATCCCGATCCAAGCCCAGAAATTCCACCCAACCTAGCGCTGGCCGACAAAGCAATACCTGTATCGCCAACCTGAATTGGAATCCGAACGTATTGAGAAATAGCCACAGGCATTGTGACCTGCGGGATGGTGTACCCCAAACTTTGATCAACTTGGAAAGCAACCGTGACAGCCGTGCCGTTATGCAAAACAGCAACCACTGAACAAGGCAATACTTGACCTTGCTGCTGTAAATTGTCCTGAACCTTTCGCTGGGCGAAAGTATTCATTGTTTGAGCAAAAGGGGTCTTGGTTACATTACCGCCGCTCATTTCAAGCTCCAGTTAAGACATTAACAACCGTCTTCCAGCTATCACCATCAAGTTGACGCAAATTGCCCACATGACGAATTTGAATGATGGTTCCAGTACCCGTAAAAGCAGAATCATTTCTAAATGGAGAAAATGATGATTTGGTGCTAGACGCAATAAATTTAGGCAAATTGATCACTTGACCCAAAGACAAATCATTTCTTGCCACCAAATCAATTTGAATCGTGGCAATATCAATCCATGTTGGTTGAGACATAAAGTCATTCAAACTCAATGTGATCGGTGCAGAACTGACCGCAGCTCCCGTGCTGGTGCTGGTACTAGCGCCAGCATTGCTGTTGTCAGTCACCGTGATCACATTATTTTGAACCGACAACCTCACACCAGCATAACCTTGGGTCTTGATGATGTTCTTAGAAGTCTGGAACAAATAATTGCCAAACTGGTTCAAATCAGCATAAAACCCATTTTGGTCTTCGGTATAGACCAGCTCTGAACTGATGTTGATGCTTTGTTGATAAGTCGGGTAAGCTGTGGATAAAGACTGCGCTATGGCTTTGGACAACTGAGTATTCTTAGGCCAATTAAAGCTCAAGTTAACTGGATTGGCCGGAGTACCAGTTGCTGGCGCAATAATCAAATCCAAGGTCAAAAGCGTACCCTGCCAATTTCCAAAAGCCTGAAACACGGTTCCAGACAATACCAATCCGGCTTGGGTTGGATTTGCCAATGGCAGTCCAGCCGTCAAACCAATTTCAAACGTGATGTTTTGATTGGTAAAGTTGGCCGATTGGGAAATGTCAGCAAAAGGAATTCCCCACACACGAATGTAAGAATTACCCATTGGGGCGTCATAAGACGCTACGGGCAAATCAAATTCAATATTCAGGGCAGCACCATTATTTGCGCCGCTAGGCGTTCCATTTGAGGTGCTGGTGTATTGTTTGATCAGTGCCCCAGATGTAGCATCTGTGATCATCAGGTTGTAATACCGCATCAGCCCACCTCAAAATTCTGTGTGCTGGCCCTAAAAATAATAGATGTTTTGAAATAGCCTGCGGCCAAATTAATGTTGTAATTGTCAGGCGATGCAATCAATGGAACATTGAATACAACATTTCCCTGCAACGTATAGCAGGTCAAGTAATACCGTTGACCAAACAAATTCCAAGTAACAATCAGCGTATAGGTCGCATTGTCCAAAGTCGCTGAAAATTGGAAATTCTGATTTGGTCTTTCAACAAAGGTTACATAAGTAGTCATCATTGCGCTCCAGAGTATGCTGGCTGACCAATGATTTTGAATCCTTGAGTAACCTTGTTCATGAACGCTGTTTGGGTGGTAGCCGCTTGCTCTTCAGTAATCAAGGGCTGAGTAAAGTCCCATTGGTACAGCAACTGCACCTGTTTGTTTTCAGCGCCAGAAACGTCCTTCAATGAAGTTAAAAGGCATCCAGAATAAACAAAAGCAGGCGTATACACACTGAACCAACCACCCTGCAAAATGTGATTGTCCAAAGTGCTTTTAAGCGCCGAGATGGTGGACAGCTTGTTGTAGTAATTATTCCCAGCCGAATTCTGTGCAGGACATTGCATCAACAGGCTGATAGAAATAGGTTGCTGAACCACGGCATTGGCCGCAGTTGTCAGAGCCGCCAATGGATATTGAGCAACTCCCCAAGATTCAATGGTCCCACCAGGCAATGGCTTGAAGTGAGCAAAATAGTCATTTGGACTACTCGGCGTCACACCATTTTGTAATATTTGAGTAATTGGGATGGGTTCCCCGCTACCAGCAATCCCGCCCACCAAGAAAATCGGGCTGAGTTCATAGAGCTGCTGAAAAGTGCTTAAGCCTGTCGTAACCATTATGAAGCTCCCATCGCACTTGCAGACACAACTGCGCTGCCGCCGGTGTTATTTTGAATCATCAATTTAACTCCCTCAGGCGTATATTTATTCTTCGTTCCCTCTTGCTGTGCCATTGCGACCATCAATTTGGACAGCACAGTCGGATCATTTAAGTTCAAGTGCTCAGTTGAGGAAAACCCTGTCTTCTTGGCAACATTGGCAATATACGCAGCCGTATTGTTTTCACTGCTGGGTGCCCATTTGGAAATGATGCCTTGAAGGGTGTCATTATGTCTTTGACCGTACAACTGAAGCTGATGAGCCATAGCCCTAAAGCCTTCTTCAGTAGAACCAAATTGCTGAAACCCTCTGCCGCCAACATTTCTCAAGTTGCCTGGGTTATTGCGCCTGTCAGCAGCAGTACCAGTACCTGGCGCTCCACCAGCCGATTGACCGCCAACATTGGCCGCATTGGTTTGAGGCGTGTCCTTTGACGGCGATGAGAACCATTGGCTAAATGGAATGGAGAGTTTTTCAACAATGAACTTCAGCACTTGAAATGCTTCAGTAAAGGCTTTTGTCAAAAAGCTCAATACATCTGCCAAAGCACCCATAGACCCCATCAATGCCTTACCTGCCGCACTGGCCTCTTGAATGGCTTGATAGAGATCGGTCCAAGATTTCAAGGAATCAGGGTTGATTCGGTTGAATGCACCTTGTTGCTGGCTGCTGATAATCGAGGATTCCAGCTCAGACTTGCTCATTGTGCCAATTCGGCGGCGCTCATCTTCGCTGACCAATTTGTCAATGCCAAATGC